>Ga0224508_10004283_pt1 | contig 11681 bp, 10 predicted proteins | sample SF_Jan12_sed_USG_4_FD_170157 | JGI IMG/M metagenome (GOLD analysis project Ga0224508, IMG submission 170157) | Sediment microbial communities from San Francisco Bay, California, United States - SF_Jan12_sed_USGS_21 | ecosystem: Environmental > Aquatic > Marine > Sediment | place: USA...
CTTCTTTTCGTTGTGCTTGCTGACTGGCCATTCGACTGTCTCTCTGCGCATGTAAGGGGTAAACCACTCGGGGTCGTGGCGATATTCGCATTTGCCATCGGCATGAATGCGCACCGTGGCGCGACGCGACGACAGGCAAAAGGTGTGCACGCTCATCGGCATGCCGCCGGTGTGGGTATAACCGACCTCGATATGGCAATCGGCGACCATCGCGTTGCCGACGAAGCCCATCGCACCCATGCCGATGCTGTTGCCCATTTTTTTCAGCTCGAGTTCGAGCTCGGCGATTTTGGGATCGGGATTGCGATCCCCGACCACGCGCAAACAGGCGGCCTGCTTGCCGAGCACCATGGTAATGTCCTTGGACCCGCCGAGGCCAATACCGACGATCGCTGGCTGGCAGGCGAGCCCGCGCTTGCCGAAGGCGACCAGGGTATCGAGAAAGAAACGCTTGATGCCGTCGATGCCATCGCCGGGAAAGAGCATGCGGTAATCAGTGCCGAACAGCCCGCCCTTGTGTACGGTGGTGATGTCGATCCAGTCGACATCGGGTTCGAAGCTCCAGTCGATCTCGGGCGCGTTGATGCCGACATTGTTGTTGTGATCGGTGCGCCATAGCGGGTGAACCCGGTTCGGGCGCAATGGAACATCGTGCGTTGCCAGCGCCGTTGCGCTGCGCAGTGCGCGTTCCAAACCGATGAAACCATCGGCAAGCCGGGCATTGTTGCCGACCTTGACGTAATAGCGCGGCAGGCCGGTATCGGCGCACATGGGTCGACGATCCTCGGTCGCGGCATTCCAGTTGTCCATCATGGTCTGCAACACGAAACAGGAAAGGTCACCCTCCTCCCATTTCGCCATGTCCTCGATTCCCTGCCGATAATCCGGCGGGATATCGATCGCGGCGTTAGCCATGATCTGCCTGGCCGCGTTTTCAATGGTTTGATAATCAATCATTTTCGAGCAGGGACTCCCCCGGTTTGACAATGGAAAATTCGACCGGCTGGCGCTCGACCTGCAGCGCTTCCCGGTCGACCCGAGCAATCGTGAAATAGGATTCATCCAGACCACCCGCCTCCGGATAATCTTCACGGTAGTGTGCGCCTCTCGAATTCTCGCGCGATAAGGCGGCCGCGGCAATGATTTCCGATACCTCGATCAGGCTCTGCAGGTTGAGCCAGTCATGCCAGCTCAGGTTGAACACCCGGTTGTCGTCGCCCAGACCGGTTGCCATAAGTTCTGTTTTCAAAGATGCCAGCTCCGTCTGTGCCTGTCGGATACCATTGGCATCGCGCAACACGCCGACACCATCCCACATCACGTCGAGCAAGCGATCCCGAATCGAGTTGATATCGCCGACAGCCTGCAGATACGGTGTCATGGTTTGTTCAATTGCCGCTTCGATGAGGCTGGTATCTGGATCGATCCAGAAATTTTGTAAACTCGCCTGCGCTGCCATTTCATCTCCTGCAATACCGCCGAATACGGTCGAATTGGCAACACCATTACCACCGAGTCGATTGGCGCCATGCGCACCACCGGCATCCTCGCCGGCGACAAACAGGCCTGCAAGACTGGTGCGCGTATCCGGCGTCACCACGACACCGCCCATCAGGTAATGCGCGGTTGGTACGACTTCGACGCGCCCGCCCGCGAGATCAAAACCGCAATCGGCACAGCGCTTGACCATGCCGGGAAACTTTTGCGCTACCACATCCGCGCCGAGATGGCTCATCGCAATATAAACGCCTCCGTTGGGCGTCGTGCGCCCCTCCCGCATCTCGGCATAGATCGCCCGACTGACGATATCCCGCGTCGCGCGCTCGGCATCGTCGTCATAGCTTTTCATGAAACGTTCACCGTTACCGTCGAGCAGGAAACCCCCGGCGCCTCGCAAGCCTTCCTCGAGCACGGTACCGGTCATGCGCGTATCGCGACCCGCCAGCAATCCGGTCGGATGAAACTGCACCATTTCCATGTCGCGCAACCCCAGGCCCAGGCGCAATGCCATCGCCAGTCCGTCCATCGACTTGTCGCCCGACGGTGTGTGATAACGGTACATGGTGGGCCCGCCGCCGGTTGCCATGAGCACGGTTTTGGCCTGTACCAGGCGAAACTCGCCGCTGCGCATGTCGATCATCAGGACGCCAGCGAGCGCGTCCCCATCGCGCGACGGCACCAGCGCAATTGCTCGGTGTTCTTCCATTAGCTGCACCCGCTGCGCACGCACCTGTTCCATCAGGCGGCTGATAATTTCAATCCCGGTCAGGTCACCCTTGTGCACGGTGCGGTCAAAGGTTTGACCGGCAAACGCCTTGTGGTGCAACGAACCATCCTCGTTGCGATCAAAAAAGCAACCGAGCTCGTTCTCCAGTTCCTGCACCCGAATCACCGCGGTTTCACACAAGCGCATCGCCATCGCCTGGTCGGGCAGCCATTTGCCGCCGATGATGGTGTCCATGAAATGCCGCTCGATCGAATCACCCGGGCTCAACGCCACGTTATAACCACCCTGTACCATGCGCGTGCAGCCGCATTTGCCGAGCAGTCCCTTAACCGCAATGGTTACATCGAGTTCCGGGTTTGCCCTGCAGGCATGCAGCGCGGCAAACAGTCCGGCACCACCACTGCCGAGGATTAAGACGTCGGTTTTAAGAGTTTGATATTCCACTTAAATTGCCCGCAACAGGTATCCGCAGGCGACGAAGAATGCGGCCGCGAGCGCAACCGCGGCGTAATTTTTCTGGCGCTTACTCCAGGGCAGGTTCTCCAGAGCCAGCAGGCGCAGGCCGCCGAAAAAATGCAACGCGAGTAAAAACACCAGGCCAAACTCGGCGAATTTCACCAACGGCAGTTCGCTCCAGTGCAGGAAGCGGTCGAGTGCCGCATTACCTTCCAGCGCCAGTCCGAGTACGTAAAAATGAAACGGTAAAAAGAATGCCATCCCGAGCCCTGAAAGCCGGTGCAGCAGGAAAGCGAAGTAAAGAGGCTGCTTGCGGTGCGCTTTCATGGCGTACCCACTACCGCCACAACCGCGCGCAACCCGGCAACCAATAAACCGGCTCCACACAGCCAACACAGAACGCTCAACACCGGCCCGCGCAATCGAAACCATTCACGCAAAATGTTGCGTAAACCGATCGCAGCGTGTACCGAAACCGCGATCACAAAAAGGCCATAGGTGCCGCCCCAAAACAGGCTGCCGCGCGTCCGCGCTAATATTTCATCGGCCGAGAGTCCACCCTGGATCGCGTAAATCATGACGCCCAGGTGCAATAACACCAGTGGCGCCATAATCGCCGCCGTGGCGCGTTGTGCCATGTAGAGTCTGAGTTCAACCATGGCGTTGCCGGTTTTTCTGGTCCATAAACCAGTGCACGGACATGCGTTTCAACCCGGCGATAGACGCGGTCGGGTTAAGTTCATTGGGACAATAGGTCGAGCAACCCTGCTGCGAATGACACTGATGGCAACCGGCATCACTAGCTACCACCTTTAGACGCTCGTCCCGGGCGCAGTCACGTTGATCGTTTTGCAAACTCCAGGCCCGGTTCAACGCCGCCGGTCCGAGGTAGTCCCTATTCCAGGTAACCACGTCACAGGAGGCGTAGCAGATTGCACAGTTGATGCACTCGATTGCCGCGTTAGCGGCCTGACGCTGTGAGGATTTCGGCGAGATTGCGGCCACCGTTTCATCACGCGAGCTGCTGCCCTGAAAATGACCCTCGGCCTGCCGCCATTTTTCAAAAAACTCACCCATATCGCAGGCCAGGTCTTTTATCACCGGCAGATTACGCAACGGTTCGATCGTCAGGCGGTTATCCACCATGACCTTGTTGACATGGGTGCGGCAGGTCCAGCGTGGGATGCCATTTACCATCATCGCGCAGGAACCACACATGCCGACCCGGCAGGCAAAACGATAACTTAACGAGGCATCGAGGTGACGCTGGATCCAGGTGATGACGTCAAGTATGGTCTGACTGGGCTGCTGAGGGACCTGGAAATCCTGAAAATCACCGCCCCTTGCGCCACCGCGCCATACGCTGACCGTTATCGAATCTTCCACGGAATCTGCCATCGAAGCATGATATTACTTTATTAAAACTAGCGAAATTGAAAATAAACTAATATATACTTTAGTTTTTATTAAGTTAATAAACCTTCATGAATTTACGACAGCTACGCTCGCTTGCCACAATCATGGATCGAGGCAGTTTTGTCGCGGCCGGTGAGCGAATCGGCTTGAGCCAGGCCGCTATCAGCGTACAGATGCGCCAACTCGAGGCAACGCTCGGTGTCGACCTTTTCGACCGCAGCAGCAGGCCCGTTGCGCTAACCGCCGAGGGAGTTCGTATCGGGCGACTTGCGAGCGAGGTACTCGATAAGATCGAAAACATCAAGCTGGAAGCGAGTGGTGCCAGAATATCCGGCTCGGTTTCAATCGGTTTCATCCCTACCTGTGTGCACAACCTGCTTCCCAGGGTGCTCGAAGCATTGCGTCAACAGTTTCCTGAGCTGCAGGTTAACGTCAAATCAGGACTATCCGGCGAACTCTCTGCCGCGGTAATACGCCGGGAACTGGACTACGCGTTGTTGACCGCCCCGGTGGTCGAAATTCCGGAACTCGACATTACCGCCATCGCATCCGAGCCTTACTATGTTATTGCCCCGGCAAAGGCCAGGGCGAATACCGATGCCGAACTACTGCGCTCGATGCCCTATATCGCTTTTAACAAAAGCACCTGGGTTGGCCAGCATATCGCGGCCAGACTGCAGCAACGTGGAATTCACCTGACCGAATCAATTGAAATCGATTCCCTGGAAGCAATCGAAAACCTGGTTATCGACGGCTTCGGTGTTTCAGTGGTACCGCGCCGACTACACGCCATACTGGATCCGGAAAGACTGGTTCAAGTCCCGTTTGGCGACCCGATCGATACCCGCCAGCTCGCGCTGGTTCAGCATTCCAGCAAACCGGTATCCCGCTTCGATAGGTCGATCAGAAAGATCTTTGTCGATTTACCGGAAACCTGATCACCGCGGCTTTTATCCGTTTATTCTTCCCCACTGGCCGGTAATTTAGGCCGAAATCGCGAAAAATGTGCTTTGACTCACGGAAAAAGCAGCAGGAAAAGCTAGAATTTCGCCCTGTTTCTCAAGAAACCTATAGTTTTTTATTGTAGGAGAATCGATGAACGAAGATACAACCAACTCAGGATTCAACGGAATGGATAATACCGACAATAGTCTGCCGATTACTTATACCCAGGTAGCCAGCTGTGCTCTTGGTAACGACCGTGTAGAACGTCGGCGCCAGACCTTGCGCGCGAAGCTCGAACGCGAGGCCTATGAGCGTCAGAAGCAGCTCGAAAATTCCTTTATCCAGACCTTCCGCAATATTTTCAGCACTACCAAGCACTAATCCCGTTTTTTAGAATCGACTTCCCCGGACCTGGCCTGGCCGTCCGGCTTGACTGTGCCTGGCGATAATGGAAAGATGCTGGCGTTTCGCCGATCAAGGCCATAGTCGTCAATATTTTCAAGCAATACAACTCGGACATGACCTAAGCCGGACGTCCATACCGGTAGGTTAGACTTGATCGCATGAAACCCGGGGGCGTATTCTATACGCCACCTTTTCGATCCACTTTAACGAGACTGATATGCCAGGAAATCTTTCACTCGAGATGCTTAAAGACAAGGTAGCATCCGGACAGATCGACACCGTTATCACCGCGATTCCCGATATGCAGGGGCGCCTGATGGGCAAGCGATTTCAGGCCGAGTTTTTTCTGGAAAGCGCCTGGGAAGAAACTCACTGCTGCAACTACCTGGTCGCAACAGACCTCGAAATGTATACCGTCGACGGTTACAGCGCTACCAGCTGGACTGCCGGCTATGGTGACTACATCATGAAGCCGGACATGGCAACGCTACGAGTTTTGCCCTGGCTCGAGGGCACCGCGATGGTGTTGTGTGATCTGTACGACCATCATACCCATGCCCAGGTCCCACACTCGCCACGCGCCGTTTTAAAACATCAAATCAATCGCCTGCAGGGCATGAGACTGGCTTCGGCCGTTGCAACCGAGCTCGAGTTTTTCGTGTTCCGCGAAAGCTTCGAGGAATTGCGTGATAAATCCTATCGCGAGATGACGACCATCGGCCCTTACAACGAGGACTATCATATTTTCCAGACCACCAAGGAAGAACCCCTGATGCGGAAAATCCGTAACGGTTTGCAGGGTGCGGGCGTACGCGTCGAAAACACCAAGGGCGAGGCCGATCCCGGCCAGGCAGAAATCAATGTTTGCTATAGTGACGCGCTCGAGATGGCCGACAACCACTGCCTGGTAAAGAACGCGGTCAAGGAAATAGCGTTTCTAAATGACCGCGCCGTCACCTTTCTCGCCAAGTGGAGCCACGATGCGGCCGGCTCTTCCAGCCATATACACCAGTCGCTGGTTTCCACCGGCGGCGATGCCGTGTTTTTTGACACCGCCGCCGAGTACGGTATGTCTACGCTGATGCGTCAATACCTGGCTGGACTGCTCAAGTATGCCAGCGACAACACCTTCTTCCTGGCACCTTATGTCAATTCATACAAGCGCTTCATGGCGGGCACTTTCGCCCCGACCAAGGCCATCTGGTCGCTCGACAATCGCACCGCGGGTTACCGCGTGGTCGCGGACGGCACCCGCAACGTGCGCGTCGAATGCCGCGTTGGTGGTAGCGATTTGAATCCCTACCTCGCCATTGCCGCGCAAATTGCTGCCGGCATCGCGGGTATCGAAGAGAAACTCGAACTGGAAAAGGAATTCAAGGGTGATGCCTACCAGGCACGCAAGGCGCGTGAAATCCCGAATACGCTGGCCGAGGCAACCGCGGCATTGAAAAAGTCGAACATGTTGCGCGATGCAATGGGATCCGACGTAATCGATCACTACGTACGGGCGGCAGAATGGGAACAGGAAGATTTCAACAGCAAGGTTACCGATTACGAAGTCAACCGTGGCTTCGAAAGGGCCTGAAAACTAAATAATTTATCGAGATAGAAATTATGCAACTTACCGGAAACTGGTCATATCCAACCTCGATACGCTTTGGCGCGGGTCGCATTAATGAAATCGCCGACGCCTGCAACGCCGCCGGCATGAGCAAACCATTGCTGGTAACCGATCGCGGGCTCGCGAATTTACCCATTACGCAGGACACGCTGGCGTTGCTCGACGAGGCCGGCCTGGGTCGTGCCATGTATTCCGAGGTTGATCCCAATCCGAATGAAAAAAATCTCGAACAGGGACTTAAAGCCTACAACGATGGCGGACACGACGGGGTAATCGCGTTTGGTGGCGGTTCGGGGCTCGACCTCGGCAAGGTGATCGCTTTCATGTGCGGCCAGACTCGCCCCGTCTGGGATTATGAAGATGTCGGCGACTGGTGGACCCGCGCCGATGCCGACAAGATCGCCCCGATTATCGCGGTGCCAACCACGGCCGGGACCGGTTCCGAGGTTGGTCGTGCCGGTGTGCTTTCGAATTCCGAGACCCACGAAAAGAAAATCATCTTTCATCCTAAAATTCTGGCTGCTGTGGTGATCTGCGACCCCGAACTGACCATTGGCATGCCCGCGGCAATCACCGCCGGTACCGGCATGGATGCGTTTGCCCATTGTCTCGAGGCCTATTGTTCACCGCATTACCATCCGATGAGCCAGGGTATCGCGGTAGAGGGGATGCGCCTGGTCAAGGAGTACCTGCCACGTGCCTACGCCGACGCCAACGATATCGAGGCACGCGCGCACATGATGTCGGCCGCCGCAATGGGTGCCACCGCTTTTCAAAAAGGGCTCGGTGCAATTCACGCGCTGTCACATCCGATTGGCGCGTTTTACAACAGTCACCATGGCACGACCAATGCCGTCGTCATGGCGCCGGTGCTCAAATTCAATCGGTCCGCAATCGAGACGCGCATCGAGGCACTCGCCGCCTATCTCGGGATCGCCGGAGGCTTTGAAGGTTTCTACAATTATGTGGTTGAATTGAACGCATCCCTGGGAATTCCGGCCAATCTGACCGAACTCGGAGTAACCGATCCTGACCTGGACTGGCTGGTCGATTCAGCGCTCAAGGACCCCAGTGTCGGCGGCAATCCCATCGAGATGAACAAGGAAAATACCAGGGCTCTATTCGAGGCCTGCCTTTAGATCGCCAGTTGTAAGTTGTTAAAGAAGCAACGCGACCAGTAACGCGATAATCAAGCCGCCGATAAGCCAGGCGCTAAGCGTGATTGGCCCGTCTTCTAGCCGTTCAGGAAGGGTTTCCCGCATAAAATTTCTCCATTTCCTCCTCAGGAGAACACTGTATAAACGAGTACCAGCCTCGACCCTTTGATCTGCATCAATTTAATCAAATTCATCTACTGAAAGCTGGACGCGCCGAAATTATAAGTTTTTGCCGAAAACGGACACTGAGAAATTTATCGCGAGGGCCCGCTAACGACCCAAAAGAGACACTCACTTGCTGCCTGAAAATAGGGAATAAAATCGTTCTTTTATCGAAGGAAATGTGGTTTCAAGCTGCAACTGTGTCAGGTAACCCTGCTTTCTTTAGGTCTATGGCGAGCTGCTGCGGAACGACTTCATCCTTATAGTATTCCGATTCTAAAAAGTTACTGATGGAGAAACTCGGATTGGCAATTAATAATTCATCGACGGCCTTTCTCAGAGTTATTTCGTCGTCCAAATGGCTGAGCGCGGCCACTAAATATGCATGGGAGCGTTTCGATTTGTGCAAGAGCTGTGATACGACGCTGACGGTATCACGATAATTTCCAAGAACGTAATGCGCGGCCGCCTCAAGTTCACGACAGTAGGGTGGCAACAGGGGGTCCAGTGTTTTTGCTCGATTCTGATATTCCAGAGCCTTTTCCCCGTCCCCAAGGAAATTGTATACTTCGCCCATACGACCGACGAGGTAGGCATGGTTGGGATTGAGGTCGAGCGCACGCTGGAAATGGTATTCAGCCTTTTCAAAGTCTCGGCTGTACAAACTAACAGACCCCATAATCCGATGACATTCCGGCTCATTTTCATCAAGTTCTAAACCTCGTCGTCCCGATGCTATGGCTTCATCCTTGTAATCGTCTCCCGTCCATTCACCTAAGACGGAAATTGCACAGGCCTGCCAAGCGTAAGCGCGACCATATTCTGGGTCCTTTTCGATTGCCGTACTGAACCAGTGAAGAGCCTGCTCCGCAGATTCCTGTGTTACACCTCCTAGCCGGTGGCACTCCAGACCACGAAGCAGGCATTCGTATGCATACATATCTGCCGGTTTCTTCTTCTTAATCGAAACCAGTGTTTCGCGCTCCATCAGTCCAGCAACCATTGAAACAATAGACTTGGCCAACTCGTCCTGTACCTCAAACAATTCGGTGAAGTTACAGTCATATTTTTCAGCCCAAACATGATCCCCAGTTTGGGTACTGATAAGCTGGCACGTAATCCGAATGCGGTCACCCATTTTTCGCACACTGCCTTCCAGGCAATAGGCAACACCCAATTGTTTACCCACAGCCCGTAAATCAAGATTCTGACCCTTGAGGGCAAAACTGGCATTTCGTGAGGTAATAAATAGTTCCGTAAAGCGGGCAAGTTCGGTGATCAGGTCATCGGTAAAACCATCGGCAAAATACTCTTGCTCCGAATCGTCACCAAAAACTGCAAATGGCAAGACTGCTAATGAATTTGGATTAACAATTTCTTGTCGATTGCTAGACATAACCTCTGGATCGCCGGACATGCAACTATGGTTTCCAAGTTCTCCGACGACGCGATAGGCTTGAACCGGCTCTGGAATATTTTTCAGGACTTGTTCACCCTGGTTTTCAAATGTGAGTTGAGCTACTCGTTTCACATTATCAAATACAGCTCGCGAAATAAGAATTGAACCTGGATCGGCTAATCCTTCAAGCCGTGCTGCGATATTGACATCATCTCCGTAGATGTCTTCGTCATCCCAAAAAATATCACCGAGATTAACGCCCATACGAAACCACATGCGTCTTTCTTCGGGTATGTCCTTTACACGGGGTTCGATACTTTTCTGAATGGCGTAGGCAGCTAATACCGCATTGGTCGCCGAGATGAATTCTGCCAGAAAACCATCGCCAGTAAGCTTGACAATACGACCTGAGTAATCCTTTATTATCGGATCGATAATATCATGGCGATATGACCACCATGTATTGATGGTTTCCTCTTCATCCGCACGCATTAGGCGCGTGTAGCCTGCCACATCAGCGGCCAAAACCGCAGCTAATCGCCGTTGTGCCTGTTGTTCCATTAGATAGCTCTATAGCGAATAATAAAACGAAAAATCAGTATGCTAGTTAGCCCCGGATAAGGCAAATGAGAAGCCGACTTCAGCGAAATCTTCCCATGTCCACGAAACAGTCCTTCTCCAGCGTCCGCTATTGGCCGAAGATTGCCTCCTGCCACGACTTGACGAGCGTCTGCTTACGAGAAAACAGACGCTCAGAATCAAATACTCAGCGGCGATTTACGACCCAACTAAGACACTCAAAATTGTGCTGTTATACTGCTGTGAACGTTGGATCTGGAAAATATTAATGTCAGCAAAAGTCCTTGAATGGTTAGAAAATCTTGATCTAGCCCAATATGCTGCCACATTTGAGGAAAATGATATTGGCTGGGAGTTACTAGGCGATATTGATCAAACAACTTTAAAGGACATAGGAGTCGGATCTGCCGGTCATCGTCTCAAAATTCTGAAAGCGGCAGCCAATCTCCATTCAGATCAAGCAATAGCTGCTTCAACTGCTGCCAAAGCCACTCCAACCAAATTAACTTCCGATCCGGAGGCAGCCGATGAGATGTCTGGTTGGTCCCGGACTCCAGGTGAACGCAAACCGGTAACTATGTTGTTCGCAGATATTGTTGGTTCCACTGCGATTACCGAACAACTCGATGCGGAAGATGCCCACGACCTGCTATATCGCGCTACGCAATGCATGTGCAAGGCAGTTGAGGACAATAAAGGTACGGTTTGCCGTTTTATGGGCGACGGTATCATGGCCATGTTCGGTGCGCCGATTGCAAGCGAACGCCACGCTCTAGAGGCCTGTCACGCCGCGTTAGGCATGCAATCCAGCGTTGATACCTATGCGAACGAATCAGGACTAAATGACAATGCCCGTATACAAATTCGAGTAGGCCTGCATTCAGGCGAAGTAGTTGTGCTTGAAGTAGGTGACGACCCGAATAAACCCGAGTTTGACGCCTCCGGCCCGACGGTACCGTTGGCGGCACGCATGGAACAATCGGCCGATGCTGGCAGGATATTGATTACGGAGGCGACTCGAACCCTGGCGGGCAATCTGATCGATACAGTTGAGCTACCTTCACTGGCGGTCAAGGGGGTCTCTGAACCAGTTAATGTTCACTATCTGAATAGTATCCGCTCAGCTGCCGAATTATCGGGCAACGCTGCCCGTCGGCCGATGGTGGGACGTAAATCTGAATTGGCCCAGTTTCGCGGTTTGCTTACGGCCTGCATGGAAAGTGGGAATGGGCAGACCGTGCTGGTGCGTGGAGAGGCCGGGATTGGAAAAACCCGATTGGTCGAAGAGATTACTCAACTTGCGCAGGAAAGTGG
>Ga0224508_10004284_pt1 | contig 11681 bp, 11 predicted proteins | sample SF_Jan12_sed_USG_4_FD_170157 | JGI IMG/M metagenome (GOLD analysis project Ga0224508, IMG submission 170157) | Sediment microbial communities from San Francisco Bay, California, United States - SF_Jan12_sed_USGS_21 | ecosystem: Environmental > Aquatic > Marine > Sediment | place: USA...
GACTTTATTGTTTGCGCGAACATTCTCGGCAGCTGTTATGGCACCACCGGGCCAGCGAATTTCAGGCCGGGAACGGAGCAACGTTATCGAGCGGACTTTCCTCAAATTTCCGTTCGCGACATGGTTAAGGTGGAACGAACGCTGCTCGATTCGCTCGGAATCAAGAAAATCGACGTTGTTACCGGGCCATCGCTCGGCGGCATGCAGGCGCTGGAGTGGGCATTGATGTACCCGGAGCGTGTCGGCAGTGTCATCCCGATCGGTGTGGGCGGGCAACATTCACCTTGGTGTATCGGCGTCAGCGAAGCGCAGCGGGCCGCCATCGCAACTGACCCAAATTGGAACGACGGCAATTACAGCGACAACGCGCCGCCGGAACAAGGATTGGCGGCCGCCCGCATGATGGCCGTATGCACATATCGCAGTTGGGCTAGCTTTGAATTACGGTTTGGTCGTGAACAAACCGACACCGGTGAGTATCAGGTGCAGTCCTACTTGCGTCACCAGGGTAAAAGAATAAATTCGAGATTTGATGCCAACACCTACGTCACGCTGACTCATGCGATGCACACGCATGATTTGGCGCGTGGTCGGGGTAAGTATCCGGATGTGCTGGCAAACATCGAGCAGCCTGCGCTGGTCGTGTCCGTGAGCACAGATGCTCTGTATCCGCCACATGAGCAAGCTTATCTGGCCAGTCATATGCCCGACGCGCGGTACGAAATTCTCGAATCGGTGCATGGCCACGACGGCTTTCTAGTCGAGACGGATTCGCTTGGGGAGTTGATCGCCGGGTTCCGCAACGCCTTAAGGAATCCGGCGAGTCTGCACCTGGTCAGGCCAGTTGCTCAGTCACGGCTTTATTAAATTCCGACGTTGACAACACCCGGTCGCCCGCCGTCGCGATATCCGCGGTACGGCCTCCAGCCGCGATCACAGCAGCGATGGCCGCTTCGATTGCGACGGCTTCGGCTTCAAGTGCAAGACTGTGTCTGAGCAACATCGCCGAGCTGGCGATGGCTGCGGCAGGATTGGCCAGACCTTTGCCTGCGATATCCGGCGCTGAACCGTGAATCGGTTCATACAATCCGCGGGTCGACTCGCCGAGCGATGCCGACGGTAACATGCCGAGCGAACCCGCCAGCATCGACGCTTCGTCCGTCAATATGTCGCCGAACATGTTCTCGGTCACGATGACATCGAAATCGGCAGGGCGGCTTAGCAGATGCATTGCCGCTGCATCGACAAGCAGGGTTTCGAGCTCGATGCCAGGATATTCGTTCGCGATAATACTGTCCGTTGTGTCGCGCCACAGCCGCGAAGTTTCGAGTACGTTGGCCTTGTCGACAGAGCACAGATGTCCGCGGCGACCGGCTGCCAGTTCTGCGGCAACGCGGACGATGCGTTCTATTTCAAAAGCGTGGTAGGTGCACAAATCGCTTGCGGACGTTTCGTCACGGGTCTTGTCACCGAAATAAATTCCGCCGGTCAGCTCACGCACGACGATCATGTCGACGCCGCGCAAAATTTCGGCTTTGAGCGGCGACGCCGGCACAAGCTCCTCAAAGACTTTCACCGGGCGCAAGTTCGCGAACACACCGAGTACCGTGCGCAGTTTCAGTAATCCCTGCTCGGGTCGGACCGCGGCATTAGGATCAGACCATTTTGGCCCACCGACCGCTCCGAGCAGAACTGCGTCACAGTCCTGACAACTTGCGATCGTATCGGGCGGCAGCGGGTCGCCGAGCGCGTCTATTGCTGCGCCCCCGATCAGGTGTTCTTTAAACGAGAAACGATGACCGTATTTTGTGGCGATCGTCTCGAGGACTGTGCGTGCAGCCGTCGTAACTTCCGGGCCGATGCCGTCGCCAGGCAACAGCGTGATCACGGCGTCCAGGTTCGATTCTCCTCAAAGCGGTCTATCGCATCACTTTGCTGTTGCAAGTAGCCAAGTTGATCAATTCCTTCGACGAGACAGTGGCGCGCAAACTCGTCAATCGGAAATTCCACAACCTTGCCATTCGGCAGAGTCAATGTTGACGCTCGAACGTCAATGTCCAGTTCCGCACCTTGGTTTTCGAGTAGCCATTGATGCGTGTCGCGATCGACAACAACTGTCACCAATCCGTTTTTCAGCGAATTGTTGCGAAAGATGTCGGCGATCTCGGTGGATATGACTGCGCGAAAGCCGTAATCGAGCAACGCCCACGGAGCGTGTTCGCGTGACGACCCGCAACCGAAGTTATTGCCGGCAACGAGAATAGCGCACCCAGTGGCTTCAGAACTGTTGAGCGGAAAGTCCATCTTTTTGCCGCCATCTTTGTTAAATCGCAGATCGTAGAACAGTTTGTCGCCAAGGCCTTCGCGGGTCGTTGTCGTCAAAAAGCGCGCCGCGATGATTTGATCCGTGTCGATGTCTTTGGTCGGCAATGCCACCGTGCGTGATTTAATTCGTAAAATGGGTTTCATTTTCGGGTTCCGAAAAGGCGCTCTTACATGTAGAGCCGAGGATCGGCGACCTTGCCACTAACAGCCGAAGCGGCCGCAGTTGCAGGGCTTGCCAATACCGTGCGCGCCCCCACGCCCTGACGACCTTCAAAATTGCGGTTGCTGGTACTGACACTAAGCTGACCAGGAAGCGCAATGTCGCCATTCATGCCAATACACATGGAGCAGCCCGCTTCTCGCCATTGTGCACCGGCCTCGAGGAAGATCCGGTCCAGGCCTTTCGCCTCGGCCGCATTTTTGACCTGTTGCGATCCGGGTACCACCATCATGCTTACAGAACTGGCAACTTTGCGTCCTTTGAGGATTTCTGCCGCCTGCTCGAGATCAGAAAGCCTGCCGTTTGTGCAGCTACCGATAAAAACGACGTCCACGCTATTTTCAGTCATGGGTTTACCGGGCGTGACCTGCATATACGCCAGCGCTTTTCGGTAGCTGCGATCGTCGGCTCCGTCCGCGAAATCCGGCACCGGATCGTTGATGCCAATAACCATGCCTGGGTTTGTTCCAAAGGTGACCATTGGCTCGAGATTGCTCGCATCGAGCGAAACTGAGCGATCAAACTCGGCACCATCGTCAGTGCGCATTGTCTGCCAGCGCGCCACGGCTGCATCCCAAGTGGCGCCTGTGGGTGCATGAGGTCGTCCGGACAAATAGTCGAAAGTTGTTTCGTCAGGTGCAACCATGCCAGCGCGAGCGCCGCCTTCGATCGACATATTGCAGACGGTCATGCGTTGCTCCATATCCATCGAGCGGATTGTATCGCCGCGATACTCAATGACGTGTCCGGTTCCACCGTCGACACCAATCTTGCCGATCACAGCGAGGATGATGTCTTTCGCGGTAACTCCAGCCGCTAGTTGACCGTCAATATTCACGGCAAGTGTCTTCGGTCGACGTTGGAGCAGGCACTGGGTTGCCAGGACATGACCGACTTCTGTTGTTCCTATGCCGAAGGCCAGAGCGCCGAACGCGCCATGGGTGCTCGAGTGGCTATCGCCGCACACGATCGTCTTGCCCGGTTGCGTCGCGCCAAGCTCCGGCCCGATGACGTGCACGATGCCTCGATAGTCGCTACCAAAGCCGAGCAGGTCGAGACCGAAGTCTCGACAGTTTTCTTCCATCTGACGAATTTGATTGGCAGCGCCGTCGCCCACTATGGCGAGGTCTTTGAACGAAGCGACCGGCGTCGTCGGCGTTGAATGGTCCATAGTTGCCAATGTCAGCTCGGGTCGACGTACACGAATGCCGTGCTTGCGCAACAGTGAAAACGCTTGCGGTGTCGTTACCTCGTGAATGATATGCAAGTCGACGTATAACACCGCCGGCGTCTCTGTCGACTCCGGTACGACGACATGATCGGACCAGACTTTTTCCAACAGAGTTTGCATCAAATACTGGCGCGATTGATGTCAGAGTTTGCGCCGCCCGGTACGTCACGACGCTGACGACGAATGAGTCGATTCATAACCTCGAGACACGCGCGGCTGCCTGCTTCGACAATATCGACACTCGTGCCGGTGCCGCGATAGCTCGTACCATCCTGTTCGACCGTCACGGTTACTTCACCTTGAGCATCTTCGCCCATCGACGCGCTATGCAACTCGAAGTTTTTGAGCGCGAGTCGCACGCCGGTAACCTGCGCAAGCGCCTGAATCGCCGCGGCCACCGGACCATCGCCGCTGGCCGATTCGCTTATCTCACCGCCGTCCTCGCCGATCAAAACGACGGTCGCTTGGGCAGGCTCGTCCGAGGTCGTCTGGACCGCAAGGGACTTCAAGATCCAGGGCCCAGCGGACGTGCCGTCAACATTCATAATGATCGCTTCGATGTCACCATCGAAGATGTCCTTCTTTTTGTCGGCGAGCTTCTTGAATTCCTGGAAGACGCGATTTGTTTCAAACTCATCAAGGTCGAAACCGAGTTCCTTCACACGGTCGCGAAAGGCATGTCGCCCGCTGTGTTTGCCGAGCACCAGGTTTGAGCGGCTCAGTCCAACGTCGGCCGGACGCATGATTTCGTAGGTCGACGCATGTTGCAGCATGCCGTGTTGATGAATTCCCGCTTCGTGGGCAAACGCGTTTTCACCGACAATCGCTTTGTTTCGTGGCACGTGCATGCCTGTAATACTCGACACGAGTCTTGATGCCGGATAAAGGCGCTCCGTGGCGATATCTGTATACAGGTCGAAGAACTCGGCGCGTGTTCTGAGCGCCATGACCACTTCCTCGAGACTGCAGTTGCCAGCTCTCTCGCCGATGCCATTGATCGTGCATTCAATCTGACGCGCACCGGCGTGCGCCGCGGCTAGGCTGTTGGCGACCGCCATTCCAAGATCGTTATGGCAGTGAACCGACAGCGTGATGTCGTCGATACCGGCAACGTGTTGCTTTAGGTAGCGAAATAGTTGATCGAATTCTGCCGGCACCGTATAGCCGACGGTATCCGGGATATTCACGGTCGTCGCGCCGGCCTCGATAGCCGCGCTCACCACCTCTGCCAGATACGAAAGCTCGGTGCGTGACGCATCTTCGGGTGAAAATTCGACGTCGTCGACCAGCTCCCGCGCCATCTGCACTGCGCCGACCGCGCTCTTGATGATTTCCTCTTTAGCCATCTTGAGCTTGTGCTCGCGATGAATCGCACTGGTTGCGACGAAAACATGAATGCGATGCTGGTCGGCACCTCTTACAGCAGCATGGACTTTTTCGATGTCCGCCGTATTACAACGCGCCAGGCCACAGATGATTGGTCCGAGATTCGCATCGGCGATTGCCTTGACCGACTCAAAATCTCCGGGCGATGCGGCCGGAAAACCGGCCTCAATAACGTCGACGTTTAGGCCCGATAGTGCCGTTGCGACCCGTATCTTCTCGCGAAGCGTCATGCTACAGCCTGGAGCCTGTTCGCCGTCACGCAGTGTCGTGTCGAAAATGCGTATTCTGTTATTCGATGTCTCGCTTGACATGATGTTCTCCGTCTCGTCGCCCGAATGTCGCGTGAAGGATCTGTGAGGTTAGCTTTGCAGCCAGTCCATGCGACTTCTGAGATCCTTGCCGACCGTTTCGATCGGATGCTCCAGATCCGCATTCATTTTCGCCTTGAACTCCGGCATGCCGTGTTCGTTCTCGGCGATCCAGTTTTTCGCGAACGTACCGTCTTGAATTTCGGTCAAAACGGCCTTCATCGCGGCTCTAGAACCGGCGTCAACGACGCGCGGCCCACTGACCATGTCGCCCCAAGCCGCCGTGTCACTGATGAACTTATGCATTTTGCGAAGCCCGCCCTCGTGTAGCAGGTCCACGATGAGTTTTAGTTCATGCATGACCTCGTAGTAGGCGACCTCTGGCTGATAGCCTGCCTCGACCAAGGTCTCGAATCCGGCAACGATCAGTTCGGTCGCGCCACCGCAGAGCACGGCCTGTTCGCCAAACAGGTCGGTCTCAGTCTCCTCGGCGAAAGTCGTCTCGATGACGCCGGCGCGAGCGCCGCCAATACCTGCCGAGTATGCGAGCGCAAGATTCAGTGCCTCGCCATCCGCATCCTGGTGGATGGCGACGAGACAGGGAACGCCGTGACCTTCTTCATATTGTCGACGTACGAGGCTGCCGGGCCCTTTCGGTGCAATCAATACGACGTTGAGATCCGAACGCGGAGCCACTTGCTTGAAGTGAACGGCAAAGCCGTGCGCGAACAACAAAGTGGCACCATTGTCGATCTCCGAATCGATGGATTCGTACAGAGCTTTCTGAACCATATCGGGCGTCAGAAATGCGATGATCGTGGCACCTCTGACGGCCTCGGCGGGTTCCTTGACGGTTAAACCGTCGGCCACCGCTTTTGACCAGCTGGCGCCGCCTTTGCGCAAACCGACCACGACATTGAAGCCGCTGTCCTTGAGATTTAGCGCGTGGGCGCGCCCCTGACTGCCGTAACCTAGTATCGTGACTTGTTTGTCTTGCAGACAGGAAATATCAACGTCTGCTTCTGAATACATCTGCATGGTGCTGTTCCTTAGGGGCTCTGTCGTGCCAGCGGCTTAAAAAAACTAAAAAAAACCCCACAGTCCTTTCGGGATGCGGGGTTTGCGTGATTGTTCGGTCCGAATACGCGTTACCCGCTGAGTCTCCCAAGACACAGGAGGTCAAGCGGCAGCAAATTGCAGCGAATACGCGTGGATGTCGCTGAATTATGTATATGCGCGTCGTTCATGCGGCGAATCTTGTTGCAACGCATGGTTGATGTCAACCGTCGAATTTTCAGTTACTTGTGTTACTAACTACCCGAGCCTCAGGGTATTGAAAATTGACCGCGTTTCGAATATCAATTCCGGGCCCAGGCTTATGTGGTTCGCGGGCTAGGAATCGGATCGGACTATGTTATTCTTACGTCCGGATCTTCGGAACCTTATTGAGAATTAAGGAATAAAAGGCGGGGAAACCGGGGAAAACTCCGGCATGCCAGATACTAGAGCAAATACTTCAGAAATTGCAGATCCGAATGTTCATCGCTGTGGCTAACGTGGAGAGGGTCGCGAGCGCATACAGTCGCATTACCTGTGCTGCCTGTATTTCAATTTCATGTGGATTCAACGGAGATGTTGAATTCCTCTCCCTAAAATTAAATAAAAACTCGACCTAGTAAGGAGCGTTCATGAAACGGTGCATAACGAAAAGTCGGCGCATGGCCTTGGCATTTTTTGTCACTTCGGTCATTGGTGTATCCGGCAGCGTTTTCGCCCAGGGTGTCGATCAGGTTCTGCAGGCCGACCAGCGTCGTCTGACGTTGGCGCAGCAATCGCAGGAGCGTATCAACAACATTGTTGAAGGTACGCGTTCCCTGGAAGACCAATACCGGGCAATTAATAAAGAGATCGACGGACTCAAGGTCTACAACAGTTTGATGGCAGCTCAGACTGGTGGTCAAACCGCGACGCTGGAAGATATAGCGTTGTCGATGGACCAGGTCGACGTCATCAACCGCCAGATCTTTCCGCTAATGACGCGAATGATCGACGGGCTCGAGCAGTCGATTGCGCTTGATGTGCCGTTCCTGATGGATGAGCGGCAAGATCGGGTCGCGACTCTGAAGGAAATCATGACCCGCTCCGATGTGAGCGTGGCGGAGAAATTCCGCAAAGTCATGGAGGCCTACCAGATCGAAAACGACTACGGGACCTCGTCGGAGACCTATGAGCAGACGCTGCCATATGAAGATGGTGCGCGCAGTTTCAACATCTTGCGTATAGGCCGAGTTGGCCTCTACTTGCAGTCTGATGATGCGAAAATCTCGGGACGCTGGGACAACACCGCTCGCGAGTGGGTATTTGACAACTCGGCGCGCAACGAGATTCGCAAAGGCTTGCGCATGGCCAAACAGCTGATCGCCCCGGATATTATCGTTATTCCGGTTGGCGCACCTTTACCCGCGGAGGCATCGTAAATGAAACGTCTAACAATAATTTTGACGGCCGCTCTGCTGGTCTTAGGGTACGGTACAGCTAGCGCTCAGGACGCTAGCAGCATGTCCGAGCTGCTGAACCTGATCCAGCAAGGTCAGGCTCGCGATTCTCAGCAAAATCGGCAGCGCGAAGCTCAGTTCACGCAAAACCGAAATCAGCAACAGAATTTGCTCAATCAGGCTCGCGCCGAACGCACACGGCAGGAGCGCGAAAGTGCGCGCCTGGAGCAGTTGTTCCAGGACCAACAAGCGCAGATCGTGGCGGCGCGCACGGCACTCGATGATCGGCTGGGCGCTCTAAAAGAGTTATTCGGCGTCCTGCAAACGGTCGCCGGCGATGCTCAGGGTCGATTCAATACATCACTGACCAACCTACAGTACCCAGAGCGCGAGGCGTTTCTCGTCGAGCTCGGTAGCAAGATGGCCAGCGCGACGGAACTTGCGTCGATCGAAGACATCGAGAAGCTCTGGTACGAGCTGCAGCGCGAGGTTAACGAGTCGGGCAAGGTCGTCCGGTTCAACTATCAAGTGACCAGTGCAGACGGGCAGCAGTCTGAGCAAGAGATCGTGCGCGTTGGCGTATTCAATATAATCTCGGATGCAGGCTATCTACAGGTGAAGGGCGATGGCACCGTTGCCGAGCTTGCAAGGCAGCCGGAAGGTCGCCTGACGGGTTCAGCATCCGATCTGATGGACGCCACTGATGGCGTGGTTGATTTCGGTCTCGATGGCACCCGTGGCAGCATTCTCGGCCTACTGGTTCAGTCGAAGACGATCAAAGATCGTATCGAGGACGGTGGCATTGTCGGTTATTGCATCATCGCTCTTGGTCTGCTCGGTTTGGTGATGGCAATCTGGCGCTGGATTGGCCTGTCGACGGATAGCCGCAAGGTTTCGGCACAGCTTAAGCGTGATTCGGCCAGCACGGATAATCCGTTAGGCCGGGTACTTGCCGCCTACGAAAGCAACCAGCAGGCGGATACCGAAACGCTCGAGCTCAAGCTCAGTGAGGCCGCGCTCAAAGAGATGCCGGGCCTGACCAAGGGTCTGTTGTTCATCAAGGTCATCTCGGTGGTCGCACCGCTGATGGGGCTGCTTGGTACGGTGACCGGTATGATCCAGACGTTCCAGGTCATCACGCTGTATGGCGCCGGTGATCCGAAACTGATGGCTGGCGGTATCTCGCAAGCGTTGATGACGACCGTACTCGGTCTCGTCGTAGCCATTCCGATGGTGCTTTTGCACACGGTGGTTAGTGGCCAGAGCAAAAAGATCATCAACATCCTTATGTCACAGAGTGCCGGCCTGGTTGCGCAGCACTCCGAGCGTAGTCACTAGGATCGCGAAGGAGACGCCATGTTTTGGCTAACTGATGCTTTTGAAGCCATTCGCGATTTCATGGGCCTTGGCGGACCCGTGCTGAAAGCCATCGCATTTACGATCTTCGTTATGTGGGTTCTCATCGTCGAGCGGATTCTTTATTTCCGCTCGACGATGAAGGACCTGTCTCGAGAGATCCATGATGACTGGGAAGCTCGTTCGGAGCGCCGCTCATGGCACGCCCACCAGATTCGCGAATTGATGATCTCGCGTTACGGCCTGGCCGTGAACCGCGGCATTGCGATGATTCAGACGCTTGTTGCCTTGTGCCCGCTACTCGGGCTGCTGGGTACGGTGACCGGCATGATTACGGTGTTCCAGGTTTTGGCGGTGTCCGGATCGGGCAATGTTCGTGCAATGGCGGGTGGTGTCTCGCAGGCGACCGTGCCGACAATGGCGGGAATGGTAGGAGCTCTTTCAGGCGTGCTGTTCGTGACATTGCTGACTCGCCGTGCGGCGCGTGAGGTCGAGTTTCTCGAAGACACGCTGACGATGGACCACTAGGGGATCGACTAATGCGCAAACATGATTTTTCGCTGCATGGTGACGAGGACGAAACAGAAATCAACCTCACGCCCATGCTCGACGTCGTTTTCATAATGCTTATCTTCTTTATTGTGACAGCATCATTTCTTAAGGAAGCTGGTATCGACGTCAATCGACCGGATGCGCCGGTTACCGAATCAAAACCGGAAGACGCCAACATCCTGGTCGCAATAAGGGCCAATGACGAGATTTGGATCGACCGCCGTTTGATAGATCCAAAAGCGCTGCGCGCAAACATCGAGCGCCTGCATGCGGAGAACCCAAAGGGCTCAGTCGTTATTCAAACTGACCCCAGATCGACAAACAATATGCTCGTAACGGTGATGGATGCATCACGTCAGGCTGGCGTGTACAACATTTCACTGGCGGACAATTAGGCGGGATTGAGGATTTAAGCGATGAGAAATCGAAATGCGATGGGTGCTGAAGAGGAAGACAATGAAATTAACCTGACGCCGATGTTGGACGTCGTGTTTATCATGCTCATATTCTTTATTGTCACCGCGTCGTTCATCAAAGAAGCCGGAATCGACGTTAACCGTCCGGATGCGCCAACGGCGGAAAGTATGGAAGATGCATCACTGCTGGTTGCCATCAGCCCAAACGACGAGATCTGGATCGACAAGCGCCTGACAGCGCCGGCGAACGTACGAACGGTTCTGGAGCGCCTGCATGCAGAGAATCCGAAAGGTTCCATGGTTATTCAGGCCGACGAGAAGTCGACCAATGCGACGCTCGTCATCGTGATGGAGGCCGCAAAAGATGCCGGACTTACAAATGTCGCGATTGCGGCTAACAGAGACTAGGAACAACTGGGCAGGGCTATTGTCTTATGACTTGTGGCTCAAATTGAGGCTCTGCCGAGCGCCAAGCGGTAATGACCGTTAAGGAGAGCTAAAACATGATAGGCCGTTACGCATTTTCGATAGTGGTTGGTGTTGTTGTGACACTGAGTCTGTTGTTCGTGATGCAGCTGTTGATCGCAACCGGTAAGGCCGCTCTAACCAAGCCTCGTGAGCGTGCGCAGCTCGATTTTGTGCGTGTCAGGCGGAATGAGAATATCAATACCGCTGATTTCACGCCGGACAAGCCGCCACCGCCGCCAGAGGTTCCGCCTGAGACTCCACCTCAGGAAATGGACTCCATGGATCCTAACGCACCGACAATCAACGTTGCACCACCAATGGTGACTGCGTCGACAGACATTGGTGGTCCAGGTGGCATGAATATCGCAGAAGGCGATTATCTGCCGATCGTGCGTGTGGCGCCCGTGTATCCGGCACGAGCTTTGTCAAGAGGACTCGAGGGCTACGTTGATTTGTCGTTTACGGTTACGACTACCGGAACCGTCAGGGAGCCGATCGTATTATTTTCGACGAGCAGCCTTTTTGAGCGCGCAGCGACGCGTGCAGTGCTGAAGTTCAAGTACAAGCCACGCGTTGTTGACGGTGTTCCGGTGGATGTGCCGGGCGTCAAAACGCGTATTACGTTCAAGATCGAAGAGTGACCACAGGATCGCTAAACAAAACCCGGCGGGATCAAACTGATCGACAAGGATTCATCGAGATGCAAAGTAAAAACCGATTGTCACAGACACTTTGTTTAATCGTATGCACGATGCTGTTCTCGGGCAGCGTGATGGCTCAAAAGGCGGGTCCAAAAGACGAGGAACAGCCGAAGCAAAAGACCAAGCAGGCGCAAGCCGTCAGCAAGGAAGTTTACGACCAGATCCAAAAGGCGCAGGAAGCGGTCGATGGGAAAAACTATCAGGGCGCTTTAAAGATGCTCAA
>Ga0224508_10004285_pt1 | contig 11681 bp, 11 predicted proteins | sample SF_Jan12_sed_USG_4_FD_170157 | JGI IMG/M metagenome (GOLD analysis project Ga0224508, IMG submission 170157) | Sediment microbial communities from San Francisco Bay, California, United States - SF_Jan12_sed_USGS_21 | ecosystem: Environmental > Aquatic > Marine > Sediment | place: USA...
CCATGCTGGGCGTGGTGAATCTATAGAGTTTGCGCTCCATGATTTTAAAACGCTCTTTGGTGGCTTGATCTTCACTCATCGCATGATGTACAAATAAGCGCGGTAAATAAAACAAACCCGCAAACCACGTAATTACAAATATGATGTGTAAAGCTTTTAACCACGGAAAGATACTTAGAAGCATAGTCAGTTCTCTTAAAGGTTTTTATATATCGTAGGAGCTTTTGAATTTATCTTTGGTTAGTACTCCATACACTCGAATAATATCAGGTCCAATTGTGCTGCTTATGCATAGCGCTTCAACACCTTCCTGTATAAAATGTTCACGTGCTGAGTCTGCAGTAGCACGCAAATCAATGCAGCTCACCTGCAGCCTTTTGGCTGGTATTTCCATTAAATTAATCTCAGTCACTTTCTCTTCATTTTTGTCTTCTAGGTAGTTGCTTAAATCGGATGTTGGTAAAATTGCAATAGGCTGGTCTTCTTCAATAACAATCCACTCTTTATTTTGCTTAACTAATTCTTCTGCTTTTTCATGGTCAATAATTTTAGCACTGCGATGTATATTGCGATTCATTACATTGGCAACTCCCACCCGACGCAAAGCTTGCACCATTGGCTCGTGTCGATAATCAAGACCTTTTAATTGCATCAACATTCTATATATGGAGCGCTGTCCAAATAACTGGCTTGCAGTGAGTTGTGCGGTAACAATGGCCAACATGCCCGGTAAAATTATATTGGGATTACTGGTAAGTTCAAAAACCGCGGTGAGCGCGGCTAGAGGTGCTTGCAATGTTGCTCCCATCATTGCTGCCATGCCTATTAGCGCATACATGCCGGGCGAAGATGAAAGTTCTGGGAAAATAGGTTGGGCTAAGATACCTAAGATTCCTCCAAGACTAGCACCAATCACAAAGGTTGGACCAATTAAACCAGCTGGCAAACCTAACCCAATGCTACATGCCGTTGCAATTAACTTTGCTGCGAAGATGATGAGTAAAAGGCTGAGACCAATATTATTAACTAATGTGTAATTAACGGTGTCATAGCCAATGCCCATTATTTGTGGTGCAACAATCGCAAGTAATCCCGTTATGGATCCTGCAATAGTAAATTTAAGCCAGATAGGTAATTTTTTCCCTGCAAGTGCTGACAGTCTGGTTAAGTAAATAAAAACAAAGGCCGCGATACCAGTTATCACTCCAAGAAACATCACATAGGGAAGTTCTAGTAAGTTAGTAAGCTGAAAATTAGGAACTGAAAATACTACTTCTGTGCCAAATACTGCCCGAGTAACAGCAGTTGCACTAACTGCAGATAAAATTACCGGCAGGAAACTTGCCAGCGAATACTCCATCATTACTACTTCGAGGGCAAAAATTACTCCTGCAAGCGGTGTATTAAACGAGGCTCCAATTGCAGCAGCAGTACCACATGCTACTAAGGTACGGATTGTATTGTTGGGTAAACCAAGTTGTTGGCCTATTAAACTGCTGGTTGCAGCGCCAAGGTGTATAGCAGGGCCTTCCCGTCCAAGTGATTGTCCTGAAATGATTGCCATGGCAGCTCCTAAATACTGCAATGCCAAGTTGCGAATGCCTAAATAGCCCTGATGATAAGAAAGTCTTTCCATTACGTGCGATACGCCAACACTAGTATCTTTTCTTGCTAGTAATTTATATAGAATTGCTATCAATAATGCGCCAGCAATTGGCAGGAGTATTCTTAGGTGAAGAGGCAGTCCTTCATAATTTTCTGGATCTCCATACGGTAAGAATGATTTTTGTACTGCTTCTATGAGTAACCGAAATGAGATAATCACAAGACCTGTCATCAGGCCAGCTAAGGTAGCTAAGATTGCCAGCTGAATGAGAGCATCCGGTCTGGAAGTTCGTAGGCGCAAGTTCTCAAGTGCTTTTCTAAGCAGTGTGCGAATCGATGAATCCTTTCCCATGGACTAGATTATGCCATAAGAAAATATTAGGTCTGTTATTAAAGAGCTTATCTGTTTTGCTTTAGGGGAAACTTATTAGCTTGTATGATGCACCAAGATTTAAATCAGGAATATAAGAGATGATTTCAGTAGGAATAGTTGGAGGTACGGGATATACAGGTGTAGAACTGCTGCGCATTCTCACTATGCACCCTAATGCTGAAATTAAAGTGGTTACTTCACGCAGTGAGGCAGGTAAAAAAGTTGCAAGCCTTTATCCTAGTTTGTCACCTAGCTTGGATATGATCTTTACTAGTCCTGATGTAGCAGTTATAAAGGAATGTGACTGCGTATTTTTTGCAGCACCAAATGGAACTGCGATGCAGATGGTGCCCGAACTTTTGAAAGCAGGTGTAAAAGTAATTGATCTTGCTGCGGATTTTAGAATTAAAAATTCAGCTACTTGGGAACATTGGTATAAACAAGCTCATGCTTGTCCTGATGTATTGCAAACTGCTATTTATGGTTTGCCTGAGCTGCATCGAGAAGAGATTAAGAATGCACAATTGGTGGCAAATCCGGGTTGTTATCCCACAGCTGTAATTTTGGGATTTTTGCCCTTGCTTGAAGCAGGGATAGCAAAGGATACGCAGCTTATTGCCGATACCAAATCTGGCGTTAGTGGTGCGGGGCGTGCTGCAAATGTCCCCACGCTTTTTAGTGAAGCAGGTGAGAATTTCAAAGCTTACAATGTAAATACCCATCGTCACTGGCCTGAGATAAAACAAGAGTTAGAAATAATCGCCACTCATGATGTGAGTTTTGTATTCACACCTCACTTAGTTCCTATGGTGCGTGGCATTTTTGCAACGCTGTATGTAACCAATGCTGAGGTATCTATGGATTTAGCGAGTCTGTATAAAGAACGATATGAAAATGAGTCATTTGTACAAGTATTAGAGGAGGGTGTATTGCCTGAAACTAAACATGTTCGAGCCTCTAATCAGTGTATGTTGTCAGTTTCGCGGCCCTATTCGGGGGAAACCGTAGTAGTCTTGTCCGTAATCGATAACTTGGTAAAAGGCGCTGCAGGGCAAGCGGTTCAGAATATGAATTTGATGTTTGATATTGAGGAAGCCACTGGCTTATTGCAGCCGGGGCTATTTCCATAAGTCTTTAAATATTCACCATGAATTTGAAAACTTTTAAATATAAGTATCAAACTGGTTCCTATCTGGTTTCATTTGCTATCACCGCAGGGTTTTTCTTGTTGTCTTTGTTTTGTGCCTATTGGGTAGGTGCGAATGGGTTAAATATTCCGTTCATATCTTCGCAAGGCGCTACTGAATTTGCCGATAAAGATGAAAAAATAAAGTACTTAGAAAAAACCATTCGTGAACTAGAGCATGACTTAGCTTTTGTGGAACGTTCTACCAAGGTTGAGCTTGCTGCAGTTGAGCAAATGAAAAAAACACTGCAAGAAAAAGATCTTGAGTTATTAGAGCTGAATCAAGAATTACATTTTTATAATACACTTTATACGGCAAATACTGATAACACTTTAGTGCACATTAAGGCATTTAATTTACATAAAGACTTAGTTACCAATAAATATGTATATGAGTTAGTTTTAACTGGTGTTCCAAAGAAGAACGAAAAAAAAGTGTCTGGTGTGATTGGATTGAGTGTAGATGGCGAAGAGCAAGAGATTCTAAAACGGTTAGTATTTGAAGATGCTAGTGAGGTATCTGATACCTCTTTGACATTCTCTTTTAAATATTTTCAGAAAATTTCAGGTAGTTTTTCGTTGCCTGATGAATTTGAGCCATCAATTGTCCATTTAGAAGTTCGGCGAGATCAAAATAGCAAGCAACCAATTGCCGTTAGTTACAATTGGGACGAAGTGTTCGGTAAAAGTTAAAAGCGGGTTTATATGGCATTTAAGAAAAAAATTAAAACCATGCGTGTTGATACATTAGTGGGTCAGCATTCAAAGATCGTAGGCAATATTCTCTATATCGGTGGTGTACATGTTGAAGGAGAAGTAGAAGGTAACCTCATGGCTGAGGAAGTTGATAAAGGCTTTGTGGTGGTCAGTGAAACCGGGGTAGTGAAAGGTGAAATTCGTGGGCCTACAGTTATTGTCTACGGCACGGTGAATGGCGATGTGTATGCCACAGGTACTATCGAGCTTGCAGCTAGTGCAAAAATAACCGGTAGTGTTTATTATAACTTATTGGAAATGACTACAGGTGCTGAGGTGAATGGTAACTTGATACACCAGCAGAGCCCACATGATCAGATAGAAAATGGCTAAAACCACCAACATATACAACCATTTAGGAATAGTTGACTAATTTACTAAGGTAATGTTAGTATATTAGCAAGTTCTAACGTAATTTATTGGAGAAACTATGTCAGCAACTGATAGTGCACAAGCTACGGCACCTTCAGCACCGCCAGCATCACTTATATTTACAGATGCGGCAGCGAATAAGGTTCAGCAACTTATTGACGAAGAAAAAAATGAAAACCTTAAACTACGCGTTTTTGTAAGCGGAGGTGGTTGTTCAGGCTTCCAATATGGATTTACTTTTGATGAGAACCTCCAAGACGGCGATACTTCTGTAGTAAATGCTGGTGTTACCTTACTAGTAGATCCGATGAGTTTTCAGTATCTAATGGGCGCTGAAATCGATTATTCAGAAGGTTTAGAGGGTGCGCAATTTGTAATTCGTAATCCAAATGCACAAACAACCTGTGGTTGTGGATCATCATTCTCACCTGGTTAATGTAATCTTTTCATATATTTTAAAAAAGCGCTCTAATGAGCGCTTTTTTTTATCTTTTTTTTGCCATGTAGAAAAGCAAATTGTTTTAGAATGATACTAAGTACATTAATTTATTATGTTGGACGTTAGTTATGCATAAAAAAGTTTCAGAAATAGTAAATGAATTTTCAGAATGGAATTTGTTTATAAAGCAAGAAGGGCCAGATAATGAAATAACGGGGATGCCAGATGTTAAAATTTCTGGTGAGGGTGCTTTGGTGTTTATTGAAAGTGAAGAATACGTTACGTATGCAAGAAACCTAAAACCTTCTGCAATTATTACCAATGAAAAACTTGCAAATAAATTTTCAGATTTAATCGATACGGCAGTATTGGTAAGTTCAAATGCAAAATTGGCACAAGCATTATTACGACAAGCTTATGTAGATCGTGATTTTCGCGATAATGGTTGGCCGCAAGTTCATAAATCAGCTGTGGTGCATGAGTCTGCAAATATTCAAAAAAATGTAAGCATTGGGCCTAATGTGGTTATCTCAAAGAATGTAAGTATTGGCGAGAATACCACGGTATTGGCAAATACAGTTATTGAGGAGAATGCACAAATAGGTTCTGACACTATTATTCATGCCAATGCTACTATTGCCTACGCTTGTGTAATTGGTGATAGGTGCATTATTAAGTCAGGAGCAGTAATCGGTATGGAAGGTTTTGGTTTTGCGCAAGACGAAAAACAAAAAAGTTATCGAGTGCCGCAATTAGGTAATGTGGTTGTAGGAAATGATGTTGTTATAGGTGCTTGCAACACAATAGATCGTGCAACTTTCAATACCACATTTATTAAAGATGGATGCAAGTTTGATAACCAAGTGCATATTGCGCATAACACAACAGTTGGTGAAGATGGATTAATTGCAGCGCAATGTGGTGTGGCAGGATCAACTGTTATTGGTAAAAGAGTGCGTTGCAGTGGTCAGACTGGAATTATCGATCATTTAGAAATTAGTGATGATTGTGTATTTGTGCAACGTGCAGCCGCATTAAGCGATATAAAAGAGCCCGGGATTTATGCAGGGAATCCATTGCTTCCGATGCGACAATGGTTCAAGAATGCAGCCATACTCAAGCAACTTGAAGAATTGAAAAAAACAGTTAGCCGACTCGATAAGCTCTCAAAAAAATAAAATTCTTACGTGTTTGATGGCATGGAAACTTTATTTCAAAAGTTTGATAGTCAGTATCAAGTTCAGCAATTAGCGGAAGAATTTTATGATGTGATGGATCGCGACCTAAGTGCCAAAGAATTGCGTAGTTTGCATCCTGAAAATCTTTTTTTCACAAAAAAAATTCTTTATCGTTTTCTAGTACATTGGTCTGGTGGGCCAAATATTTTCAATTCTGATCTAGCTAATTCAAATTGGTTAGAGTTGCGACATAGGAATGTCGATCTCAACGAATTACATCAAAAACAATGGTTATATTGTATGGAAACTGCAATGCAGAACTTGGATTTTAAAGCTGAGTTAATTGAAGAGGTGCTTGCAAGATTTTCTTGTTTAATTAATTCAATGGTGGCCCGCAGGGATGCGTGCCAATGAGGGCGTCATGGAAGACGCAACAGATTAGAGTAAGGTGGGGTTAAATAAAGAGTTGGTAGGGAAAATTCAAACTATGGGTTCAAAATGTCCGCTCTCGGCCAATAGCGGTCATTAAAATGATTTTTAAGACTTAGAGGGCACTATAAGAATAGGCGTGTTACTCAAGCGTATGGTGTTTTCAGCCGTGCTACCTAACAATAGTCTTTTTATCCCAGTTTTCCCTCGTGTGCCCATGATAATTAAATCCGCCTCCCAATCACTTGCAATTGATACAATTCCCTTGCTTGGCTTTCCTTCTGGTAAAAATCGTTCGAATTCATTTACGTTAATTTGTTTAGCAATACCATCAATAATTTTATCAGCCTCAATCTTTAGTTTAGCAATTTGCTCCTGAGGAAGTCTTCCAGATTTGCCTTCATTATTTACTTTTGCTGTATCAATTACATAGACTACAGCAATACTAGCACCAAGCTGAGAAGATAAATTCACGCCATGTTCAGCGACTCTCATGGAATGTTCACTACTGTCAACCGCAATTAATACTTTCTGATAGGGCATTTTGAAATTTAAAAACTAGTCCAAATTTGAGAATGTTTATAACTAATAAAATTGCTTTGAGCCATAGTGTTCATTTGATATGTTGAATAAAGTATTAAATTAGATAAGCCATTTTTTATGTAATTCTTACAATATTCTCAATTTTTTGCTAACTAAATATTACAATGTGAAAGGAAGGTGCTTAAATGAATGTCCGCTTTGGGTCGTTAGCGGACATTCTAAATAAGAATAGAATCGGTTGCATCGTCCCTGATGGCCCTCATATTCGCGTATCCTTACGCTCACCCAATACCACCGCCTTATCCGCACCCGTTACACTAGGAATATTTCCAGGCTTATTTTCTAAATTAAGTTTTGCTAACCATGCAAAAGCCATCGCTTCCATCCATTTTGTCGGCGCGCCGTAATCACTGCTGTATTGCAACACTTTTCCATCTAAGATTTTTTCTAATTGTTGTACGAGGTATTTATTTTCACTACCTCCACCACATAAAAAAAGCTTTTCAGTTTGTGGGCACCATGCATCAATGCTGTCAACTATACTGTGTGTGGTAAGTGCTAATAAAGTTGCTTGAACATCTTGTATGGTGATAGGTGATCCGCAGGAGTTTAGTTGATGTTGTATCCACTCTAAATTGAAATGTTCTCGACCCGTTGATTTGGGTGGTAGGTTTGTAAAATAACTGTCTTCAAGCATTTGTTCTAGCAAATGAAGATTTACTTTACCGCTTTGTGCCCAGTTGCCATCTTGATCATATGGTTTATTTAGATGCTTTTGAATCCATGCATCCATAAGTGTGTTTGCGGGACCTGTGTCAAAACCAATAATAGGTTCGTCTTTATCTTTGGGTAGTTTGGTTATGTTGGCGATGCCGCCTAAGTTAAGAACTAAACGTTCTTCCTCAGTGCTTTGTAAAACTTTTGCGTGGTATGCGCAGGCTAACGGCGCACCTTGTCCACCAGCATCGATATCCGCTTGTCGAAAATTACCGATGGTAGGAATGCCCGTCGCATTGGCAATCATTTGTGCATTGCCTATTTGTATGGAAATATGTGGAATACCTTTTGGGTCATGAAAAACGGTTTGACCATGACTGCCGATAGCAGAAATTTGTTTTGCGTCTATCGATGTGTTTTTTAGTAATTGTCTGACCGCCTCGCATGATGTTTCTGTAAATTGTTTATCTAGTTTTTCAATATTTTTTGGTAGTTGTCGAGTGGCAATGAGTGAGTTGATATCATCACGTAGCTGAGTGCTTATGGCTTGACTATAATTTGAAACAATATGCGTATTGGATTGTGCAAAATCCATCAGTACAGCGTCGATTGCATCAACGCTAGTGCCTGACATCAGCCCAATAAAGTATTCGGGCATTAAGGTTTGATAAATTTATAAATCGCGCATTACTAATGCGTTTTGTGAATACGCATCAAGTTGCACAATCATAGGTTGAATAGAAGCTTGGAATCGATCCATTTCTGAATCAGGTAATGGATTTGCGCTAGGTAATTTAACTTTTAAAGGATTGCGGTGTACACCATTTACACGAAACTCATAATGTAAGTGTGGTCCTGTTGCTAATCCGGTGCTACCTATGTAGCCAATAATTTGTCCTTGCTTTACACGTGAGCCGACACCGGTTTTTCCAGCATACTTAGACATATGAGCATAAAGCGTTGTGTAGGTGTTACCATGACGAAGTATAATGGTGTTGCCATAACCACCTTTTCTGCCGCGGTGGACAACTTTGCCATCACCTGTGGCTTTAATTGCAGTTCCAGTTGAAGCCGCATAGTCCACACCTTTGTGTGCACGAATTTTATTTAAAACAGGATGTTTACGTTTCAAATTAAAATGCGAACTAATGCGTGCTAAATCAACTGGCGTGCGCATAAAAGGTTTGCGCATACTTTTACCATCAGGAGAGTAATATTCTGTTTTATCGTTACTATCTGTGTAGCGATAGGCGCGATAGATTTCATTATTATTTACAAATTCTGCAGCTATTATATTTCCATCATCAACTTTTTCGCCTTCAAGAAAAAGTTCTTCATATACAACAGTAAAGCTATCACCTTGGCGAATATCGAGTGCGAAATCTATATCCCAACCAAAGATTCCTGCTAATCCCATGATTAGGCCATCAGACATGCCAGCATCTTGTCCGGCAAGAAATAAAGATTGATTAATCGTTCCGGTAGCGACTTGAGATATTCTATCTAATTCGCGATCGGTTTCTTCGGTAATGAAAGTGTCATTGTCTCTATATAAAACAAGTGACTTGGTAATGCTTTTTTCGAGTTCTAATTTGTCAATGCCATCGCCACCAAAAGTAAAATGCAATTTTTGGCCGGGATAGATTTTTTTAAATGGTTTTGCTTGTTTGCCTAAATTTAATATACGCGTTAATTCATTATGAATATCTAGTTTGCTGAAAATTGAAGATAAGGTGTCGCCTTTATTAACAACTACCGTTACATCAGCTGCTTCTATGATATGTTCGGTAGGGATAATTTCTAATTCATCTATCGTTTCGTTTGTGACTATAATTTCTTGCTTGTTCTCGCTAGGTTCTTGCAGTGCTATTGTTTGACTTTGACTTTGCTCTATAACAGGCTTAAGTGGTAATGCGATCTTTAAGTTACTGTCTTTATCTTGTTGTTTTGTAGTTTTGGTTAATTCGGCAATTGCAGATAGATATGAAGTATTAGGTGAAGGCTGATTAGTTTGTGCTAAAACAACACTGACTATAAGGATTCCAATTAAAGCAGTGGCTACTAGAATATATGCGGGAACGTGGTGTTTTACGCCCTTTTTAGATGACGCAATATTTTTAAAGTCGGCCCCAATTAAAGAATTGTAATCCACGGAATTTACTTCAATTTTTGGCATAAAATAACGTCCTTGTACCCATTGGTCAATGAATTTAACAAGACTCACCATTCTACTAAAGAGACGGTTCTCTAATCGGTCGATCGCTATGGGCTATTGGTTTATAAAGGGTAAAAGTGGCTGAAAATACATCTAAATCTGTGTTAGACGAGTTAGTCCGTGGATGTGAGGAGGTTTTGCTCCTGGATGAGCTGAAATCTAAGCTCAAACTGGGCCGGCCATTGAGGGTTAAGGCCGGATTTGACCCAACTGCCCCTGATTTACATTTGGGTCATACGGTTCTTATTAATAAGCTGCGCCAATTTCAACAGGCAGGGCATCAGGTAATATTCTTAATTGGCGATTTCACTGGAATGATTGGTGATCCGACAGGTAAAAATGTCATGCGTCAGCCTTTGTCTGAAGAAGAAGTGCAGGAAAATGCCACTACTTATAAAGAACAAATTTTTAAGATTCTAGATCCGGCTAAAACAGAAATAGCATTTAACTCAACTTGGATGGCTAAAAAGAGTGCGGCAGATATGGTCAAGCTAGCCTCTAAGCACACGGTTGCACGCATGTTAGAGCGCGATGATTTTGATAAACGTTATAAAGGCGGTAAACCCATCGCTATTCATGAGTTCCTTTATCCTCTAATTCAAGGTTATGACTCAGTTGAACTAAAATGTGATATGGAGTTGGGTGGAACAGACCAAAAGTTTAATTTACTTGTCGGCCGAGAGTTACAAAAAGAAAGTGGCCAAGAACCACAAGTGATTATGACTATGCCCATTTTAGAAGGCTATACACAAGGGCCAGAAAAAATGTCGAAGTCGCTTAACAATTATATTGGTATCACCGATTCGCCGAATGACATGTTTGGTAAGATTATGAGTATCGATGATGAAAAAATGTGGCGTTATTTTGATTTGCTAAGCTTTCGTTCGATTAGTGAAATTGAAAGCCTTAAGAAAGAAGTTAAAGACGGTGCTAATCCAAGAGATATCAAATTTTTACTTGCTAAGGAAATTATTGAAAGGTTCCATGACAAACAAGCTGCGGATGCTGCACAAGCTGATTTTATTCAGCGCTTTCAAAAAGGTGCTATGCCAGATGATATCCCGGAAAAAGAGATTCAGGCTGCAGACGGTAATATTGCCATCGGTAATTTGCTAAAAGAGGCTGGTTTAGTCGGTAGTACATCTGAAGCGATGCGCATGATTAAACAGGGTGCGATTAAAATTGAAGGTAATAAGGTTGATGATCCGAAATTAATTTTAGAAAAAGGTATGTCTGCAGTATTTCAAGTAGGAAAGCGTAAATTTGCAAAAGTGACCATCACCTAACAAATACTTGCATATGGAGTTGGTGAACCATGGCTGAATCAGAACAAATCGACGCGAATATTCCTGAAGGTGTAGGGATAAACGCATCGGAATTAACGAGAAAGATTGATTTTGAAAAACTTCAGTCAATGGCTGAACAGGGTTTTCATCAAGTGCTGGCATGGGCGCTAAGCCCGCAGTTTTATGCGCAATTAGGTTTAATTTTTGCAGCTATCACATTTGCATTTTTAGCTGCAAAATTTGTTAGAAAATCAATTAAAGCTCCATCCGATCCACAACAGCCGGGGTCGATGAGCAAATGGCGAGGTTTTCTGTATCGCTTAAAAGGTGTTTTATTTGCACTATTCACTTTTATCTTTCTTGGAGTGGCCAGCGCTTTAAGTAATACTACTGTTGATCAGTCTTGGCTAATCAAAATTGCTCAAGGCCTTTCTGTTGTCGCAGTAATTTATTCTATAAGCCGGCAATTTGTTAATAGTGATGCAGTAAAAAAATTCGTTAAATGGGTCATTATCCCTATTGCTGTTCTGTATGTATTTGGTTGGCTGGATAATGTTACTGCGTATTTAGATTCAATTAAAT
>Ga0224508_10004286_pt1 | contig 11680 bp, 13 predicted proteins | sample SF_Jan12_sed_USG_4_FD_170157 | JGI IMG/M metagenome (GOLD analysis project Ga0224508, IMG submission 170157) | Sediment microbial communities from San Francisco Bay, California, United States - SF_Jan12_sed_USGS_21 | ecosystem: Environmental > Aquatic > Marine > Sediment | place: USA...
TGAGCCACCCGGAGTTCTCTGGTCCTTGGTTGGCCAACATGGTCTCGATGAAGGGCCACGCCTGGTCCTGCTCTTGCGCCGCAGCGGCGCCGCGGGCACCGAGCACCGAGGCCGGCCCGAGAATGCCGATGGGATTGGCAGTCATCTTGATCTCGCCGGTCTTTACCTGCTCCTCGAGTAGAACGGGGACGATCTCCTCGGACGCGATCTTGCAGAACGGACACTGCAGATCGAGGTATTCGGTCACCTCGACCAGGGCATCGGGATCGCCGATCGTGGCGCCGGAGGCCGGAACACCCTCGAACGCCGCGAGGACATCGGTCGCGGCTTCAGGATCAGGATCCTCGGAGCTGCACGCAGCAACCAACATCAGCGAGGCGACTAGGAGCGCGAGAGCGCCCAATACACGCATTGGCACGGGGGTTTCCTCCAGATCGGCGGGGGCTTCGGCAAGTTGTACCGGCCGCGACGGATGCGCCCAAACGGCCGGTACGCTGAAATGACAATGGAAATCCACTCTCTCGGCACTGCCGAGCCCTTCAGGACGGCCGACGGCAGCACCATCAGGTCGCTGCTCGATAGGAGCAACGCCCCGGTCGCGAACCAGAGCCTCGCCGAGGCCACGATCGCGGTGGGTACCGCGACCCAGCGTCACTACCACCGCGAGAGCGAGGAATTCTACTTCCTCCTCGAAGGCGAGGGCCATATCGAGATCGACGGCGTCAGCAGGACCGTCTCCCCGGGAGACGCGATTCTGATACCACCGGGAAGCTGGCACCAGATAACGGCCGATTCCGGGTTGGAGATCCGCATGCTCGTGTGCTGCGCGCCGCCCTATCGCAACGAGGACACCTTCTTCGGTTAGGCACCGGGCTCAATCGGTGACGAACACGGCACGCGTCGGCCATGCGGGCGCGGCTAGGATGGCCCGTCACCATTCGACAGGAGCCCAGTGAGTGACCAGCTAATCCGCCTTGGCCATAGCCCGGACCCCGACGACGCGTTCATGTTCTACGCGATCGCGCGGGAGAAGATTCGGCTCGACGGATTCGAGTTCGAGCATCTCCTCCGTGACATCCAGACCCTCAACGAGTGGGCGGCGGAGGGCCGGCTGGAGGTGACCGCTCTGTCGGTGCACGCCTACGCGTACCTGGCCGACAAGTACCGCTTGCTGCCGCACGGGGCCTCGATGGGAGAGCAGTATGGGCCCATCGTCGTCGCGCGCGAGCCGATGGAGCCAGATCAGCTGAGGGGCTTACGAATCGCGGTGCCGGGGCTACTGACCAGCGCGTTCTTGGAGCTGCAGCTCGCGATCGGGAAGATCGCGGATCCGGTGATCAGGCCCTTCGATCGCATTCTTGATGTGGTCGAGGCCGGAGAGGTTGACGCCGGCCTGGTCATCCACGAGGGCCAGCTGACGTACCGCCAGCAGGGCCTCAAGCTGGTGATGGATCTCGGCAAGTGGTGGCACGAGCTGACGGGCGGCCTCCCCCTGCCGCTGGGGGCCAACGCGGTGCGACGCGATCTGGGCGAGCAGACCATGGCGCGCCTGTCGCGAGTACTCCGGGAGAGCATTGCCTACGGTCTCGAACACCGCGAGGACGCGCTTGCCTACGCCGCTCGGTTCGGCCGTGGGCTCGACGACCCGCTGGCCGACCGATTCGTGGAAATGTACGTCAACGACCGCACGCTGGATTACGGCGACGACGGTCGCGAGGCCGTGGCGGAGCTGCTTCGTCGCGGACGCGAGGCGGGCCTGATCGACAGAGACGTTCCGGTGGACTTTATCGAGGACGAGTGAGCGCGACCGACTGGGACCGCGAGATAGACCGCTGGACCGAGCGGTTTCGCGACGAGTGCGACCCTCCCCAGCCGTTCGCCGCCGCCCTTCGCGACGGGTGGACACCCGAGGCGCGCGCGGAGCTCGCCGAGCGCGCCGAGGCCTATCGGCAGCGCCACAGCGCCTACCGGGATGAGATCCGATCCGCTGGAGTAGATCTGGTCCGCTTCGACTGCAAGACCGGATCGTGCTCGGTGTGCCGGAAGTACGAGGGCAAGGCGTACTCGCTCACCGGCGAGACGCCTGACCTCCCGCCCCCGCCTCCCTTGCCGATCTGTCCTGCGTGCGACCACACCCTCAACCTCCTGACCCCTTTCTTCCTCCAGAGCCTCGGGCTCGATATCGAAGACCTGGTGGAGCAGGCCCAGCCGTTCGTCGACGACTGATCCTCAGGCGATGTGCACGGCGCGCGCGGCCTCGGGCGGGACGCTCACGAGCCTCGAGCGGTCCACCGTGATGGAGATCGGTCCCCCGAACTGACCGACCTCGACGATCTCAACCTCAGCGTCGGGAACGAGGCCGCGCTCGGCGAGGTACCGAAGCAGCTCTGAGTCACGGTCGTTGACCCGGCTCACGGTGCCTGTCTGGCCGACCGTGAGATCGGAGAGCCGCTCCAGCGGCACCGGCTCGACCTCGCCCTGCGGTGTTGGAATGGGATCCCCGTGTGGATCGCGCTCCGGATGCCCGAGCACCTCGGCGATGCGCGTGGCGAGGGTCTCGGAAATGTGGTGCTCGAGCACCTCGGCCTCGCGGTGAACCTCGTCCCAGGACATGCCGAGACGAGTCGCGAGGAAGGTCTCCAGGAGCCGGTGGTGGCGTACGACCGTGAGCGCGGCCACCCTCCCCTGGTCGGTGAGCTCGACCACGGGGCGCCGCTCGCCTTGAGGAGCCCGCGAGCTCACGTACCCCATCTCCTCGAGGCGCTTCAGCATGTTGCTGGCGGAGGGGGCCGTGACCGAGAGCGCCTCGTCAACGCGCGACACCGAGATCGGGTCATCGTCCTCGGGGGTCTCGCCGAGTAGGAAGATGGCCTTGAGGTAGTCCTGAACGGCGGGAGTCGGCGATTCCACGTTGCAGCCCTTGCGGTTTCTGGGATCGTAACCGCAGAGCCCGCCTTAGCACTTCAACGCCCGCGGTCTAAGACATCTTGTGCGACCACTCATGCGACCCTAACAATGGGTTGCGACATTCCTCTCCATGACGCCCGCACTTGCAGAGATCCGTGAACTGCGCCCGGTTTCACGCGGTTCCCGCCGCGTGAGCCTGCCTCAGATGGAGTTGTTCTCCGGCCTTCCGGAGCGCGACCTCGCGCTCCTTGACAGCCGGCTTGCGGTGATCCGCTGGCCGTGCGGAGCCGAGGCGCCGGAGCCGCTTAAGCGAGCCGACCATCTCTACCTGGTCAGGGAAGGACGCCTCGGGATGTTCGAGCGCACCGCCCCCGGCCACGAGATCATGATCACGATCCTCGAGGCGGGCTCCGCCTACTCGACGCTCGGCGCGGCCCCCCCCGCCGCCGTTGAGGCGCTCGAGGACGCGGCCGTGTCGCCGCTGCCGCGTCGCGCCCTCGAGGGCCTGATCACGCGCTACCCGCGCCTGGGCGTGAACCTCGCCGACCTGATGTCGGACCGCGTGGCGATGCTGCGCGAGACGGTCGCGCTGGTGAGCGAGATGCGCGTTGAGGACCGGCTCCGGGCTCGGCTGCATCAGTTGGCCGAGCGCTTCGGGGTCACGACCAAGGACGGCATCCAGCTGCGGCTTGATCTCACCCACGCCCAGTGGGCGACCCTCGTCGGTGCGTCTCGAGAGGCTGTGACCACCGCCTTCAGCAAGCTCCGCTCGAGCGGTTCTGTAATCGTCGACGGCCGCGACATCACCCTTCCCTGGGATGTCGTCCGCGAGCGCGAAGAGCGGCTGACCAGCACGGCCAGCTAGGTCGGTCGACCGGCGCGGCAGGGCGCTGGGCGACCGAGGCTACGAGCGGCGCTAGAGCCGCTCGTCGCCCAGGCCGAGGAAAGTGAGCTCCGGCGGAGTCTGGCCGCGGAGCGATTCCACCACGGGTGAGGTCCGCCTCTGCCGCCACGGTCGCCGCCACAGGGGTGTGGATGCGACACCTCTTCATCGAACGACTGCCCCACCGGCTTGGACACCCGATGGGGGGAAAGAGTGAGGCGGGGGTCCGCCTCCCAAGACCCCCGCCTCCATGCCCCTGGGCTGTGCCCAGGTCGATCGCCCGTAGGCGATCGTGTGGTGCGGCGCACTGCGCCGTCGCCACTAAGGATCGGCACAGGAGACGTGGTCTTTAGCTTTTTCATCCGGGCGCGCGCGGGCGCCGGTGATCTATTCGATCTCGGCGGCCCGCCGCAGATCGGCCAGTTCGTTGCTGAGATCCCGAGAGGCAAGGGCGATCAGGCGTCGCTTGCCTAGACCGGCCGCAGTCGCGAAGCGCTGCATATGCCGCACGACCTCGCCCAGAGCCTCTGCGCTCTGCTCGCGCTGCCGCTCCAGCCGGGAGTCGTCGAGGCTTGCGGACTGGAGGCGCTCCGAAATCGCCCGAGCCCGCCCGAGTGGAGCCTCGAGCGCCGGAGCGGCGCTGGTCAGCTCCGCCTCGGTTGGGTCAGCTCCGAGGTCCCGAACCACCACCAAGAACTCCTCGATGGCCTCGGCCGCGCCCGCGCTGTCTGCGAGATAGCGCTGTGGGGAGACTTCCGCACCCACCTCGAGCGGCGAGGTCTCCGCCTCCAGGGATTCTCCTCCGCACCCTGCCGCCAGCAGGATGACGATGAGACCGATGATCAGGCTGAGGTAGCGGATGGCAGCTCCTTGATCACCTCGAACAGCCGAGGGCCGGAGCGTCTCAGGCCTGGCAGGTCGTTGGCCACCAAATCGCGAGCGACGGCGCGCATCCTCGCAAGTACCGATGCGAATGCCCGCACCAGCCGGGCACGCTGAGATGCGAGCCGGGAGTCATCGAGCTCCAGCGCACGAAGCTCATCCAGCTCCCCGTCGGCCGCGCTGACCAATCCCGCAGCCGAGCCGCTGCCGTTCGGCCGCCCGGCAAGCCGATCCGCAGCAAGCCCGGCAAGGGCAGCGGCAGGCGAGAGGACGTCCTGCACCGCCGCCACGTAGTCGGCCGATGTCGCCCGGGTGGACACCGACGACGCGCCCACGTCATCGCCCCCACATCCCGCCAAAGCGAGGGATGCGCAGGCCGCCGTGGTCCACATCAGCTGCCGCGTCGACCGCATTCGTACGGATGGTAAACGAGTCGTTCGGCGCACTAGGCCCAACCGCTATCTTCTGGCAGTGACAGATCCCGGACTGATACCTCTCGCGCTGTCATACGACGACGTGCTGCTCGTGCCCCGCCGGAGCCCCGTCGGATCGCGGCGTGAGCCCGACACGACATCTCGCTTCTCGCGCAGGATCACCCTGCGCGCTCCCGTCGTCAGCGCGAACATGGACACCGTCACCGAGTCGCCGATGGCGGCCGCGATGGCACGGGCCGGTGGCCTCGGGGTAATCCACCGCTTCCTCGAGGTCTCGCAACAGACCGAGGAGGTCGCCGCGGTCAATCAGCAGACAGCCAACGAAGGCGAGACGAAGGGCCGCGGCGGCGGCCTGGCGGTCGCTGCCGCGATCGGCGTACAGGGCGACTTCTTGGCGCGCGCAGCGGCCCTCGCCGATGCCGGTGCGGACGCCCTGGTGCTCGATGTCGCGCATGGCCACGCCGAGCACGTACTGACGGCGCTCGCGGCAGTTCGTGAGCGAATCGGCGACGACGTGGACATCGTGGCGGGCAACGTCGCGACGCCCGAAGGCGTGAGGGATCTCGCCGCCGCGGGCGCTGACGCCGTGAAGGTCGGCGTTGGGCCTGGGTCGGCATGCACGACGCGCGTGGTGACCGGCGTCGGCGTGCCACAACTCAGCGCGGTGATGTGGTGCGCAGAGGCGCTTGCCGACCACGACGTGCCGCTCATCGCCGACGGCGGGATTCGGGCAGGTGGGGACGTCGCGAAGGCCCTTGCGGCCGGCGGCGACACGGTGATGGTCGGGAACCTGCTCGCCCGCGCCGACGAGAGCCCAGGCGAGGTCGTGAGGCACGGCGGCATGAGATATCGGCGCTACCGAGGCATGGCGTCTCACGGAGCGGCGGCATCACGACCGGCGGCCAACGGGTCCTCACCGGATGCCGCCGAGGGAGTCGAGGGACTCGTGCCGGTCTCGGGCCCGGTGGACGCGACGATCCGCGAGCTCGTCGGCGGCCTCCGCTCTTCGATGAGCTACTGCGGAGCCTACGATCTCATCGAGTTCCGCCGCGTCGCGAGCTTCGTCCGGATCACCGCTGGCGGCCTCAAGGAGAGCCATTCCCACGACATCCTTCGCGGCGACCGCTCGTGAGTAGACTCATCGCCGCATGAGCGCGACGCAGCGAGCCCTCGCGCCCCCGGAGCTGTGCGCCAACACGGTACGCGGCCTGGTCATGGATGCCGTGCAGGCCGCCAACAGCGGCCACCCCGGTGGACCGATGGGCCTGGCGACCGTGGGCTGGACGCTCTTCTCCCGGCACCTGCGCCACTCACCCGGTAACCCCGACTGGCCGGGCCGCGACCGGTTCGTATTGAGCAACGGACACGCGTCGATGCTGCTCTACTCGCTGCTGCATCTGACCGGGTACGACCTGACGCTCGATGACCTCAAAGCCTTTCGCCAGCTCGGCTCGAGAACTCCGGGGCACCCCGAGCGAGCGGAGGCGCCGGGGGTCGAGATAACCACCGGTCCCCTCGGACAAGGATTTGCCAACGCCGTCGGCTTTGCGCTCGCCGAGCGGGTGATGGCCGCGCAGTTCAATCGCGATGGCCACGAGGTGATCGACAACCTGACGTGGTTCATCGCCTCTGACGGCGACCTGATGGAGGGCATCTCGTATGAGGCCGCGTCGCTCGCCGGCTTCTTGAAGCTCGATCGGCTGATCGGGATCTTCGACGACAATCGGGTGAGCCTCGATGGGCCCACGGCGCTGAGCTTCGGCGAAGACGTTGCCGGACGCTTCGAGGCGCTTGGCTGGCGCGTGCTCAAGGTCGCCGACGGCAACGACGCCGGCGAGCTCGACGCCGCATTCGAGGACGCGAAGGCGTCCGACGGGCGCCCGACCATGATCATGGCCCGCACCGAGATCGGCTTCGGCTCACCCAACAAACAGGGCAGCGCCTCAAGCCACGGATCCCCGCTGGGCGAGGAAGAGGTCGAGCTCACCAAGCGGGCCCTCGGTTGGCCGACCCAGCCGACCTTCCTGGTGCCCGACGAGGTTGCAGGCTGGGCCGATGAATGCCGCGCGCGAGGCGACGCGCTCGAGAGGGAGTGGCACACGAAGTTCGGCGAGTACCACGCCGCCCATCCCGAGCTTGCGGCCGAGCTCGAGCGCCGCCGCGACGGTCTTCTCCCCAAGGACTGGGAGGCGTCGCTACCTCGATTCTCGATCGACCATCCCGCGATGGCGACCCGCAAGGCTGGACACGTTGCGATCAACGCGGCTGCAGATGTGCTACCGGAGATCATTCAAGGCGCGGCGGATCTCTCCGTGTCGACCAACACGACGATCGCCGACTCCGGGGACATCACCCCCGGCGACTTCTCGGGACGGAACATTCGCTACGGGGTGCGCGAGCACGCCATGGGTGCGATCACCAACGCGCTCGTGGCCTATGGTGGCCTGAGGCCGGCCTGCTCGACCTTCCTGACCTTCTCCGACTACCAGAAGAACACGATCCGCCTCGCCGCCCTGATGAATCTGCCGTCGATCTTCGTGTTCACGCACGATTCGATTGCGATGGGCGAAGATGGTCCGACGCACCAGCCGGTCGAGCACCTCGCCGCGCTGCGCGCTATCCCCAACGTGCTGACCCTGCGCCCCGCCGACGCCAACGAGACCGCGGCAGCGTGGCGAGTCGCCTTGCAGCGAACCACGGGGCCCAGCGTTTTGGTGCTCACCCGGCAGGGCTTGCCGATGCTCCAGCCCGACGCGCCCGTTGACCGCGGCGCCTACGTGGTGGCTGACGGCGGCGACGCGACGATCGTGGCGACAGGCTCCGAGGTTCAGGTGGGCCTTGCCGCTCGCGAGACGCTTGCGAGCGAGGGCATCGCTGCTCGGGTGGTCTCGATGCCCTCGTGGGAGCTGTTCGGCGCACAGGACCAGGAGTACCGCGAGCAGGTGATCCCGGCCAGGGTGCCGCGCGTCGCGGTTGAGGCCGCGAGCCCGTTGGGCTGGGCGAAGTGGGTGGACGGCGGCCCCGTCGTCGCGGTCGACCGATTCGGGGCCTCGGCCCCGGGCGAGGTCGTGATGGAAGCACTCGGCATCACCCCCGCCGCGGTCGCCGACGCGGTACGCGGCTCGCTCTGAGCCCCCTCATGGAAACCGCTCCTGCACGCCGCCCTCCGCTGAGGCGGGATCTGGCGTGAGCGTTCGGGAGCGATTGGAGGACGCGGCGCGAGACGATGCGCGCCTCGCCCGCATGCCGGGCCCCGCGGCGGTGATGATCTTCGGCGCCACCGGAGATCTCAGGCTCCGCAAGTTGGCCCCGGCCCTGTACAGCCTGGCCACGCGGCGGCTGGCGGAGCCGTCGGCGGGGGAGTTGGAGCTCTGCCAGCGCGATCGTCCCTTCGAGGCCGCCGTGCGCGCCGCAGAGCTGGTCGCGTGAGGGATCCGGAGGTGATCGTGGTTCCGGATGGCGAGGCCCTCGCGGATACCGGCGCTGCCTTGATCGAGCGAATTCTCATCGAGGCGTCGAGGTCCGCCGAGCTCGCGTCCGTCGCCTTGGCCGGAGGCACGACGCCGCAGGTCACCTACCGGCACCTCGCCTCACGCCCGGTGCCCTGGCGGTGCCTGCAGGTCTTCTTCGGTGACGAGCGATGCGTGCCGCCCGAGGACGACGCGTCGAACTACCACCTGGCCGAGCGGGCGATCCTGAAGCGCATCCCCCTGCGTCCGCGGCAGGTGCACCGAATCCGGGGTGAGATCGAGCCCGAGCGAGCGGCGGTCGAAGCCGAGGCGGCGATGCACGCCAACCTGCCCGGGAAGCTCCCCAGCCTTGATCTGGTGCTTCTCGAGACAGGCCCCGACGGCCATGTCGCCTCGCTCTTCCCGGATTCACCGGAACTCGACGTCGATGACCGACTCTACGTACCGGTACATCGGCCCGAGCTGCCCCACCCTCACCGCGTCAGCGTGACGCTCCCGGTGATCAACGAGGCCAAGCACATCGTGGTGATGGCCGCCGGCGAGGATGAGGCCCCTGCGGTCGCGAAGGCCCTGGCCGGTGATCGCTCGATCCCCGCCGGTCGGCTCGCCCCTTCCGACGGAGACCTCACCTGGGTCCTGACGGAGGCTGCAGCTCAGCTCGCGGGTTCCACCGGATCCTAGCCGCGAGGCGGCATCACCGCCTGCAACGCGACGAATCAAGTGATCGAGCCAGTGACCGAGGCGATTACTTGAGAGCTCGCCGCAAGACCACGGCCACTCCGAGGGGATCGGGCGCCAGCTCGATGAGATCGGTGTCACGGGGGCCGTCGATGAGATGGGCCGTGAATGCGTCACCGAGCCCCTGCCAGCGCCTACCCATCAGGACGAGCGGCCGAGTCTCGCCGCCGTCACGGCTCTCGTGCTGCATGAGGTTCCACGCGACTGCGACCTCGGCGAGCGTTCCGACCCCTCCGGCCACGGCGACCATGGCCTCGCACCCCGCGACGAGGATTCTGAGGCGATCGAAGAGATCGACGCCGGGACGCTCCTCTTTCACCCACCGGTTCGGGCTGCGGTGATCCCAGCCGGCGAGGGTGACGCCGATCGTTAGTCCGCCGGCCTCCGCCGCGCCGCGGCACACGGCCTCCATCACCCCGAAGTAGCCGCCGGTGGCGACGGTCCACCCTGCCTCGGCGACCAAGCCGCCGAGCTCGCGAGCAGCTTCGTACTCGGCGTCGCCCTCCTGAAGGCGGGCGCTGCCGAATACCGAGATGATGGCGCTCACGCGGCGCGGGTCCCGGTGTCCGCGACCCTGGCCAGCAGGCCTCGTGAGCGCTCGCTGCGCCCGATGCGGTCGACGATCCAGATCGTCGCGCGCACTGCCGGATCGTCGGGTCCACGGCGGGTGACGAGAGTTCTCACGCGTGTCGCCGGGCTGGATGCGGCTCCGTCTTGGCCGGTGGTGAGGATCGCGATGTCAAGCAGCTGTGCCACCTCCCTCGCGACGCCATGTGGTGCCGGGAACTCGGGGGTGAGCGCAGGCTGCCCACGCAGGATCACCTCGTATGCCGCCCCCACCTGATGGGCGACTATGCGGGCGAGGTCCTCCAAGCGTCCCCGCCGTAGCATGCGGGCGCCGGCCGTCGGCGGGAACGCTCCGGGAACCGAGAGGCCGATGTCGTGCAGCCAGGCCGCACGCAGGAGCAGCTGCCGAGGCTCGTCGTCCAGGCTCGCCGCGACCGCCAGCCGGGCGGCTTGCTGCGCGACGCCCCGCACATGCTCGTACACCGGTGGCTCCATCAGTGCCCGGGCCAGCCTCTGGGTCCCTCGTGGGGCGCCGCAGTCCCGCCACAGCCCCATCAGATCCGGTGGAATCATCTATCCGACGATCATCGCGCGCGCCTGATCGACGACCCGGTGGGCCTCCTCATCGGCGCGTTCGCGTACCTCTGCGGGCACCTCGGGCTCGGTGTCTCCGAGCAGAGTCGCGGTGAGCTTCTCCCCGACGCGGTCTTCGGCCGCGGCCAGCCATTCAGCCGGAATCGCATCTTCGAGCTCCGCCCCGATCATCGTCGCGAACAACATCGCCCAGGCGCGGGGAACGGTGTCGAAGGTATATCCACCGCCACCAAGCGCGATCCACCGCCCCTCGGCGCTCTCGCCTGCGATCTCCTTGAGCGCGCGGTAGAGCCGCGGATACGTAGGCATGGAGATCTGCAAGTGGGCGAGCGGATCCGCATGATGGGGATCCGCCCCGTTCTGGGTCACGATCGCATCGGGCTGAAAGGCCTTGACCGCCGGCGCGATCACCTCGGTGACCGCGCGCAAGTACGGATCGTCTCCCGAGTGGGCAGGGAGCGGAATGTTCAGGGCGCTGCCGGGCGCATTCTGACCTCCGCGCTCCTCGAGGCCGCCGGTGCCCGGGAAGAGGAACTGGCCGCTCTCGTGCACCGAGCAGGTCAGCACCCGTGGCTGCTCCCAGAAGATCCACTGGGTGCCGTCGCCGTGGTGGACGTCGACATCGATGTAGGCGACCCGCTCCGCGCCGGCGTCCAGCATCGCCTGGATGGCGACCGCGGGATCGTTGTAGATGCAGAACCCGGCGGCGCGATTCGCGAAGGCGTGGTGCAGACCGCCGCCCGCGCAGAACGCCTGATCGGCCTGGTCATTCCAGACGCTCATCGCGGCGGTGATCGAGGCCCCGCACAGGCGTGCCGCCGCCTCGTGCATACCGGCGAATGCCGGTGTGTCTCCCGCCGCCGCGAGCCCCCACTGACCCGCTTCCCAGCTCGCCGCCAGCGCAGGGCTCGCCGAGAACTGCCGCACGGCCGCAACGTAGGCCGGCGCATGGACGCGTTGGATCTGCTCGTCGGTGGCCGGCTCGGCTTCCACGACCCGGACGCCGGGGTACTCCAGCAGCCCATAGGCCTCGATGAGCTTCGCCGCCAACTCGCGGCGAACCGGAGTCAATGGATGGTCATCGCCGAGGTCGTAGTCGAGCGTCGCCGCGGCGTGAACGAAGGTCGTACGCATCGGCCTCAGCCGCTGAGCAGCCGCTTGGCGGCCTCGTTGACAACCCTGCCGTCGGCGGCCGAGCCGAGTCG
>Ga0224508_10004287_pt1 | contig 11679 bp, 13 predicted proteins | sample SF_Jan12_sed_USG_4_FD_170157 | JGI IMG/M metagenome (GOLD analysis project Ga0224508, IMG submission 170157) | Sediment microbial communities from San Francisco Bay, California, United States - SF_Jan12_sed_USGS_21 | ecosystem: Environmental > Aquatic > Marine > Sediment | place: USA...
GTAAAATTCGGCCACCAAAAGTCGAAGCGATTAACTGTGCACCAAGACAGATCCCGAGAACTGGAAGGCCGAGGTCAACCGCACGACGAATGACATCCTGCTCATAGGAAAGATAGGGATAACGATCGACCTGATCGGCTGCCATCGGTCCACCGAGAACGACAAGTCCGTGATAGCGCGCTGGATCGACACGTGAGTTCGGCATTCGATCGAAGTTGACGTATCGAATCCGAAATCCAGCGTCCTTAAACTGCTGATTCAACGTGCCCAGCGGTTCCAGAGGAACGTGCTGGAACACGAGCAGCTTTCGCATTTATCCGCGGCAGCTAGCTCGGAAAGCGTCCGGACGAAGCCGTGGACCTGACGGCGATTAGACTCGAAAGCGGCTGCGAATCGCCCCCGTTGGGCCAGTGACTATTCGGTTCCTCAATTGAACTGCCGCTCCCGGGGTGCTGAACCGTGAGAAACAGGGTTTGGCCGTCGGGAGAAAAGGTGCAACCACTTATTTCCGCGCCAACCGGACCGCTCATGAATTGCTTGACGACTCCCCTATCCGGCCCGTCTGTAGGGCAAACGAAACAACCGTTGTTGTTGCCATTTGGCTGCGGGCCATCGGTCACAATCCAAAGATTGCCAGCCTCGTCGAATCCAAGATTATCCGGGCAGGCGAAGGCGTCCAGGCCGGTCGAATCTGAACGACCGGCATAGTAAGCCACTGCCGATCCGAGACGGCCGGCGATCGCCACCGACGCAAGCCCACGCTCGCCGGGATCGCCCGCGAGAATGAACACTTCCCAATTAAACCGAACGGCTGAGGGATCGGCTTGTGCCTCGGCAAATTCCAAAATATGACCGTAGGGATTCGGCCCCCTAGGGTTGGATGCATCAGGCGCCGGATAAGCAGGCGCTTCTTCGACCTCCTCCGCTGCAACTACCTCCGCTGCAACTACCTCCGCTGCAACTACCTCCGCTGCAACTTCTTCCACTGCAACGGCGTTGCCCTCGACTGGTTCGTCTGCGGCGGCTTCCTCGACATCGGGCGCCGGCGGCGGACGCAACCCGCGTTGCGTTCCCTGGGTACAGGCTAAATAAACACGTCCATCGCCGGGATGTATGGCAACGTCCTCGGGTCGATCGAGCGGCGTCGCTCCAAGCAGGTCGGCTGCTTCGCGACATCGGATGACGACATCGGCTTGCGAAAAGAACGCGTTGGTCTCGGTCAGTTCAGGCCGTTCGCCATAAACGAGAGGTAACCACTCGCCGCTGCCGTCATCATTGAGCTTGGCGACATACAGCGTGCCGTCGTCCAGTAACCCATCCGTATCACCAGGATTATTCGGGTCAAACGTACGATTGCTGACAAACTTGTAAAAATACTCGAAGCCGGAATCGTCGCCCATGTACACAACCGGGTGGCCCGTTGCATCGAGAACGGTGGAAGCGCCCTCGTGACGAAATCGGCCGAGTGCCGTGCGCTTCTTGATCGGGCGATTCGGATCAAGCGGATCAATCTCAACAATCCATCCGAACTTCAGCGATTCGGTCGGACTCTTCACGTAGTCGAACCGCTCATCCACGGCCTCCCAGCGAAACGAACTCGGGCCCTGCCGCATTCCGACGCGCTCATTGGCCCGCACCAAAGTCGGATCCAGCTCCGCTTCGGCGGCGTTACCGAAAAAGTCACTGGAGTTTTCTTCGGCTGTCAGATAGGTACCCCAAGGCGTCGAACCGGCAGCGCAGTTGCCGAATGTCCCAAGGCATTGCCCCGGCGAATCGTCGCTGCCACCCAGCCACGTATGGTTGGCGGCAGGACCAGCAAACTCTATCGGCGTATCGGCCGTGATTCGTCTATTCAACGGAGAATCGCTGACTGCTCGCCAAACGCCGTCGACCCGTTCAAGTTCAACGACGCTCACGCCTACGCTCGCGCGCATCACCGCGACTGTTTCGGGATTCTCCCTGAGAAAATCCAAAGCCCTGCGATCGCGAAGTGCTTGAATCCAGCCTGGAAAACTCCGACTCATTTCGGGTGTTTCGTGATTGACGCAGATGGCTAGTCTGTCTTCATCGATCGGAATCACGCCCATGCCGTCACTGCTGGTGCCGTAGGATTGCGTCTGCGCGGTAGCCGCGCCAGGCTCGAACATCCAACCCGATGGGATAGTGTCCATGGGCATTCCAGTGGACCCCGCGACGAGGGGGTCGCCCCAGCGCATCACAACGTCGGCTGAAAAACCTTCCGGCACAATCACCTGGTCTTCAGTAGAGCCTGCGATCGGCAAGAAAGCATTGCTGAACGGCCGAGAACCAGCGACATTGGTGAGGGGGCTGCCGACCTCAGATTCCGGGCCAGAACAACTGACCGTACTGCCAACCGCAAGTAATCCTCCGCCAACCAGCACATCGCGACGGTTGAATCGCCTGCGCAGCAATTCGTAAACAGCGCCACTTTCCGACTTACGACTCATTGTTCAATCCTTCGTTCTGAACCAATAAATGATAGCCTATCGGGCCTTTGACGCTAGATGACTTTTTGGAAGGACGGAAAACGATGGCAGACAACCCCGCAGACGCGAATATCGAAATGGATAGCTCGAGCCTCTATATCGAAGAAATCTTCACCGATAGGCGCGTAGGAAACCTGCAACGGCTTAGCCCTGTGACGATCGACGGGCAACCTGACAGTTCACGCCCGGTCCTCTTCATTGGCCAAACGCAGGTGATGACTCCTGCTGGCGCACTGCCATTGAATTTCGAGCTGGAAGCCGACAACCTCGAAGGTGCCATTGCCAGTTTCGGCAAGCACGCACAGAAAGCGCTGGCGGACACGATGGAAAAGCTCGAAGAAATGCGCCGCGAACAAGCGTCTTCACTGATCGTCCCGGGAAGCGGTGGCGCGCCCGGTGCCGGCGGCATTCAGGTACCCTGAATCTAATCCATTCTGATCGTAATTTCATCCACGCTGCGGCGCTTTTGTTCGGCGACGAGCTTCGGCCGACCGTACCAAAAGTAACCGACGATGCGCTCAGACTGCTGATCGATTCCGAGCTCTTGGTACAACCGTGGCTCGCGAGTAATTGCGCCGCTCGTCCATTTGACGCCGATTCCACGCTGCCACAAATACAGCGTCAAATTCTGCACGGCGCAGCAGACAGCAGCGTAGTTTTCAAGATCGATCACCGCGTCTTCGTGACGCGCGCTGGTGACGACAAAGTGCCCGGGTATCGCGATCAGACGCTTTAGCCTGGCAGCCCCGGCGGCTTCTCCCTTGAGTTCAGCCTCGAAACCTGCCCAGCATCGCGCGACGGACGCAGCCGTTTCCGGCCCGATCAAGTAGAACCGCCATGGCTCAGTCAGACGATGATTAGGCGCCCAACGAGCCAGCTCGATCGCGTCAATCAAGGCGCTGGTACCGACGGGCTCGGATTCGAACAGGTTAATCGTTCGCCGGGCGCGAATTAGTTCAGCGATTGCGCGGACGGCATTGTCGTCCGCAGGCACGACTTGATCGGACATTAGCACTCCAGTCGGGATATTCGATTGGGTGGATTCTATTCGCTAAGCGCGGTGAGATCAGCTTGACTCGATCATCGCGAGTTTGGAGACTGAAGACACGGAGTTCGTGACCAGAGGCAAAATGAGCGATCAGGTCGATTGCGTCGTCATAGGCGCCGGAGTAATAGGCCTGGCCATCGCACGCGCATTGGCAATGGCGGGCCGCGATGTCGTCATCCTCGAGCGCAATGCCGGAATCGGCGAGGAAACCTCGTCGCGAAATTCCGAAGTCATTCATGCCGGTCTCTATTATCCGACGGCAAGCCTGAAGGCACGTCTGTGTGTAACCGGAAAACCCCAGCTTTATGCCTACGCGAAACGCCGACAGATCCCGTTTCAACGCTGCGGAAAATTGATTGTCGCAACCGAAACGGCTCAACTCGACCGACTTGATGCATTGGCGGAGCAAGCCAGGCTCAATGGCGTGAACGATATCAAGCGGATCGACAAGGCAGAGCTTGAGCGCCGGGAACCAGCAGTACAAGGCATCGCTGCGCTTTGGTCTCCTTCAACCGGCATCATAGACAGCCATGCATTGATGGTTGCGCTTGAAGGTGACATTGAAGCAGCGAATGGCGTCATTGCGTCCCAAGCTGAAGTCTGCTCAATCGACGTCGCCGATGACGCAATTCGGCTGGTTATAGAATCGGGAGACGAGCAAAGCGAATTAATTGCGACGACGGTAATCAACGCAGCGGGCCTTAATGCTGTTCGACTTGCAAAGCTGTGTACCGGAGTACCTACCAACCAGTTGCCCGCGAGTTTTCTAGCCAAGGGCAACTACTTTATTTACGACGGCACCAGTCCGTTTCGGTCACTCGTTTACCCGCTGCCGGTCGAAGGCGGTCTCGGCATTCATGCAACGCTGGATCTCGCTGGCAAGCTCCGGTTCGGACCTGATGTCGAGTGGATAGACGAGATTGATTATTCGGTAGATATCGCACGTCGGAACGCATTTGCCGAAGCGATCAAGCACTATTGGCCCGCGCTTAAAACTCAAGATCTGATTCCAGGGTACGCCGGCATCCGACCCAAGTTGTCAGGTCCCGGCGAGCCACCGCAGGATTTTCGGATCGAGACGGTGGCATCGGGAAGGCAACGGCAGTTAGTGCATCTTTTTGGATTCGAGTCACCTGGCTTAACCGCCGCGCTTGCGATCGCAGATGAAGTCAGGAAAGGGATAGATACGGCCGCAGCCTAATTGACGTGATCTAAACGATCAGCCATTGCAATCCGAAAAGAATGGAGGCGGTAATGCAGGCCGCGAGGCTGGACGATAAGCTCCAACGCACGATCCACTGAGGGTGCGAAGCGCAATACAGAAAGGGCGCGGCGGGCAAAGCAACGCAGTAGGCCAAGGAATCGACACATCGCGCCGAATGCGGCCAGCGATGCCGCCAGTCCATCAGACTGTGTTGCGCAACAACGGCTGAAACGATTGCGTCAGACGATCCAAGGCTTGAGCGAGCTTGATGGCGCGCGATCGCCGGCCTTAGGCCGCGAGCCATGGCTGCCTCCTCGGCATCCGCACAATGGTCTTTGAGTTCATGGGTAATGCGTGCAATAACGACCGGTGCAGCACCTGCTGCCGCCAGGTCTTGTTCCAGCTTCTTGAAGCTAAACGTTTGCATGCTCCCGTTCGCCCAATGCGAAATGAATGCCGCCACTGATCCGATCCCACTCATTAGTGAGCCGATCGAATCGGTTACGACCCTTTGAAGTCAGGTTGTAGTAGACGCGAGTTCGTCCATTGACCAATTTTCGCTTGGCCTTGAGTGAACCGGCCTTTTCAAGCCCGTGCAGCACGGGATAGATGACCCCCTCACCCAGGCTGATGGCCTCTTGCGTAACGAGCTTGACCGCCCGCACGATCTCATAGCCGTACATTTCCTGCCGCGCCAGGAGCCTCAATACCAGCAACTCCGGTACACCGCTCATGAATGGGGGGTTTGTCTGCGCCATCGGCCCTTCGAATGACTGTAATTGGTTCAATCTACCTCGCAGTTCGAGGCATGTCAATCAACCAGCCCAGGCGCCGTACAGCAAGCTGCAGCCCATCACAGCCAGCGTAATCCGGATAAAAATATCGAACCCGCGCTGGCTGATCAGACGCCGCGCCCGAACGCCAATGGGAATAAAGATGAGTGCCGGTATGATTGCCAATAGCCCTTGAATTACCGTATCTCGATCGAGCACGCCTGCGACCGATACAACCGACAGATGAGCCAAGGCAAAAGTGCCAAAACAAACGCAGACTGCGAACACGTAGGCTTCCGGCTTTAGCTTCAACGAATCGACATACGGCGCGACGACCGGCGCCGAAATTCCCGTCGATGCCTGCAAGGCGCCGGCCGATGCACCGACCAGCGGTGACCAGCGTTGTCGGAACGTTGTCGTCAAGCGGAAGTTTGGATGTGCAAACCTCAACGCGAGATAAGAAAAAATCCAGATCGCAAGACTGGTCTCAAGGAATAGAGGACTCGCGTATTGCAGGATCGCAGCGCCGACTATCGCACCTGGCAAGGCGCCTAGAAGGATGCGCTTGAGTTCCGGAACTTCGCCTGCACCCGCCCGATGAGTGAACGCCGGGTAAAAATTGAGCACAACCGACGGAATGATCATGATCTTGACCGCCTGCTCGACATCCAGGAATCCGGCGAGAACCGGCACGCTGACTAACGGCAGCCCCATGCCCATGAGGCCCTTGGTAAATCCGCCGAGGCTGAGCGCCAGGGCAACGATTGCCAGCTGATCGAGAGAGAGTTCTACAGGGACAACCTTGCGAGTCGCACGGTGCCGCCTGCTTCGAAGGTGGTCCAGGCAATGAGATAATCATCGCCGGCAGCAATCAGTTGCGGGACATCTACCGGAGAGCCGACCGACTCATGCGCAACCAGTAATTCTGTACCGGCCTGGCCATCACGATCATACGCCTGGACGACCAGGTCAATCCCGCCCTCGGCTGCGCGCCGCCACCAGCTCACCACCGCGCGTCCGTCGGCGTCGAGCGCGATTCCGGTCTGTCCATACGCACCATCGGTATCGAGATCGACTGCTTCAGAAAAGCTGTTGCCACCATCCAGCGAACGCGCGAATCTCACCTCTCCCCGGCCATCAGCAGCCGAGAACCATGCCGCCGCAACATCGTCACCGTTCGCTGCAATCGCAGGACCGTTGACGGGGCATCCCTCGATAAACCAGCCCTCATTACCAAGATTTAGCGGTTCCGACCAGGCGCCGTCGTCCCAGCGGCGGACAACGACATCCCTGATCTCTTGCTCAGTTCGATCGCGATAGGCAAGAATCGGTCCGCTGCTAGTCATTGCAACATCGGGTTGACAGCAGTCGCACACCAGCGCATCGACGATCTCGCGCGATGTGACTGTGCCGGTTTCATCGTAACGAGCCATGCGGAGGCTGGTTCCAAGTAGCGCATCGGGATCGTCGAACGACCAGTTGGCCAGCTCGCGGCCGTCCAACCAGAATGCGGTAACCCCATCGTCCCACGAAAACGCGCTGACGAATCCATGCTCGGCTACCGTCTCGTCTTCGTTCATCTGTTCGGCTTCTGACCAACTCAGACCGCCATCGTTGGATATCGCCGTTGCGACGTCGTATGCCCCACTGTCCGGTCTACGGCGTAACCAATGGGCGAACCAGACGTTTTCCGTGACCGGCGTAACAGACGGAAAATCGGCCCAGTTGATGAACATACGATCGTGACGTACCACCTCGTGCGAACTACCGAGCGTTCCGTCCTCGAACCGAAGGTACTTTAGGACTCTTTCATTACCGTCTGGCTCGAGCCAGCTCAGGATTGGCGTTCCGTCGAGATCGCTGGTCAACCGCGGCTGCGCACTGCCCGGCCCACCGCTGAATGCAAGGCGTATCGCCTCAGGCTCCCGAGAGCAGCCAGATACAATCGTCAGCGCGACCAGCGTCGTCAGGGCAATTCGAACAAGTACTCGACGATGGTTCAAGATTGCTGACCCGTTCGTGCGATCCGATAGACGAAGGCAGGCGGCATATTCAGCGCGATAAAGCCGATGCAACGCGCTTCGAGACCGATTCTCTCAAGCTGGCGCCGATCGATCGGGCAACGCCCCCCATAGGTAAATTGATAGAAAGCACCGGACGCTTTCAATAGGCGGAACCCATTGCGCAGCATTCGGAACTTTTGCTCGCGAGAGAATAAGACTAATGGCAGGCCGCTGATGATGAAATCGATTGCGCCGCGGTGCGGCGCCAGTCCGCCCTGACGCACCGTCGCATCACCGCGCATGACGGTTGCGTCCGGGAAGTCCCGCTCGAGCAGATCCGCGAAACCCGGGCAGCGCTCAAGCATAAACAGATCTGTCTCAGCAACGCCGCGCGCCAGAATCTCACGGGTCAGGGTTCCGGTTCCCGGCCCGAATTCGAGCACGCGGTCGCCAGATCCAAGTTCGCGAGTCATCATCCTTGCCAGCGGCCGACCGCTCGGCGCAACTGCGCCGACAGCAAACGGATCGTCGAGCCAGCTTTTTAGAAACCTCCGGTACGAGCCGGGGATAATTCGTTGCCGCTCCCGCATGAGTTAGAGCGGGCGAATTCTGACGTTTCTAAATCTGACCGTACCGGCACCGTATTGCAGGGCGACCGGGCCACTCGAAAACTGCGTATCTTCGATGTCGACCATATCCCGGCCATTGAGCGTGACCTGCAGCCGGTTGCCATTGGCGGTAATCGCATAACGATTCCACTGCCCGCCGGTGTAGACGAACTCCGCCGGCGCGACCAGGTTGACGATTCCGCCAGTCCGATAAGTTTGATCGGACCTCGTATCGTAGATATTGACCTCGTAGCACGACGTGTCAGTTACCGCCTCCGGATCCTGGCAACGCAGAAAGATCCCGCTGTTGGCCTCGGTGTTGACCCAGAATTCGAGCTGAAGCTCAAAGTCGGCGTAGTCCTGCCCCGTCACCAAAAAACTCGCGCCGGTACTTTCGTCGGCAACGGCGGCATTTTCTTCGATGCGCCAGTTTGCGTCACCGAGGATATTTAGATTCGAAAGCGTGCTGCCGTCGAAAACAACTTGCCAACCATCGTTGTCGGTTACGGGCGCGCTGGTTGCGGGCGCGCTCGGTTCACCGCAAGCACTGAGCAGCGCGAGCGACGCGCCGGCCACCGTTAGGCCAGATTTAATACGCATTGGAATTCCCCTGGAAGATTCAGCGCTCAGTATAACCAGCTACACGCGGGTCCGAACAGCGCGACTAACCAGCAATATAGTGCTGTAGCTGCTCGATTACGTGCTCCTGCTCGGCAATCCGCGCGCGCACAAGGTCGCCGATTGAGACCATGCCGACGATTTGTTTGTGATCGATGACGGGCAGGTGCCGAACACGCTTGTCGGTCATCAGCGCAAGGCACTCGTCAATCGTCCTGTCCGGTGGGACACAGATGACCGCGTCCGACATGACGTCACCGACCCGTGAATCTCGCGATGACCTGCCGGCGAGAATCACTTTTCTGGCGTAGTGCCGCTCAGTCAATATTCCGAGAATCTTGTCGCCATCGAGAACGATGACGGCGCCGATCTCATGCTCGGCCATGACCTCGAGCGCATGCAGCACCGTGTCGTCCGAGCCAACGGACCAAACGGTACTGCCTTTGTAATGAATGATGTCCTGTGCCGTTCGCATCCTTGAACTTCCTGCTCGCGACCGTCGACGAACCTCAGAATACACCAAAGCTCACGGAGGAGCGTCGAGTTCAGATAGACCGAGACCAGCATCCAGGCCCGGCTGATCAGCGCCCCGATACACCGGCGTGCGGGAAACCATCTAATCTATTAAATCAATACCTTATCCTATTTTTGTTACCGTATTTCTAGATCTAAATCTGGGTCCAGTGCAGGTCAACGACGGCGAAACGGATTTCTATGCGCCGCAGCGTTCCGATCAGTTTGTCCTGGGATTCGACCGGCTGATCGGCGATCGCATCGAGCTTCGAGTAGAAGCTTACGAAAAGTCGATGGGTGATCTGAGACCGAGATTTGAAAATCTTCTCAATACTCGCGTGCTCTTGCCCGAACTCAAACCTGATCGAATTCGAATCGCGCCGACCAGTGCGCGAGCGCGTGGCGCAGAAATAGCCGTTGATGGCAGAACAGGCGCCTACCGATGGTGGAGCGCAATTAGCTTCGCCCGGGTTCGCGATCGCATCAATAATGTCGACGTTCTCAGAAGCTGGGATCAGACTTATGCCGTCAGCTCAGGCTTTAGCTGGGATTCAACCCACTGGAATTTGAGCACGGGTATCGTTTATCGATCCGGCTGGCCGACAACTCCTGTTGCCTTTAACGGCAGCACACCTGTGCCGACGGTTACGACCCTGGCTAGAAACAGCGAGCGGATGCGCGCTTTCGGCAGCATCGATATCCGGGTCAGCCGAAAAATAGTGCTCGAAAGCGGCGAGCTGAGCGCTTCTCTGGAACTTGCAAACATGACGAATCGCGCGAACCCGTGCTGCTTCGAGTACGAGATCGGCGAGGAACCGAACGCAGGTCAGTTAGTACTTGACGAGCTCTATTACTTGCCGACGATTCCGTCTATCGGAATGCTCTGGAAGTTCTAGCCTTATTCACCGGTCGACAAGACGCTCTCGCCAGGCGCGCGAGAAAACTGCCTTGCAGAATCGACATTGCAATCGTAACTGACCATCAGCGCATCGTCCGCAACGCGCCTCAAGACGACACGTGCCGTATGCGGCCCCGTCAGATACATCGGATCGGTTAAAACGTAATCGTAATAAAGTTCCAGCCCGTCTTCGCTGGTTGAAAAGCTTTCCGTCATCTGTTTCTGCGCACTCGACGGGACGTCAGCACCGCCGCCATTAATCTGTGTAGCAGCACCCAGGCCCCATTTAGACGGCGGGTAATTCCGGCTTTCGACCACCAGCGCATCGCCGTCGATGCGGCCGCGTACGTCGCCCCACTGTCCGTTCGGATCTGCTGGCGCGTAGTCGTTACCAAACACCACCGTGCGATCGATGTCATACGCCTCGTTGAAGATGACGACCTGGCCGTCGCCGAAGCGAATATCGAGATAGTAGCTCGGTGCATTCATGACCACCGGGACGCTCATCGGTTCGCAGGTATTCGCCGGCGACTGCGCCTGGTCATAGTTGAGCCAGGCTTGATTGCCGGCATCATTCAGCGGCAGCGCGGATCTGTTGCTTGGCCGCTGGAACGGCGGCGTCCAGCGGCCTTCCGCGCGGCGTGCGCCCGCGACCTGTGGCACGACAACCTCGGATCGCAATGGCGCAGTGAAATCGAGCGCACTGCCGTCGATCGCCAAAAAATTACTCGAATTGGCACGATGAAGATCTGAGTTTCGATGCGGCGAGCCGCGCACCATGATCCGATCCCCCGGTTGGAAGGTATCGCCGGTAATTCCTCGTCCCGCGAGCCCTTTGACGGCGCTGGACTCGATCTCCCATCTTTCGGTCGCGCCGCTGAGTGCCTCGCCGTCTTCGTAGGCGATACCGTCGATCACCATCGATGCGTGGGGACTGACGTAGTTGAAATCGACAACCTCGCCGCGGATTTCAATCTCGCGATCCTGGTCGAAATTGGCAGTGATCGAATGATGGGCGCTAGCGAAACCTGAAACCAAAGCAGCGCTGAATAGACCAATCGAAACAGTTCTTATGCGAATCATGTAATCCCCTCGCCGGCCGGCGCCGGATGCCCAACATTGGAGTGATTCTGATTATAGTAGTTGAAAACGATCTGCGAAGGCTCACCATGCATAGACTCACCATACCGTCGGGCCCGCCCCGCCTATGCAAAGGCAATCGCGGAGTTTTTCAACATGGCAGATGAAGCCCGGCCCGTCCATCTCTGGACCGGCAAGACGGGAGCTGGCCTAGAGCGAAATTTCAGTATCGCTTTCGCGGATAGCGTTAAGGGCAAGTTCGAGTTTGTGATGCTCCTGAGCCGCCATACCGGAATGCAGGAACGCCTGCGCAACCTTATACACCCGCTCTAGCGCACGAAGTCTCTTCTCTGTCGAAGCCGCCATAGCCGGCTCGGGTGACCCATCGAGCATGTGGTTAATCAGATCCGTCGTCGTCACGATGCCG
>Ga0224508_10004288_pt1 | contig 11678 bp, 10 predicted proteins | sample SF_Jan12_sed_USG_4_FD_170157 | JGI IMG/M metagenome (GOLD analysis project Ga0224508, IMG submission 170157) | Sediment microbial communities from San Francisco Bay, California, United States - SF_Jan12_sed_USGS_21 | ecosystem: Environmental > Aquatic > Marine > Sediment | place: USA...
GATAGTTTCCCATTACCTGGCGGATGCCATCGAAGAGCCATCAAGAAGATCACCGGGTGAATTGGAAAAAGAGATCTTGGAACTAATTGATGAGGGGTCTTACTCCAACCAGGAAATTTCTCAGATGCTAGTTGTAGATGAAGGACTTGTATCAAGAACGATTAGCAAGTTGAGAGATCAGGACAAAATAATTCTGTCAAGTTTTGGCAAGCGTGGTGCAAGATACTTTACTACAAACTGTGAGAATTGCCCGTTTGGAACAACAAAGGCATCATGCAGAAAAGAGGCCTTGTCATACATCATTTCCACGTTCATGCAAGACTTTGGATTGAGTCTTACTGCAAACGACTTTGATTTGATTGAGGCAAATCAGGCCCTTCTCAAAATCAAAAGGATTGTAATGATGGCAAGAAAAGAAAAAAATACAAAGCTTGAGAGGAACATAGGGGAGAATCTCACCGTCTTGCTCTCAAAGGTGGTCGACAAGTTCATTGAAATTGAGACTCCAGACAAAAAATCCCCCAACGTGCCTGAATTTAAGATTCTAGGCACGTCCAATCTTACAAATCTTCCAATGCTGTATCAACTGGGGCTCAAAAAAGGGGCGCAGGGAGGGATACGTCTGATGGATGAGATGCTTCATTTGGCATCAAAATCCATCAAAAAAGAAGACCGAATAAAAATCAGAAAGCAGGCCCTAAGTGAGACAAACAAGTTTCTCAAAAATATTGGATTGGACGAAAAAAATTCCAGATGATTTGTTAATATTTCAAAAATCTATTTTTAAAAATTCAATTATCGTTCCTTTCATCCCTGTTTTGTGGGTCAACCATCGTCATGGATTATCTAAACTGTTGAAATTGTAATATCATCAAATAGATCTTCTGCCTTCTTGATTATTTTTTTGTCATCTGCATCTGACTCCGCTATAATTAATACAAGATTCTCGCCGATTGGAACGCTGATAACCAGTTGCTTTGTTCTTCTTGATGCGATGTAGTCAATTGGACCCAGGACATCATCAAGCTCCTGTCTCATCTTAAAGTCAAGCTGCATCTGCATGTATGTCATCCTTACTTTCTCATCTTCAAGCAGTGGCTTCATTCCCTTTCTGAATCCCCCTGTAACAAGATGCCCTAATGGGTTAATGACTCCAACATGTCTTACCTTGTCATTCTCAGACAGTTTTTGACACGCCATGTCTAACTCTTGTATCTGTTTTGGAGTAAGTATGACCATGTTACACTCTCAACATTATCAGTGCTGTATATTGTATTTTTCCTTGGGGTGACATCGTGACAGCCAACTTGATGTCAACAACATCTCGGTCTTGTATGCATGCATTCACCAGATCATCAAGTTCAGACTTGTTGTCTGATTCCACTATCTCAACTTTCATCATACATCACCATATCATCATTAGCAAACTGTCGGTACAAAGACAGGGGGAATTTGAGAAAATGCCCATTCTACAATGTCACTTCGCTTGTGATCATATCTGTAGTGGGATCTGGCATAAGTTTGATCTGCAAAACTGGCAGTACATGGATACAGCATGCAATGAGAAGACGCCTGGCTCAGACTATGAATGATGTCTGGCCTGTGACCTGCCAAATGTATCATCCATTGCCTTTTGTCAGCTGTAATCATCTGTTCATTAAAGCAATAGTGGCATGAGCTTGTGATCATCATTTAGTTTCTATAATGGTGTATTGTAAGAGGGAGATAAACTGACAGTAAATTGTATCTAGGTAGAACCAGATGATTTAGTTGACTTGGTGCAGAACCAAATCAATTAGTTAATTCAGTTTTGGATTATCTCAAAATCATTTGTGTTTATCTATAAAATATTCAATATGTCAGGATATGGAATATACCCAATACGAGATAAAGGCGTCTGTGCCGTGGAAACATTCCAAGCATGTTACGTCTTTAAAAAACAAGCAAACAGACAATGCAAACAGTACAGTATCTGATTTTTCTTGGGATTGTACGTCTGAAAAAATCCGAAGAATAAAGGAATATCAAAAAAAGGCACGTCATCGCCTTGGGAGAAACTAGATTTGAGATGCGCTAGCTGTGGAAATCAGGCGAGTTGGAGGGATCCTGATTGCAAAAAGTGTGACAAGCCGTTGCATCAGAAAAACTGCAAGGGAAAAGCATCTGATTGCAAGTGTCATGAAATAAACGAAAATCAGTGGATGCAAAGAAAATCGGTGACGGTCCAGAAATGACACACATTTCTGATTTTTGTTTATCATATTTTACCGACGGGAAAATAATGGAAAGAAAAACAAACATGGCTTTTAGGGGGAAGATACATGCAAAATAAAAAGAAACGTAAGAAGTTGTTTGGCAATGATGATGATGACTAATAAGGACAGGTTTACAACGCAAGAAATTTTAGCATAAACAGAAACACTTATCGATTAAAATCAAATAGAAATCCAATCATTCTGCTGATCCTGCGTTTTGACATTTTTTCATCATGATAGACGTCATAACAATTTGAATGTGATTTAACAACAGTGCTTACATGGAATAAATCCAATGTTTTTGGCGTTTTCTAGCGTGTCAGGAGTGAAATAAATTCTGTCTTCTTTTTTTACAGGGTGAATGTGACATTCAGGTTTCATCTCTGCCAAATGATGCACAATCATGTTTGATTTCTTGCCAAGGTACCCTGCCAACATCATCCCTTCCTTTGCCATGTATATTTATAGAAAAATCGTGCAGAAAGAACTCGCAAAGATGATTTCGTGGATGATGCTTTGTTCATTTTTTGCTTCTCACATTTTTTATTACTTTATTCGTCATCAAGAATTTTTTTGCATATTACACATTCCCGTTTGTTTTTTAGTTCAGGCATTGGAAGTGATGCAAAATGCTTGCAATTTTCATGATTTGCCGCTATGTATTCCAAAGTTAGTTTGTACTCTCAGATAAAATGATCTCTTTGTTTTTATTTTTGGATTTTGTTGTACTGGAAGAATTCTTGTGTGTCTTTTCATGGACTAGGACATTTTGAAAGTCACCGTCCCAAGCATTCCAAACAAAGCTACAATGTCTACAATGATATGTCAACTTACTTTTCCCCCATGATGAACTCTTTAGAAAACACATCATCATCTGTAAGCATCCAAGACAATCCCATGAAATCCATTGCGCTGATTTCATGCACTGTGGATGGAGGGGGATTTTGAATCCCGCCTCCAACCGAAGATGACACGTCTGTTTTCTGGCTATAATGTTTGTTTAACATGATTTGCTGTGTCATGACATCACAATGAAACAAGAGGATATTAAGACAAGAGAATTTTGCTCAGAATCAATCTCAAAATAACTGGTTGATTTCATGCTGGATGTAGTCAACTGATATTTGGATTAAAAGCAGGTTGTAATGTTTTTACTATGAAGAAAAATCTAAACTGATTTTTCCAGTAATTACACCATCAGTTAATTTGATCATATTTTGAATGAAGTCAACTAGATTACATAATACAAGATGACACAAATTTCATACTTCAAATATCATATGAGGTATCTCCTTTTTCGAGGATTAATTTAATGGTAAAAAAGAAAATACACAAGAAGTTGTTTGGTAACAATTATGATGACGACTAGAAACAATTCTAAAGTATTTTAAACTCAGCAAGGCAAAGTAAACATCTCTTGATTCAAGTTAACATAAGGTCAACTGGTTGACTTTGTCTGCAACCAAATCAAAAAACTATGTTGTTTTATTCTGTTTTAAAATGTATGAAAGACGTGAATCAAAATCAGTGTAATGCATGCGGACGAACATTTTATGGCGAACTTGAGAAATATTGCTCCTTTCAATGCAGTTTCATAGCTTCCACAACAAGAAGGAGATTCTATGGAAAAGAACACCTCAGGTGACAAACCAGTTAATTTCAAAGAGCACATATTATGTATTTAGAAAAAGCAACGTGGAAGCATTGTGTTAATCATCTTGCAAAAAACTATGTTATTCCACATTTAATTAAAAGAGATGTATTGTGTACGATAGTCTTGAACGAAGAATGAATTACAATGAAAGTCAAATGTAAACACTGTGGAAAGGATTTTGAATTGTTTACTTCAGATTTTTGCAGCATGGACTGTACCATGGACTATTATCTTAAACCTTGATTGGAACCAGCATCTTTGGGCAAAGTATTGTATGTCAACTTGATTTTTGTAGGACATCTTATCTAATTTTTTGTGACTTCCAAACTAATCACATCCGCAGTCTCAACGGAAAAAAAGACTATCGATGACCTTAGTAAAAGCATTAGGAAATTGTATGCTGATTATGATAGGCAGCTAAAGAATGCAAAGACCAGAGGAAAACTACGTCAAGTGTTTCAAAAGCACAGACGTGATCATCTAACTACTTTCAGTATTATTCATAAGTCATCAGATTTTTCTCTTCAAGCTCACTGTGGATTTGATTTACAGAGCGATGTATCGCATCTTCCTGTTTTGCACCGACACAGACCAGTTTCCCTGATGCAAAAATCAGAATCACAGTTTTTGGATCAAGCATCCTGTGAATCAGCCCCGGAAATTGTTCAGGTTCATACATGCTTCTTGGTAGGGTTCTAGCAGCTTGCTCCAATTTCACTGTACCACCAAGATTAATGGATGATACGATATTTTGTACTGTGACTATTGGTTCATTTTTGATTTTGATTTTACCTTTTCTTAGCTTTTGAACAACTATATTTACTGCCTTTACTGCCAACTCTTCGGATTTTGCGCCAGTGCACACCATTTTTCCTGAACCAAAAAGTAACGTGGCAGTCTTGGGATTTTTTAATCTGAAAACTGCCCCAGGGAATTGTTCCGGATGATATTCCACATCCGGGAATTTTTTTGTTATGTCTAAAAGATCTAGTGGTTGCTCGATTGTTGCCGAAGCCACTACGTTGACTATTTCAATTATTGGTTTGGTCTGCGCCATGACAATTTCTTAGAAATTAACTATTTCTTATATTGGAAAAGTGAATAGTTTTTACGTAAAAATACAGTACCAATCATCTTTTTTGTGAATTGACAGAATCAAGATTACATGAAAATTTTCAGAATGCATAAATAGATAATATCGTTTGAGTTGAAATTGGGTTTTGTCATATGGATGCCAATAGATGTCATGCTTGTGGAATGGTCTTTTATGATAGTACAGGCGCATACTGCTCTTTTCAGTGCAGTTTTCTTGCATCCACGACAAAAAGAAAATTTTATCGCAAAAAGGAACTAAAATAAATTTCAAAATATTCTATTGTTTTAATTATTCTAATTTCAATGTAAAACTTTGAAAGATATGATGCCTTAGATTCATAACTCCTACATTACAAATTCAGATGTGGTATGCAAGGGAACATGTACCAGATACAAGGCAAACAAACCATCTGGGATAAACAGCAGATATGAGTTGGGCCAGAAAAGATGCTCAACTTGTGAGATTTTCATGAATTGGGATGGCAAGCATTGTCCATGTTGCAGCTATGTCTTGAGAACAAAACCAAAAGGCACACAGACAAGGCACCGACTGATGGTGCTGCAGCAGGTAAAAAGAATATAGATTGACAAGCTACAATCACCTTGTCTATCCGGTAAGAAAGTGCAACGCTTGTTTGTTTGACAATGGAAATTATTTCAGCTTCTACATTTGTCACAGACTGCCTCAAAGGTTTCTTCATGTAATACGAGAGACACGCCTGACGTGTAACATTTTGAGCATAATCCTATCATGGAACAGTACATCATTTGAAACTAGATTAGAACTGATTGATTGAATTTTTGTTTGATCTGGGTCAATGAATTTTTAGATCTGAAATTAACTACTTTTTTTGAAATGATGCATTATATGATAACAGAGTTCTTGGGATTCATCCGGGATTTAGTCACGGGACAGTAACTCCTTCGGCATCTATTTTTTGCTTAGTTGCAATTGAATCTGCCTTGCTTTTGATATCTTTTAGGTATCTTTGTATCATTGCCAGTCCATCAACTACCTTTGGTGCATTGTCTTTTACAAATTCAATTCTGTCCAAAGATGTCCTTGGGGGATTGTCAACATAATTTTTCATCGCTTTTTTACCATCATAATCTACAAACGCTATTCTTGCACTAAAGTCGGTTCTTTCAAGAACCAAACTATCGCCTCCTACCAATGCAGTATGATACGGATGCTGAATGAGGGATTCAGAGAATTTTTGAGAGTTTGATATTTTGTTTTCCAAAAAATAGTCTGAATAAGAGTTAAAGTTGGCCAGCAAGTAAAATGTTGCCTCAGGCTTTGTTGTTTTAACTCCCTCAATCTCATTGAGAGTTCGATACGTGTAATCTCCCATTATTTGATGAATTCGTCTGGTTATCTCAAAATACTCGTCCATCTCTCTGCTTTCTTGGAATCCTGCAATTGCGGCATGCTGGATAGGGGTGGATGTCGCAGTGTATTCTGTTGCCAGTATTTTTTTGAATTGCTGTTTTAGCTCAGTTGTATGCAGTGGGAAAATAACATATCCTAGTCTGTATCCTCCTGCTGCATGTGATTTTGAAAGCCCGTTTGTGACAAATGTACCTTCAGGGTAGACTTTGCCCATGCTGACAAACTTGTTGATATCGTAAGTAGTTAGGGCGTAAATTTCATCAGATATTACAATAATGTCATGCTTTCTGCAAACGTCTGCAATCTCTTCTAGTTCTAGTTGGGAATAAACCAATCCTGTAGGGTTATTGGGATTATTTAAGATGAGGATTTTTTGTCTGTCATGTAATCTTAGTGTGAGGTGTTCAAGATCATTTGGAGTAATTTTACCATTTGAACGAACATGCAGCATGTGATAATTTTTCTTCAAGAATCTAATTTGTGGAAGATAGCCAAGCCATGCAGGAGTTGGTAAAATTACAGTACCGTGTAATATTTCCAATAAATTGAAAATCAATTCCTTTGTACCAGGTCCAACGTATACTCGTGCAGGATCCACATCGACTCCAAAATTTCCTTTGTTATAGTGTGAGATGGTTTCTCTAAGTTCCTGGATTCCAGGTACTCCGGCATATGTGCCCTTGTCAGCGTTTTTGACTAGTGCATCCTGTACAGGTTTTGGTACAGGAAATGGAGACTGTCCAAATGCAAATCCATAGAAACCAAAACTACATTCAGGGTGAGGGCAATCTGAATGAAATTCCTGCAAGAAGGTGTTTAGCTTCAGGTTCTCAGGCATCTCAATGTCTTCTACCTGTTGATCAATGACAAATTTTTTCATTGGATTTTCTCCATACTTTTATTACAAGAATTACTTATCTAAACAGAGATATCTTCTTTTCTATTGTTTTATCCCTTTTTGAAATATTTGATTTATCTTTGTTTAATCTAGAAAAATAGAACAATTCAGGTAATTGTTAAACAGAGATATTTTTTAATTCGAATTTTTACTTCTTTTGTTTATTTTATTGAATTAATACTGGTTAATCTGATTAACTGTTCAGCAAATAAAATGGCAAAAGCAAAGAAATCCTCAACCACTAAAAAAACTGCAGCAAAGAAGACCAAGAAATAATTCTGATCTTCTAATCTTTTTTTTCTAGATTTTTTCAGCCTTATCAAACATCTTTTTCCTCGTCTATGTTTTCCCCTTATTCATACAATACGTACATGGTACAGATGTCCGTTACATCTGTATGGTTTTGCAATCTCTTGACAAGGTCATTTATCAATTGAGGATCATATGTCAAGACATTCATGAATATGTCATGCTTTCCCCAGATCCCGTTGATTTAATTTATTTCTGGAATTTCTTTGAATTCTGAAATAATTTTGGCTTCGCTTCCAGTTTTACATTTTATGAGAATGTACGCTTGCATGCACTAAGTCATGTTCAAAGCAGATAAAGATGATGAAAATTAATCCCTTTTCCAAACAACTCTCTGAGGGAAGGGTATCTCAATTCCTGCATCATCCAATGCATTTTTAGCAAATTTGAGTAAGATTGGTGCAACCTTTCCCCAGTCTTCCTTTGGATACCACACAAAAATTGATATGTTGATGCTGGAATCTCCTAGCTCATCTACCCTGAAACTTGGTTCTGGCTCATGAAGAACGTATGGTATTCTGGAACAAATGGTTTTTTTCAGAACCTCTATTGCCGCATCTATGTCTTCTTTATATGCGATACCAATAGTAGTTTCATGTCTTCTTACTAGCGAATCACTGAGGACTCTGATGTTTGAGGTGAAGAATTTTTCATTGGGTATCCTCATGATAGTACCATCAAACTTTCTCACTCTCGTTGAAAAGGCATTTACATCCACAAAACTTCCAGCAATGCCACTGTCAGGTAGCTCGATAGAATCCCCTTGCTTTGCAGGTTTTTCGATTAGCAGGAAAATTCCAGATATTAGATTTGATACTACTGATTGTGTCGCAAATCCAATAACTATGCCGAGAATTCCTCCTGCCACCAAAAGCCCTGAAAAATCAATCCCGGTAGATGTCGTAAATACTAGAAACGAAATGATTATTATTCCGAAATAAATCATCTTGCCAAAGTTCTTGGCAGTATGTTCAGGTAAAATAGGCGCATAGTACTTGTTAAAAAGAGATTTGGAAATTCGTGCAATGACAAATCCTGCCAACATGATGATTGCGCCTATCACAAGATTGAACAGAGAAAACTCTGTACCTGCTATTTCAAACGAATCTAGACTTTCAAATATTTCGTGAAACATTATTCCAACCCCATCTCCATCGATGGTGTCTGTGTATCTTTTTCCCAAGACGGGGATTGAGTCCAGTCAGTTTGCGCCAATGGCACTTCTGCGGTTTCAACATACTCTACTGCCACTCGTTTTCGAAGTGTGACTTTGAGGGAATCTAATTGTGACTTTTCCCCTTTATAGTATAACAAATGATCTGTGATTGGAAAAATGGCCTTGGTTATTGAATATCCTCGCTCTAAGAGATTCACAAAACTTACTTTCATCACACAGCTAAGATGTAGCTCAGAGTCAAGCTCGCTTTTTACAATTGGTACCTTGTAATATTTACAAAGTTTGCCTGTATCTGGTGCCCCATACAAACCAAATCTCGAACTCGAAGGATCGCATGTAAACCAATCCATTGAGTCCTTATTGGATTCATGGACAAGGAAAATACCAATTTCTATAGGACATCTAACCAGAAATGAAGTTGATGCACCTTTACTTAGAAACACTTCCTTGTCAAATTTAAGATAGACAAAATTAGTTCTGCGTGCAGGATAGTTCAGTGACCTGATTGGCGCAACCTCTATCTTGATCTTTTTTGAAACTGATGGAATGATCTTTTCCACGATATTTCCTTCCGAGTCCTTGCGTAAATAAGAAAAATGGCCTTCGTCATCCCTGCTTATCCTGACATCAACTGAGGGGAAAAACAGTTCCAGTTTTTCTTCTATTTCATAAGACCCATATTTTGAATATTGTTTTACAGATTCTCCCATTTCCAACTAAATGTGGATTATATTCGTATTTATTTAGATTTAGAATTTTACAAAAATTGTAGAAAACACCAGTCCAGGTAGTGGTTGTAAATGGACCAAAGGCAAAAACAGATTAGTAGATAATCCAAATTTTAAAATCTGAATATACGTATGTGAAATTCTTAATTCATGTTATAATTCAGTAAAAACATTCTTTGCTTTTCTGTACAAATCTCCTGTTTGACATTGCGTTTCTGCTGATAGTAACAGAATGTCTTTTTCTACGGGAATTGTCATCATTAAGACTTTACCTCGTCTTGTTGCAGACCATTTGATGGGTCCTAAGTCATCATTAAATTCTGTTCTCATGCTGAAATCTAAGACCATTTGCATGTATAGCATTCGAGTTCTTTCATCAAGTATGTGGTGTTGGATATTATCACGAAAACGCCCAGCATCTAAATGACCTAACTTGTTAATAATCCCGGCAAATCTCAGTTCGGGTTCCTCTTCAAGCAGTCTACTGCATTTTTCATTTAATTTACTAATTTCTTGGGATGTTTTCATTGGGTTCTTTTGAATTTTTTAGATTATATTTAATGTATGTTTTACAGAAAATAGTTTCTATACATATCACATACAGATTTTTCCAGATGCATCAAAATACATTCTTAATTGATCTTTTTCAATGCGGGGATCATCATAAAACAGTTAAGTGCAATCTTTGATTGTTTGATTAGATACCATGCAGCCAAACCCAGACAAAAAAGTGAAGGAATCAAACAACATAGTAGACATGCTTTTGGGAAAAACTGAAAGCAAAACAGTCGATTCTGAAACCATGATACGAGATGTTCAGAGGCGCATACGTGATTCTCTAAAAAACGGTTACAGGTATTCAAGAATTGTGGATGCTTCTGAAGAATTCCTAAGAAAGCATGTGTATGAGCAGGTTGAGATGGCCATCATCTACGTTGATCTTGTTGGTTCAACCAAGATGAGTCTGAGGTTGTCTCCTGAGAAGCTTTCTGTGGTGATAAGCTCTTTTGTGCAGGAGATGTCATATGTCATAAGTCAGTGCGGAGGCTTTGTGCTAAAGTTTTCAGGTGATGCAGTAATAGGATATTTTGTAGGGAAGGGAAGTTCGTTGCAAGCAGCCGATGATGCTGTAGGGTGCGCTGAATCAATGCTAATGGTAGTGCAAGACGGAATAAACAAAACTCTAAGTAAAGAAGACACTGAACTTCCCGAACTTGAGATAAAAATTGGAATTGATTTTGGTGCAAACACCGTAGTTCAGTACGGTTCAGATGAAAAGAATTCTCTAGTTGATCTGATTGGTCCATCCATGAACATGGCAGCAAAGATTCAGGGACTCGCACAACCAAACCAGATTGTAGTCGGAAAAGATGTGTTTGACAGATTGCATCCAAACGTACAGGAAGTATTTGCAGACATTACAAAGAATGTGAAGGATTGGACATACACCTCAAGGAATTCGGATGCTATCTATCGTGTTTTTGCCTACAAAAAATAATACTGTTTTTCCAATATTTTACAGTTCCACATGTGTGCATTAATCAACGAGCTGAAGAGTTTAGAAAATATCTCAAGGACGAGAAGGGATTTGACATTGCTGGAAACTCTAGTATTGTAAAGGTAATATTGATTTTAGGATTATGGGGATTTGCAGTATCGAGAAAATTGTGGCTGTACAAACGTTACAAAAATGGAAATGACAACGGTGTAGAAGGCACATGCTAATGTTAGAAAAGTAATTGAAACTGACTGCTTTTCTGATCTTTTTTATCAATTCGGTATCAAACAGGAGGTTTTTCTGAAACTATCGAAAAATTACCGATAGAGGGTTTGATTGATGGTAATGGTTATGAATTAGTAAATCTAGGGTGTTTCAGAACATCCCATATACGGAATAATATGATTTGAAATTCCAAGTGATTGTTTTTTGATTTTTTATATGACCAAAAGTGGACATTTTGCATTTCTAAACACCACCTCAATAGTATTTTGGTAGTGTATTTTTTCATAGCGGGTGACAAGTTTTGTCTTTCCCATTATTATCAAGTCTACATCATGCTTGTCTACAAATTCCAAGATTGCATGAGATGCCCTGTTACTTTTAACTATTTTAAAACTGGATGAAACTCCAAATTCTGTTGCGTATTTTTCGAGCTTGACGTGTTCCTG
>Ga0224508_10004289_pt1 | contig 11677 bp, 20 predicted proteins | sample SF_Jan12_sed_USG_4_FD_170157 | JGI IMG/M metagenome (GOLD analysis project Ga0224508, IMG submission 170157) | Sediment microbial communities from San Francisco Bay, California, United States - SF_Jan12_sed_USGS_21 | ecosystem: Environmental > Aquatic > Marine > Sediment | place: USA...
ATGTAATCAGACATTAGGGAGGTGCGTTTATTGCGATAAAAAGTTCTTTCTGCAAGAGGCAGCAGATCATCATGGGAATTGTCGTAAACACCCTGTCGCTAAATACAAAACAAAAATTGAAGAGTTGGAAAATTCAGAAAGCAAAGTTATTAAAAAATTAGAGGCCAGAATTAAGGCGCAGAAGACGGTGATTAATAAATTAAGGGATAGACGAAAGTAAAAGTATATTTTGGAGAATTTAAATCATGAAAAAAGTACCTGTTGATGTTTATTTGTTCTATGAATTAAGCCCGGAAGCCAAGGACAAGGCGTGGGCTTCTTACATTGATAGTTTGGATTCGGACCACTACCCATACAATCAGATGGAATATGCGGTCCTGGCCGATTCATTCAAGTGGCATTACTTCAAGGATGGAACGTATTACGGGGATATCCTAACCGAGGGCGATGGGAAACCATACCCGGAATGGGAGGAGATTGGATGAATACTGATATTGCTGTAGGAGCTTTTTCCGGGTTCCTAATCATTATTGTGGTTATTGGTTTTGTAACTCTAGGAATGAACCTTAAGAAAGCAAAGATTAGGGAAAATATCAATTTATGCGGCCACACAATCGAATGCTACGAGCGTGTGGTTTTTGATGGGGAGGAAATGAAAAATGAATGACAAGACGAAGATTGATGGTGGTGGTTCTGTTTATCCAACTATTGATGGTGAAACGTGGACGCATGACGAAGGTATCACCCGCCGGGATTGGCTGGCTGGAATGGCTATGCAGGCGTTTTTGCAAGGGATCCCGTGTGTAGACTTTTTAAATAAAATAGGTGAACGACATCATATGAAAGAGAGTTTTCAGGAGCTTACTGAAAGAATTTCTGTTAAATCTTATGAAGTCGCTGACGCCATGATCGCCGAAGGGCGGAAGGGGGAGTAAAGAACAATGAAACCAGACCACTTCCAGCTTGACGACATCAAGAACCCGTTCTGGCGGGAGTTTGTTGATAAATTCGGCCCTGAACCCTTTTTTTACCTCTGCCAGCAAATCGGCGGTGACCGGCTCCCCTACGTTCCTACCTATGAGTCCGTTATGCGCCTGGCACGCGACCGGGCTATCAGAGCCGGAGATGACGTGGAAGCCTACCTGTCACCACGCTGGTTGAGAGAAATCAAGAGCAAGCCTGAATAGCTACACATGAAACAGCGGAATTAATTCCGCACAACTACCGCCTCACACCCTCCGTAAAAAATAATCAATAATATACTTGATGTAGTGCGTCTCCGTGAACGCGCGCGCTTAATTTCCGGAGTCGCCAAGGCGTTAATGGTCCGGCGGGGTTGAGCCTCCTTTCCCCGCCGGGCTTCATAAAATTTTTGGAGCAATCAAAATGAAATCGAAACCTGGGTACAAGAGTACAGAGTTTTGGATGAGTCTTGCCGCTCTGGTTATGACAGGCGGGATGGGTGTTAATGCTGAAATGGTCAACGAAGCGACTACTTACATTCCTGCTGCAATCGCTGGTATTTACACAATGGGACGGTCTCTGTTCAAGGCTATGGCTGGTTGGAAGTAATGAGCGAGTCACAAAACATTTACGAGATTAATGCGGTTTCAGTTCTCACTGGATTGAATTTTACAGACATTGTTTCCATTTTAAGAAAGCACGAGATTGCCTCTTATAAGTTAAAAATGATTCTAGAGGCTGTCCGAAAAATAGTTAGGTCTGGTGCTGGGGAACGCATTGATATCTTCAAATTAGAAGAAATGGTTGCAGAACATTCAAATGTTATGGATAGGTCGTTTATCAGTAGTGCATTGCGTTCAAGATGGTTGGATGAAGAATTGACGTGCGAGGAAGTGGTGGTGTGATGCTCAAAATGATGGATTAGTAATGAGGAAACTGATTGTTACAAAGAAGCCTATTCCAAAGAAGATTATTCATTCAGGTAAAGGGCTACTGTGTTTCGGGAGTGGAAGTTCTATTGATATTAAACCGGGTGATAATTTTTGGCAAAGGGTAATGAGTTACGAACTTGTTGATGGAATTCCTTCAGGTTGGGGTGTTTGGCATACAGACCCTGAGACTGGATATGTCGGTCGAAGTGAAGATATTTTAGAGCAGAGAGAACTTAGAGAAATTAGGAAAAAGAGGAGAAAATGATCGGGTCAATTAAAAGAGTCAAATCGCTTGAAGAGTTTCCGAAAACCAAGTCGGAAGTAAGGCTGAATGACCTGAAAGATACCGTGAAAGGTTGGGAAACGTCAGGTCTCGGAATAGACGAGCATCCAGCCAGAGCGGGAACACGAATTGATACAGGGCAAGAGATCACAAGGGTGAAGCGTCACTTGATTCAATGTGGGTTGTATAGGACTGTGTTATGAGTAGATAGGAGCCGGATGTTGGAACAAGTTATTCTCCTGATAAAAAGACTGATAGGAAAAAAATTCACAGGTGCCATTGAATTCAACATGCACGAAGGATCAATCTCGAAAAAGATTAAAGTAACAAATTACGAAAATCTTTAAAGATATTTAGGGACCACCGCAAACGCGACGCCCATCATTACAGGAACCTCCTGTGGTGGTGGGCGTTTTTTTTGAGCAAAGAACATGGGTATTGGAAGGGCGTCAAAATATTCTGAGGAATTGACTGATGAAATTTGTTGCCGCATCGCAGATGGGGAAAGCCTTAGGAGGATTTGTGAAGATGAAGGTATGCCCCATAGGGACACCGTTCGTAAGTGGTTGGGGGAGCGTGAAGAGTTTTCCGGCCAGTACGCGCGCGCGAGGGATGAACAAGCGGATTATTACGCGGACGAGATCATCGAGATTGCTGATAGCTCAGGGGATGATGTGGCCCTTGGCAGGTTAAAGATGGATGCTCGGAAGTGGGTGGCTTCCAAGCTTAAGCCAAAGAAATACGGTGAGCGATTAACCAATGAAATCACCGGCAAAGATGGTGGACCGCTTGAAGTCCAGTTTACCGATGTTTTAAGGGAAATCAATGAGCGTAAAAGAGCAACTGACACATCTGGTTGAGCGGTATTTCGACAAGCCGGTTTTGTTTGTCGAGGAACTGCTGGGTGCAAACCCTGACCACTGGCAGGCAGAAGTCCTAAATTCTGTCGTCACGAGTGACAATATTGCCATCCGTTCCGGCCATGGTGTCGGGAAATCAGCGCTCCTGTCCTGGACAATTCTGTGGTGGTTGATGACAAGGCACCCGGCGAAGGTGGCGTGTACGGCACCGACGGCTCATCAGTTGGAAGATGTTCTCTGGGGTGAGCTGGCCAAGTGGCATAGGAAGCTTCCTGAGTTGATGCAGCGGGTTTTGTCCATGAAATCCTCCAGGCTTGATCTAACCGCTTCACCCAATGAATCCTTTGCAGTGGCACGTACCGCCCGCAAAGAGAAGCCGGAAGCCTTTCAGGGGTTCCACAGTGACAACATGCTGTTCATTGCCGATGAAGCGAGTGGCATAGAAAACGTCATCTTTGAGGTGGGTGAAGGCGCGATGTCGACACCTGGCGCAAAGACGATTCTCACAGGCAATCCTACTCGTAACGACGGTTACTTTCACGGTGCATTTCATAAGAACCGGGCACTCTGGGAAGTTTTTCAGGTTTCTTGCCAGAACAGTAAAAATGTGGATCCGTCCTATATAGAGGAAATGAAAACCAAGTACGGGGAGGATAGTGATATCTACCGCGTGCGCGTTCTCGGTGAATTCCCCGCCGCTTCCTCATTGCAATTTATCCCCTCCGACCTGGTTGAAGAAGCTCAGGAGCGCGAAGCACAGTGTTTCCTGCATGACCCGATGATCCTGGGTGTAGACGTTGCTCGATTTGGCGATGACCAGTCGATCATCTTCCCTAGGCGTGGGCGCGATGCCCGGACCTTTCCTTTACAGAGATACCGCAACCTGGACACGATGCAGCTTGCCGCACGGGTGGCAGAGGCTGTACGGGAATACAAACCCGATGCCGTGTTTGTTGATGGTGGCGGTGTAGGCGGTGGTGTGGTGGATCGTCTGAATCAGCTTTCAATTGACTGTATTGAGGTCAACTTTGGGTCCAAGGCAGACGAAGGCCGATATGCCAACAAGCGAGCCGAGATGTGGGGCCGAATGAAGGAATGGCTAATAGGTGCGGCGATTCCTGATGGTAATGACTTGATGGACGACCTGGTGGGCGTCGAGTATGGGTACACGGCAAAGAACCAGATTCAACTGGAGCGCAAAGAGGACATGAAAAAACGTGGGCTGGCATCGCCGGACATGGCGGACGCTCTGGCGTTGACGTTTGCCTACCCGGTAGCACCGAAGGGCGACGAAATAATGAATCGACATGAGTCCAGGCAAAAGGCGGCACGCTTCACGCCTGGGCATTACTCATCTGGACGCTATAAGGACAAACGATAAATGTGTGGACCCAGTGGTGGCGGTGCGGCATTCGCTCCCCAGCCAATCAAACAGCCAGCGAAAAAGGCATCTTTCACTTCCAGTTCGAGGGTGTCAAGGCGAAACACTACCCCTGGCTCTGTCACGTCGGCAAGTCCAAGCCTTCTGGGTGGAGGGTTGGCCGAGTCGCCTTTGTCCGGTAACAAAAAGACCTTATTGGGGGCATTTTAGTATGTGTACTGGACTTGAAGCGTTAGCAGCCGCAGCCATTGTTGGCTCTGTCGGAACGACTGTGGCGACCATAGCTTCACAGAAAGGACCTCCTCCTATCCCGGGGTTGCCGCCAGCGCCACAGGAAGACAAAGCCGCGAAAACGAATATCGCCAATGAGATTAAGAGGCAGAAATCTCGTGTGGGTTCAACCAAGCCGAAGGACACGCTTTTGTCTGGAGGAACCGTGACCGATGACAGTTTGAATTTATCACAACCTACTCTTTTGGGATCGCGCTGAATGGAAAAATACACACGCGAATACTACATGCGACGCCTGGGGATGTTACGTCAAGAGCGTCAGCCGCGTGAACCTCAATGGCGAGACCTCATTGACCTGCTGTTCCCCAGTGCAGGGAGACTCCTGGAAAACATTGGGCGTGATATTGAGAAACAGCGGCCTGGGGATCGCAATAAAATCCTCGACCTGACTCCTGAGTTTTCTCTCAACACAATGGTTGCCGGTATGCAAAGCGGAATCACAAACCCCTCTCGCAACTGGTTCAAGTTGGGAAGCCCTGATAAAGATCGCGCAAAGTTCACTCCGATTCGCACCTTTCTGGATAACGCCCAGGAAACCATGATGAATATCTTCCGGGGCTCCAACACCTATCGCGGGTTCCTGAAAAGCTACAAGGAACGCGGCGCCTTTGGCACATCCTGCACGTTTGTGAACTTCGACTTTGAGCACTTGATCTGGTCCACGCCTGTCACCATTGGTGAGTATTTCATTCAGGAAAACAGAAAAGGAATCGTGGACACGGTGTACCGCGAGTTCGATATGACGGTCTCCCAGATAGTGGAGGAGTTTGGTCTACCCAGAGTCAGCAATCAGGTTCAGAGGGATTATGACAAGGGCGACTACGACAAGTGGTACACGGTTGTCCATGCGGTGGAACCGAACACGAAACAAGACATAAGGAAGATTGACAACAGGAACATGCCTTACGTCTCTTGCTACTTTGAAAAAGGATCAGGGGATGATTTACGGGATAAGAAGCTGAGAGAAAGCGGGTTCAAGATTTTCCCGTACCTGGTTCCAAGGTGGTCTACGGAAGGCTCAATGATTTACGGCGATGGTCCGGGTTCGGTCGCCTTGGGTGACATCAAGCAGTTATATGACGGCGCCTATAACAGGGCGCGGCTGGAAGACGAGATAGTTGATCCGGCTTTGCAGGGACCGCCCAGTGCGATGAAGGATTTGGAGTCCATGCCTGGCGGCAGGAATGCTGTTCCTGGTAATGATCCAAACAGTCGGATCACCACGCTTCGCGATCCGAATGTGACAGGGATCAATGTGATTCAGGAATCCATTCGGGAGCGAAAAGAAGCCATCGAGCGCGCCTTCTTTGTCGATTTGTTCCGCATGATCTCATCGTCCGACCGCAGACAGATTACAGCACGGGAGATTGATGAACGCAGTGAAGAAAAGCTGATCGCTCTTGGACCTGTGTTGGAGAACGACCAGGGAGAAGAGCAAGGGCCCTTGATCGACATACTGTTTGCCCTTGGTCTGGAGCATGGTCTTTTCGGTCCTTTGCCTCCTGATATGGAGGGAATGGATATCACGATTGAATACCTTTCAATCATAGCTCAGGCGCAGAAGTCCATCGGGGTGGTGTCGAAGGATCGGTTGCTGGGTACGGTGGCGGCTGTCACGCAAATGGAACCGAACGCCAGACACAAGATTGATTACAACAAGATGGTTGACGACTACGCCGAGGACTTGGGGGTGCCTGCGGAACTGATTGTTGGGAATGAGCAGGTGGCTTTCATTGTGAAGAAAGAGCAGGAAGCTTTACAGGCTCAACAGCAGGCCGCTCTTATCCCTGAAGCTGCCAACACGGCCAAGACTTTATCTGAAACCAATACGACCCAGCGGAATGCATTGACGGATATCGCGGGCTCTCTGGCAGGAGTGTAGATGTCGAGACGTGAAAAGAGCAATCGGGAAAGGGTTGATGAGTTTGATTATAACGAAAAGGAACGCCTAAAGAAGGAACGCCAACAGCAGGCCCAGGACGCGGAAGACCTGGAAGAGTTGATGAAGTCTCCGAAAGCACGTCGGTATTTATCCAGCCTTATACGAAGGACGCAGGTTTATGGGGATGCGTCCTCAACGAATGTGAATGTCTATAAAGAAAACGGAAGACGTGAGGTGGGGCTGTGGATATTGAGAGATATCAAGCGGTCCGCTGAACAACACTTAAACGAATTTTTAGGAGAATCATTTGATGTCTGATGAAACGATCACCCCGGAAACTGCCCAGGATAACACCACGGCAGAGGGAAGCACTGATACCGCTACGGAAGCCAGTGAAGAAGTAAAGCCAGAAGGAAGTGAACAGTCTGAGGAGGGTGATAAGGAAACCGAGGAATCTGAATCAACGGAAGAAGAGAAGAAGGAAGAAAAGTCCGAAGAGGAAGAGGAGTCTGGCGCACCTGAATCGTATGAAAAGTTCGAGCTTCCCGAAGGTGTGGAAATGACGGATGAGCAATTTGCGGAAGTGTCCGAGTTCTCAAAAAGTCTCAACTTGACTCAGGAACAAGCCCAGCAAGCGGTGAATTACCACAATGAGGTGGTGGGCCGTGTGGTCGGTGAAGTGAAGGCGCAATCTGAACAAGAGCGTGCTGACATGCAAGCCGAATGGGTAAACCAGGTCAAGGTGGACAAAGAGATCGGCGGGGCGGCGATGAATGAAAATCTTAGCGTTGCCTTAAAGTCCCTGAACGCATTTTCAGACAATGCGGTGGATGCGACCGGCAAGCCAGTCTTAGATAAGGCGGGTCTTCCTGTCACAAAGATTGCTCAAGCGTTACAAGAATCCGGTTTCGGTGACCACCCGGAAATGGTTCGAGTCTTCTATCGAGTGGGGAAACTCATCAGTGAAGATTCGTATCTTTCGGGTAAAGCTCCTACAGGGGCGCCGAAAACTCAAGCAGAAACTATGTACCCGAACCAAGGGAAAGCATAGTGAGTTTTCCCATTGGCCTGGGTACTCACAATAAGGAAATTTTGAAATGGCAACTTTAGCAGTAACCAATCCAACCCTGGCCGATGTGGCAAAAGCGACTGATCCCGACGGGAAAATCGCAACCGTCGTTGAAATTTTAAATGAAACCAATGACATCCTTAGTGACATGACGTTCATGGAAGGGAACCTCCCTACCGGTCATCGATCTTCTGTGCGGACCGGCTTGCCTGCTCCAACCTGGAGAAAACTCTATGGTGGCGTACAGCCTGCAAAAAGCACCATCGTACAGGTCACTGATACGACCGGTATGCTGGAAGCTTACGCTGAAATCGATAAAGCGTTGGCTGATCTGAACGATAACACTTCGGCTTTCCGTATGCAGGAAGACAAAGCCTTCATCGAGGGTATGAACCAGGAGTTTGCGGATACCCTGTTTTACGGGAACGAAGGAACGGCGCCGGAAGAGTTTACCGGTTTCGCTCCCCGTTATAACGATATCACCGGTCCAGAGAACGCCGATAATATCCTCGTTGGTGGTGGTTCCGGCGCCGACAACACTTCGATCTGGTTGATCGCCTGGGGCCCCAATACGGTTCACGGTATTTACCCGAAAGGTTCCAAAGGTGGTCTCCAAATGACTGACAAAGGTTTGGTCACGATTGAAGATGCGGATGGTTCCGGTGGTCGGATGGAAGCTTACCGAACCCATTACCGATGGGATTTGGGACTGACGATTCGTGACTGGCGGTATGTGGTCCGTATCTGCAACGTTGATGTTTCGGCTTTGACCAAGGACAAGTCCGGTTCTTCTGCCGATTTGACCGATCTCATGTCGCAGGCGATTGAATTGCTGCCTGCAGCCAGCATGGGCCGCCCGGTGTTCTATATGAACCGGAACACCCGGTCTTTCGTGAAACGTCAGCTTGCTAATTCTACGAACGTCCATCTTTCAATGGATGAAGTGGGTGGTAAGCGTGTTCTGGCTTTTGACGGGATTCCTGTCAAGCGCTGTGACGCTCTCACGAATGCGGAAGCGACTATCGCTTAAATTAAATTAATCTCATGCAGTTGCATGGTTATTCATTGGAGAAATAAAAATGATTATCGATTCTTTACTTGAACTATCGGACGCGCAGGCTCTGACTGCCAGCGCGGACGCCACCAACGTGGTTGATCTGGGTTCTGCCCGACAAGTGGGTGCAGGTCGTCCGCTGTGGGTGCATTTCTCGGTCGATGTGGCGGCGGATGGTACTACCACGGATGAAACTTATCAGTTCAATGTGGCGACCGGTTCTGCGGCTACTTTGGGAACGGTTCTCAATGAGCGTGCAATCGGGTACGCGACTCTGGTCGCAGGCTATCAGTTCCAGATGGCCATCCCGGTTGAATCGCTTGACCGTTATATCGGCGTTGAATATGTGCTGGGCGGTACGACTCCGACCATCACCATCTCGGCTTGGATTACGGATCAGGAAATGCCTGTCCATACTCCTCAGCCTGACGCTATTTAAATCTGGGTGTGGTGGGGGTGTAAAAACCCTCACCCTCCTTTTCCAAAAGGATTTTATGTCGATCACAGTGAAAGCGAAATCGAAAGGGTTTTATGGCGGTTCGAGAATCCGCGAGGGAGAAATCTTTGAAGTTGAGGACGAATCACAGCTCGGTATGTGGATGGATAAATTGAAAACATGTGAAACGGTAGAAAAGAAAGCTGGGAATTCCGATGGGATTCCCATTGGTGACTATAACCAGGAACCCACCGAGGATGATGTGAAATACCTTGGCGGCCAGTCTCCAAAAACCATTGAGAAGGCAAAGAAACGTAAACCCAGGTTTAAGGGGTAGTAAATGGCTTCACCGGTTGATATCTGCAATCTGGCCCTGTCACATCTTGGGAATAAAGCGCAAGTGAGCTCTATCGCGCCTTCCGACAAAAGCACTGAGGCGAACCTGTGCGTAATCTTTTACCCGCAGGCGCGTGACCTCATTCTGGAAGAGTACGACTGGAACTTTGCGATCAGAACGGTTGCTCTTGCTGATCTTGGAAGTCCGCCCAGCGGCTGGGCCTATCGGTACGACTACCCGAATCTCTGTTTACGGCCTATCTCAATAAAGACAACAAACGACGATATCGCTCAGGATTATATGGTCCAGGGGGATGACACCCAGGGGCGTGTGGTTCTGACCAACACTCCTGATGCCGAAATGGTATTCGTCCAGAAAATAACAGACACCGGATTATTCACTCCGACCCTGGTTGAGGCTATTTCCTGGTTGTTGGCTTCCTATCTGGCAGGCCCCTTAACGAAAAGTTCTGAGTTGTCTCAAAACGCTTTGGCCGTTTATGCATTGAAAGTCAAGCAAGCGCAAGCGATGGATGCTATGGCCGAAAAATTAGGCGGCCCAAGGGTTAAGAATGACAAATATATCCCCAGTGGTATAGCGGCGAGGAACGTATGAGGACTTCGCAACGGTCATTCGCCGGTGGTGAAATCTCCCACGATCTGTTTGGTCGGTATGATTTGGGCCATTACCAGACAGGCTTGTCTGTTTGCCGCAATTTTATGACCTTGCCTCATGGTCCTGCGGTCAACCGTGCCGGGTTTGAGTTCATCAAGGAATGTAAGGATGGCGGGACTTCTGTAGTAAGGCTTATCCCATTTATATTCAATCAGGACCAGGCTTATGTTCTTGAATTCGGCGAGTTGTATATGCGGATTCATACCGAAGGCGCCACTGTGTTGGAATCGACTGTTGCCGTCACCGGGGCAACGCAAGCCAACCCGGTAGTCGTAACTTCGGTCGGCCATCCCTACCTCGATGGTGAAGAGGTTTACATTACCGGCGTTCTCGGTATGACCGAATTGAACGGTCGCTATTTCAAGATCACCAACAAGACTGCCAATACTTTTGAGTTGACCGATTTGCAGGGCAATAACATCGACGGGAGTGGGTTTACGGCCTATTCATCCGCCGGTACGTCCGCCAGGGTTTACACCGTGGTCAGTCCTTATTCAGCGGCGGACCTGTTTAATCTTCAGTATGAGCAGTCTGAGGACGTCATGACTCTGGTGCATCCGTCCTACGTCCCTTATGAATTGCGCAGAAGTGGGGCGACGAGCTGGGCGTTTACGACCATCACCATTGCTCCGAGTGTGGGCCGACCGGCTGGTGTGGGGGTTGTGGCAAGTCCGGCATCCGGTACGCCGACTTCCTTTTACGCGGTGACAGCTCTCGACGAAGACACGCTGGAGGAATCCTTTCACTCCAGCATTGTAATAACCGGGATTACAAACGCGAATCCTGGTGTTGTGACGGCAACGGCTCATGGGTTTTCAAACGGTGACTTGGTTCGACTCTCTGAGGTCGAGGGCATGACGGATGTGAACGGCCAGGAGTACGTGGTCACCAATAAGACCGCGAACACCTTTGAGTTGGGTACGACTGACACGACTTCATTCGGGACGTATACATCCGGTGGGATCATCCTGATTGGGATCGCCAACGATTTATCCGTCGGCACCAACACAAATACTATTTCCTGGGGCGCGGTAACCGGCGCGATTCGGTACAACATTTATAAAGTCGACAATGGTCTTTTGGGGTATATCGGCCAAACGTCTGATTTGAGCTTTGCGGACGATAATATCTCCCCGGATGCACTCACGACTCCTCCGATTGACGTTCAACCGTTTGCATCGGCAAGCAACTACCCGGCGGCGGTGGCTTATTTTGACCAAAGAAGAGTGTTTGCGGCTACCGACACACTCCCCTTGACGGCTTATATGAGCCGTTCCGGGACGGAAAGCAATTTCACCAAGTCAATTCCTTCCCAGGATGACAATGCGATCACCTTTCGCGTGTCTGCCAGACAGTACAACCGTATCCGTCACCTGGTTCCTTTGTCCGACCTTCTGATTTTTACTTCTGCGGGTGAATACATTCTGTCGAGTTTCAATGCGGATGCAATCACGCCGACCACCATTGATGTGAGGCCGCAAAGTTATGTGGGTTCCTCGAAGTTGCGCCCACTC
>Ga0224508_10004290_pt1 | contig 11676 bp, 7 predicted proteins | sample SF_Jan12_sed_USG_4_FD_170157 | JGI IMG/M metagenome (GOLD analysis project Ga0224508, IMG submission 170157) | Sediment microbial communities from San Francisco Bay, California, United States - SF_Jan12_sed_USGS_21 | ecosystem: Environmental > Aquatic > Marine > Sediment | place: USA: California...
ATCGAACAACTGGGGGAGGTGCTACCCACGCTGGCCAATCGGTTCGAGTGCATCCTGGTCAACGATGGCAGCCCGGACAACAGTTGCGAAGTCATGATGGATCTGGCCCGACGGCACACCTGGATCCGCCCGCTCAACCTGCTCCGTAATTTCGGACAGCACAACGCTACGCTGTGCGGCATCCGCCACGCGCACTTCGACGTTCTTGTCACCATGGATGACGACCTTCAGCACCCACCGGAAGAAATCGCCAAGTTGATTCGGCGTCTCAACGAAGGATTCGATGTGGTGTACGGCCCGCCGGAGAAGGAAAAGCACTCGCTGTTCCGCAACGTGGCCTCCGTAATCACCAAACTCGCCCTGCAGAGCGCCATGGGTGCGGAGAACGCGCGGCAATCGTCCGCCTTCCGGGTCTTCCGCACGCGGCTGCGCCGGGCCTTCGCCGATTACCAGAGCCCGACCGTATCGATCGATGTCCTCCTGACATGGGCGACCACTCGTTTCTCGGCGGTGCCCGTCCGCCATGAGTCGCGCGAGCTCGGAACCTCGGGTTACACGGTGCGCAAGCTCGTTTCGCATGCCCTGAACGTGATGACCGGCTTCAGTACCCTGCCTTTGCGGATCGCCAATCTCGTCGGTCTCTTTATCATTCTTTTCGGAGTCGCAACTTTTTCTCACGTCATCTATCTGAAGTTGCGCTACGAGACGGCCGTCCCGGGGTTCGCGTTTCTAGTGGCCATCATTTCAGTTTTTGCCGGCACCCAACTGATGTCGCTGGGGATCATCGGCGAATACCTCGCCCGCATGCACACCCGCATGATGGATCGCCCGACGTATGTCGTGGATCCCGAAGAAGGCGACGACTGAACCTGGCGTCCTCCCACTTGGAGGCGGCGACCGGAGTCGAGCCGGTGATAAAGGTTTTGCAGACCTCTGCCTTACCACTTGGCCACGCCGCCATTCGAGGAAGGGCGCAATATACAAACAGGTCCGGCCGGGGTCAATTCAGGTGGGCGGTGAGGTGAATCGGGCGCGCGAGCTGCGTGCGGACGGCGTCGTGCAGTCCGTTGATGCTGAACGGCTTGGCCAGTATCCCGGCCCCGCATCGCGCAAGGCGCTCGACGAGTTCCCCTTCCAGATCGAGTCCGGTGATCACGAGGGTGCGGCTGGCCAGTTCCGGTTGACCCGCGGCGACCGATTCGAGCCATTCGACACCGGAACGCCCCGGCATTCCGAGATCCAGCGTGACCGCATCGACCGGCGCCGCGGCGAGCGCCCGATCCGCGGCCTCCGCATCGCGCACGATCCGGCACGCCATACCCAGCGGTTCGAGTGAGTCCCGAATCAGCTCGGCAATCTCCAACTCGTCCTCGACAATTAAGACGTCCAAACCATTTCCTCGTGTTGGCCTCTTTTTCATATATAGGCTCCGATCCGCCGGAATCCAATTTTCGGTGCACGATCGAAGGTTTCGGGGCAAAATGGTGGTATGAGCGACGCGCTGGCACCCGGATTCCTGATCGCCGTGCCGCAGATGCAGGACCCGAACTTTAAACAATCGGTGGTGTTCCTCCTCGAGAGTAATGAAGAAGGGGCGCTGGGGCTGGTGGTCAATCGGGAAAGCCCGATGCTCCTCAGCGACCTGTGCAGCGACCACCGGATCCCGTACGCGGGTACGGCCGACAAACGTGTGCGTCGCGGCGGCCCGGTCCAGCCGGAACAAGGGATCGTCATCTACGGTGACGAACACCCCGACCCCGAGGGCCGCGAGGTTTGCAACGGCTTGCACGTGAGCGCCTCGCGCGGAACGTTGAGCCGTTTGTGCGACATCGCGCACGGGCGTTTCCATTGTTATTCCGGATACGCCGGCTGGGGGCCGGGACAACTCGAAAAGGAAATCGAAACCGGCTCGTGGGTGCATGCCCCCGCCGACGCCGGGAGTGTCCTCGACACCGATCCCGAACAGATGTGGACGCACGTCCTGCGAGGTCAGGGAATCGAACCCGGTGCGCTTGTCCCGGGCGGCTCCGCCGAAGCGTGACGCCGGCTACGGCAGGAATTTCCGAACCGCTTTCAGCTTGTTCGGTAGGTATTCTTCGATCACATAGTTCAGGCCCCAGCGGGCGAGGGCCTGCTGTTCCGCGCGGACGTTCATCTTGAGCATTTGCTTGATCGCGGCCTGCCACTCTTTGTGACGCTGGAAAAACGGGTCGTTCTTGAGCGCATCGTTGGCCCGCTTGACATCGACGGGCTTCAGCGGGTGCGTCGGTAGTTTGTAGTCCACGATATCTTGCGGAGTCACGCCGAGAAAATGCGCGTGCGGCACACAGAAAAACTTGTTGATATGCGCGGCGTTACCCGAACCGACCTTGAGTGTGCGATAGATGTTGGAAATACCGTAGGGGTCGCAGTCGACGAACGCGTAAACCGGAAGCTTGCACTGATCGGACAACCGTCGCACGAAACGCCTCGTCGCACGGGTCGGTACTCCGGCCATCGAGATCAGGATGCATTTTTTCTTGCGCCAGAACTTGTGGCTCTGTAGACGCTGGAACATGCCTCCGGTTTCGATGCAAAGAACGAACTTGGCCGTGGTCTCGAACCTCAACTGTTCGACAAGCGACGGGATCGAGTAGGCGCCGGATCCGAACTTGGTGCAATCGATCTTCTCGGTTCGTCCGGTCTCCATGTCGGTGTCGTAGACGATCAGGTCCCCCGCGACCGCTCCGCCGTGTTCGTCGGGCACGAAGCAGAGCTGTTCTCGACTGACGCCGTAGACCGAGAACATCGCTTCGATGTCGTCCATCACGGTGTCGGATTCACTCTGGTCGTCGAACTTGGCCTCACCCCAATTCTTGGACTGATAGTAGCCGTCGCGCTTGGTCGCGAAGTCGTTGGTTTCGACCAACTCCTTGGACAGCGCCATCATCTTGAGAGTCTGGGCAAAACTCTTGGCCGTGTTCACACTCAGCGTGCGCGCCGAACGGTCCTTACCGATCTCGAAGTAGCCTTTCCGTGGGTCGTAACGCACGTTGCCCAGCGACCGCACCGGGAAAGTTACTTCCGGTTTGCGCATGCGGGCGATGCGGCGATCGATGCTCGTCGCGACCTCCTTGATCGCCTTGACCGTCACGCGACCGAGTTTGGCCTTCTGCGATTTCGCGGTCGTCATCAGGTTGTCTCGAACCGGCGCTTGGCAAACCGCGCCAGCAACCAGGCGATGCACGCAATCGCCGCGAGCGCCAGCAGGTTGTCGGCCCACGACGGCAAGTGAGTATCGATCCCGGTGATGCGCCTGCCGCCGCCCAACGAGACGACCCAGATCGCCAGCAACACGCCGGTCAACCCCTCGCCGCCGACCATGCCGGAACCGAGCAGCACGCCCTGCTCGCGGCGGTGTTCGGCCTCCTCCTCGTTCCGTTTGCGCGTCAGCAGCCAGCGCGTGAGGCCGCCGACGAAAACCGCCGCCATCGTCGAGAGCGGGAGGTAGACGCCGACTGCGAATGCGAGTACCGGAAGCCGGAACAGCGCCACGACGGCCGACAGAGCCGCCCCGATCAGGATCAACATCCAGGGCAGGTTGGCGTCGAGCACACCGTCGACCACGAGCTTCATCAGCACCGACTGCGGTGCCGGCAGCTCCGCACCGCCGAGGCCGCCCTCAGTCGCCTTGTGTAGGTAGCCGATCGTCCAGGCCACGACGCCGGCCGAGGTGATCACCCCGACCAGTTCTCCGATCTGCTGGTACTTCGGTGTCGCCCCGAGCACGAACCCGGTCTTGAGATCCTGTGAGGTATCCCCTGCGATCGAGGCCGCGATACAGACCACGGTCCCGACCATCAGCGCGCTGGCCTTGCCCACGCTGTCGGTCCAGCCGGCCGCGGCGAAGATCAGACTCGTGCCGAGCAAGGTCGCGATTGTCATCCCCGACGTCGGGTTGGAGGTCACCCCGACCATGCCGACGATGCGCGAGGAGACGGTCACGAAGAAGAACGCGAAGATTGCCACTAGGATCGCCGCCGGAAGCCGCTTTTCCCACGTTTCGAAAAGACCCAACACGTTTGGAACGACCGTCAACACCAAGATGATCACGAGGATGAACCCGATCACGAGCTTGAAGGAGAGGTCGCGATCGGTGCGCGCCCCGCTGCCGGCATCCTCACCGGCCTTGCGGATCTGTGAGAAACCGACCTTGAACGATTCGATCATCGTCGGGATCGACTTGATCAGGGTGATGAAGCCGGCGCAGGCGACTGCACCGGCGCCGATGTAACGGACATAGCGATTCCAGATGTCGTGCGCGCTCATGTCGCGGATCAGGTGTTCGGTCTCGGGGTAGAACGGCTCGGTCAGGCCCGCGCCGAACCAGTTGATCAGCGGGATGATCACCAACGCCGAGAGCGCCGCGCCGCCGACCATCACTGTGGCGATACGGATCCCGAGGATATAGCCGACGCCGGTCAGCGCGGGAGACACGCTGATCGCGATCTCCGCCTTGGCCAGCAGCGGCAACACGAACTTGCCGTTGAGCAACTTGAACCCGCTGGTCAGCAGCTTGAAAAGCATGCCGAATCCGATACCCCAGAACACACCCGATGCCTGCTTGCCGCCCTGTTCGGCGGCGACGAGCACCTCGGCACAGGCCATGCCCTCGGGATACGGTAGGTTGCCGTGCTCTTTCTTGATCAGGTAGCGGCGCAATGGAACCATGAACAGCACGCCGATCAGGCCACCGGCCATCGCCAGCAGGGTGATCTGCAACCACTCGGGTGACATGTGCCACATGAACAGCGCGGGGATCGTGAACAAAACGCCCGACGCCACCGACGAACTTGCCGAACCGACCGTTTGCGACGTGTTCAACTCGAGGATGCTGTGCTTCGAACCCAACGTTCGCAGCAGGCGGAAGAACACGACCGACAACACCGCCACCGGGATCGAGGTGCTGATCGTCAGGCCGGCTTTCAGGCCCAGGTAGGTATTGGCCATACCGAACAACATCCCCAGCAGGATGCCGGCGATCACCGCTTTGAGCGTGAATTCGGTCGGTGTTTCGCCGTGGGTGTAGGGCTGGAACGTCTCGCCCTCGCGAACCTCGTATGCAGTGCGCGGAAGTTTCTTTGCGGCCACGTGAACCCTCCGTTCGGATCGAAAACGCGTCAATACTACACGGTCACCAGATGGGAACGGTCCGGGCCAGATCGTGCGCCTGTTCGGCCTCCGCAGCGATCGCGCCGAAGGCCGCCCACGGTGCCCGGGCGACGATGCTGCGGTAGGCCTCTTCCGCACGCTCGCGCTCGCCTCGATCCTCGAGCCAGCGGGCCAGACCGTAGGCCAGCGCCGCCTGACCCGGCCCGTCGTTGCGATCGAGACGTTCCTGCAGGGCCTCGGCCGTCAACCGGCCCGCGTACAGCATCAGCAGATCGCGGTAGCTGTCGTTCTCGAGGATCTCCATCCCGTCGTGCAACCCTTCCAGCAATTCGGCAGCCTCGGCACCGCGGTCGAGCCGGCGCAAACCGATGTGCAACCAGTGCGCCGCCGCGACCCACATGTCGTCGTTCGGCGCGAGTTCCGCGCACCGGCGAAAGCAACGGACCGTTTGCTCCAGGTCGCCCTTCAGGTAGTACGCGAGACCGAGGTGGTACCAGATGTTGGTCTGCGTGGTACTCCGAGGGATCCCGGCCGCGTTGGGTAGACCATCGGGCTCGACTCGATCGGGCCGACCGCGTTCCAGATCGGCGGCACGGGTGAGGTCGTGGATCGCGCGGTCCAGTTCGCGGACGGAGATGTAGCGGTGACCGCGGTGCCGCAATACACGGGAATCATCGGGATGATCGACCGCCAGACCGTCGAACCAGGCGAGGGCCTCGCGATACCGTCCGAGGTAGGCCAGCCGCCGGCCGACCCAGATCGCGCCGAGGGCGTCGCGAGGATTCGTCTCGAACCTCGCTCGCGCGGTTTCGAGATTCTGCTCGAAACCTTGACGCGTGTCGCGGGGCATGTCGGGCCGCTCGAGCGGACGGCCCAGCAACGACCAAGCCTCCGGACTCAGCGGCCCCTCGATCGAGATTCCCGGTCCAACCGCCCGTGGGCCGACATACCAGGCCGGGCGATCGTCGTAGGGCGGTGACCGGCGGGCTGGACGACCGAGCCTCGAGACGATCACCCAGGTTTCTCGTGGGTCGAGTTCACGGTCGATGACGACGGGGACGTCGGTTTCGATCGCCTCGACGCGCGAGGTGTCGAGTCGCACCTCGCCCCACCGCGTGTGTTTTATGTTCATGGCGACCAGTGCGAGCAGCGCGACGACGACCACGGGCCCGGCGCTCCACGACTCCTGCGGCCGGTCGGCGACGGTGCGATCGCGGGCGAAGAGACCGATCGCAACGATGCCGGCGGGAATCGTCACGGCAGGTGGGACTCCGGGCGCGAGAATTGCCATCAAGATCGTCGCGAGGGCCGCAACAGCCGTACCGATACCGAGTGGGGTATCGACCTCCGTGTTGCCGTTGAACGGTTCGGGGCGACGGCGACCCAGGACCGCCAAGACGATAGCGGGCATCAACACACCGAGGGCGGCAGTCCAACGACCCGGCAAACCACGCGCGGCAAGTACCGGGTCGCCCATCCAGAAGTCTGCGGTCATCCGGCTCCACCAGTCGGCGGGCCCGGGCACGAACCCCGCGTACGCCATCTGCCACAGGCCTATCAGTGCGACGGATCCGATCGCGCCCATCGCTAATCGGGCCCATGCAACCCGCCGCCGTTGAAGAACGAGTCGGACCGACTCGATCGACAGACCCAGCGCAACGAGCAGGATAGCCGGCGACCAGACGAGCGATGCCGTCGCGCCCAGGATCGGGGGCAGCGTCCACTGCAGAGTCGGCGCATCGAACCGCCGTCCCGCTTCATAGGCGGTCCAGGCGAATGTCAGGAGCATCGCGAGCAACGCCCCGGGTGTTCCGAGCATCGCGGCCACCCAGATCGCGGGGGTCGCCAGAATCAACGCTGCGGTGAGGCGCCGTTTCGTGCCGAACGCGGCGGCGCCGGCGATCGCGGAGAATACGATCGCGAGGAGCGAGACCCAGCGTGCGGTGGTCACGGAAACGCGGTGCGGTTGCCCTCCTGCGAGGCTGCTTAGCACCCAGCCATGCAAAGGAAGCCTACGCGGCTCGAAGTCCCCTAGTTGGCGCGACACGATGGCGTCGCCCACGTGGCAGGTCTCGAACGCTGCCAGCGCCGCCGTTGCTTCGGCAGGCCGAACCGGGAGCTGCAGCGCAAGAGCGAATAGAGCCCCCAACGTGGCGATGAACGCGATGGACGAAACAAGCCGGGCGTTCACTCCGGTCGCTCCATTTCCGAGGATCCCGCGACCGCGTGAGCGATCAACGTTTCCCAGTCGTCGCCGGGCGCAACGCCCAGGCGGCGCAGCAAGCGTTGTTCTCTCGCGGCGGGGTCGGGGCTCCAGCGGCAGGATTCGATCGTTTGCGCCGCGGCCTCGCGGAAGCAGAGGTCGCAGTGTGGTGCGGGCTGCCCTTCGAACGCGAGAGGCGGGCCGTAGGTTCTGCACGAGACCGGACGCGCGGCGTACAGGCGGCACGATCCGGTGGCCTTATCCAGAACGGGACAGGCGAGCGTCCGATGCTTCTCCAGGAAACGATCCAGCGCGGCCTCATCGGCCGCCAGGCGACCCGACTCGAACTCGCCGGGGAAGCCGTCCTTCATGACCGCGAGCGCGCGATGCGCATCCGCAACGATCGCCGTGGCGACCGCCGGCCGTTCGACCCACAACGATCGCATACCGCGTTCGAGCCGCCAGGCGTCGAGACGTGTGATCGGGATGGGCCCGACGCAACATTCGCTGCAGCCCTCCGCGCAGACGAGCTCTTCGGCGGCCCTACGGCGCACCTCGTCGAAGCCGCGATCCAACTCGTCGAGCAACCGGTGGTCTTCCGCCTCGATGGTCTTTAACGGCTTGTTCACCGCCTCAATCTACCGGAACCGGGTCTTCGAAGCGTTTTTTCCTTCCCTCCTGTGAAACCCGAGCGTTGGGGTGTCTCCACCGGTGAGCGTTTTGACGGTATGTTAAGAATGCCGGGGGGTGACCGGAGTTTCGATGCAATCGTCTCGGATTCGAGCGCGGAAGGTACTCACGGTCTGGTTGCTCCTGTGCGCGGGGGTGGCCGGCGCTACCGAAGTTGTGCCGCTCGGCCGCCACATCCCCGTCGAGGAAGGCCTGCCCTGCGGGAACGGCCTCCTTGACGCCGGGGAGGCCTGCGACGTGGGCCCACCTCTTAATCTCGACGGCGAAAACTGCAACACCCTCGGCTTCCCGGGGGGCACGTTGGCTTGCGCGGCGGACTGCTTTTCGTTCGACACGACACAATGCCTCGCCGTCCCGACGTGTGGCAACGGGTCGCGGGATCCCGGCGAGGTTTGCGACGACGTTCAACTCGGGCTCCAAGATTGCGAGTCCCAGGGTTACCCCGACGGCGGCTCGCTGTCGTGCCTACCCGATTGCAGCGGATTCAACACCGATTCTTGCTTACCCGCGGCGCCTCCACCCGATGACTGTGGGTTCCAGACGATTTTCGCGCCGAACAAGACGACCCTGATTTGGCCCGACCCCGCCGACATCGACATGGTTCGGGGTCCGCTCAGGAAAGTCCGTGCCTACAAGATCAACGAGTTGCGCCGCGATTTCGGCGTCAACCAGATCAGCATCGCCGCCGACAACCCCGCAGACGGCGAAGGGTTCTACTACCTGATCAAACACCTCACGACGTGCCCGCCGCCGGCGGTAGGCCCGACCGGATTGCCGAGCTGGTTCGCCCCGGGCCAGAGCTACGACCGCGACGACCTGCTCCCGGACGGTGGGTGCAATCGACCGGTCCCCGATGTATGGACGGTCAACGACACTACGCAGAGCTACACGATCTTCAACGGTTGCACCGAACAAGCAAAAGGGGGCAACAGCCTGCTCGGGGCCGGCAACGGGGCGAGCCCCCAATCGATCGCGTTCTCGACGATTCCCGGCGCCCAGGGCGGCTTCGCATTCATCAGTCAGGGAGTGTTTCTCCAGGTCGTAGAGACGGCAACCGGAAACCTGATCGATCAGATCGACGTGGCCAACCTGATCGGACGTCCCGGCATCTGTGAGGTCAGCGGCATGACCTGTTCGACCGATCCAGATTGTCTCGGCGGCGCCGACGTGTGCCAACCGGCGGTGGATCTTCGAGGCATCGGAACGTCGATCCCCCAGGTGTTCCAGACTCCCGGACCGATGGAACTCGCCTTCGTCTATATCGCCGCCAACGTCCGCGTCACGCCCACGGACACACGTCCGTGGTTCATCGTTTTGGATCAGGGGCCGGCGCTGGATGGCGCGGGCGGCCTGACATCGCACGTCCAGGATGCCGAACTACAGACCCCCAATTCCGGCGGCAACGCCGAAGCGCTCGACGTGACCGTCATCTCGGCCCCCCACCCGACGGACGCAACCGAATTTCAACGCGCCTGGTTCAGCGCGCGGGACGGTATCTCCAACCAGTTGTTCGCGCGGCTAGTCGCGACCCCCGTCGGGGTAAACCCGCCGAACTGGACCGTCCGTCGCAACGTGATCACGACGAACCAGACCGACGTGGCGCCGCAACGGCTTCAGATCGGAGCCGGCGACCAGGGAGAATTGGCGCTCAAGCCCCAGGGCGATCAGGGCACGTTACTCGACATCGAAAACGCGGTCCCCGCCACCGTCTGTGACCTCGGAGGCACTCGGGTCGCCGTGGAGATCGAGGGACCCGCAAGTGGCAGTTACATCTCGTTCAGCCTGGACCAGCAAGGCGATACGGCGTCGATCGTTCGTGAGGCCCAGATCGACGGTCTGGCGTGCGCCGGGGCTCTGACCGTCCCGGTCGGTGTTGCACCGATCGCCGTCGATGTGATGGGTCAATCGTTCCAGGTCAAAGCGTTCGTCGCCAATAGCGTGAGCAACGACGTGACCGCGTTCGACAAACACGGCAACGATGTGTCGACGACCGCGCTCCCACCCGCGCACATGACCCCGGTCGATATCGCCGTTCAGCAAACGCCCAGCCGTTCCTGTAACGTCACAGACATTCAAGTCGGTAGCCCCGAGGTCGGATTCACCCCGGTCGGTTGCAATGGGGACGAGATCTTCATGGTGTGGTGCCGCTGCACCGATCCCAGCGGGCTCACGTGTCCGATCGAATGCCCATACGATCCGGCGGAGAGTTGCCCGCAGTGCGAAGAAGTCGGCGACAATCCGTGGGAAGAACTCGGCGTCGGAGATCCCGTGTCCTCCCCCGATGTTCCGTCCGGCGGCGGTGTCGAGATCACGGTCACTCCGGAAACAAGAGAGCCGCTTCCGTAGCAATGTAGACTCCCTGGCGTGAATCGTCTCTGCATCTCGATCATCCGATCGACCGCCCTGGGGTTGATCTTTGCGCTTGCCGGCGGCTGCGGTGCCAATCCGACCGAGACTTCGCCGGACGCGGTGCCCCCGGGGCCGGAATCCGTTCTCGTTCGGCTCGAGGAGTGCCCTGCCGAAGACGCTCCCTGGGAGTCCGCCTTGAAGGCCGCGGAGTCGGCCGGCGAACTCGATGCTTTCCTTGTTCGCACCGAGACTCTGGCGGATACCTGCTCGGAGTTATGGACCCCGCGCTGGGCAGCGGGCGATGCGTTGTACCGGATGCGCAAACGCGAGACGCTCCTACAGGCACGGGAACACTACAGCGCCGCCCTCGAATTGGCGGCGGCATCGAATTCCGCGGTCGGAATCGCCCGCTGCTCCAACAGGCTGGCGGGCTACCTTGTGCGCGAAAGGAACTATGCGGACGCCGAGCGGCTGTATCGCGAGGGCCTGCAAGCAGCGCGGGACGCCGGGCGAACCGATCTCGAAGCGTTCATGCTCAATAACCTCGCTCGTGTAGCTCGTGAAACCGGTCGCTTCGCCGAGGCGGTCGATGCGCTGCAACGCGCCCAACCCCTGCTCAGGGAGCACCGGCTGGATTCGTCGGCGCTCTCCGCAGGTTACAACGAGAGCGTGATGTTGCTCGACCTGGGAAATACGGCCGAGGCGCGGGACCGCCTTGAGGAAATCTTCACGGCCGCGTCGGCCGGCAAGAACGAGCGCATTATGGCAAGCAGCAGCGTCGCGCTGGGCAACCTGCATCGACTCCAAAACAGGCTGGACAGTGCGAGCGTTTGGTTCGAACGCGTCCCGGTCGACAGCAGTCGCAGGCCGTTTGCAGATCTCGGTCTGGCGCGCATCGCCCTCGCTCAAAACGACGACGACCTCGCCGAGCAACACCTTGCAGCGATCCGGCTGGAACAGACGACCGTGGGCCACATGGCGCGAGTTCTCGAGGTCGAGATCTCGCTGCGCCGCGGAGATTCGCTAGGCGCAGTGTCGATGGCGGAACGCATCGTGAAGGAGGCCGAAAGCACCGGAGGTGGCGCCGCGGTTTTCACCTCCCGCGCGATGTTGGGGAAGTGCCTGCTGGCCATCCCGGGACGCGAAGCCGCTGCGGTGGGCGAACTTCGGCTGGCCGTCGAAAACATCGAAAAACAAAGCGAAGGACTCTCGATCGCCCAGGAAGGCGTGGCCTACCTGCGCGAACGGTCCGAGCCGTACGCTGATCTCGCCGCCGCGCTTGC
>Ga0224508_10004291_pt1 | contig 11673 bp, 12 predicted proteins | sample SF_Jan12_sed_USG_4_FD_170157 | JGI IMG/M metagenome (GOLD analysis project Ga0224508, IMG submission 170157) | Sediment microbial communities from San Francisco Bay, California, United States - SF_Jan12_sed_USGS_21 | ecosystem: Environmental > Aquatic > Marine > Sediment | place: USA...
GTCATATCTATCTGCTTCAATTATCTTTTGAGAAATACTCATTGAAGTGATTGGCGACAGTGGAATGATTCGTTCTGGTGTTGGCTCTGGTGTTGGCTCTGGTGTTGGCTCTGGTGTTGGCTCTGGCTGTGGGTTAGGAATTACGCCTCCTGAAAATGCATAAAATCCTTCAGAACCATAAATTTCACGAATTTTTTGGATATCCGTATCAGTAATTTGTAATAAACTTGAAGTTCGTGGAATAGTTGGAATCATTGCAGAAGGAGGACTTTCATTTCCTGACTGCCATTTTTTATTGATATCATTATCATCTGAAACATAATGGTCTAATCCTAACGAGTGGCCAATCTCATGAAGTGCGATTGCATAAATTGCATCATCTGATTTTAGAGTTTCATCATCATAACAAGGTATTACAATGTTGCATATTTTTGGCTGCAAATAATAAATTACAATATTTCCAGGAGGCCAGGAAAAATATCCAGCAACCGTATCAGACAAACTTGGTTTATCCTTGAATTCTATTTTGATATCACAACTGCCATCGTTTTCATTGGTAATTTCTTTTACATTCATATCCCAAATTCTATCATTTGCAAACTCTGCATCCTTGAGATTTTGTTCCCAATCTAAAACTGCTTTTTCTGCCAAGTCACTCCATTCAGAATTTTTATTTTGAGAAATTTCATCTAAGGGTTTTATTATACAATAGGTATTTGGGCCATCTAGTCTGACATTAGTTGTAGGAAAGAAAATTTCTGCTGATACTGCTTGGAAATTTGAACTAATAACCAACACTGAGATGACAAGAATCATTGCTTTTTTATCCATATTTTTTATTCCATTTATTATCTCTTTTCTGATAATTAAAATCGTTCTCCAAATTTATACTCGTAATTAGTATTGTTGTTTTTGTTGAAAAAATATTCATTTAAATTCAAAAATTTATTTTTTTAGGTATTGTATGACTCACTAATTCTCTCAATTCAAAGCCTCCAAAAGAGTAAATACGGTAAAGGAAACAAAAAAAAATTATCTGCAATAATGCATGCTCTTAACCGTGCAAGCCCAATATTTGTCCCCAAAGGAAAATCTACCGCAGCAAATCCAGAATCTTTAAAGCAAATAAGTTTTAGAAATGTAAAACCTGATGAGCAAGTACCCAGAATTCTAGATGAATTTATGGACGATTTTGAAAAAGAATGTCTTGAAAAAGATAACGGGAATGCAAAAAACTATTCTTTATTCTCTGTAACCTCATACAAAATCATAAGGACACTAGAATCAGGAAAGAAACGAGGCCTATTATCAGCTCATGCTCTAAATCTGCTAAACAAAATGTTTGTAAAACATCCAGTAAAATACAGTAAACAAGCAATTCGAGATCCATTAGGATTAGTTTTTGTTATAACAGAACTTGCAATTGATATTGAAAAAAACATATCTATACCATACGAGTTTGATAAAACTATTTTGGATCAAACCATGCCATTAATGCAACGATACTATGTTCAATATGATGATACGGTTGGAAAAATTTTGGAAGATTTTTCACATATGCCAAAATTCAGACTGGTAATTGAGATTGGAGAAAAACACAAGGAACTTGTTCAAAATTTTTTAGATTATAGTATATCTCGACTTCCACTTGAAACTAGAATTGAGAAGGCAAAAACAATCTTGGATAGAATAATTGCTGAAGAAATTGATTCTGTAACCCTAGGATATTATGAGAATTTGAAATTGACATTTTCTGATGATGAACTTCGACCACATTTAGTTAAAATGGCAAAATCTATTCCCAAAACAAACAGACGATTTGCAAATACCATCCTTGAGGAGATATCGCATCTATGATTTTCTCTAAAATGTTTTGGTGCCTCTCAAGAAGATAGTAACTATTGCCATATAGCATCCAGTAGCAATTACCTCTGAGATTAGTGAGGAAAGATATGGTTCTATTCCAATCTCCAAAAAGTAATAAAATGTTGGCCATCTTACGCCTAAATATACCACTTCTCCTATTCCAAATGAGGAAATTAGGCTGGTTAACTCTTTTTTTATCAAACCTGCATTCATTTGCTTGTAGCGATTTTTGTTATCCCAATAAAATAATCCAGAAAAAATTCCAAAATAAATTACATAACCTACAATTATTGTAATTGTTGTGTTTAGATGATTTTCATAATCAGCTAGTAGCTGAGCTACGACTGCAGAAAGTGAGGCCGAAATTACAAAACAAATAAGAAAATTTCTGTTAATTTGTAGTAACTGTTGATTAGACTTCATAGTTTATTTTTTATGTTGGAACTAATATTTTGTATTAATGTGGTGCTTTTGTGGTGAATCGATGTGACTGGGCATCTGAAGAGCCAAATATCTCCTATCATGATAAGGAATGGGGTAGGCCAGAACATAATGATCAAAAATTATTTGAATTTTTAATTTTAGAAGGGGCACAGGCAGGTCTTTCTTGGATAACTATACTCAAACGAAGAGATGGTTATAGGAAAGCATTTTCAAACTTTGATGTAAAAAAAGTAGCCAAATACAACAAAAACCAAATAACAAAACTACTCAAAAATGAATCAATAATTAGGAATCGACTAAAGATAAATTCGGCAGTAAACAATGCAAAACAATTTCTTAAAGTACAACAGGAATTTGGCACCTTTGATGAGTACATTTGGAGTTTTGTGAATAACAAACCAATAAAAAATAAATACAAAAAACTCTCTGATTTACCTACCTCTACTTTAATTTCTGAAACTATGAGCAAAGATCTTAAAAAACGTGGCTTTAATTTTGTTGGTCCCACTATTTGTTATGCATTAATGCAAGCAATAGGGATGGTAAATGATCATACATCTAGATGTTTTCTATATAAAAAATAATTTAATTGATGAGTTTTCACATCAGATAATCTGTGCAATCTATTTTTGACTATACGTTGAGAATTTCTTATTTTCATAAAATAAAGTATTTTTTGCTGCAAGGGATTTTACTTTCCGTCAAATCATGCCCAAGATCACGCCTAAACCAACTGAAACAGGAAGAATTTTCCAAAAAATATCAAATTGGTTTAAAATTTTAGAATATATGATGCTGGTAAGTTTTGGTTACTAAATTGAATGAGAGATTATCAAAATTCTCAAAGACTGCTGGACCTGGAATATTGTTTGCAAGTACTGCAATTGGTGTTTCTCATCTTGTTCAATCAACTAGAGCAGGAGCAGAATTTGGTTTGCTATTGTTGGGATTTGTAATTATAGTTAGTCTTCTAAAGTATCCTTTTTTTGAATATGGATCACGTTATGCAAACATTACACAAACAAGTATTATTGATGGATACAAAAAACTTGGAAAACCTGTACTGTGGATGTATTTTTTAATAACAATAGCTTCGATGTTTTTTATTACAGGAGCAGTAGGCTTTGTAACCGCAGGATTTTTTGAGAATTTATTTGGATTGGACTTTTTAGGACAATGGACTATAGTTCTTTTGTTTGGAATTTGTGTAATAATTCTTGCAATAGGAAAATACAATATTTTAGATAGTCTAATAAAAATAGTCGCAATTGTTCTTTTAGTTTCTACTGTATGTGCTTTTTTGCTTGTATTGTGGAATGGCCCCGTAGAACCCGTAAAAGATTTTATTCCAAAGGAATTGTGGACAGGTACCGGAATTTTCTTTTTGCTTGCATTGATGGGTTGGATGCCAACGGCACTTGATTTATCCAGCTGGAATAGCTTATGGACACTTGAGAGAATGAAGCAAACAAAGTATAGGCCAAAGCTAAAAGAGACCTTATTTGAGTTTAGATTGGCATATACAATAACTGCTATTCTAGCAGTGATGTTTGTGACACTTGGTTCTTTCATATTTTTTGGATCAGGAAAAGAACTATCCAATAATAACGCTGATTTTGCCCACATGGTAGTAACTCTATACACCCAAACAATTGGTGAATGGAGTTACTTGATTATCGCAGCTGCTGCATTTGCAGTAATGTTTGGGACTATTATTGCTGTTTTTGACGGGTATTCTAGGTCTCTACAACGAACAGTTGAATTGCTTTTTACCAAAAAAGAGAGGGTAATAGGCACAAAATTCCGCTCTTTTTACATTTTTTTCCTTTTTGTACTCTTGATGGGATCTCTAATAGTTGTTTTACAATTTGCAGGAAATCTTCGGGAAATAGTTGATTTTGCAACGGTCCTCTCATTTATGATCGCCCCAGTAATTGCGATTTTTAATTTTAGGTTAGTTACTGGAAAATTTTTAGATAAAGATGTGCAGCCATCTATTTGGTTGAAAGTATTGAGTTTTGCAGGAATTATATTTTTAACAGGATTTGCAATTTTCTTTTTGATCTCAAGATTTTAGCTTTATTCATTAAATTATTAAATGATGATAAAAGTTACTTTGTAATTGAAATTAGAAAAATTAAATTTCATGATCGGATTATTTTTTATAATTGCGATCGTAAGTGTTTCAATAAATCTTTCCATAAATGAAGCTTTTTCACTTAGAAATGTTGACCGAGATCATGATGGTATTGGAGATGAACTTGATGAATGTCCACAATTACCTGAAAATTACAATAAATTCGAAGATACAGACGGCTGCCCTGATTCCATCTCTGAAAAAGTATCGGAATTTCAATTCCCAGATAGTGATGGTGATGGCATTGAGGACAGAATGGATAATTGTATTTATCTTCCGGAGAACTTTAACAATTATCTTGATTCTGATGGATGTCCGGAAATAATTCCCACCCAATCAGGCGTCATAAAAGATTCTGATTCAGACACAGTTCCTGATTCAATTGATGCTTGCCCATTAGAAAAAGAGACCTTTAATGAATTCAAAGACGCAGACGGCTGTCCGGATTCACTAACTCCTTCATTGCTTGGCCGCTCAGATGATCCAACATTAATTCAAGGTCAGTGCTTAGGCAGCAAAATTCCAGTTCTACGAATTAATGCTGAGGATCACGTTTGTGTCGATTTAGACACTGCAAAAAAGTGGGAAGAATATGGTATTGCAGAGATTGTCGGACCTTTAGTCATTGAGGAACCAGTTGAGCCTGAAACAAAGCCCGAAATTTGTACAATGCAATGGGATCCAGTTTGTGGAGTTGATGGTAAAACTTACAGTAACATGTGTGTGCTAGAAGTTGCAGAATCTCAATTTGCATATTCTGGTGAATGTACAACCAAAGAAATTAAGCTTAATTTTGAATTAGAAAAATCCATCACTCCTGTTGTTTCTGGAGGTACTATGGCAATAACCTCTACTCCAGTTATTGGAAGTTCTGAAAAAACATATCCTGAAAATTATGTTCCGGGAACAGAAGAACTTGCAGAAGACGAACTTCGTTTAACATTTTTGGGAACTGGAATGCCATACCCAACAAGAAACCAAGCAGCAGCTGGTGTGTTGATGGAATTTGGCAATGGAGAAATTTTGATGTTTGATGTTGGTAGTGGAACCGTTGCAAATTTTAATAGCATGAAAATATCGCCAGCAGACCTTACAAAATTCTTCATCACTCATCTGCATACTGATCATCAGGGAGACTTTGACATGTTTTGGGCTCAGGGAATGCCATTTGGTAGAATTTTACCCATGCAAGTTTGGGGGCCAAATGGCGACGGACATGCTTTAGGAACACAATCTTTTGTTGATGGAGTATTGGATGCAAATTACTGGGACTTGAAATCTAGGACTGGGACTGTTCCTACTTCAGGTACAGAAATAATTACACATGAATTTGATTGGGCAGAAACTCAAGTTGTTTATGAAGAAAATGGTGTTACTGTGACTTCATTTCCTGCAATTCATGTTATGGCAGGTGCAGTAAGTTATAGAATTGATTGGAACGATATCTCTATTATTTACTCTGGTGATACTAAAATTAATGACTTCATGGTAGAACAAGGTCAAAATGTGGATTTACTAGTTCATGAAACGTTTTTGCCTGCAGAAATATTTTCAGAAAAAACTGGAATGGCCTTAGAAGCTGCAAAGACAGTGACTAATGAATTTCACACTCCAGCAAAAGCTGCTGGCGTAGTTTTTGAATTAACCCAACCAAAAATGGCAGTAATGTATCATACATGGGTAACTGAAGAAACAATACCTCCACTATTTGATGATTTACGAATACCTTATTTGGGTCCCGTAACTTTGGCACAAGACTTTACAGTATTCAATATAACTCCAGATTCTATCCTAGTAAGGCAAGCACTTGTTGATGATGCCCCTTGGCCTATTGTTCCAGAAGATAGTTCTCATGCAGAAACAAGTGATGAAGTACCTGTTTTACCAGATTGGATACAAGAACATGAATTAGATCTCGATGAAACAATTAAAGAAATTTTAGAGAAACGAGATTCTGAATAAAAGGAATTCTCTGATTAGTTTTTGATTTTAGACAAAATCATTCAAAACTAATATTCTTAGGTCTAATTGTGGACAAGCTAGCAATTCTTTTAATTTCTGCTACAGCCATTATTTTGGTTGGATCCACTGTAATTTTCCTTATTGAATCTGCACATCCTGATTCTCAAATTACTACATTACTTGATACACTTTGGTGGACAGTAGCTACTGTTACAACTGTAGGGTATGGGGATATCGTGCCAGTCACAGTAGCTGGAAAAATAATGGCTATCTTCTTTATGCTATCAGGAATTTCTATTTTGGGTATTTTCCTATCTGTTTTAGGGACTAGGTTTTACAAACGACGATTTGAAAAAGATGAAAAAGAATTCTCTATAGTCCAAAAAAAATTCTTTGACAGGATGGCGGTTTTAGAAAAAAATCAAGAAACTTTACAAAAAGATCTTAGAGATTTAATTGATCGGCTAAAAAAATAACAAAGATTAGATCCAGTAAATTTTCATGTCATTTTGTTTTTCTATTCTGTGCATTTTTCTCCCTTTACAGAATAAACCACAACTAATTGCGAATCAGAAACAGATTGCTCAAAAGTAACATTGCCAGGAAATTCTGCAAATATTGTAATCAGCCCATCACTTTCATCCCAAAGAAGAGCTTTTGTGAAGATTTTATATCTACCATTTTTGTCGGTGATTCCTTGTGCAATTATATGATTAGAAGGACAGGGACCATCACTTTTAATGAGAATAGGTGCATTGGGTATTTGATTTCCTAGTTGATCCGTTAGCTTTCCTTCAAATACTATGGGCTGACCTTCGTTAAACCTGGGTTGTCTTAATTTAACAATGGTGAGAATTGATTTTTCTTTTTGGTCTGAGAAAATCTCTTCAATCTCATTTGAGGTTTGTGAAATGATTCCTTTCTTTTCCAAAAAAATCACTGCATTGAAAAATTCTTGATCTGAAATAAGTGATGCTTTATGCCAATTTACTAGATTGGAAAACCAAGTTTTGAAGTTTGTTGGCAATTTTTCTGATTCAGAATAATGATCATTTAGAAAAATTGACTTGCAATTAGGACATGAAGTTACAAATTTGTTATCCATCATTATCAAATAGTACAACCTAGGTCCGTTCAAATCCAGTGGTTGGTTAGTCCATTTTTGTTTGACATCGAAACATACGGAAAGCACTCTGGTCTGATTTTTCTGAAGCGAATGATTTAGTAGCTCACAATCAAAAAGACTCTGTGGGAGCACAATATCCTGAAATCGTAGTTTAAAGTCTTCAATATATTGAGGATAGTAATTATCTACAACATATTTTTGATTGGATTGTCTAACTTCTCTATATTTTTCTCTGGGATCAACTACATCAATTTGAAACATGTCTTTGTATATCACAAAATTATTCAGACCATTGTTTGTTGCATTAAATTTTATTTGTAAAATATCTGAATAGTCTCCTGGCTCATTTATCCACTTTGGAATAAAGAATTTTTTTATCTCTTGTATCTCAAAATCTAAAAATGATAAATCATGAATAATTGTCCTATGACTACTTACAGGTCTGTACTCTTCACTTTCTGGTTGATTTTGAGTATTGGGTTCACCAAAAGCATCTCCTAAGGGGATCGATATCACTATTGCCAAACCTATGAGAAGAATATTAGAGGCTGATTTTTCAAACAGATTATATTATTTTGTAAAATTCTATTTTAATTTGATGTGTAAGACATTTTTCTTTAAATTAAGTAGAATTTAGAAAAATTTGGCATGACTTTACTGATTTTAACATTAATTGCAATTGTGGGATTATTTTCAATTATTCCCTCATATGCAGAATCACAGAATAATCAAATCTGCATTGATAAAGTATGGCTTGAAAACATTAGAGGAAAAATTGCATGTGTAACTCCATTCACTGCTGAAAAACTTGTTGAACGTGGATGGGGCAATCTTCTTGATTACCCGTCACACCAATCTTCTCCATTACCTTCATGGAATGATGGGGACTCTAAACAAAAAATTATTTTCTTTGTAAATTCAGTCACCGATCCCGATTCTCCATTCTTTGTTCCTTCCGAAGATAGAATTGTAACCTTTGATAACGATGGCACGTTATGGATTGAAAGACCTCTTTACATCCCCTTTGCCTTTCATCTAGAGTATCTCTATGAACAGTTAGAAAATGATCCGGATTTATCTTCTCAAAGTCCATATAAGGAAATTTTAGAAAAGAAAGATTCTATTTCAAATGAAGATTTAGATGAAATCTCAGGCCTTTCTGAAATTTTAATTACAGCATTTCCAGGAATTGCCCAAGAAGAGTATCTTCAAAAATCTAAAAATTTCCTTGATAATACAAAACACCCAAAATACGACGTTGCTTTTAAAGAACTAACGTATCTCCCTATGGTTGAACTCGTTCATTATCTTCAGCAAAATGATTTTGAAGTTTACATTGTTTCAGCAGGATTTCAAGGCTTAATGAGATCTGTGTCTGAGGAAATTTACAATATTGAAGAGAAAAATGTAATTGGAACTCATCCTGAATTTGTTTTCAAATTAACTGAACAAGGACCTGTACTTGTTCGTCAATCTTCTGTTGCCTCATTTAATGATGGAGCTGAAAAACCTGTAAATATACAAAAACTAATTGGCAAAAAACCAATTTTTGCATGCGGAAATTCTGGAGGTGACATTGAAATGTTATTACTTACTCAATACCATGCGAATTATTTTGGATGTATGGTAGACCATGATGATGAGCAACGAGAATATTTTTACCCAAATTCTGAAGCCTTGGAGACCGCAGAAAAAAATGGATGGCTAGTAATTAGCATGAAAAATGATTTTAAAACAATTTTTGAACCACTTTCAAAAAATCCTGCTCAAAATAAAATAACACTAGAATGTTCTCCAGAATTTTGGGAAAGTAACTTGGATTTATGGAATTTTCTAGGGGTGGACTACAACCAAGATTTTGATGAAACCTTTGGACGAAATTATTTTGATCCAAACATTACACTGGAGGATGCAATAAAAAGACAAGGAGTTGGAATGGACCATCTAGCTAGATCTGGAACTGCAGCATATCTTAACGCCATGGCAGACCCTGAGTTTGACGAAGAAACCGTAAGAACGGCAGTTAACTTTGGATATGTTCACCAACTTGACAAGTACCTTTCAAATTGTAAGGACATTCAAAAAATCATTCCTTAAATAGACTAATTAAATAAAACATTGTGTGATTTTTAATCGGGCAAAATTTGTTTTCACAATTGGATTAATTCCATTAATCCTTTCAATAGGAATTGTTCCAGCTTTATCCTTTGCAGACAATAAAGATTCAGAAACTGAATGTAGAGAGGGATTGGCTCTAGTCTTTCGAACGACAGCACATGATTATGTTTGTTTGAGTCACGATTCAGCTAAAAATTGGGAATCTCTGGGACTAGGAGAAATTGTTGTTGATATAGCTGAAAATGAACCTGAAGCGCAAATGATAGAGGCAGAAATCCCTGAACCTGTTTTTGCTGAATCAAATGGACAGCCTAACATTATCATAATAATGCCTGATGATGTCGGTTGGTACAACATTGGTGCATATCATGAAGGTATTATGGCAGGAATCACACCAAACATTGACTCTATTGCAGAAAATGGAATGCGTTTTACGGATTACTATGCTGATCCTAGCTGTACTGCAGGCCGTGCAAGCTTTATCACTGGTGAATTGCCAATACGTATGGTTTAACTACAGTTGGACAAGCTGGTGCAGAAATTGGAATGCCTGCAGAAGCTCCAACCATTGCAACTGTTCTAAAAGATTTGGGATATTCCACTGGTCAGTTTGGAAAGAACCATTTAGGTGATTTGAACAAACATCTACCAACGGTTCATGGATTTGATGAATTCTTTGGCTACTTGTACCACCTTGATGCATTAGAGGATCCATTTCAGAGAACTTTTCCACAAGAACAGAATTTGATTATCGGACCACGAAACATGGTTCATACTTGGGCAACTGCAAACGATGATAATACAAATGATCTTCGCTGGGGCAAAGTTGGAAAGCAGGTAATTGAAGATGCAGGACCAGTTCCACCGGAACGAATGAAAACCTTGGATAGTGAAATTTTAGAGCATTCCATTAATTTTATGGACAAAGCCCAAGAAGAAGACAAACCATTTTTTGTTTGGATAAATCCTTCAAGAATGCATGTAGTTACTCACCTTTCTGATCATTATGACAGCTTGAGAACTCCTGAAAATGGTTGGAGCATATATGAAGCAGGGATGGTTGAGGTAGATGATTTAGTTGGAGATGTGATGAGTTATCTTGATGAAAATGGACTAAAAGAAAATACAATTGTAATTTTTACTACCGATAATGGGGCAGAAGTATTCACTTGGCCTGATGGTGGGATGACTCCATTCAAAGGAGCCAAGGGGCAAATTCTTGAAGGTGGGATGAGGGTTCCAATGCTTGTACAATGGCCTGGAACAATTCCTGCCAATAATGTGGAGAATGGAATGATGTCTGGACTTGATTGGTTCCCCACACTAGTTGCTGCTGCAGGCAATCCTGACATCAAAGAAGAACTATTGCAAGGAAAAACTATTGGAGATAGAACTTACAAGGTTCACCTAGATGGATATAATCAACTTGACATGCTTACCGGCGAGGGTCCATCTAATAGATATGTGGTGTATTATTTTGCCCAACATCAACTTGGAGCCGTTCGTGTTGGGGATTACAAGTATAGATTCATTGATCAACCTAATGGATGGCTTGGAGAAACTGTAGAGGTTGGGTGGCCAATAATCACCAACTTGAGATTAGATCCATTTGAGCGAGCAGGACTACCATCAGGTGCTGATGGCTCTTTAGCATATTACAATTATTTTGTTTATGAATTTTGGAGATTTGTGGAATCGCAACAAAAAGTTGAAGAATTGGCTTTGACCTTTATAGATTATCCTACGATGCAAGATCCTGCATCATTTAATCTAGATGCAGTAAAGAATAAGATTGAAAAAATGAGAAGCTTGGGAGATTAGATATTGGCTTTTTCACTATATTCAAAATGTAGGAATTGAACTATATTTTGATTGATTTGTATCAAATTAAATTCAAATTTCTATATATTATTTTACCATTAATTTTTTTGATAGGTATTTCTGTTTTCGCTGAAGGTGTCGTTGCTCAAACTGTATCTGTTCCAGACTGGATTAAAAACAATGCTTTATGGTGGGCAGA
>Ga0224508_10004292_pt1 | contig 11671 bp, 8 predicted proteins | sample SF_Jan12_sed_USG_4_FD_170157 | JGI IMG/M metagenome (GOLD analysis project Ga0224508, IMG submission 170157) | Sediment microbial communities from San Francisco Bay, California, United States - SF_Jan12_sed_USGS_21 | ecosystem: Environmental > Aquatic > Marine > Sediment | place: USA: California...
CAGCACGTTTCGCGCGAGCCACTCTGGTCCAGAGTAATACGGCAGATCTGAATCCAATAGCGCTTCGACAGCCGGATTGCCTCGACTCAAAACGTTGCCGACGAGCACGCAATCGAGATCGTTAGTGAGCTGCTTCGGATCGTATCCTTCCTGAAGTTGGATACCGAGCTTGCGAAGCTGCGTACTCATCGGCGGATAAACATTTTCGTCGGAGCCCGACACCTGGTGGCCTGCGGCCTTCGCCAGCGCCGCGATTCCCCCCATGAATGTTCCGCAGATTCCGAGTATGTGGATGCGCACTATTCAACTTCCGGAGCGAAGTACTCGCTCATACTCAGCATCGGCAACACATAGAGAATCTCGACCATGAAGCCAAGTATCAACGGCTGACTCAGGGCGCGTGCGAGTATCGTGGCCTCGATAAATACAGACCAGAAAAACAAGGCCAGCCGCATCGAAATGAAAAATGGCTCAGCATCGACGTCAACGTTTAGCAACAATCCGCCGAGAGCGATTGGAAAATAGATCAGCAGAATGACGATGTTGATACCCAGAATCGCGCTCATCGTCTGCCTGAATCGCCTCTCAAGCTTAAAAAAAGTCAGCGCGGCGAACACGAAAGCAAACAGGAGAATGACTTGAGCGCCAAGGTTCTGGAGGCTGAGAACTGTCAAGCCGCTGTTCAGCCAGAGCAGGACTAAATTCAACAGCACAAAGACCCCGAGCAGCATCCCGGCCAGAAACGTCGAGTCTGGGAGGCTTTCGGGGCCGCGGCGGCGCAGCACAATCTCGCCGATGGCCGACACTAATTGCCACATACAAACGAAGTCCATTTCAGCACGAGCACGATCATACCCTATGCCATAATTCCGGCTGCTTATGAGCCAGGAGCCTATTGAATACCAGTTCGTTAACGATGCTGCGACCCTTAACGAATTAGTTGAACGCATATCGCTCGCTGAGGTGTTTGCGCTCGACACCGAGTTTATTCGTGAACGAACTTACTTTCCCGAGCTGTGCGTTTTACAGATTGCGACCGACGATGTGGTCGCAGCAGTCGACTGTCTCGCGGACACCGATCTCGATCCACTCTTTGATACTTTGCTGGCTCCGGGCAAGAGCTGGCTTCTGCACAGTGCGCGCCAGGATCTCGAAGTACTGTTCAACCGAACCGGCAAACTGCCGGAGCAATTAATCGATACTCAAATTGCAGCAAGCTTTATCGGCATGCCGCTGCAAATTGGACTGCAGGGACTGCTGGAGGAAACGCTCCAGATTGAAATTGGCAAGCAGCACACGCGGGCCAACTGGAAACGCCGGCCACTACCCGATGCATTCTTGAGTTACGCGCTTGACGACGTCCGCTATCTGAAACCGGCGCTCAAGCAACTTCAAGACAGGCTGGACGCGCTCAGTCGCGCCAGCTGGTTCGAAGAAGAGTGCGCGCGGCACCTCAGCCTGCCGATTGATCCAGAAATAGAGACGATTTTCGATCGAACCAAAGGAATGGGGCGGCTGAAGGGCAGAAGCCGGGCCGCCGCGCGGTCCCTGGTTGCCTGGCGGGAAAATCGTGCTCGAACTCGAGACAAACCTCGCCGCTGGATTCTCGCGGATGACGCAATTGCCCGCCTCGCGGCCGCGCTCCCAGAATCTCAGGCCGACCTCGAACGGATCGGCGACCTGCCGCCACGACTGATCTCGCACTCTGGTTCAGATTTGCTGGCCGCAATCGGTAATGCGCCGCCGCTGGAAGAACGCGAGAATTCTCCGATTCCCGACAAGGCGATGGTCCGCGCACTGCAGTCGGCGGTTAAAACGCGCGCCGGTGAACTCGGCTTTCAACCGGAGTTGCTCGCCACTCGACGCGATATCGCGATGCTTGCCAGCGGGCGCCAACCCGACGCCGTGGGGTCAGGATGGCGCAGTCCGATACTCGCCGAACTGCTGAATCAGGTCAGTCGAGACCCAGCGTCGTAACGAGCGACGCGTAAACGGATTCGATCGGCCCTTCTGCCGAAACAGTCTTCAGTAAGTCGGCGTCGCGGTAATACGCGATCAGCGGCGCCGTCTCACGCTCGTATACTTGCAAGCGGTTGCCGATCGTTTTTTCGTTGTCGTCCTCGCGCTGCAATAGCTCGCCGCCATCTTTTACGCAAGCGTCCAACTCTTCCTGCGGCGAAAAGTAGACATTCAAAAGTTTGCCATTCAAAGAGCAAGTTCGCCGACCGGTCAAACGCTTCATCAGAATGTCGGTCGAAACGTCCATCAACACAGCCACATCGAGCTCAATTCGATGTTCGTTGAACACTGCGGCCAGATCTTCTGCCTGCTGCCGATTCCGCGGATAGCCATCCAGGATGAAGCCCTTTCGGGCGTCGTCCATCGCAATTCGATCCTCGATCATCCCAAGGACGATGTCGTCGGACACAAGATCACCGGCATCCATGGCAGCTTTTGCTTTGAGCCCAAGCTCGGTTTGGTCAGCCACCGCCTGACGCAGCAGATCACCCGTCGAGATCTGCGGCAAGCCATACGCGGCCTCAAGCTGCTTCGCCTGCGTTCCTTTTCCGGAACCCGGCGCGCCCAACATAACGATGCGCATTGACGTAATCCCCTCAGCCTCGCAAAGGCCGGCTAAACTAAAGGGCTTAAGCCGCGTCGTCAATCGACACCGACCGTTAGTTATTCTCGCGGTCGACAATCGGCCGCACATTTTCGGAGGATTGAGTGAAGCAAAACGCGTTCTACGCACAATCGGGTGGCGTGACATCCGTCATCAACACCACGGCCTGCGGCGTCATAGAGACGGCGCGCAAGCACCGCGCAGTTATCGGAAAACTATACGCTGGACGCAACGGAATACTCGGCGCGCTGCACGAAGACATGATCGACACGTCGGCAGAATCGACGGCAACTATTGCGGCGCTCAAACACACACCAGGCGGTGCTTTCGGCTCCGCGCGTTACAAGCTGAAAGGCCTGGACGAGAACAAAGCGGAGTACGAACGGCTGCTTCAGGTCTTTAAGGCTCATGACATCGGCTACTTCTTCTACAACGGTGGCGGCGATTCGATGGATACGGCCAACAAGGTTGCCGAGATGAGCAAGGCCATGCGTTTCCCGGTCACTTGTATCGGAATTCCGAAAACGGTCGACAACGACTTGCCGTTTACCGATACCTGCCCGGGTTTCGGGTCGGTCGCCAAATATGTCGCGATTTCGACCAAGGAAGCGGCCCTCGACGTGGCCTCAATGGCCTCGACCTCGACCAAGGTCTTCATCCTCGAGGTCATGGGCCGGCACGCAGGCTGGATCGCCGCCGCCGGCGGTCTCGCGGGTGACGCGCCCGGCGACCCGCCCCACATCATCTTGTTCCCCGAAATCCCGTTTGAGCAACAGGCTTTTCTAGATCGTGTCGAGGATTCTGTCGAAAGCCATGGCTACTGTGTCGTTGTTGTCTCGGAGGGAAGCCGTTACGCCGACGGGCGGTTCCTGGCTGACGCCGGCACGACGGACGCTTTCGGTCATGCCCAACTGGGCGGAGTCGCTTCGACCATTGCCGAGATCGTGCGCACCGGTCTTGGACTTAAATTTCACTATGCGATTGCCGACTACCTGCAGCGCTCGGCGCGTCATATCGCTTCGCGGACAGACGTGAACCAGGCCTACGCCGTCGGCAAGAAGGCCGTCGAGTTCGCACTCGCCGGCGAGAACGCGATCATGCCGGTCATTGTCCGCACGTCGGAGAAGCCCTATCGGTGGGCCGTGGACAAAGTGAAACTGTCCCGCGTCGCCAATCGCGAAAAGAAAATGCCGCGCAACTTCATCACGAAGGACGGTTTCGGCATCACGAAGCGCTGCCGCAACTACCTCGAACCGCTGATTCAGGGGGAGGATTACCCGCCGTACCGGCGTGGCCTGCCGCGTTATGCAATCCTCAAGAACAAGCCCGTTGCGCAGCTGTTGGCTACCGACTTTGTGCTAAAATGAGCCGCTTTTGCTGAGCAGGACTGCTCAAAAACTCAATAACAACACGTAGTTACGTACGGTCTCGGCATCCGCAGGCCGTCAATCAGAACATTGAAGACAGCAGCCAGACCGCCCCGTCGGTCCGATGCTTGGAGGATATTCGAATGGGATTTGGGCTTTCCTTGACCAGCGCACTTTGGTTTTCAATCGGCGCAGCGGTACTCGCCGTCATCTACGGACTGATCTCGGCAAAATGGATTTTGAGCCAATCGGCTGGCAGCGAGCGCATGCAAGAAATCGCCAGTGCGATTCAGGAAGGCGCGAATGCCTATATGAATCGACAATACGGCACGATTGCGATCGCCGGTGTCGTTCTGCTCGTCCTCCTCTGGTTTGCCCTCGGCAGCTTGATTGCCATCGGATTTGCGATTGGCGCGATTCTGTCGGGCCTGGCGGGCTATATCGGCATGTTCGTTTCCGTCCGAGCAAACGTACGCACGACGCAGGCAGCGACCGGGGGCATTAATCCCGCACTGAAGGTCGCTTTTCGCGGCGGCGCGATCACCGGCCTGCTGGTCGTTGGCCTCGGCCTTTTGGGCGTGGCCGGTTACTACATGGTCCTGTCGAATGCCGGATATGCCGACGAAGAGATTCTCAAGGCCTTGATCGGTCTGGCTTTCGGCGGTTCGCTGATCTCAATCTTTGCTCGTCTGGGCGGCGGCATCTTTACCAAGGGCGCTGACGTCGGCGCCGATCTGGTCGGTAAGGTCGAAGCCGGAATTCCGGAAGACGACCCCCGCAACCCAGCCGTCATTGCCGACAACGTTGGCGACAACGTCGGCGACTGCGCCGGCATGGCTGCTGATCTGTTCGAAACCTATGCCGTCACCGTCATCGCGACGATGCTGCTTGGTGGCCTAACGGCGGCCGCACTCGGCGAAAATGCCGTGATCTACCCGATCGTACTCGGCGGTGTGTCGATCATCGCGTCGATCATCGGCACGTTTTTTGTCAGCACCAATTCGGGCAAAGTCATGGGGGCGCTCTACAAGGGCGTCATCGTCTCGGGCGTGCTCGCGGCAATCTTCTTCTATCCCGTCACCATTGCCATGTTCGACGACGGGCTTCCGATTTATCTGTCGGCTTTGATCGGGCTGGCGCTGACGGCTGCCATGGTCGTCATCACCGAGTATTACACCGGCACCAACTTCGGCCCGGTACAAAAGATTGCTGCGGCCTCGCAGACCGGCGATGCAACCAATATTATCGCGGGACTCGGCGTATCGATGAAGTCCACCGCGCTGCCGGTACTTGCGGTCTGCGCTTCTATCTGGGGCTCGTTCGAACTGGCTGGACTGTACGGAATCGCAATCGCCGCAACCGCGATGCTATCGATGACCGGCATGATTGTGGCACTCGATGCTTTCGGGCCGATTACCGATAACGCCGGTGGCATCGCCGAAATGGCCGAGCTGCCTGCGGAAGTACGCAACGTCACAGACGCACTCGATGCGGTTGGTAACACGACCAAGGCCGTCACCAAAGGCTATGCGATCGGTTCGGCTGGTCTCGCCGCGCTGGTGCTTTTTGCCGACTACACGCACAGTCTCGAAGAGCAGGGCTTCGGCGTGCTGACATTCGACTTATCGGATCACAAGGTCATCGTCGGTCTCTTCATCGGTGGGCTCGTACCCTTTCTGTTCGGCGCGATGGCCATGGAGGCCGTCGGACGTGCCGCAGGTTCAGTCGTTAACGAGGTACGGCGTCAGTTCCGTGAGATCTCCGGCATCATGGAAGGCACAACCAAGCCTGATTATTCAACGGCCGTCGATCTCTTGACCAAGTCGGCGATCAAGGAAATGATTCTGCCGTCGCTGCTGCCGCTGTTGGTGCCAATCGTCGTCGGCGTGTTACTCGGTCCGCAGGCGCTTGGTGGCTTGTTGGTCGGCACGATCGTGACGGGGCTATTCGTCGCGATCTCGATGACCACGGGCGGCGGCGCATGGGATAACGCCAAGAAATATATCGAGGACGGCAACTTCGGTGGCAAAGGTTCCGATGCGCACAAAGCAGCGGTGACCGGCGACACAGTCGGCGATCCTTACAAGGATACGGCGGGCCCTGCGATCAATCCGTTGATCAAGATTATCAATATAGTCGCGCTACTCGCCATACCGCTGTTTTAGTAATCAGTGCAGCCGGCCGAGCGGGTGTGGCCGCTCGACGATATAGCCCTGGATGAAGTCGACGCCGAGCTCGCGCAACGTATCGAACGATGCCTGGTCCTCAACTTGTTCGGCCACGACTAAGAAGTCGAGACTCTTTGAGAGCTTGATCGTTGCCGCGAGCATCTCGCGGCTGACGCTGCTTTCGCTGACATCCCGCGTAAAGGACCCGTCCACTTTGAGGTAATCGATCGCGAGCAGCCTCAACTGTGAAAAAGAGCCGATACCGCTGCCGAAATCGTCCAGCGCAAAGCGGCAGCCAATGCCGTGGAGCACACTGATAAATCGGCGCGCATGGTCGATGTTATTCATGACCGCGGTTTCGGAAACCTCAAAGCAGATTTTGCCTGGCTCGACGCCAGTATGATCGAGCAGATCGACGACATACTCGAGAAACTCATCGTCGCCGAGCGTTTGTCCAGACAGGTTGATGCTGCAACTACGACCTTCAGGCAGATGCGGCAATCCGCTGGCCAGACCCGCCAATGCGGCACGAACAACCCATCGGTCGACATGCGACATCAATTGATAGCGCTCGGCGGCACTCAAAAACTGGCTTGGCGTGACCAGCTTGCCGGATTCGTCCGACATGCGCAGGAAGAGTTCCGCTGCCGGTCCGAAGGCGACCCGACCACGGGTCGCAATAATCGACTGCGAATAGAGTTCGAACTGGTTCTCTTTAAGCGCATTTTGGACGCGCCGCAGCCACTGTATCTCGCCACGCTCCCTGGCCATGACCTCATCGCGCGCGGAATAAACATGTATGCGACCTCGCCCTTGCTGCTTGGCGACGTAGCAGGCAGAGTCTGCGGCCGTCAGTGCGGTTTCGGCCGTTGCGCTTTCGCTGTCGATCTCGACGAGCCCAATGCTGACTCCGAGTTCAAACACTCGGTCCTGCCAGGTGAAGTTGTAATCGCTGACGACCTGACAAACGTCCTCAGAAATTTGGCGCGCCTTGTCCAGCGGACAGCCAATAAGCAGCATCGCGAATTCGTCGCCACCCAGGCGAGCAACGGTGTCCGTATCGCGAACTTCATCTCTTAGCAGCGCCGCGATCTCGCGTAGCAGGTTGTCCCCCACCATATGTCCGCAGCTGTCATTGACCGCCTTGAAGCGATCAAGATCGAGATAGCAAACGACATGTCTTGCCTGATCGCTGCGCGGCGAACTCAACGCCTGGTCGAGCCTGCGCTCGAATTCAGCCCGGTTTACAAGCCCAGTCAGTGGATCGTGGCTCGCCTGATAGGACATCTCCCTGGCCAGACCACGCATCTCGCTAACATCGTGAAAGATCACAACGCAGCCGGCTGTCTCGCGATCAGGCCCGCGGATCGGAGATGCCGTGAGTTCAGTCGAAAACTCTCGCTTTGATTGTTTAGCGACCAACAGAGCACGTCGACCCAAACTGATGCGGCGGCGCTCTGCCAGACACTGTGCAACCGGGTCGCCGAGCGACTCGCCGTCGGCTTCGTCAACCAGCGCGATCAGATCGACAATCGTCTTGCCGATCGCCATGCTGCGATTGCAATCGAGAAGCTGTTCCGCAGCCTCGTTCATGTAGTCAATAACTCCGGATCGGTCGGTCGTGATCACGCCCTCACCGATCGATTCGAGCGTGACCCGCGCCTGTAGCTTGCCGCGTCCAAGCGAGGCCTCCAGTCCCTTTCGATGAGTAATATCGCGAGCGACGCTGACGAGGGCCGCGCGGCCCTCGAACGTCAACCGCTGACTGTGAAGTTCGACCCACAACCCATGCTCATCGCCGTTGATCAGCTGAACCTCGATCGGCTTGAGCGGCTCATCCAACTCAAGTTCTGTCATCAGGCGCTTACGCATTGACGCGCGATAGGCTGGGCGCATCAGATCCGTGACCAGCTTGCCGACCAGCATTTCAGGCTCGAGACCAAAAAGGTCTGCCGCAGCACGGTTCGCATATAGAATTTCGTCGGTATGGATCAGCGCGACTTCTGGAAGCGTGGCCGCCAGTACGGCAAAGCTCTGTTCACCTGCCGACGATTTTTCATCGATTTCTGATATCCGATCGAGAAGCCGGTTGACCGTGGCGGCAATATCGACGAAATCGCTTGGCCGGCCGTTAACGACAATTCTTTGGCCCTCGACTGACTCCGCGACGACCGTATGCACGTCGTCCCGTATACGGGCAATCTGTCTGCGGTATGCGACCAACCGCCTATACAGAAAGACTGCAATGACGAGACCGAGAAGCGCAATTCCCGTCAAGGCGGCTAGGACCCATGGACTACCAAGCGCCACGGTAAGCGATTTCATGCTATTCGTTGCGACTCAGGCCGACCTGTGGCTCCAGAATCACATTCGTCGGCGCGACTGACGAATGAGCCGTAATTAAGTCATTGATGATTAGCTGAATCCCTGCTGGCACTGGCGATTACGCCTCGTTTATGTCCACCGTCCGCGGTGGAATATCTTGTTATTTCACGTCAGACAACGATACCCCACCACGCCCCGCCTGAACGCTCGGATTTGACGATAATACGGCTTGTCGCTCCTCGTTATACTCCGTAACCTAACGCGCCCCCCAGCGCTCTCAATCTATTCACCTAACTAAAATATGAACTACGAAATCGCCAGGCGGCAAATGCTCAGCCAGCAAATCCGCACTTGGGACGTGCTCGACGCGCGCGTCCTCGAGACCCTCAGGGAATTGCCGAGGGAGTCCTTCGTGCCGGAATCGGACCGCGATCTGGCATTTGCCGATACTGAAGTTCCGCTGGCCCACGGCCAGCACATGATGGCGCCCAAGGTGGAGGCCAGGCTGCTTCAAGAACTGGCTGTCGAGCCAACTGATAGCGCGCTCGAAATTGGCACCGGCAGCGGCTACCTCGCTGCCTGCCTGGGTCGGTTGGCGGAGAGCGTGGTCAGTCTCGAGATATTTGCCGACTTAAGCGACGCTGCCGGTGAAAGGCTCGAACGAGCCGGTATTGACAACGTATCGCTCCGGGATGAGGACGCCATGCAAGCGGATTTCGAGGGCGGATTCGACGTCATCGCCATTACGGCATCGATACCGAAACAATCCGAGCGTTTCATTGAACTGTTGAATCCCGAAGGCAGGCTGTTCGTGGTCATCGGGCGCCCGCCAATCATGGAAGCCATATTGGTCCGCAAGCATCCCGACGGCAGCTGGACGGAGAAGAGCCTGTTCGAGACCCTTTTGACGCCGATGATCAACGCCGATCTGAGCGAACCCTTCGTTCTGTAGCCGCGCCCTTTTTCTGAAATGACATCCACATAGGTAGGACATACCGATGAGAAAAGCCTATTTTTCGCTAATTCTGTTCGTCGCCGGTTCCATGTCAGCTGTTGCCCAGGACGGGCTCGGCCTGCTCGATATATATGAGCTCGCACTGACTAACGATCCCGTAATTCGTGAAGCCGAAGCGAATTTTTTTGCGACGGCTGAAGTCAAGCGCCAAGCGCGCAGCAGCCTTTTACCGTCATTGTCTCTGAGCAGCTCCACTTCGGACAGTAACTCGGTGAACCCAAATCCGCCGAGAGATCCTTTTACCGGCGCGCCGAGCACCGTGTTTTCGAGCTCGGAGTCCGATTCCCAATCGTCGAGCCTGAGCCTCAGTCTCAACCAGACGGTATTCGATTGGGGGCAGATACTTAGCCTCAAGCAGGCCGACAAGACGACGCTTCGGGCCGAGGCCGATTTCGCCTCGACTCAGCAGGAGCTGATGATTCGCGTCGCGACTACCTACTTTAGTGTGCTCTCAGCTGAGGATCTTCTGTCGGCGGATATTGCTGCGCGCGAAGCGCTCGAACAGCAGCTCGAGCAAGCGCAGCGTCGACTGGATGTCGGTCTGATCGCCATCACAAGCGTGCAGGAAGCACAGGCGGGGTACGACCGGGCCGTGGCTACTGTCATCGGCTCCGAACGCGCACTGGCATCCGCGCAGGAAGGCGTGCGAGAAATCATCAACAACTATGTAACCGAACTCCGGTCGCCGATCGAAGAGCTACCGCTCTTGAGTCCCGACCCCGAAGACGCCCAGGCCTGGGTCGATATCTCACAAGGCCAGAATCTTGCACTGGTCGCCAGCCGGATCAGCGCGGACATTGCGAACGACGATATCCGAATCTCGCGTTCGTCGCGGTTCCCGACCTTGAGACTGTCGGCATCAGGCTCCGACAGCTCAGGCGAAGCGATTCAAAGGACGAATCAATTTGCTGGTCCTTCGCTCACGTCACCCCCGACAAGCTTCGACAGTGAAGGGGAGAGTATCTCGCTCAACTTGAGCGTTCCGATTTTCAGTGGCGGTGGCAATCGATCGCGAATACAACAGTCGGTGTATCGGCACCGTGCGGCGCTGCAGAGCATGGAACGCGTTGCGCGCCAAACTGAGCGGCTGACTCGCGACGCTTATCTGGGCGTCACATCGGAAATCAGCCGGGTGCAGGCACTGCGTCAGTCACTCGAGTCGTCGCGCACCGCACTGCTGGCGACGCAGGCGGGTGAGGAAGTCGGGCAACGCACCGGCGTCGATGTCGTCAACGCGCAGAACGATGTCCGGCGCGCCGAAACGACCTATGCGGGCGCACGCTATGAGTATCTGCTGAATATTCTTAGGCTGAAGCAGGCGGCCGGAAGTCTGTCGGCAGATGATCTGGCGGAAATCGACGGCTGGCTGGAATAGATCGCAGGCGAAAAAACTCAATCCGGGCCGCTGCGAATCGCGTCTATCAACGCTGTCGTTGACCGGCCCGGTTTGAATTCGAGCGCGCGGACTTCGCCGCCGTTGGCAAGCACTGTATCTGCGCCCTCAATTTGATCGACCTTCCAGTCGCCGCCCTTAACCAGAACGTCGGGCATGAGCTGCTCGATTAGCCCAGCCGGCGTATCTTCGGAAAAAGGAACGACCCAATCGACGGCCGCTAATCCAGATAGTACTGCCATTCGGTCACCCAGTGGCGTGATCGGACGCGACTCTCCCTTGAGTCGCGAAACCGACGCGTCATCGTTAACCGCGACAACCAGCTGATCGCCGAGCGATCGTGCCTCTTCGAGATAGCTGACATGGCCGGCATGCAAGATATCGAAACAACCATTCGTCATGACAATGCGATCGCCGCGCTGCTTCGCTTCATCCAGAATGCCGCTTAGCTCATCAGCTGCGACAAGACCGCGGCCGCCGTAGCCGCGCCTGTGCAAGGCAGCCTTGAGTTCTGGTGGCGACACGCTGGCAACACCAATACGCGCAACGACCAAACTGGCAGCAAGATTGGCAAGTGCGACTGCTTCCTGGGTTGCCACGCCGACTCCCCAGCACGCGGCAAGCGTCGCGATGACGGAATCGCCTGCGCCTGTGACGTCGAATACTTCCTGAGCCTCGGCCGCGAGAGCGATGACATCGATATCGTGGCCGACCATGGTCATGCCACGCTCACTGCGCGTGACCAGCAGATACTTGAGTTCGAGCTCCTGGCGCAACTCG
>Ga0224508_10004293_pt1 | contig 11670 bp, 12 predicted proteins | sample SF_Jan12_sed_USG_4_FD_170157 | JGI IMG/M metagenome (GOLD analysis project Ga0224508, IMG submission 170157) | Sediment microbial communities from San Francisco Bay, California, United States - SF_Jan12_sed_USGS_21 | ecosystem: Environmental > Aquatic > Marine > Sediment | place: USA...
CCCCTACTCGGCCTGAATATCAGGCGGACGATGCAATCAACACTGCACTGCAGGTTCGATGGGGTTATGCCCTCAGCGACAAGTGGCTGTTATCCGGCACATTACGGCTGGAGAACCTCGCCTCGGACATCACAGATAGCCCGATTGTCGAACGCAACAGCATCTGGTCCGCGAACATCGGACTTGCTTACAACGTCAACCTGTTTCAACCGCGAGAATACGAATTCGCCCGGCAAGGTGAACCGAAGTTCGAACTTCGAGTAGGCGCCTTTCACGACCTGATCGACAGCAAGGTCGCACGGGACACGTCAGACGGGATTCCGGGCTTCGAAACGGACATCGAAGAGTTTCTCGGCGCAGCCGACGAGAAGACCGTGTTGCAGATGGATGCGGTTCTTCGGCTCGGACACTATCATCGTCTCGAGTTCGGCTACTTCGAATTGACTCGCAACGGCTCCGTAACTTTAAGCAATGCTCTCTCTTTCGGTGATGAACTGTTTCTCGCTGGCACAACAATCGACAGCCGAATCGATGCGAGCATTTTTCGCGCGGGCTACGCCTACTCTTTGATAAGAGATGCACAAAAAGAACTTGGCATCATGGCCGGTATCCATTTCTCGAACTTCGAGACGAATATCTCCGCGGCTGCGACCGGACAGACGGAGACATCCGATGCAGGCACGCCGTTACCCGTGATTGGCGTACACGGATCCGTATTCATCGGAGAAAAAACAACGATCGGTGCAAAGCTTCAGTTTTTCCGCATGGATTTCGACCGTTACGAAGGTTCGCTGAATTACGGAACGTTGGATATCGAGCGCCGGTTCACGGAAAGGTTCAGCGTCGGTCTTGGCTACAACTATTACCGGATGAACCTGTCGTCAAGCGACAGCGATGTGAACGGCTATCTGAAACTTCGTCATCATGGCCCGGTTATATTCCTGACTGCCGGTTTCTGATCGTAAATGGGGACATTCTTAATTTAAAGTTCAAACACGTTAAATTAAGAATGTCCCCATTTGTTCGAATTTATGAATCACGGGACAATTTTCTTGGAGGGGAAAATTGAGGTAACAGCAGTTAAGTAAACCATCCTCATAATTCGCTATCGCCACGCGTATACGTAATTCAAACTAAAGCTCTCGAAATCGCCCCCGGATTCGGTGACGATCGCTGTGCTAATGGCGACCCGGATCGCCTGCCGCCCTTTGAAGGGGAACACAGCGGTGGCGCCAATTCTCGAGTTCTGCTGGGAGTCGGCTCGTTCGGCCTGGTCGACGGTGGTGCGGCCCCCGGCGTAGTAGTTCACATCTATAGACGCCCAGAAACCAGGTCGGATTCGCTTCACCAGGTGGAATTCACCGGACAGTATCGGGTCCTGCTGCCGAGTCGCCCCCAGGAAGTTGTCGTTATCACCTAAGAACCAACCGCCTAGCTCGAACTCGAGCAGCCAGGTGGGACGCACCGGCCAGATCACCCCGATGGCGGGCTTCATGGCCCACCGGTTCGTACCCGCGTTGATGAGTTTGTCTGATTCGTAGCCGCCGGTCGGCGCCTGAACCAGGACACTTGCTCCGATGATAGTTCGCGGCTTCGCACGCAGGGCCTGGAACCCGGCCGCATCCATGGTAGGCGCGCCGCGGAAATTGACGGAGAGACGAACTCGCGCATCTGCCATTGCAGAGAGGTGGCGGCTGCGGAATTCGCCGTCCACGAAGCCTTCGGCCGAGCCCCGGGTATACGGCAGATTAAACTGCATATTTGTCGTCCGGCCGAACAGACTCAAAGTCCGCTGATAGGAGAGCTGGGCGAAGTTGATGTTCGATTTCCCACCGGTGATGGTCAGTGTGGGATCAGTGACAATGTCCCCACTGGAATATTGGTAGCCAAGAACGAGCACATTGGTTCCGTTCGGCGCCGGCCAGTAGGCTCGCGGCGCGAGTTCCTGCGCAGATATGGCAACGCTCCAGAAACCGATCGACGGGAGCACGACTCCAAGACAAAGCAGCAGGTGCCAGGTCAAAAAGCCTACTGCTGCTTCATTGACGTTGTCAGCGTGAAACCTCGTTCTTGTCCTAACGAAACGGCTCACACTTACTTCGCCGAATCTGTAAATCTCTCCAGTCCAACTAAAGTGCATGTCAATGCCTCAGCCTGCGATCTGCCTCGCCGCCGCGTTCTCAGCATACAATTAAGACGGCGGCTTTGTAATCCTACTTAGATTTCCAGGGCACCTGTAGCCAGATCGATGACGCGAATGGCTGTTTGTAGCTGCGGTATCATGGGGCGTCATTTTTTAATGGCCGGATTCCGCTTTCAATTCCGGACGGGCGCGATAATGTTAGATCGCATAACAGCAGACAGACCGCTGGCAATCATGTGCATGATTCTGTTGTTGGCGACGGCTTGCTCGGAGCCGAAAAACCCGGCAGAAAATGAGTTATCTGCAAATTCGCCAAAAGAAGCCGCCGTAACAGAAAATCAAGATGTCCAGCCGGACGAAAAGCAACAAGATTCCGACGACTCTCTGTCGTCGCTGGACGAACTTCTCCCCGAGCAGTTTAGTGCTCTTACAGCGGCATGGTCGGGCGACCTGGATGGCATGGCGGAGCGCCGTGTTGTCCGCACCCTCGTTGTTTCGGGTGGGCCGCAGTTTTTCTATTATCGCGGGAAGCCGCGCGGGATCATTGCAGAACTGTTGGTGCTGTTACAGAAAGAGCTTAACGAAAGTCTGGGCCGCGGACTGGACCAGATAGAAATCGTTCCGATGCCGGTAAGCCGCGACAGACTGATCCCGGCGCTGGTAAACGGTCATGCGGATCTGATCGCAGCGGATCTCACGATCACCGATGCGCGGTCTGAGCTCGTGGACTTCTCCATTCCGCTGGTCAAAAACGTCGATGAAGTAGTCGTATTTGCGCCCGGCAAAGGGGAGGATGTCGCGGTCCTCGATGACCTATCCGGACGCACTGTTTATGTTCGCAAGTCGTCCAGCTATTTCGAGCATTTGTCCGAGCTCAACAGGGATTTCATTGGCCGAGGTCTCAAGCCCGTGCGTGTCGACGAAGCTAATGAGTTCCTGAGATCCCAGGACATCCTCGAAATGGTGAATGCGGGATTGGTTTCGGCCACCGTTGTCGACAGCTACAAGGCGAGTTTCTGGTCAAAACTTTTCCCGGATATGGACGTCAGAGAAGAACTCGTAGCGCATGCTGGCGGCGAGATCGCGTGGTTATTTCGGAAGGGCAGTCCGCAGCTCGCCGCGGCAATCAACAGTTTCGCGCGTGATCATCGCCAGGGCACGATGATCGGTAACGTGTTGATCAATCGGTATATGGAAAATCTCGACTGGGTTCGAAATTCGACGTCAGATGAGAGCCTCGAGCGCCTTCGCCCGCTGCTGGAACATTTCCGCTCCAGCGCGGCAGAAAACGGTTTGGATCCACTGATGCTTGCGGCGCAGGCATACCAGGAGTCGGAACTCGATCATAGTAAGCACAGTCCTGCCGGCGCCGTCGGCATCATGCAGATAAAACCGTCAACGGCCGCTGACCGCAATGTCGGAATTGACGACATATCGAGCCCGGCGGATAACATCAAAGCAGGCGCGAGGTACATGCGTTTCCTGATGGATCGCTATTTTGCCGAACCCGACATGGGAGAGGTACACCAGTGGCTTTTTGCCCTGGCGGCCTATAATGCCGGGCCTGCGAGAATACAGCGTCTGCGTAACCAGGCTGCCGCGGAAGGACACGATGCCAACCTGTGGCTCGATAATGTGGAGTTGATCGCAGGGCGCAAGATCGGCCGCGAGACAGTCCGCTACGTCAGAAACGTCTATAAATACTACGTCGCTTACCGATTAGCGTGGGAAGATCGCGTGCTGAGGCAGTCACTAAGCGTCAATTAGCTTCTGATCGCTGCGCTTACGTGGTTGAAGGGAAACATGCTTGATAAATGGAACGAAGTTGCACCACGCTGGAGTAGGTCCAGTCAAATGAACAAGTTCAACAGAACGATCGTTGTTGCGGGACTGCTCGCAATCCTTGCAGGCTGCGCTAGCATCGATTTCGACTATCCGAGACCAGAATCGATGGCGCGGACCAATACTGCTGATACCTATCTTGGTCGGCAGCTGACTGAATTCGCCGCATCAAAGCCCGAAGACCAGTCCGGCTTCTATCCACTGCAAGACGGCATCGATGCGCTTGCCGCCAGGCTGCTGCTTGCAGCACGCGCCGAGCACAGCATCGATTTGCAGTACTACCTGATAAAAACCGATATCACGAGCCATGCGCTGATCGATGCGCTTTTACAGGCCGCCGATCGTGGAGTTCGCGTCAGGCTTTTGTTGGACGACGTCTTCACTACAGGCTACGACGCCGGCATGGCAGGCCTGGACTCACATCCTAATTTCGAAATCCGTATTTTTAACCCGTTCTCGCGCGGCTTTGGCGGCCGGGCCTGGAGCGGCGCGACAGATTTCGGCCGCATCAACCGGCGTATGCACAACAAATCATTCACGGTCGATAATCAAATAACGATCGTTGGCGGGCGCAACATAGCGGACGAGTATTTCGGTGCTCGTGAAGATACCAAGTTCGGTGATCTTGATGTTGCGGGAATAGGCCCTGTGGTCGCTGACGTTTCGGAGATGTTCGATACCTACTGGAATCACGAAACCGCGATCCCGGTGCCGGCATTTGCCCAGATGCCGGACGATCCCGCCGCCGAACTGGCGCGGCTTCGAAGCGAGCTCGAAGACTGGCGTGAGCGCGTCCACACTTCGAAGTATGCAGACGCCGTCCGAGAACAGGTGCTGCATTTCGTCGAAACAGACAACAGTGTTTTCGACTGGGCGCCCTACACACTCGTCTATGACTCGCCGGACAAAGGTGTCAAATCGAGAGCGGAGGAAGCTGTTTCGATTACGACACCGTTGATCGAATCTCTGCTAAGCGCAGAGCACGAAGTCATCATACTCTCGCCGTACTTCGTACCACGGAAGTCGGGCGTGGAAGCGTTCTCCGACCTGCAGCGCCGTGGGGTCGACGTTACGATCGTCACCAATTCACTTGCCGCAAACAATCAGAGCTCGGTCCATGGCGGCTACGCCCCCTCACGTAAGCCACTGCTCAGGAACGGCATTAAGATCTACGAGGTTCGTCCCGATGCGGATGTGCCCGGGTCGAAATATTTCGCAGCGAGCGGGGCAAAAGCAACGCTGCATACCAAAGCATATCTTGTGGATCGAAAAGAGATTTTCATCGGCTCGTTCAATTTCGATCCACGATCGGCCAATATAAACACAGAGTCGGGCGTGATCATACGATCGCAAAAATTAGCGGACGATTTCCATAATAAAGTCGATGGGGCGTTAGCGAGGCAGACCTACGAAGTGTTTCTGAACGAGAACGACAAGCTGCGCTGGCGAGGATACGAAGACGGCCAGGAAGTCATCTACAAGAAAGAACCTCAGACAAGCTGGGGCCAGCGCTTCATGGCGGGATTCATGCGCATAATGCCGATCCGCGGGCAACTATAGCGATCTTTCTTTCTCGTCCGTGAATCGTCTGTGTTGCATACGGTCCGATTCCGTGTGGCTACCGAAGTGTGCTGAGGTCGTAGTTCAGGATGATTCGCACATCGTGCCGGTCGCCGACATCACTTCCTCGGTCTCTGTCGGCGTATCGAACCCTCAGCCACAGTCCTTCGAGGGCTGAGTTCCACCGTGTTCTCCTAACTAGTGCTTTGTTTATCGGGCCCAGTTCTCCACGCGCAGACCGGGAACACGATTGAATTCGCGCATGTTGTTCGTCACTAGAATCAACCCAAGCGCGCGCGCGTGCCCGGCGATCATCGAATCATAAGGGCCTATGGGTTTACCCGTTTTCGCAAGCTCGGCACGAACCTGGCCGAAATGTTTTGCCGCCGGATAATCGAATGGAAGTACATCCATGCGGGCAGGCAGGCCTTCTATATCCTGAAGGTTGCGCGTGACTTGAGCGGATCTTTCTGCCCTGTAAATCAGCTCTCCCAGCGTCACAGCAGACATGGAAAGATAATCGGCATTTCTCTTGAACGCCTCTCGAATTTTCTTCGGCCGGTTCTTGATCGCGTAGATCAATATGTTGGTATCCAACATATATTTGATCATTACAGAGACTCCCTCTCCTGATCATCTGGCTGATCTCGTTCAGGCATGAAGTCCTCGGAGACGCCCTCGCGATCGAACCACACGTCCCAGCTCTCCCCGGCAGGGGTAATCACCCGCGCCCGGCCGACTTTGACGATTTCGACCTTCTTTACGCTGTCCGGCAGTGCAACCGGCTTCGGCAACCTCACAGCTTGACTCTTGTTGTTCATAAAGACTGATGACTTGGCCATTCGGACCTCGGTATATACCTAATGTATATACCAGTATGCCGACTCACTGACGTATGTCAACGGCATATACTGCGGTTAGCGAGATTCGATGGGCTCGGTATTACACACGAAAGATGACACTGGATTCGAGGCAGGAATCTGCTCACTTTCGCTCTATTCCAGGTGTCTTAAGACCAGGGTCCCGCGACCCACTCGATCACCCCATAATTCGACAGGCGTGAGCTCGGCCGTAAGCCCACAAACCAGATCAGCTTTCGTTTTCAGAAACGGCAAATACATTTCGCGTTATCCGGCAATCAGAGCCTATTTCTTGTCGTTCCAGGCAAATTTGCTCCCCATATAGCCGTTGAGGAATATACCGAAAACGGTATAATTCTCCAATGGAGGATATCAGCTTAAAGGAGGTTCACTGGCACGGAGACACGCTCGACATTATCCGACGGTTTCGCAAATCTGTAAGGCTGAACATTGGTAGTGAGTTATATCTGTTGCAGATCGGAGAGAGGCCGTTGCACAGTCAGCCGATGGCGACCGTTGGGCGCGGCGTTTGGGAAATCCGGATTGCGGACGGCAAAGGCGCGTTTCGGATCTTCTATTTCGTCAAACGCAAAGAGGGCATTCATGTCCTTCAGGCGTTTCAGAAAAAGACCCGAAAAACATCCAAGGCCGACATCGATATGGGTAAAGCGCGATACAGAGACCTGCAACGCAAGAAATAGGACGTATTAGCAATGACTAAAGTAACCAAAGGCAACGTGTTTAGAGATCTGGGTTTCGATGCATCGGAGTCTGCCGACCTGGCCCTGCGTGCTTATCTAATGGCCGAAGTTCGAAGGTTCATCGAGTCGAATAACCTAACCCAGGTGAAAGCCGCCAAGTTTTTCGGCATCACACAGCCAAAGATCAGCTACATCATGAACGGGATGGTCGAGAAGATATCTTCCGATTACCTGATCGGTCTGTTGGCGAAGACCGGTGGCGAGTTTCGTTACTCGTTCAAGCAACCAACCAAACGGCAGGTCGCAGAGCGACTGTCGCCCTATCGCAGCGGAAGATATTCAACCGGACGTAAATAACGGTGCCATAGCGTGTCGGCGCACATTTTATACCGCATATATGTCGTATTGCGGTATAAAATGTGCGATAATCTCCCCTTATTTTCTGCTAGAAGTATCGTATCGGTGGTTATTTTTCATTACTTACAACGAGTTAAGGTTATACCGCGGCTTCGTAATTACGCGGTATAAACTACTGAAATGGGCAAACCTAAGCGCCTGCCGAATAGCCTGACAGTGCAATACAGCGAGCTGATGCAGAACTGCGTGCAGCCTCTTTCAGACGGCTCAAACCTGTCATTCAAATCCAAGGTAATCAATGGCAAGCGATACTGGTACTTGTACATAAGTGTCGGCAGCAGCAGAAGAGAACATTACCTGGGTGAGGAGACGACAGGGCTTCTTGACCGGATTGAAGATGAAAAAGCACTGTGGGAGTCCAACACCGACGACCGCGAGCTAAGACAACGACTTGTCAACATGCTAATCGGCGGTGGCATGGCGGCATTGGGTCGAGATGAGGGAAAAGTGCTCACTCTATTGGAACGGAACGGTGTGTTTCTTGCGGGTGCTGCACTGGTTGGAACAATCGCATTCAGAGCGTACGCAAATATGCTCGGAATCTCATGGTCCAGCGACGTCGGCACACAAGATGTCGATATTGCGGCAGACAATCGGTACACCCTTGCATTACCGCGACCGAGAGCTGCAATCAATCTGGGTCAGCTCATATTGGATAGCGGCATGGGATACATTGAAGTCCCGGCGCTTAACCGCAAACAACCATCCACCTCCTTTAGAATCAGGAACAGGGACTTTCGAGTCGATGTTCTTGCGCCAATGCGCGGCAGGGAAACAAGCAGGCCCGTGAAACTCGAGGACTTCGGTACGTATGCCACTCCCCTGCGGCACCTCGACTACCTTCTTGAGGACATTCAGCCTGCCGTGTTGCTCTACGAACATGGCATCATGATCAATGTGCCCTCGCCAGGAAGATTCGCTATTCACAAGTGTGTAATCAGTCAAAAGCGTGCGGCGGCGGCAGCGAGGACGCAAAAAGACCTGAATCAAGCGGAACAGCTCTTCAGCGCATTAATGGAGCTTAGGCCCACTGATATCTCACTCGCCTTTGATGCGGCGCAGTCTCAAGGTGAGTCATTTGTTGGCAGATTTACTTCAGGACTACAGCTAATCGATGATGACGTCAGCGATGCTGTGCGGGATCGGCTGGGAATTCAAGCGACCTGATAAATTATGGGGACAGTTTACTTAAATGCTGTTAGCTAAAGTTTTCCGTCCAAGAAAGTTGTCCCAAGATTTACAGGTTCGGCGACGACAATTGAGTAAACTATCCCCATAATCAAGACCAGAATCCTACAACCCGCTCGATCATCCAATACGCTGCAGTACCGCCGATGGCATAGGTAGGCACACGCCAGGCCCATTCCGGCGGCGTTGGTTGCAAACGCCGAGCGAGCAAGTAAAGCACGAGGATAGCGCCGACGAACAGCAACTGACCTGCCTCGACACCGACATTAAAAGTGAATAAGGCAAGCGGAATTGCGGATTGCGGCAGTCCGATCTCGCTCAATGCTCCAGCGAAGCCGAAGCCATGCAGCAGGCCGAACGTCAATGCAACGATCCACGGCAAGCGCGCCGTGAGACCCGGGTTGCCCATTCGACCTCGCACTATCTCGGCGGCCACGAAGACGATGCTCAACGTAATAGTTGCTTCGACGGGTCGGCCTGGTACATGGACGAAGCCAAGCGCCGCGAGTGCGAGTGTGATGCTGTGCGCAACAGTGAAGGCTGTGATGGTGCCTATAAGTTTTCGCCAGCCGACCACCACCATCAGCAGGGCAAAAACGAAGAGGAGATGGTCAACGCCGCTGAGGATGTGCTCCACACCGAGAACAAAATAAGTCCACGCCACCTGGCCGCGGCCAGGCACCGCTTCAATAACGTATTCCGGTGAGGCGGGCGTCAGGCGATGCGTGAGTTCAGTACCGTCGGCACGTTCGAGTCGCAGCAGGACGTCCGTGAAGGTAGCGTCGAGCCCGTCGATTGTTACTAGCGATCCAGTCAATCCTCCTTCACGGTGAATGCGCATGCGTTGAACATGCGCGCTGCCAAGGAAACCTACGACTGGCTCGGTAACCATGTCGACATCGTCAGCAAACCGCAGATAGAGCCCCAAACGCATGTTGTCGCCGAGGGCCGGTACCTTCCACAGCACGTCGTACGTGTCCGGGCCGGACTCTCGAATCTCCAAATAGCCTGGACGCATTTCGTGTGTGCTTGCGAGCGATGGCAGCAAGCAAACGACAAGTAGGCAAAGAACGGCTCGGAGAGATTTCATCGTGTAACAGTAAGGTCCGCCGATTGCCCTGTCGGCCACTCGATCACCACCTCGTAGTCGTTCAGAAGTTTCTCGTTGATAATCCGCCGGGTCTCGAGCCGCTTCTCATTCGCCCACTCCCGCTCCACTATCGGTCTGATTTCGGCGAGCTTCGGCAGCGTGCCTGCTACGCGATCCCGAAGCCGGATCAGGTGCAGGCCGAGCCCGGACTCGATCGGCCCCTGCCATTCACCTATAGGAAGGAGGTCGAGGTTGTCGGAGAATCCCGATCCGAAGCTGCCGTTCACAACGCGGCCCGATGTTTCTTCGAAAAAGGCCGGAAGAAGCCCGGAATCACCCGCAGCAACCTTGCCGGCCCTAAGCACCGAGAGTTTCTCTGCCACATAAGCTTCCAGTTCTGCACCGGGCCGGTCCGGATTGATATAGACCTGATCGAACGTGTAGGTCGTGTCCCTCTTGAATGCGTCTGGGCTGGCGGCGAGATAAGCCGCAAGCTCTTCGTCGGTCGGTACGCTTGCGGTCGCCAAGTCGTCGGTCAGGAACTCGAATTTCTGCCGAAGGCGTCGGCGAATCACCGTGTCGTCGCGATCGATTCCCATCGCCACGGCCTGTCGGTAATATATCTCTTCAAGAACGAAGTCATCGATCAGCCCCTTAAGCTCTTCCGGACTGGGTGGCCGCTGCCAGGTCTTGGTAAAGATGTTCTCGAGTTGTTGGATGCGACCCGCACTTACTACAACCTGATTATCCGCATCGCCGGAGATCCTGTCGTTCACCAGGCCGAACACGACAAACATTGCCGCCCCGATGATCAGAAAGTGGAGGAGAGGCTCTCGTAACAACTTTTTCATGCACGCAACGCTTCTGCCACGCGCCTTAGTCGCCCCGTTGCATCATCGGCGACGGTGCGAAGCGCCTCATCGGAACCGAGTTTATCCGTCTGCATCATGATTGCCGGGTTCATGATTCGGACGATACTTCCATCATCTGCGGCTTCCACCGTGACATTGCAGGGCAACATCAATCCGATTTCAGGATTTGACGTTAGTGCGGTATGCGCGAGTTGCGGATTGCACGCGCCCAGAATCGTGTAGGGCCGAAACTCGGCACCGATCTTTTCACGGAAGGCCTGATCGATATCGATCCGCATCAAAACACCAAACCCTTCGGCTTTTAGCGCTTCGGTAACTTGTTCGATCGTATCGTTCGGTGATGCGGCAATTCGTACTTCAAAACCTAGTTCGTCGCTCATTTAATCCTCCATCCGTTGCGCCGCGTCGTTACCCAACAATTCCTACTTACTTCGGTAGATATTGCTGCGATCTTCGATCTTGATTGCTTGAACCACCAGCGCCGTATCCTCAATGGTGTAAAGAATGCCATATTGTTCCTGTCGGACTCGATACCGCGCGAGGTCTTACAGCTTCAACGCGCCCGGATGTCCTGGATGATCAACGAGTGATTCAATACGCTTGATAATTCGTCGCCGATCTGCCTTTGTAGGGACCGATTCGAGTTCCTGGCGAGCCGACTTCCTTATTCGGGCGTTATATCTTGCCACGCCGTTTCAGGTCCTTGACGACATCCTCGAAAGAATAGTGTGGCTCCTTTTCCCGAACCTCGAAGGCTTCGATGTCACTGGAATCTTCAGCAAGCGCAGCTTTAACAGCTTCATTTACAAGCTCCGAAATACTGCGATCGGTTTGGGCCGCCTTAAGACGCAGTGCACGATGAAGGAGCGGATCGAAGTAGACAGGAGCTCTTTTTTGGGCGTTCTCCCTCACAATGAAAGATTAGCGCATGACGTTAAAAGGTCAAGACGCGAATGTGCCATAGTTTTTGACCTTTCCTCCGCTAAGGCATGTACCA
>Ga0224508_10004294_pt1 | contig 11668 bp, 8 predicted proteins | sample SF_Jan12_sed_USG_4_FD_170157 | JGI IMG/M metagenome (GOLD analysis project Ga0224508, IMG submission 170157) | Sediment microbial communities from San Francisco Bay, California, United States - SF_Jan12_sed_USGS_21 | ecosystem: Environmental > Aquatic > Marine > Sediment | place: USA: California...
TCCCGCCGACCGTGGCTCCTCCGAGCGCGTCCTGACTGAACCATTCTCGGCCACGGAGGTCACTGCTGAGGACTCGGCGCCCGACACATTTTCGGCGGCAGCGACATATGCGAAGGCCATTGAAAAGAAAGTGCTTATGTCAGACCCGGCGTGCCCTCTCGAGGTGCGCGAATCCGCCGAGTCCTGGTGGGCGTGCATCGAAACGCTGCGGGATAACGGGCAAGAAGACCTCGCGGACAGCGAATACGGGGCATTTCAGCAAATATTCCCCGATTTTGTTGAGTTAGGAGCGGATAGGTAATCAACACCAGTGTCTGAAAGTCCTGCCGATGCTAAAATCTCGGCCGCAAATCGCCGTACATCAACGCAGGAATCCAACCAATGAAAGCACCCGTTCGCGTCACCATCACTGGCGCTGCCGGCCAGATTGGCTATCAGCTCGCCTTCCGTATCGCGTCAGGCCAGATGCTTGGCGACGACCAGCCCGTCATTTTGCAGTTGCTGGAAATTCCGCCGGCACTACCTGCGTTACATGGCGTGGTTATGGAACTCGATGACTGTGCGTTCTCAACGCTTGCGGGCATCGTCGCCACCGACGATCCGAACACCGCGTTCAAGGATAGCGACTACGCCCTGCTGGTAGGCGCGCGGCCGCGCGGCCCGGGCATGGAACGAAAGGATCTGCTGCAAGCCAACGCCGCCATATTTTCTGTCCAGGGCAATGCGATGAATGATCATGCCAGTCGTGATATCAGGGTGCTTGTCGTCGGCAACCCGGCGAACACCAATGCATTGATCGCGAGCAGCAATGCTCCTGGCATTAACTCGCGTAACTTCACGGCGATGACGCGCCTCGATCACAATCGGGCGATGGCACAACTGGCAGCCAAGACAGGCCGCCATGTTAACGATATCCGTTGCATGACAATCTGGGGTAATCACTCGGCGACCCAATATCCGGATGTGAATCACGCTAGCGTCGGCGACAGTGCGGCTACGGACCTGGTTGATCAGGCCTGGCTCGCTGATGAATTCATTCCGGTCGTGCAACAACGAGGAGCCACCATTATCGAGGCCCGTGGTGCATCGTCGGCCGCCTCTGCGGCCTCTGCCGCCATCGACCATATGCACGACTGGGCGCTCGGTACGCCGGACGGCGACTGGGTAAGCATGGCAATCCCGGCCGACGGCAGCTATGGCATCGAGCCAGGCATTGTCTATTCCTATCCGGTGCGTTGCCATGATGGCGAGTACGAAATCGTTCAGGGACTATCGATCGACGAATTCAGTCGCGGACGTATGGACAACACCGAGTCGGAGCTTAGAGAGGAACGTGCTGCGATAGAGGAACTGCTATAAAGTGTTAATCGGCGCCGCACTGCGCCGGTAACGTCAGCTTTTTTCGCTTTTAGAGGTACACGATTTGTCCGGTTTTGTCGTTAGTCTTCTTTGGCTGCTGCTGTTCATTGGCGGTGGAATATTTCTCGCTTACCAACGAATCGACTTGCGCACGTCGACGGTCGCGGTGGGTATCGCCTTGCTCGCCTACTGGATCTTCGGCGACGGTTTCGTGCTCTGGAAGATCGCCCTGACGGGGCTCTTCGGACTGATGATCGTTCCGAATCTTATCGAGGTCAGACGCGAGAAGATAACCAAGCCATTGCTCGATATCTATCGCAAGATGCTTCCCTCGATGTCGGACACCGAGCGCGAAGCGCTCGAGGCAGGCAACGTCTGGTGGGACGGCGAACTATTCTCGGGAATGCCCGAGTGGGACAGGCTCATGTCCTATCCGCCGCCGAAACTTTCAGAGGAGGAACAGGCTTTTCTGGACGGTCCCTGCGAAGAGCTTTGCATGATGCTCGACGACTGGGAAATCTCCCACAAACTGGCGGACCTGCCGAAACGCGTCTGGGACTACATCATCGAGAAGAGATTTTTTGCGATGATCATTCCCAAGCAGTACGGCGGCCTCGAATTCTCCGCATACGCCAACTCTTGTGTTCTTCGCAAGCTCGCGAGCCGCAATACGACGGCGGGCTCGACGATTGGCGTTCCTAACTCGCTCGGTCCCACCGAACTGCTAATGCATTACGGTACCGATGAGCAGAAGCAACGCTACTTGCCCGGCCTCGCTGCGGGCACCGAGATTCCGTGTTTCGCGCTGACGTCGCCACTGGCGGGTTCTGACGCCGCTTCGCTGATCGACAGCGGTGTTGTCTGCAAGGGTACGTGGCAAGGCGAGGAAATCACTGGTATTCGCCTGAACTGGGATAAGCGCTACATCACGCTTGCACCTGTCGCGACCGTGCTCGGGCTGGCGTTCAAACTCTACGACCCTGATCACTTGATCGGCGACAAGGACGAATACGGCATTACCGCAGCTCTCGTACCGACTGACACCAAAGGGGTCAAAGTCGGGCGTCGCCACGACCCACTCTCGATTCCATTTCAGAACGGTCCGACGACGGGCAAAGACGTATTCTTACCGCTCGACTGCATCATTGGTGGCACGGAGATGGCAGGCAAAGGCTGGAAGATGCTGGTTGAACTGTTGTCGGTCGGGCGAGCGATATCGCTGCCTTCGGCGGGCGCGGGCGGCGGTCAGGCAGCCAGCTACGCGACTGGCGCTTACGCTGTTATTCGCAAACAGTTCAACACGTCGATCGCGAACTTCGAGGGTGTTGGCGAAGCGTTGGCACGCATTGCCGGTAACACCTACATTATGAATGCGGCGTTGTCGGTCACAGCCGGCGCCATCGACCAGGGTGAAAAGCCCGCAGTGCCTTCCGCGATTCTCAAATACCACTGCACTGAACTCGGGCGCAAAGTCTCGAACGACGCAATGGACGTACATGGCGGCAAAGGCGTCATGATGGGGCCGAAGAATTATCTCGGCCGCGCTTACATGGCAACCCCGATTGCTATCACGGTCGAAGGCGCGAACATTCTTACACGCAGCCTGATAATCTATGGCCAGGGTGCAATTCGCTGTCACCCGTTTGTGCTCAGAGAACTACATGCGGCCGGCGATGAAGATCAGGATCGTGGCCTGATCGAATTCGACGACGCTTTGTTCGGGCACATTGGATACGCGATCAGCAATATGGCGCGTTCGTTCTTCCTCGCGTTGACTCATGCCAAATTCAGTCGTGTACCGCTGAACACACCGACTCGCCGTTACTATCAGAACATCAATCGTTACAGTGCCGCTTTCGCACTGGCGTCGGATTTCGCGATGTTGACCTTGGGTGGCGCCCTGAAGAAGCGCGAACTTCTATCGGCGCGATTGGGCGACGTATTGAGTTCAATGTACCTGGCATCAACCGTGCTCAAGCATTTCGAGAACCAGGGACGTCGCGCGACGGACCTGCCCCTGGTCGAATGGTCCGTTCGTACGCTCATGTACCAGGCGCAGGAATCATTGCATGCATTCTTGCGCAACTTCCCGAACCGCTTCGTAGCGGCGCTGCTGCGCGTGTTCATATTTCCCCGTGGCCGCACTTATTCGTCACCTTCGGATGAAATCGCGGCCAGGGTTGTGGACATCGTCACGACGCCGGGCGAGTCACGAGAACGCCTCAGCGCACTCGCGTACACGACACTCGAGCCCGGAAATCCTCTGGGACTGTTGCAAGAAGCTCTCGAGCTGACCAAAGAACACATCCCGCTCGAACGTCGCCTGCGTCAGGCACACAAAGAAGGACTCATCCACTCCGACTATCTCGGCCTGCAAATTGGCGAAGCGGAAAAAGCTCAGGTGATCAGCAAGGCGGAGGCGCGCTGTTTGCGCGAGTATCATGACAAGGTATCAGCCCTGCTCGCCGTCGATGACTTTGCAGCCGAGGAACTCGCCCGAGTACCTGCGGATCAGGCTGCGTCACCTCCACCCAAGGAGACGCCCAAAAAAGAAGCCAGCCGCAAGAAATCGACGCCTGCAAAGAGAGTTGCCAGCAAGAAGGCGAGAAGCAAAAAGAAGACCAAGCAAACCTGATACGGCCTGATGATCACTCGAAGCGGGCCTCTGTATGAATTGACTTTCTTGGTCGAGCGCGAGGTGGCCGCCGAGTTCGAGGACTGGCTTCTCAAGCTCACTGAAAAGTCCTCGCATCATCAAGGCATCGTTGATGCGCGTGTTTTCGAGGTCAGCGACGATACGCAGAACGGCGCCACCTGGACCTGTCAGTTCCAATGTCTTGACGACAACGCCATCGACGAATTGTTGGATGGCTTCTTCGCCGACACCGATGCGGCCGTCGCTCAGGAATTCGCTGACGCGGTCGAAGTTTCGAGTCGCACGCTGCGCGAAGACAACCTGCTCGATGTGCCGCCGGTCGAGAGTCCTGACTGTCTCAACTGCGGCACACGTCTCCGCGGCCAATACTGTGGTATTTGCGGGCAACGGGCACGCAACCGGCTGATCAGTCTCTGGGAGTTGATCAGCGAAGCCTTCGGCGACCTGCTGGAAATCGATTCGCGCCTGTGGCGGACCCTGATCCCGCTCCTCGCCCGTCCGGGTCGTCTGACGCGAAACTACCTCGAGGGTCGCCGCGCGCGCTACATGCCCCCGTTCCGCACCTACCTGGTTCTCAGCGTAATCTTTTTCCTCGTGGCGTTTTTTGATCCCCGCGATGACCTGGGCCTGTTGTTTGAGCCGGAACCCGAGCCTACGCCGGAAGAAACAGCGGAACAGGAATCAGAAGCCGAGAAAGCGAAACAGGAAATTCTCGACGAGCTTGCCAGAGAAGGCATCATTGTCGGCGATGCCATTCCTGCTGAACAGGCTGCGGAGGTCGATGAGCAAGGCGAAGAGGTAATCGGGGAGGAAAGTGGTGATCTCAACACGGGTTTGAATATCCAGATCGATGACGAAACCGGGGACTGCGATATTGACGGTGGTGACCTCGACGAATTACCAGAGTGGTTCAAGAGACGGTTCACACCGGAGCGACTGCAACAGGTCTGCGAACGGGTCACTGCCGATAAAGGCAAGGTATTTGGCGGCCTGATTCTCGACAACATACCCGTCGCCCTGTTCGTCCTGCTGCCGCTCATGGCGCTGGCCCTGAAGATCTTGTATCCGCTCTCGCGCCGGTACTTCGTAGAGCATCTGTTGTTCGTTGTTCACTACCATGCCTTCTTCTTCCTGATGCTCACCTTGCAGATAATCTTCGCCCGGATAACTGCGCTATTACGGGTTCCGGAGGCCATCGCCATACTGGCGATTGTTGCAGCGGCCTTCTATATCCCTGTATACCTGTTCATGGCGATGCGACAAGTCTATGGTCAGGGGCGGATTCTCACGTTCATGAAATACATTGTGCTCGTCATTTGTTATTCGATTGGCGCGACTTTGACGATGCTCGGCGCCGTCTTGTTTGCGCTGGTCGCCGTTTGAAAAAAAAGAAGTGGGGGAATGTAATAAGATGGTTCTACGAATTTTGACGACGGGTATCTTGACCATGGCGCTTTGCCTGGCTGCCTGCGGCGAGCGATCCGACCCGGTGGCAGAAAAATCGTCACAGACTGAAGTGGTGGCGGAGAGTGCCGCGGCCCTCGCGCGCACCCCCTCGCCGGAGGGCGCTCGGGTATTTTTCATAACCCCCGCGAATGGAGACGCGGGATCGAACCCGATACACATCGAGTTTGGGATCGAGGGCATGGCCGTCGTCAAAGCGGGCGACAACCAGACCGATTCGGGTCACCATCACCTGTTGATCGACACGGATCTTCCCGATTTGGGGTTGCCGGTTCCGGCTGATGCCAATCATGTGCACTTCGGTGATGGCAGCACATCGACGGAGATTACGCTCGAGCCCGGCGAGCATACGCTGCGACTTTTGCTCGCGGATCACCGGCATATTCCTCATGAACCTCCGGTATTCTCCGAGCCAATTACAGTAACGGTGGAATAAATGGTTGAGTGATATGGCCGGGCACACTAAAATCGCCGGGCTACGTCGACTTCAGCCATGAATTATGTCCAGACCCAATAAATCCATCGGAATCAGCGGCCTCGCCGCCTACGTCCCGCCATACCGGGTTTGGCTGGAGGACTGGTGCAACTGGACGGATAACCAGTGGCCAAAGATACGAGAGATTGTGGGGCGAAGCTTCCGCGTGCGCGGGCCCAACAATAGCGTCTACACGATGGCGGCAAACGCTGTATTGCGTTTGATCGACCAGTATGACGTCGACCCGGCCCGGGTGAAATTCCTGGGATTGGGCACGGAGTCGAGTACCGATAATTCCGCCGGTGCCATCGTCGTCAAGGGAATGGTCGATGCAGCGCTGGAAGCGCGAGGCAAGGCACCTATATCGCGCGGCTGTGAGGTCCCTGAGTTCAAACACGCGTGTCTGGGCGGCGTATACGGAATGAAAGGCGCTATTCGGCACCTGGCGCTGGATGGCGCCGGGAGTCAGGCCATTGTCGTTTGCGCCGATATCGCCGAGTACGCACGTGGCAGCTCCGGCGAGCCGACGCAGGGGGCGGGCGCCGTGGCTATGCTGCTTGAGGAAGACCCGCAGCTCGCGGTCGTCGACCTCATTGGCTCGGGCTCGGCGTCCGACTACCGCATCATGGACTTCCGCAAACCCATGCTGCGCTTCTGCGGCCAGGATCGCTCCGAGTCGCACCAGGTACAGGACTTTCCGGTATTCAACGGCAAGTACTCCACCACGTGTTATGTCGATGAGACGCTGCACGCGCTTAACGACATGTACGAAAAACGCGATTTGAACCCAAGTGAGTACCTGCGTTCGCTGCGAACGGTTTTCATGCACCGGCCTTATCGGCGCATGCCGGAGACTGGCTGGGCCGTCTCCTACCTGTTCGCGCTGAGTCGGGGAAACGCCGAAGATCGTGCCGAATTGGCCTCGTACTGCTACGAGGCCGGCGTCGATTTGGACGCCGTGCAAACCGAGATGCTCAGCAAGCCGGAAGTCGCTGCATTGGCGAACGCCGAACAGCTGCAGTACGAAGTCTACCCGCTCACCATGGCGGTACTGCGCGCCTTCCGTGCTTCGCGGCACTTCCGCAAGGAAATTCTCGACAAGATGGCTCTTGGCAGCGACACGATGCTCGATCTGGGCAACCTCTACACCGCCGCGTTGCCAGCCTGGATGGCGGCCGGCTTTGAGCAGGCGCTGGATGAAGACTCGCTTAGCGCCGGAGAGGAAGTGCTGACCCTCGGCTACGGCAGTGGCGACGCCGCCGAAGTCATCCCGTTTTTCATGGCGGATGGCTGGCGTGAAGCGACGGCAAGAATTCACTTTGGTGATGCGATGCAGCTCGCCGTTGACCTCGATCGCGAACAGTATGAGGCTTTACACGATGGGCGCCGGGTGACCGGCCTCGGCTATGTACCCAACAACGAGTTCGTTATCGACCGTGTTGGTGGCACCGACGAGCGCCACTTTGCTGATCTCGGAATCGAGTACTACAAATTCATCGCCTGAGTGCGGCCCTAAGGCCGTAATTCGTCGTTACAAGCTCGCTCGAAATACTCATTTACCGGTTTGTAAACTCCGCTTTCTCGCGTCGCTTGCGCCTCGCCTTGCAACGTTGGGCTCGCGCTATGCTACTCAGGCCGGATCGCAATAACGGGCCAGTCTATTGGGATGATTCAAGACGAGCTCCCGCCATTCCTGTTTGAACCAGGGCGTAAATCGCTGCGGGGATCGAGCCAGTTCCGCGTCCAGAACGCTTGCGGCAACAAACCTCACGCTGGCAATTTCGCTGTCGTTTGGCTGTATGTCACTGCTTACCTTGCCAAGGTAGACATGGCACAGCTCGTTTTCCGAGCCGGCTTCGCTGTACTCCGCCGTGTAGCAAAAATTGTAGGCGTGTTCGAGCGATGCCTCGACATTCAGCTCATCGTTCAAGCGTCGCATCGTCGCAGTTTCCATGGACTCGCCGCGCCGCGGGTGACTGCAGCAGCTGTTCGACCAATAGCCCGGCCACAGGCGCTTGCCTTCTCCACGTTGCTGCAGCAGTAACCGGCCACTGTCATCGAACAGGAATAAAGAAAACGCCCGATGCAGAACGCCGGCACCATTGTGACAAAGTGCCTTGGAGAGGTGTCCCACCTCGTTATCGTCGCGATCGACAAGGATCAACTCCTCGTCCTCGGACGATACGATTCTGTGTTTCGCGATCATTACTGCAATACCAGGGTTCGATATCCGGCCCGCTGTAATGCGCTTTGTACACTGTCCATTTCTCCTGGACACAGCGCGACGATCGAGCCGCCACCGCCCGCACCTGTAAGCTTGGCTCCGGCCGCCCCGGCGTGCCGCGACAACGCGATCATGCGCTCGAGCTCGGGTGTCGATACCTCGATCGCATTCAACAATCCATGACAGACATTCATAGCCAGACCCAACTCCCCGTAATTCCGCTCCTGCAACAGCCCCGCGCCTGTGAGGCTGATCTGATCGATCTCATCAAACAAGGCATCGTAGCGCTGCGGCGCGCGCTCGTAGCGCGCCCTTACGCCCGCAACCTCAGTGCTCGTCAGTCCTGCTTCATTGCTGCACCCAATAACGATCGGTGGTGTTTCCGTCAAAGTCAACGGCTCGATCTGTAAGCCCCCGTCATTGCAGAACAACATGGGCTCACCGAACGTCGAGATCGTATTGTCGACACCCGACGGTGTTCCATGCGCCAGCTTCTCGCACTCAAATGCAATCGCATTGATGCGGTCGTTATCGGCGGAAAGACTCATGACATCGCAAACAGCGCGAGTCACCGCAACAGCGATTGCCGCGGATGAGCCAAGTCCCATTGCCCTCGGCAATCGGGAATCCACCGAAATAGCGAATTCGGCCGCTTGCAGATCGAGCTGCTGCAGAATCAGCGCTATGGCCGCATCGACACCTTGTGGATTGTCGCGATCTATTCTTCCGGCGATGCCCCAGCCGGGAATGGCGAGAGAAGTAGCAGACTCTGTCCGTTCTACAATGACAGACACAGCATCGGGAATCGGCAATGCGAGGGCGTGGCGGCCGTAAACCACGGCATGCTCGCCGAACAGAATCACTTTGCCCGCTGCCGTCCCGTTGGGTACCTTTTGACCAGCGGTCGACGCGCTCATCTGGCCGAGAATCTCTTCTGCCTTCCAGCTTTTTATTTCGGCGCTATCGACAAGTTTGCTTACCACATCGTCAAAATACTCGTCCGGGGTCCCGATGGAGGCGGCAATGCTTCGCGCGTGCAGTTTCATGTGTCCCTGCTGAATCCCGCTGCTGCCCAACGCACGCAAAGCCGCGAAGTTCTGCGCCAGTCCAACGGCCGCCATAAGCTGGGCCAGCTCGGTGGCTGACCCCGCACCCGTAATTGCGAGGCCCAGCGATGCCGCCGGGTTTGCCTCCAGTGTGCCTCCAACCGTGCCAATCTTGAGCGGCATTGCAATCTCGCCGAGCAGATCGCCGTCCGAATTCGTGGTCCATTGTGTCAATGGCCGGTATTGTCCGCTCGCAGCAGCGAAAGCGTGTGCGCCCGCCTCGATAGCTCGCCAGTCATTGCCGGTTGCTATCGCCAGCGCGTCGACACCGTTCATTACCCCTTTGTTGTGCGTCGCCGCGCGATGCGGATCGGCGAACGCTATATTGCTCGCCATTACAATCGCATCCCGGACCTCGCGGCCGTCAAAGCCATTACCCGTGAGGTCGTGTGACGAGTAGCGTACCCGGGCTGTTACGACGGATCGGTCCGCGAGGTTGGACAGAATCCTCAGAGACACATCGCCCCGGCAAAGTCCGCCAATTTTTGGCGCAACCGCCTCGCAGATCGTATTGACCAGGTTCGCGCCCATGGCATCCGCGGTATCGACAAGGAGATGAACGCGGATCAACGGCGCCCCATCGGGCAACTCGAGCCGCTGAATTTCCAGATCGCGAACACCGCCGCCCCGCGAACTCAGTCGGGGATGAACGTCATTCGCCATATCGAGCAACGCAAGCTTTTCCGCCCGCAAAACCTCGATCGCCGCATCGGGGTCTGCAACGCCCGTGATATACACCTGTCCGGCCAATAGTGACTCATCACAGCTGGCGCGAAAGCCGCCGCTATTTCTGGCCAGCCGCGCGGCACCGCTGAGCGCCGCAACGATAGAAGGTTCTTCAACCACCAGCGGTACCATGCAGTCGCGTTCATTGACCCGGAAATTGGGCGCTATCGCGAACGGCAGCCCGAAAACGCCGACCACATTCTCGATGATCCTGTCTGCGGCAACGCTCGACAAAACCTGGCGGCCATTGCGCAATCGCTCTGCGTCGGCGGGCGACAACCAGCCGTGCGTGCAAAGCGCATCGATACGATCAGCCACCTCAAGCCTGTAAAGGCCTGCTATGCGGGAATCGTTCAACGTTGCTCCATCTCAACGCCATCGGGTTCTAATCGAGCGTTCAGGACCTGGCGCCCCCACGCCTTCCGGCGAATCATGAAATCATCCAGTTGCTCGTCATCTTCCCCCAGCAAAATACCAACATCACCACCCCCTGCGCCGCACGGTTTGTAAACCAGTCCTGCGGCGGCGGCCTCGGTCACGAGCTTGTCGTGGCCAGCATCGAATATGCCGAGATCATGGTCAACACTGAATTGCCGCAGCGTTTCGATGTATGCCGGGTACTCGCTCATTACGGCCGATGCGGATCGCCATGCCTTTGCCATCGTCTCAGCCGCACTCGCTAATGAGGTTCGTGATGCGCGGTGGCCCGCAAGCTGCAGCTTGTCCAGCTTTGTTCGCGTATTGGCCGGAACGCCCGTCCAGACCAATCGGTACGCCAGCCCGGCGGGCCAGCGCAACCGCGAAATCGTTGCTTCATTCATGCGGTATTCGATGAGTCCTCCGCTGACGCCTGTCGCGATATCGACACCGCTGCCGACGCCCTGCTGAAACATGCTGTGTGCCCGCATGGCCGGATCGAGAACGTCGCTTGATTCACTAAGTGCCGCAGCTAGCGCGACGGTTAATGCCGCGCTCGAACCGACGCCGATTTTGCTGCCCGCAACATCATCCAGAAAGGCACGAGTATCCAGCTCAATCGACAAGTAGCCATTCCTCATTCGTCCTACGGTGCGCCAGACCGCATCAACGATCCGGTATTCATGCTCACCTTGCAACCAGTCGACCGTGGCACCGTTGGACACAAACCGTCCTTCAAGCGATGAGTACCCGGGCGCTGAAACACGGTGCCAGTCACCATCGAAGTCCGATACTTTGACGTTCGCGCGACAATTGATGGCCATGCTGACGGCCGCTGCGCCATCCAGCACGGCATACTCGCCACACAGTACGACCTTGCCGGGTGCGCTGGCCAACACAGCCGTCACGAGACTTCCACGAGCCGGGCGCCGTCACCGAGACCGGTCACCATGATATCGGCGACGCCTTCCGTTGCCGCCAGTGCCGATCGAACATCTGCTGCGTGCTCGGGCAAGCAAACCGCTTTGACCTGCGGACCAGCGTCAATCGTAAAGAATACGCCAAGACCGTCGCCCTGCAGCTTGCGTACGGTCTGCACGCAACGCATCGTGGCCGAATTCCAGTACACCATCGGTGGCCTTGATGCCCACATGACCGAGTGCATCTTCAGGCAATTGTGTTCCGCAATCGCCGCGAGCTGCTCGAAGTCACGCCTCAGAATTGCGTCGCGAGCCGTCTTG
>Ga0224508_10004295_pt1 | contig 11668 bp, 7 predicted proteins | sample SF_Jan12_sed_USG_4_FD_170157 | JGI IMG/M metagenome (GOLD analysis project Ga0224508, IMG submission 170157) | Sediment microbial communities from San Francisco Bay, California, United States - SF_Jan12_sed_USGS_21 | ecosystem: Environmental > Aquatic > Marine > Sediment | place: USA: California...
GTATCTCTAACTGCTTGAATTAATGCATCACTTGGTCTTGTATGGCCTCCGATTCCGCCAACATCTGCTTTGATAACTGAAACTGTAATTTTCATAGTTGTGTTTTTTGTTACCTTGATTTATGTGTTCATTATTTTGAATACATTTAATGAAAATTTGATATTTTATACTCTAGATTGGATTAAAATCACATCTTCTATGATTTTTTTTAACATGGGAATTAATTGTTTAAATTTTACCTAATTTCTTCTTAAATTCTTGATATGCTTTTTCATATGATTTCATGTCTCCGACATCTGTGAATCCTTTTTTGATAGAAAAACTAATCAATTTTTTCTTTTTTGTCATTGCTTTCTCTACTACTTTATCCATTCCATATGGTACGTTGTTCGGAATTAGAGGGAATACACCTGGTTCCATAACGTAACAACCGGTATTGATATTTGATATGATTTCTGGTTTCTCTCTCCATGCAGTAATGATATCTTTTTTGTCAGTATCAATTACACCATATGGTAAGCGAGATTTGTATTCATATAGACACATGGTAAGAAATGCTTTATTCTTTTGATGTTTTTTGATCATATCTTTTAGTGAAAAATTAAAAACTGAATCACCATACATACATACAAAAGTATCATCAATGAATTTTTCTGCAGTTTTAAGTTGTCCTGCTGTTGCTAATGGTTTATCTGAAACAGCATATTCTATATTTACTCCAAATTCCTTTCCATCTTGAAAATAATCTTGAATATTTTTTCGTAAATAACTTACACATAATACAATTGATTTGATGTTGTTCTTTTTCAGCCAATTAATTGTATGCTCTAACAATGGTCTGTCTCCAAGAGGAAGCATCGGTTTTGGAACAAACAATGTATATGGTTGCAGTCTTGTCCCTAATCCTCCAGTTAAAATTACTGCTTTCACATTATAGGCTTTTTTTGACATCTTTATGATTGTTTATTTGATTTATCTAGAAATATATTTTTTGAATTTTTTATGAGATCTATTTTTAGAGTTTTGTTTAACTAGGTAATCAATTATTAGTTCTATTGAGAATTACTTTATATTTTTTCCAAATTTGGGATTAATAACACTTATTTCAATCATATATTTATTAGCCCTGATATTTACAGATTTTAGAGATAGTATAATGTGTTCAATCTTAGGATTATCTGGTGATCATGATATTGGTTCAACTTTGGTTGAATCATTAAAGAAAATGGAGTATCGTGGGTATGATAGTGTAGGTGTGGCAATTAAGAATGAATCTAGTATTTCAGTTAAGAAGGGAGTTGGAAAAGTTGATGTTGTAAATAGTGCCCAACAAATGGATAAATTGTCTGGTCATGTTGGTATTGGTCATACTAGATGGGCTACTCATGGTAAAGTAACACCAGAAAATGCACATCCCCATATGTGTAATACTAATTCTATTGGTGTTGTACATAACGGAATAATTGAAAACTATGTTGAATTAAGAAAAGATTTGGAAAAAACCCATGGTGTTATTTTCAAAAGTACTACTGATACTGAAGTAATACCAAATCTTTTACAAGTTAATTTTGAAAAATCACATGATATAAAAAAAGCAATAATGGATACAGTACAAAAATTAAAAGGTCATTATGCATTCGTAGCACTTTTTAATACTGGTGAATTGGTCGGTGTCAAAAACCATGAGCCATTAATCTTAGGTGTTGGCAGCACTAACTTGTTATTGACAAGTGATGTGGTTGGATTGCCTGAAACTATTTCATCTGCAATATACCTTGAAAATAATCAATTTGTAATTATCAAAGATCATAAATATAAAATTTTTAATTTTAAAGGAAATGTTGCACAATTTATCATTAAAAAAATACCAAAAAATTACAAAAATGTCACCAAAGAATCACACAAATTTTTTACTGAAAAAGAAATTTTTGAACAACCTGACACTATTCGTGTAGCTGGAAATGATGATGAGCAACTTAATAAAATTGTAGATGTTATTCGAAATTCAGATTATGTATATGTTACAGGTAGTGGAACAAGCTATAACATAGCGGTTATTGCAAAATATCTTTTTTCACGATTTGCAGGAAAAAAAGTAGAACATGTCATGGCTAGTGAGATGAAATATTCTTCTGAATATATTATTCCAAATTCTACTCTTTTTGCAATCTCTCAAAGTGGAGAAAGTGCTGATGTACTTGAATCTGTTTCAATAGGTAAAAAGAAGAATGCCAAAATAATCTCAATGATTAACTCTGAGAACTCATCACTTGCACGTGAATCTATTTTTTCAATTGGACTTAATTGTGGTCCAGAAATTGGTGTTGCTGCAACAAAGAGCTTCACTTCACAAATGGCAATTTTATACAAAATTGTAGATAAATTATGTGATGGTTGTCTTGCTATTGATTTTGAGGCTATTTCTAATACGTACACTGAGATTTTATCAAATACGTCTACAATTCAAGAATTGGCAAAATCTATCAAAAATATTGAAAATCTCTTTGTCATAGGTCGAGGTATACATTACCCCATTGCAAAAGAAGCTGCATTAAAAATTAAAGAGATAACGTATGTTCATGCAGAGGGAATAGCAGGAGGTGAACTTAAGCATGGACCACTTGCGCTTATGGATGAATTCACATATGTCATCGTAATTAATCCTGATGATGAGTCATACGTAGATAATGTATCTACTGTGAATGAAATAAAATCTCGTAACGCAAAAGTGATAGGTGTATCTAATAAGCCTGATCCTAATTATGATTATTGGATTCAAGTTCCTACTGTTCATGAAAATTTCTATCCCTTAATTGAAATAATTCCTTTACAGCTAATTGCATATTATCTTGCTTTGGAGAGGGGAATTGATCCTGATTATCCAAAAAATCTTGCAAAATCAGTTACTGTGAAATGATAATATTATTTGTGAGAACCTAAAAATTTAATGTGCGGTATTCTATAACGATACATGTGGTGAAGTTGATTCTTTCTATTATCTTGTAATTTAGACTTTAGTAAATTTTACTATTATTACTTCTGAAATATTTCACAAATTATTTTTGACTATCTTAAAGAATTTAACCGGGTATATCTAATGAAAATTATGAAGGTACTTACATTAGATGATTTTTCACTTGAGGGTAAGACTGTTTTTTTGAGAGTCGATATGAATTGCCCAATTGATTTAGATACTATGGAAATCTCTGGAACTAAACGAATAGAAGAGGCTATTGAAACCATTGAGGCTCTAGATAAAACAAAGCTCGTAATTGCATCTCATCAAGGAAGAGTGGGAAATAATGATTATACAGGTATGGATAAACATGTCAAAATATTAGAACATTTACTAAATAAAAAGATCAAATATGTTGAGGATGTAATTGGTCAAGCCGCTCAAAAAGAGATAAAGAATTTACAGAATGGGGAAATTTTACTTTTAGATAATCTGAGACTATGTGCTGAAGAGAATTATGAATTTTCTCCAGAAAATGCGGCTAAAACAATCATGGTAAAACGTCTTGCACATTTATTTGATCTATGTGTGTTAGATTCATTTCCAAGTGCACACAGATCACACCCATCCATAGTGGGATTTCCACATGTTTTACCTGCATGTGCAGGAAGAATTGTTGAACGAGAAGTCAGAAATCTAGATGAAATAATGACAGTTGCCAAAGCCCCCCATGTTATTGTACTGGGAGGCTCAAAAGTTCCAGACAGATTAGAAGCAATAAAACTGCTAATTCAAAATGGTCGTGCAGACCACATTTTATTGACAGGATTGATTGGTAATGTCTTCATGCGTGCGCAAGCTCGAATCAAATATCCTCTTGGAATCAAAAATGAAAACGAAGTTGTAGCAAAAGCTCATACTCTAATTGGTGAATACCCAGATGTGTTTACTACTCCTGTCGATGTTGCAGTTGACAAAGATGGTCAAAGAGTGGAGATGGATGTTAGAGACATAAAAACCGGAGATAAGATTTATGATCTAGGGCCAAAAACTGTGGAGCATTATTCTAAAATAATTTCAAGTGCAGGAACTGTTTTTATCAGTGGACCTGCTGGCTTTTTTGAGAAAGAAAGTTTTAGCTTTGGAACCCGACAACTGTTAGATGCTATTGCAAATTCAATGGCAACAACAATTGTTAGTGGAGGACACTTGACTACCGCACTAAAAGAACAAGGATTGGAAGAAAAAATTAATCATATCAGTACTGCTGGTGGTGCACTAGTACTCTATCTTACAGGAGAAAAATTACCCATGATTAAAGCATTAGAGGATGCTGCAATAAAATATAGATCCAAATAATTTTTTTATCTTTTAAAATGATGTATGATTTTACTAGTGGTTTTTTAAAATATGTAATTTTATTAGTATCATGATTTAAAATATGTGGTTAGAATTACTTGTACAAATTTATTCATGATTTAAAGAATGCGATTGTGTTAATTTACATCTAAAAAATAATACCTGTATATTATAAAATTATGAATGTGTTAAAAAATATAATTTTTTTAATTAATACTATTTAGATAAATCCTGAAAAGAAACATGAATAATTATATTTAATAACCGAAAGGTTTGTTATCCATCAATCTTACATTGTGTATTGATAAAAAACATACTTTTGTTATGCTTATTTTTAATTATTTTATTTCCAATTATGAATGCAAATGCATTACCTGGAAATGCTGAGCTGGTATTAGAAAATATCCAAATTGAACCCCCTTATCCAAAAAAAGGTGAATTAACAGTGATAACTGGCGATGTATATAATGCTGGAATAGTGGAAACTGATTCCTTGGCAAGTATAATAACTGCAGCATATTTTGTTGATGACAAGTTACTTTTCATTGATGAAATTGGTAATGTCAAACCTGGAATTGGAAACAAAATAAAGATTTCATCTGATCCAGTTTGGGATGCTGAAGTGGGAAATCATAATGTGAAAATTATAATAGACTATCACAATACTCTAAATGATCAATATGATTCATTTGATGATAATATTGCAGAAAAAACTTTTTCTATCTCATCTCTTAATTCCACAAAAATATTGTTGACTACATCTTCTCCATATGTAATTCAGGGTAAAGATACTTTACTAAACATTAGTGTTTCTCTGGAGGATTCTGATTCAAATAAGCCTCTTGATGGTAAAAATATTATTTTAAATTTTGATGGAGACGATATTTATTTAACCACCGATAAATATGGAAAAATCTTTTTTTCAAAGACAGTAAATTATTCCAAAGCACTTAGCGTTGAATCTAATTTCGAAGGAGATAATCAATATTTGCCTTCTAGTTCTATCTTAACTTTGCATTCAATTCCAAAAGACATTACATCTGCAATACTTGTAAATATTATAGATGCAAAAAAACAATATAATTTTGAAAATAATTCCTTTGAATTTCTTATCTTTCAAGACTCTTATGAAAACTTGATTAAGAAAATTTCTCCTACTACAACCTTGCTTGACTCAGATACTTTTTGGATTTCTCTTCCTGCTGAACATGATTACTTTGCAGAGGTTTACTTAGATGGACGATTTCTTTTTTTGACTGATAAGATACAATTAAACGAAAATGATATAGTTTTAGAGGAATTAGTAATTCCAGAATCTGCCGAAGTACGATTTAGAGTAACAAATGAACTTGGTGAGCCACAAAGTAATGTAATTGTGAATAATTGGATATATTCTACTATTACAGATGAAAATGGATTTACAGATTGGATTGTGGTTCTTCCTACTTCACATGCTAATTCCTATGTTGCTGAAGTGTTTTTACCTAATGAAATAACAATGCAATCAAACCCATTTGATGTTTTTTCTGGTGAGAAAAAAACTATTGACATAATTACAATGGAAATTCGTACGATTTATGACATTCCTGATTGGATAAAAAATAACGCAGAATGGTGGGCAGCTGGACAAATTGATGATGATTCATTTGTTCAAGGTATTCAATATTTAATAAAAGAAGACATTCTAAAGATTCCACCAACTACACAGGGTTCTAGTTCTGGCTCAAATGACATCCCTGATTGGATAAAAAGTAATGCAGAATGGTGGGCAGCTGGACAAATTGATGACACATCTTTTATCAACGCAATGCAATTTTTGATTAAAGAGGGAATTGTTAGAATACTCTAAAAAAAATTCCTGAAGAACATTCTAGTCAGTTTGAGACAAATGTTTATTTAAAATCAATTATTTTTGTCTTCATACATTAAATCTAATATTCGAATGTTGACTTTGAAATGTTGTTTCCATATGTAATTTGAATTTCATATGTACCACGCCCATATTCTGCAAATTCTGAGTATTCAGTAGAAAGATCTTGAATTGCAAAGACTGATTTTATTGGCACAACGTATCCTTCTGGTGTTATCATTCTAGTAATTACTAAATCTTCACGAGATAGTAAGATGAATTTTTCAGATTTTTCTGTATCGATTCCATAGCGTATTTTATTTGGTAATGAAGAGTCATCTAACCACATCTCAAACCCTTGTTCATTATTTGCAATATCTCCACTAGTAAAATGATAGATAGCATGTGTTTTTGGACCTCCAAGAGGTACATCGTCATACAAAAGATAATCTATTTCGAGTAAATTATTTTGGTTTGAAAAATGATAACGATCATTAAGATGGAAAAAAGCTACAAACCAACCATTTTCATTTACTGGTATATCTTTTAGGATTTTTCTTCCGTTTAATTTTACATCTATATCGTAAACTGGAGTTTCTGCAAATATTTCTCCTCCTTGAATTGATGTTCCATTTACTAATTTAGATGTCTGCTCAAATTCATCTTCTGAAACGTTCTTTTTTGTGTTAAATATAGAAAAATCAAATTTGCCATATACTGTAACTTTATCCCTGAAATTATAGTGATCTTTGTCAGTCCATATGATTAATGGTCTAATTGATGTATGTGGAGAATCTTTTCCAAGTAATTGATTTAATGTGGAACTGTCTTGATCCTCGAAATATTTAATTTCTAATTCAGGACCAATGAATTTACAACAGAAATTTTCATCTCGTAACATTATTTGCTTTTCTGGCTCAGGTTTATTTTCACAAAGTTCTGGTAAATTTACGTAGGCACAAAACCAATAGTTATAGCTGTCCGAAATAGGGTTTGTTCTCCAACCTACGCATTCTGGATGAGCAGGAAATGCTTCACAGAAATATTTGCCTCCAGTTTTATACGCCTCAGCGTTATCAAAATTTAATACTGTGGAAAAAAGAATGGAAGATACAATAAAGCTTAATAGAAATATTTTTCCCTTCATGGATTGAGACCTCCTTTAACTATTGAAATTATTTTTTTTTCTTCTGACTCTAACATAAATGGCTCTGACCAAATCACAGAACCATCTGACAATGTTGCTTTTGCTACATAAGGTTCGCTAGGGATTATGGTGGGAAGCATCTCGATCCACTCTGTCATTCCATCTTCACTTGTGATGGAGGAATAAATCCAATTATCCACTGCTACATTAATTTGAGACTCATTGAACTCATCTGATACTCTAAACTTAACTTGACCATATTCTGGAATGATAATTTCTTTTTTTACAATCGCACTTTCAACAAAATCTTCTTGAAATGCATCAAGGAATCTTCCTTCCAAGTATATCTCTACAATATATTCGTGATTTGCAGGTAAGGTAGTCAGAAATGAATCATCAATTTGCATATTTTGATCATCAAATCCATCTGTAGAAATTATTTTAAACAAATTTTCATAAGAGTCTTGAAATATGGCAAACTCTAATGTAGAATTTTTAAAGTCATTTGTATCTGATGTGGTATGTATAACCAGTGCAGATTCCTCGTTGTTCATTTTGAGAGGTAAAATCATTTGAGGATATTCTGGAAAAGAAAAATCATCTTCAATATGTGCTGAAACTTTGATAGATTTATCATTAAATGGAATGCTAGTTATGAAAGAAAATTCCCCATTCACATCTGTGGTTACACTTTCTTTGATGTCTCCTATGTCTAAAATCACTTTTTGATTACTTACTTTTTCTTGAAAAATATCTGTTATTTTACCTTGTATGGTAATTTGCTGTTTGTTTGTTTTAGTATCATATTTTTGAAAAATATCATATTTTACTAGTGATGGGATGCCGTCTAGAATTTGAATTCTTTTTTGAACTATGTTATTTTCAGGATTGTCTCTCAAATGTGATAACGTATCATGATAATTAATTATTACAGTTACAATATAATTTCCTGAAACAGCATCTAAAATCGGCCCTGACGAAATTTCAATTCCATTTTCTAGTCCTGGTAAAATACTTTCTAACAGGGTAATTTTAGCTAGTTCTCCATTTACAATGAATCCTACTGTGACTGCATCTGATGTTTCTCCTGACGGAATCACTCCTGCATTGTATATTGAACCATGTATTGATACTGCTTCCCCTTCTTTAGGATTTTTAGGTTCCATCCAAATGTCATTTAGAATTAAATCTACTGAATTAATTTCTCCAAATAATTTAACTGACTCTGTCAAAGCAAATATGGGGCTGTAAACTAAGGAGAAAGCAAAACATCCAATTGCAAATATTTTTAGTATGTTGAGGTATTTCAAGTAAAATTACAAATAGACAAAGTCAGATTTATAGTCAGCTCTTCTCCGAATTTGGCCTTAATATGTAAGGTTTGTAATTCACTTGCCTACGATTTAACATTAATTTTTATACAAACTAGTAAAAATGCGTAAAGTAAAATTTCATATCTATATTCATGTAGTTATATTCATCAACTCTGAATTCGAGATAAATACTCTCAGAATAATTAATAAACCATCAAATTAGAAATCCAGCACTTGAATATTCTTATCATTGATGACAATCAACAAATTACATTACTTTTATCTAAAATTCTTATAACTAAAGGACATGATGTTATTTCTTCAAATTTATTTGAGGATGGATTGGAAAAACTCCGAGAAGAAAATTTTGACGTAATACTGATAGATGCACCGATGCCTGGATATGCGAAATTAAATGTGATTAATGAATTTGAAAAAATGGGCATTTTGAAATCACAGAAAATAATTCTATTTACTGGGTTAGAAATTTCAAATTCAATTGTTATGGAATTAAAGATGAAAGGATTGTATTCATACTTGAAAAAACCTTTGGATGTTGAAAAATTGATTCAAGCATTGTCATCTGTCCCCCTAACACAAAATACTGAATTAACGGAAAAAAGAATTTCTGAAGAACTGACAAAGAAAAAATTTGAGGATTTGAGATCTAATTTATCTTCACTCAAGCTTAAACTGAGTCCAACATAATTCATAAAAATTATAAAATTGTTTTTTGCATGTGTAATTTTTGTTTTAGATTGTGCAAAATAAACAAGATTAGAATTAGATTATTTTACATTTCACCTCTTTCATTTTGTTATTGTATTTATTTAATAAAAATAAGATAAAATGTTTGGATATTCTTAAATCATATGTTTATCATCTGAAATTTTTATTTTATATATTATATGGATACTAAAAATGCAATGGTTTTGATATAATCCTTTTGAAAAAACCCAAAATACAATATTGTAATTTTGATAATATATGATCTAGATTTTTTAATAATAATCTGTTTCTTATTATTACTGATTTTAAAATTTAATTCTACAAACGATGTCATTTCCAATTTTGATTATGTTTGAATAATTTATTGACTGTCAAAGTTACATTGTTTTTTAAATAAACAGGCGTTCACTTGTTTTTTTGGATATTTTATTTTTTATAAATATTGTTTAATCCGATTGACATATCTATTTTATTATAACTTTTTTTGTCATTTTATTTCTAAGTGATTAGAAACAAATTATAAAATCAAAATATTTCCATCTCAAAATTCATTTCGATGATAGAAATCCTTAGTTTGACCTCAAAGAAAATACATATGCGATCAATTAGCTTATTAACTAACATGTTTAATAATAAAAAATGAATTCTAAGTCCGGTCAGAAAGGAGCCTTAATCAAGTCTAAATATGAAACTTCAAAAACTGTCAATAAACAAGATGATTCTTTGCCTCTATACAAGAAAATAGAAGAAATGATATCTTCTGGAAAAAAAGATACTGGTAGATTACATCATATCTTGGATGCATTAAAACAAGGCAAATCTCTTTATCACTCTGATAAACAATATCTTGACGATTGTCTATCTTCTGTATTGCAAAGTTCAGATAGTTATGAAAAATTCAACTATCAAACTTCAAAAACTGTCAATAAACAAGATGATTCTTTGCCTCTATACAAGAAAATAGAAGAAATGATATCTTCTGGAAAAAAAGATACTGGTAGATTACATCATATCTTGGATGCATTAAAACAAGGCAAATCTCTTTATCACTCTGATAAACAATATCTTGACGATTGTCTCTTTGAATTCCCTGAGACTGAGAAAAAAACTCTATTTACAACTAAAAGTGATTTTCAATCTAAAGTATCTCTTGACATGCCCAGTAACATGATCTCCAAAAACGTTGTACCGTCAAGCCACGTTCAAACTTATGATTCCATGATAAACATTGATGAGAGAAAAGATGGTGAGAATGATCTTTCTACAGTAATGTATAGTATTGAATCCATATCTAATAAAATTGAAGATTTACGGAAAGAATATGAAAATGGTGCATCCACATTGGAAAGTAGAGATCAAACAATAACCTCTCATATTCACTCCCTAAATGCTAGATTTGAAGATTCAAAACTAATGTATGAGAAAAATGGAACAACTTTACAAAATGAAATAAAGTCACTCAAATCAGAAGTTTCTTCAATAAAGTCTGCGCTTTCTTCTGATAAAATTAACCTAACCCATGATTTTTCCGAGTCTGCAACGACAAAAAATATTGATACAAAATTTGGAACAAGTGAATATGACGAATCAATGAAAAGTTTTGCTAAAATTATAAAATCTAAAATTGATTCTACTCAATCACATCTTAATTCTTTAAACATTGAAGTAGATAAAATATTTTCAAATTCCAATTCTTTAAACGCTGAACTCCAGTCCACCAAATCTCAACTAGACTCTATCAAAACAGAATACTTGGGAAAAGAAGAATCTGCCAAGAAACAAATTGAACAGCTAACACAATCCATGAAATCTCAAAATGCACAACTCCAGTCCACCAAATCTCAACTAGACTCTATCAAAACAGAATACTTGGGAAAAGAAGAATCTGCCAAGAAACAAATTGAACAGCTAACACAATCCATGAAATCTCAAAATGCACAACTAGATGATGCTAAAACACAACTCCAGTCCACCAAATCTCAACTAGACTCTATCAAAACAGAATACTTGGGAAAAGAAGAATCTGCCAAGAAACAAATTGAACAGCTAACACAATCCATGAAATCTCAAAATGCACAACTCCAGTCCACCAAATCTCAACTAGACTCTATCAAAACAGAATACTTGGGAAAAGAAGAATCTGCCAAGAAACAAATTGAACAGCTAACACAATCCATGAAATCTCAAAATGCACAACTCCAGTCCACCAAATCTCAACTAGACTCTATCAAAACAGAATACTTGGGAAAAGAAGAATCTGCCAAGAAACAAATTGAACAGCTAACACAATCCATGAAATCTCAAAATGCACAACT
>Ga0224508_10004296_pt1 | contig 11666 bp, 10 predicted proteins | sample SF_Jan12_sed_USG_4_FD_170157 | JGI IMG/M metagenome (GOLD analysis project Ga0224508, IMG submission 170157) | Sediment microbial communities from San Francisco Bay, California, United States - SF_Jan12_sed_USGS_21 | ecosystem: Environmental > Aquatic > Marine > Sediment | place: USA...
TCAACTAAGACTAGAAAATTCACACTATTCCTTTCTTTTTTTTTATTCACTCTTAACGAAAGTTATGGACAAATTTTCCAGAAGTAATATCTAGGTGGTAATAAGCAGGGTACTCACATGTATGCAAAAATTCTAGCCATGTTATTTATTCCATTTTTAATGATCTCGATACCTGAAGGTTTTTCAGAGTTGGAAACTGCAACAAACACCAGTGTCTTTGCAGAGGGTCAACCACTATTCGTTTATGGAAAGGGATTACCAAACGAAAATTTGATAATTAGATTATTTGCACCAGATGGAACAATAGCAAGATTTGATCAAATAACTACAAATGATGAGGGTTCCTTTAACCACAACCTAATAGTTTGGCCTCCCTCTTCATCTAGTTTTCCTTTTGGAACTTATACTATTGAAGTAATTAGTACCGAACAAAGTGGAGAATCTCACAAAATTGATGTAAAATTTACCTCAACCAGTGAACCAATTGGTGTTCCAGTCGAAAGACAGGTAAATACACTCGTATTTGCACCAGAGTCTGCAGGAGTAAACAACTCTATTCGTGTGTTTGTTCAAACTACAAGTGATGGGCTTTTAATTGGAAGTGATCCAAAGCAACTACTTGAAACTACTCATGTTCACCTTCCATCAGGAAGAGTAGAAACACTAACTGATTCTTTTGCTACCTTACATCAGGGATTGTTCTTTGTCGATTATACTCCAAGAGAACAAGGAACCTATGTCTTTCACGTTGTGGCATTTAGCCAAGGAACAATTTCTCATGGTTCAGCAGCTACTCTAGTTCAAAGCCAAGATATTAGCGGAATTTCTGAACAGATTATCCAATTAGATTCCATTTTAGATGAGACAGCCGACGAACTGGTAACTTTAAAAACTGAAGTTCAAGAATTTGGTTTTACATTAGAAAATGCTAGTCGAAATATCGATACAAGTGTCGCATCAGTTTCAAATTCTGTTGAAAATATTGAGGAGGCGTCATCTCAGCTAAACTCCTTATTGTTTCCAATAGTAGCATCAATTGGAATTATTGTTGCACTCCAAGTGGCAATACTTGCACGAAGAAGATAGTTATAATAACTCAGAATTAAACTATAACAATATGCCCAAGGCGGCAATCTTTTTTTCGATAATTTTACTTTCTTCTGTATTTTCAAATTCTTATGGCTTTACAAGTGGTGATCTAGTTGATGATACTTTTGTTCCTACAAATTATGACACTTTTTTTGATTCAGATATTGTAGATATTTCTCCGGATTTTTTCACAGAAAATAATTACAAAAGATATGTGATATTTGGAGCTGGTGAAAATGATTTGGATTTTTCAAAAATCAATTCATTACATGGAATAGAATCTGACCAAGGATTTTTTCATATAGCAGTGTTAGAGGAAAAATCAGTCTCTAATCTGATCTCTAGGGGTTACTATGTAATTGAGGACTTTTTACTAGATTTTCATTCAGAGGAGGTTATTCAAGATGCATCAAGGATAGGCCAAATCACAGGTTCTCAGTTGGCTGAAACAAAATATAATGTTACAGGGAATGGAATAAAAATTGCAATTGTAGACACAGGAGTAGATTTTTCAAATCCAGACATAAAGGATTCTCTTGCACGAGACGAATTTAATCATCCAATAATGATTGATGTTGATGGACAAGGGATTGTTCTAACAAACTCTACCTTCTTTGGTTTTATCGATGAAAATAATATAATCAAAAATTATAGCAAACCCCTACCTGAAGGAATAACTTCAGATGTTTACCATACAAATGAAGGTGTTTTTCTTAATATTAATCAAAATGAAAAGGGAACCCAAGTTCCAATATACAATTCTTTTTTTCCTCAAGCTGGATCTAGCATTATTTTTAACGGAACCCTAAACAGTGATATGAAAATCGGTGATAATAATCGAGATTACATTAAATCAAAAAGTGGAATCTATCATCTTGGAATAATGTATCAAGGAGGTTTATCTGGACCCCTAGCTAGAATTCAAGTGGTGCCAATTCTTTTTGTGGATTCTAATGTAGCAGGAAATTATGATACCATAATTCCTGATCTTTCTACATCTTGGGAAGATTACACAAGGTCTCAATTAGAACCTGGAGAGGAACCAAAATATGATTTTGATTTTACTGATGAAAAACCAATTGTTTTGGGAAGTGGGAATGAGTTTTTAATTTATGACTCTAACAAAGATGGAACGATAGATTATAGTGCTGGAACAGTTGGTGCTAAAGTTTTAGATGTTTATGGAGTTATTCAAAATAAAACAACAACCATTGATGATACTTTGAGTGCAATAAATGGTACTCTTCTTCCTCCCCTTGATCCAAAAGGAGAATTTTTTGGAGTGATGACAGACTTTATGGGACATGGAACCGCCAGTGCCTCCTCAATTACCTCAAAAGGCTTACAAGAATATGATATTTATAACAACACCAAAAAATTTGTAATTAAAGGAGTAGCACCTGATGCAAAAATTGTTCCAGTAAAAGCTCTTTGGTTTGGCGATACGGTTTATGCTTGGTTATGGGCTGCTGGATTTGAAAGTGAAAAGGAAAATTGGAAATTTACTGGCAAAACAAATGTGGATATAATTTCAAACAGTTGGGGCATATCCACTTTTCCATCTCTTAAATCAGCCCCAGGAATGGATATCTTATCCGTAATCCAAGGTATCCTTTCAACCCCAAAATCCCTTGATAATGATTATCCGGGAATAACTATTGTGTCTAGTGCTGGAAATTCAGGTCCAGGATATGGAACTATTGGAATGCCCAATGCCTCGCCATTTGGAATTTCAGTTGGAGCAACTACGAATAATGTTTTTGTTGGATACGGACCATTTGAAAATCAACCAAGGTTTGGAAATACAACTTCACACTTTAATCATGTAGTTGATTTTTCAAGCCGAGGTCCAGGAATTATTGGTGATCCCAAACCAGATTTAATGAGTATAGGTGCTCATGGATTCACGCCATCATCAATGTTAAAGACAGATAAAGATTCCAAAGCAGAATCGTTTTCTCTATTTGGTGGAACTAGTATGGCTGCACCAATAGTTGCAGGCAGTGCTGCTGTTTTGATGGAGGGATTAAACAATCAATCAAAGGAATATGATTCTTTTAGAATTAAAAATATCTTAATGTCTACTGCAACAGATCTTCAAAATGATCCTTTCAATCAAGGGTCGGGATTAGTAAACCTAGATTCTGCAATTGACTTTGTAAATGAGGAAAATGAAATTTTTATTGTTTATAATGATGCATCTTACAATAACATAAAAAATATTTTAGATCCGGTTGTAGAATCTTATAATTCTACAGCCATTGGTTTTGAAAAATTTAAAATCCCCTCAAAGGCTATGCCGATGACAAGTTGGTTTGCAGGACAATTGACTCCTGGAGAAAAAAGCTCTGCAAACTTTACAATAGAAAATCCCAATGATGAACCAATTGAAATAAAAATAAAATCTCAAAAAATATCTCTAATGAAAAAAAATCAGTTTGAGGGAAAAACAAAAGTACAGCAACAAGATACGAATTATCTAAAAGATCCAGATTTAAAAGGAAAATCTGCCTTTATCCCAAATTATGTTCCACTTTCTGATATCAAGTTACACAAAAATCTTGGAGAATTCTTTGATAAACAAAATCCCATTCCTGAAGATGCCTCATTGTTAATTTTAAACGTGAATTTTCCCTTTAACAGCTTTATGAACAAAACTGACGATATTTATGCAAACGATATTAAAATTTCATCATTATATCTTTATGATTGGAACGATAAAAATAACAACACCAGAATTACCAGTAATGAATTATCATTAATTAGTAGAGCTGGTTCTTGGGGAACGGTTCAGGAATTACGAATTACAGAGCCAAATGAAAAATTTGATGGTGTTCCACTTGTTGGAATTTATCCAGTTCCTACGACATTTTCGTATTGGGAAGGAGATACAGGAAAAAATTCAACATCAATGGATTATACTTTATCGGCAAGTTATTACCAAAAACAAGATTGGCCTCTTATTTGGCCAGAGTCCTCCACCATTACTATTCCACCACAAGATACAGTTGAGGTAAAAGTGAATTTGGTTTTACCAACTGAAATTCAAACTGGTGCATATCAGGGATTTTTAACCTTTGAAAGTGAGAAACATACAGTAAATTCCCCAGTATCTGTGGTAGTAAAACAACCTATTGACCAAAAAGATACTCCTATTTTGATTCCAGGTTTTCAAAGTGAGGATGTGCTTTATGGAAACGGATATGTCAAAGGTGCCTTTGACATGGCAAATCGTTACATGGCAGGAGACTGGAGACAATATTATTTTGATATTCAAGATGATTCTATTAATTCAGCGGCAATAGAACTTTCTTGGGTTACAGATGACACAAATCTTTCTGTTTTTGTAATGAATCCAAAAGGGGAAATAATTCAAACAAACATGCCATCAGGAATATTTGGACATTTTCTTGGATGGGCATCGCTTGATTGGTTAGGAAACTCATTGTTTAGTCAAGGGGGAGGGTTCTTTCCAGTAAAAAATAAGGATAATACATCCACTGTAATTTATGTTCCAATTAATCAAACAGGTACTTACTCAATTTTAGCCCATTCTACTTTGTTTGGTGGAAATTCAACTACAGAGCCTATCTCTCTAGCTGCAAAATTTTCCACAATTTCAGCTGATGTCCAATCTGAATTAAATGAATTAAACCAAACAAAACTTCAACCACCGTTAATACTCCCAAATAAAACAGATTCTCTCCAAGAGGCAACCGAAATAGAAGTTTCAAATGATTCATCAATTATTTTAAAACAAGAAAAAATCACTGAAGAAATTTCATTTCCCATTGAATTGGTTATTGGCATAGGAATAGGATTTGCGATCGGATTGTCATTTGTATTTATTCAAAGACGAAATTCAGATAAATGATTGAACAAGGTTTATAAGCAATTTGGCGAGTACGTCAGCTTGAATGTCAGACCAGGAGACGAAAAAATCTGGTGGATTATCCAGACGAGACTTTCTCAAGTTAATGGGAGCTGCAGGAACAGGATTAGCATTTGCTCCGTTTATTCCATTTGGGAATTTTATGCCAAATCCAGCATCATCTACTCTAGAAAAAGTCCCAGTAATATTACCGGATGGCACCCAAGCAAATGTTAACACTTATCCAATAAATCATGCAGAGGTTATTACATATCCTGCAACAGGAGATGCTGCACTTGATGCCGAAGCATTTCGAAAATGGCAATTTATTAGATTACCTGAGGAACTTGGAGGTTCGAAAAACGATATTTCTGCTTTTAGAGGATTTAGTATGATCTGTCTCCACCTTTGGTGTTTATGGAAATACTGGCCTGATGAGGGTAGAAAAAGGGGAGAATGTCCATGTCATGGAAGTATGTATAATGCAGAAACTGGAACAGCTTATGTAGGTCCGGCATCAGTTCAAGCCCCACCATCAAACACTTTACCTAAACTAAATTTTGAAAAAGATTCAGATGACCTTTTATGGATTTTACCACCAAAGTGGGGACCGAATGACAATGGAGTAATTGGATATGGCCGTTTCCCTAAGTAGAAGAACTGGTGCAGTTGCATTCTTTTACTGGTTATGGGATGGCTTAGACAGATCTATTTTTACTGCAATTAAATTTTCATTTCCCGCAAGATTTGTAAGTCCATTTGGATTTTTGGGTATGCTTACATTTGTTGTGTTCATAATTCTTGGAATCTCTGGGGCATTACTGATGTTTTACTATCAACCAATTTTAGATAGGGCTTGGGATAGTGTACAATTCATTAATGATGAAGTCCCATTTGGTTTTCATATCCGAAACATTCACTATCATGGGTCAAATGCAATGGTTCTACTTGCTGTACTCCACATGTATTATCAATACTTTAGCGGGAGATACAAAATAAGAAATGAAATCTTATGGGTTACAGGTGTGATTCTTGGCGTCGTAACTATTCTTGAAGCCTTTACGGGTTATGATGTAATATTTAGTGAGAGAGCAGAACTTGCTATTAGTATTGCAGCATCTCTTACAACTTCAATCCCTGTCGCCGGACCTGTAATGCGAGATGCGATGTTAGGAAGTGGATTCTCTGATTTTGTTTTAAGATTCTATGCACAACACGTATTTCTTTTACCAATCGTCATGCTCGGGTTAATGGCAGTGCACTTTCCACGATTTCTGGTTTTTGATGTACCCATGGTTATGGCTATAAGTGGTGCGATTCTAATCACAGGAGGGGTTTTTCCAATTGATCTTGGTTTCAAATTTGAACCGAATGTACCGCCAGGTGTAACAGTCCCTGAGTGGTATCTGACAGGAATTTATGCATTCATGAGAACCCAGTATGACAAGTTTGTTACAGGGCTACTGTGGCCTTTACTGTTTATCATCGCTCTGGTCTTAATACCATTCATTGACAGATACAAAAAATTCTCTTGGAGGGATCGTCCTTTAATTACAGCATTTGGAATCACAGGTCTTGCTCAAATTATGGTAACAACATATTGGGGATTCTATATTTCTCCTGACGTATCAATTCCCCTAGTAGAACGTCTTGTTATTGACCCGATATTCTTCTACTCCACAATGATACTCTTAGTCCCTGTAGGATTTGGATTTACCTACATGATGATAAAACTTGCCAATGAATCTGAAAGAAAAGCAAAACTAAACAAAGAAAATGCACCTCAAAAAGTTGCAACCATCAATCTTTCAGAAAAATGGATCAATTGGCTCCTTATTGCTTTATTGGCATTCCAAGTTTTGTTAAATATTGCAGCTTACAATGCTGCCTTGATTGGAATGAAGAACATCTCCTTGTTCTTTATAGGGATTATATTATTGGTGTTTGCCGGATTTTTCCATATCTACAGATATGGAATAGCCCAAGCCCAAAATCCCCCACCTCCACCTCCAGATCCAGAACTTGAGGAAAAACCAAAATTGCAAGAACCAGAACCCGTTCAAGAGGTCAGCAAGCTTCCGGAGGATTCAGGAAAATCTGAAGACAAAAAAGAATTATCTCCAGAAATTAAAACTCCAAAAGTGCAAGCAGATGTTGGTTTTGACGTCAACCAAAAAACAAACATTGGATCAGCTGACTTAACCAAACCCTAGAATCCTAATTTCTAAAAAAGCTTTATAAGAACTCTGGAGGAAAAAAGTCTATTGAGTGCTACGACATCAAGCCATGCATATGGAATTGGATTAATTACAGTAATAGTCGGAATGTCAGTAGGGCTTATTTTCTATACTGGATTTTATCTTCCTGAATCATTAGCAAAACCATCTGTACCTGAGCATATTTTACATCCTGAGGAAACTTTTGTAATAGAGATTGTTTTGGGTGCAGTAAATGAAGGAGCCGACAACTATGTCCCCAATAAACCAACTATTACTCTTGAAAAAGATAACCTTGTAAAATGGATTAATATTGATGATACACCACATACCGTAACTCCTGATCATCGCTCCTCTGATTCTTACAGCGGAGATTTTGGATCCTCTGGAGTTCTTATGCCTGGTGAAGAATACGAATTTCTATTCACCGAACCACAGGAAATTCATTATCATTGTGAACCACATCCTTGGATGACTGGAGTAGTAAAAATTGAGAAAGGAAGATTCTAAGCAGAATAATTTCCAAATATTATTTGACTTTCTATTTCTTTATGCTGTTCTATAATTGATGCTCTAAATTTTACTTCATGTTCTTGTTTTGGTTCAAAGGAAATAACTGCAGTAAATTCAGCTTTGTTTTCTGGCATTACATCTTTGTTGATAAAAAGTCTAGATACATTTTGAGATATTTTTTTCCCGTTATATGATTTGTAGGTAATGTGTTCATTTGAATCCAATATGGTTGTATTGATTACAACTCCATCATACCTACCAGGATATGATACCGTAACGGTACCTTTTATTTCTGAATTCATATGAATCTCTTTCGAATTCAGAGTAAATTCAATGTCTTTCATAAAAAAATATAATTTTATTCTGAATAAATTTGTTAGAGCGGGCCCAAAGGGCTTCGATCCCTTGACCATTGGATTAGAAGTCCAACACTCTATCCATGCTGAGCTATGGGCCCAAAAACCACCATTGTAATTGCTATTTTAAGGGTTTACAACCACTTTTTTTTGTAATTCTCTCTTTCCATTTTAAACAAAAATTGTTGAGCATATCCAGAAAAAAGACCAAAATAATTTGTAATTTTTCCATGTAGAATTTCATACTGATTTTTGGTAATGCTTTTCGTAGATAGTTCAAAGATATTGGGATAGTATTTTTCTAAAATTCTAATCATCCATCTGTCTAATGGAAACGCTTCTAATTTATCGAGAGAAAATAGTAATATGCAATCTGCAACCTTGTTACCCACCCCAGGAACCTTGGAAATTATTTCTTTGGCTGTAAAATAATCACATTTTTTTAGATAATCAAAATTAATTTCCTTTGAATAAACCATTTCTGAAGCAATTTTGACAAAATTTGAACGATAACCAGTTCCACAATTTTTTAATTCCTGAAGGGATGCTGATGCTAGAATTTTAGGTTCAGGAAATAAAAAAAATTCATTGTTATCAAAAAAAACTTTTTTACCAAAATTTTTACAAATGTTTTCCAGACATATTTTGATTTTTTGGATATTTGAATTAGAAGAAACAATAAATGAAATGTAACATTGAAAAGGATCTTGTCTTAATAATCGAAGTCCCAGGTATTTTTTTACTGCTTCCTTCGTTATTTGATCTTTTGAAATTGATTTCAAAATTTCCTCAAGATTATCTTTTTCTCTAAAGAAGTCTATTTTTTGTTTTGAAAATGATTTAATTTTTCCAGATTCATTAATCTTTAAAACATCTCTACCATTAATTCCATACCAATTATTCTGATTTCTTTTCCAAAGAAAAACCTGTCCGCTGTTTATTGTATTTTCTAAATTAATTGTACAATAATCTAACATCTTAGATAGTTATTATGTCATTAACTGAAGGAGAATAGGCATCAAGTCCAAATTGTTCATGGATCTCTTCGGCAAATTTTTCACAAGATTCACTATCTCCATGAACTGTCCAAACCTTTGGATTGCCCTGTATTTTTTTTACTACCTCAAACAATTCCTTTCTATCTGCGTGACCAGAAAATTGGAATTGCTTTACTTCGGCTGCCACATTAAGATCCTTTCCTCTAGTGTTAACTTTACCAGTATCAAGAAGCTTTTTGCCAGGAGTTCCTTCACCTTGGTAGGAAACAAGTGCGATTCCATTTTTGCTATCAAAGGAGAGTTGTTGCAGGTAATATGTTGCATTTCCTCCGACTAACATCCCTGCAGGCGAAATAACCACACAAGGTTCTTCAATTGCCCGTTTTCTCTTGTCATGATCCTTTATTGCAACGGCTTCATTAATTGCATCTGCAAAAATTTCAGGATCTCTAAGATAATTTGGATGACGAAACATTATATCATTTACTTTTAGGGCCATTCCATCCATGATGATTTTGTGTTTAAAATTAGAACTTCGTAAAATACAAGCAATCTCCTGAGAGCGTTCAACTGAAAAAGATGGAATAAACAACACACCTTTTCTATCCATTACTTCATTTGCAAATTCGATTAACTCCCCTTCTGACTCCTTTCTAGGTTTTTGATCAGTTTGAGAATACGTGCTTTCAATTATTAATAGGTCAATGTCTCCGATATCCAAGTCCGCCTCACGTAACATTCTAGAACCGTGAGTTTTAATGTCACCAGTATAGAATAACTTCTTTTTTTCAGATTCTACTAAAACGCTACTTCCACCAATCACATGACCTGTTTCTCTTAGCTCAAAAGTTGCATTTCCCTTGGTTATTTTGTGTTTAAATCCTATTTCTTTGGAATTTCTCATCATGTTGTTTAATTCAGGTAATCCGAATGGCTGGGCATCTTTGGTAATTTTTAACATATCCTCAATTAGAAGCTGCGTTAAATCAAATGTTGGTGGAGTTGCATATACATCGGTATTTCCACTTACAAACAATGAGGGAACATTTCCAGAATGATCAAGATGGGCATGAGTAATAATTATGGCATCCAAATCTTTAGGTTTTACATGCACCGGGTATTGTGGGGGTGTTCCCCGCCTTCCAAACAATACCCCATAATCTAATAACAAATTGGTTCCATTACAATTTACTAAAAAACCGGAACGGCCTACTTCATTAGCAGCTCCTAAAACTTTTACATCCAAGAAGTAATCTGAAATCGAATCTATGTTAATACCTTGCCAACATGGATCCGATCATTACGTATAATATGGAATCTACAAAAGCTTTAATTAGTGCAAGCTAAGATCCGATCCACATGGGACGATCCTATGATGAGTGGATAGCTCAACAAGACCAATCTCTTGTTGCAAAAACTCGTGCAGGCGATGAAGGAAATAAAGTACTTCTTAACCAAATTAACTGGATTTGGGTTCACAATCTTATGAACAAGAAGGCAGATCTTAATCCATCTTCAGCAGAATTACTCGATTGGGTAACTTCTGGTCAAATCGATGCAATGAGAAAATAAACGTGCTTAACACGTTATCTTTTTGTTTTTTATTTAATGTCAAAGTGCAGACTGCACATATTTTTTAGATCTATTTCATAACAGGGTTATGAAATTCAATCATGGTTTAAATAGCAACCCAGCAATAAAAGATTGAATAAAATGCCAATCGCAATACTTCCAGACATTGATGAGCAAAGATGTATCGGATGTGCACTATGTGTAGAAATCTGTACAACTCTTGGTCCAGATGTCCTTAGAGTAAAACCAGTCGAAGGCTGGAAGAGAGGTAAAGCATTTGTCTTTTACCCAGAAAGATGTATTTCTGATGGTGCATGCATCGGTGTATGCCCAACAAAATCAATCTTTTGGATGAGACCAATGAATTACACTGCTGGACAACCAGTACCTCTTCACAAAAACGGTGTCTTCGTAAACGGCTGGGCAGAAGACGCAGCCTTATAGACTGTATCTTACAGCACACATTTTTTTCTTATTTTTGTTAAATTGATTTTTTCTTTATTTCTCTTGGAAGAATTTTGATAAAGTTTTTCAAAAAATCATCTTTCTTATCAAAATAGATTTCTGAAAACTTGTTGTTTTCAAAAAATTTTATCCAAGTTTTTTTAAATTCGGTAAACTCTATTGGATTAAAAATCACTCTTGCAGTCTCATGATGAGCTGCTGGAAAAATATCTGATATTTCATTTGGTATTAAACCTAGTTGAGGATTATAGTAGCAAACTTGGATTGAATCAATATTTTTGAATTTTCGTTTTAGACCAAAATAATCATGGGATAAATATCCTGGTTTTATTTTTGGTTCTTTTAATAAAATTAAGGAATTTTTCTTTGTTTTGAATCTTCTAACTATGGCATGATAGGAAAGAACTTCTGGCCTATATTGATCCTCTTTATCATAAAGAAAAATAGCTTTTTCTTTAAATTTTGGAGTTGAAATAGCTAAACTTTCAGAATTTGCAATAAAAATTTCAATCATTTCATATAATTTTGGATGAGCCCTTGCCTTTTTCAAGACATATTCCCATAACCTTCCTTCATAAATGGCCTG
>Ga0224508_10004297_pt1 | contig 11666 bp, 11 predicted proteins | sample SF_Jan12_sed_USG_4_FD_170157 | JGI IMG/M metagenome (GOLD analysis project Ga0224508, IMG submission 170157) | Sediment microbial communities from San Francisco Bay, California, United States - SF_Jan12_sed_USGS_21 | ecosystem: Environmental > Aquatic > Marine > Sediment | place: USA...
ACTCGGCGCCGACACGCTGGTGCATGGCCATTTCGGCAGCGACCGCACCGACCTGACGGCGCGGCTTCCCGGCGTGAAGCACCTCGGGGCCGGCGAAATTCTGCCGCTCTCGGTGATGCCAGAGCACCTGCACCTCTTCGACGCCGAGACCGGCGCGCGCCTGGACGGCGCCGCCTGATGAAGCTGATCCAGGTGTCCGACCTGCATCTCGTGCCGCCCGGCGTCCGCCTGCTCGGGCTCGACCCGCGCGCCCGGCTGGAGGCCTGCATCGCCGACATCAACGCGAACCACGGCGACGCCGAGCTCTGCCTCTTCACCGGCGATCTGGCCGACCGCGGCGCCCCCGCGGCCTATCGTGAGCTGCGCGACGTGCTCGCGGCCCTGGCGGTCCCCTACCGCCTGTTGATCGGCAACCATGACGACCGGGAGGTTTTCCGCAACGCCTTCCCGGAGGCCCCGCTGGACGAGAACGGCTTCGTCCAGTCGGTCGTGCGCGCGTCGGCCGGCGACCTGGTCCTGCTCGACACCCACGAGCCCGGGACGGGTGCGGGCAGTTTCTGCGAGCAGCGCCAGGCCTGGCTCGGCACCCGCCTGGCCGAGGCCGGGGGGCGCCCGGTCTACCTCTTCATGCACCATCCGCCCTTCGACATCGGGATCCCCAGCCTGGACCGCATCCGCCTCGAGCAGCCGGAGGGTTTCGCCGCTGCCCTGGACGGCACGGCCAACATCGTTCACCTCTTCTTCGGCCACGTGCACCGCCCGGTCAGCGGCAGCTGGCGCGGCATTCCCTTCTCGGCCCTGCGCTCGACGGTCCATCAGGTGCCGCTCGACTTCGAGACCGAGGCCCCGGTGCCCTACAACCACGAATCCCCCGCCTATGCCGTCATCCTGATCGGCGACGGCTGCACCGTAGTCCACCACCACTGCTACCTCGACAACAGCCACGTGCCCCCCGGCACCGAACGCTACGCGCCGGCGACGTGACGGGTTTGCAGCCGGCTGCGGCCAACTGTCAGGTGATTACCGTCTCAGAGCACTTTCTAGGCCAAGCCGGATGAGCGGAACGGCGGCAGGCGACGAAGGAGCGGCGCCGCGGTCCGGGGGCGCGGCTTGGCTGCCATTTGTCCTGCTGCTGGTCCTGGGGACGCTCTGGGGCGGCACCTTCACGCTGTCGAAGGTCCGCGATCGAGGGCGGCATCCCGCCGCTGGGCTACGCCTTCTGGCAGGCCCTCGGGCCGGCCCTGGTCTTGCTGCTGGTCTGCGCGCTGCGCCGGATCCGCCTCGGCCTGACGCGTGGCGAGGTGTTGTTCTACGTGACGGCGGGGCTGCTCGGCATCACGATTCCCAACATCAACTTCTTCTTCGTGATCGGGCACATCCCGGCCGGTGTCATGGCGGTGGTCGTGGCCACCGCGCCGATGCTGACCTACGGCTTCGCGCTGGCGCTGGGCGAAGAGCGCTTCGGCGGGCGGCGCGCGGCCGGCATCGGGCTCGGCCTGGCCGGAGCGCTCTGCCTGCTGCTGCCGCGCGCCAGCCTGCCCGACCCGGCGATGCTCGGCTGGGTCGTCCTGGCCTTCCTGACGCCGGCCTTCTATGCCGCCAACAGCATCTACTCGGCGCGGCGGCGCCCGGCCGGCGGCCACTCCCTGGCGCTGGCCTGCGGCATGATGTTCGGCGCGAGCATCTTCCAGAGCACGGCCATGCTGGCGAGCGGCAGCTTCTATCCCCTCTGGCCGCCCTTTACGCTGCCCGACTGGGCGCTGATCGGGCAGATCGCGATCTCCTCGGTCGCCTACATAATGTTCTTCGAGGTCCTCCGCCTGGCCGGCGCGGTGTTCTTTAGCCAGGTCGGCTACATCGTGACCCTGACCGGCCTGGCCTGGGGCATGGCCGTCTTCGGCGAGCGCCACAGCGGCTGGCTCTACCTGGCCACGGGGCTGATCTTCGCCGGCCTCGCCCTGGTCAACCTGAAGCGGCGCGCGCGAAGCGGGCCGGGCCGCGCCCCTGCGGGCCCGTCAGACGAGCGCTGAAGGTCAGGCGGTGCCTTACCGCGGCAAGGCGGCGCGCAGGGCGGCGGCCTTCGGGTTGGACACCTTGCGGCCGATGACGATGTCGCGCGGCGTCGGCTGGCCGCCGTAGTACTCGCCGTTCCAGGTCTCGCGCTTGATGATCGCCGCGCCCTCCAGCGCGCCGCCGCCGAACAGCCCCTGGTTCTTTGAGAAGGCGTAGACGTCGAGACCCAGGTTGGTCGTGGTCGAGGCTTCGATGCCGCCGCCGATCGGTCCGACCGCGACGCTGGCATCGGCGCCCAGCTTGAACTGGCTGTTCAGAACGGCGTCGACCGCGCCGTCGTTCATCACGGTGAGCACGACCTGCGAGACTTGGCCGCCGATCTGCAGGCCGATGCTGCCGGCCGCCAGGGTGTAGAAGGCCGGCGGGCTCCAGCTGCCGTCCTTGCCCTTGACCAGGAACACGCCCGAGCCGCCCTCGCCGCCGATGATGAACCCGCCCTTGACCAGCTGCGGGAAGATCAGCACGCCCTTGGCGGTCGCGAGATACTTCTTCAGCTCCGGCATCTCGGGGTCGCCGAGCAGTGCCTCGATGGTCAGGCGCGACTTGTCGACCAGTTGCTCCGGCTCGCTGGCGGCGCCGGCCGGACGGATCGTTGTAAGGCTCAGCGCGAACACCGCGGCAAGAATGGCGAGTCCAGAAAAGGTTCTCGGTACGTTGAAAGCGGTCATCGCTGGTCCTCTTGCGGTTCAAACGCTGGCCGGCTCCGCGTCAGCGGCCCGACCCACTGTTCATATAGGGCGCCTGGTTCACGCGCACCACCCGCCAGGCCTCGTCCTGCTCGCTTGCCGGGGCGACGCTCGACACCGGTCCGGCGATATGGTCGACGCGGGTCAGCGAGCAGTTGTCGACGCTGAGCGCGAGCGCCCGTTCCGGGTCCAGCCCGAGGGCGAGCGCGAGCGCCGCGCGGATCGTGCCGCCATGGGCCACGGCGACGATGTCGCGCCCGGCGTGCTCGGCCGAGAGCCGCCGGACCGAACTGTGGACCCGCGCGACGACCTGGACGAAGGACTCGCCGCCCGGCGGCGCCTCGGTGGCCGGCGCGAGCCAGAAGCGGTGCCAGGCGCCGTCGCGCCTTTCGGCCAGCTCGGCGTGGCTGAGGCCCTGCCAGTGGCCGAAATGCTGCTCGGCCAGCAACGGCTCGACCAGCGGCTCCGGCGCAGCGGCCAGATGGTCGAGGATCGCCTGGGCGGTCTGCCGTGTGCGCTGCAGGTTGGTGATCACCCAGACCGGGTCTTCGGGCAAAAGCGCGGCCAGGCCCTCGAAAGCCGGCCGGTCCGAGCAGTCGGCCGGCAGGTCGCCCTGGCCGTAGATTCGGCCGCCGGAGTCGACCGGCGCGTGTCGGATCCACCACCAGCGGGTGGTCGCGCTCATGCCAGGGCCACCGCGGTCAGCAGCACGGCGATCTCGGCCGCCTGCTGCAGGGCGCCCAGCACGTCGCCGGTGTAGCCGCCGATCTGCGCCCGGGCGAGCCAGGCGACCAGGGCGGCGCCCAAAACGCCGGCCAGCAGCGTGGCCAGCCCGGCGCCGAAACCCTGTGCCAGCACGGCGACCGCCGCCGCCAGGGAAAGCGCGATGCCGGCGTCCCGGGTCTCGGGCCGGCCGGTCGCGACGGCCAGGCCCGAGCTGCGGGCCAGCGGCAGCGTCGCCATGGCGGCCGGCAGGCAGGCGCGCGATATGGCGTGGGCGGCCGCCAGCGCGAGGACGACGGCGGCCGGCGCGGCGAGCGCGGCCAGCGCCGTCCCGCGGATTGCGATGGACAGCACCAGGACCGCCGCGCCGTAGGCGCCGGTCCGCGAATCGCGCATGATCTCCAGCTTGCGCTCGGGATCGGCGCCGCCACCGAAGCCGTCGGCCGTGTCCGCCAGGCCGTCCTCGTGCAGGGCGCCGGTCAGTCCCATCGTCGCTGCGACCGCGATCAGGCCGGCGATGAGCGGCGGCAGGCCCAGCGCCGCGGCCAGCCAATAAGCCGCGCCCCCGGCCAGGCCGATCCCCAGGCCGACCACCGGGTAGACCCGCGTGGCGCGGCTCAGGCTGCCGACCCCGCCGACCGGGCCGATCTCGCCGACCGGAACGCGGGTCAGGAATCCCACGGCGACCCTAAGGTCGGTCGACCATTCGGCGAGCTGGGGAGGAGGCGGCATGGAGCGGGGCCGGGGCGTGATTTCGGGTGGTCTTCGCCGCCCGGTTATAGGACAGTTGGGGTGCCAGGAAAACGCCCATCACGCGCCCACGACCGCGGCCGGCCGCGGTGGGGACAAAGGGGAGAGAGGCCATGAAGGACAGGAGGTCCGAAGAACCCAATCTGGACGAGATCCGCGCCCTCCTCACCGAGCTGCCGGGTCCCGACGCCGAGGCCGCGTCGGCCGCCGCCGCCCGCCAGGCCGAGCTCACCAAGCCGGCCGGTTCGCTCGGCCGCCTGGAGGAGCTGGCGGAATGGCTGGCGGCCTGGCAGGGTCGCGTCGAGCCGGTACTCGACCGGCCGCACACCGCGGTCTTCGCCGGCAACCACGGGGTCGCGGCGCAGGGCGTCTCCGCCTATCCGGCCGCGGTCACCAAGCAGATGGTGCGAAACTTCATCGACGGCGGCGCGGCGGTCAACCAGCTCTGCGCGCTAGCCGACGCCGACCTCAGGGTCTACGAGATGGCCCTGGACGAGCCGACCCGCGATTTCACGCAAGCGCCCGCGATGCGCGAGGCCGACTGCGCGCGAGCGCTCTCCTACGGCATGATGGCGGTCGAGGCGGACATCGACGTCCTGGCGCTGGGCGAGATGGGCATCGCGAACACGACCAGCGCGGCGGCGATCTGCCATGCGCTCCACGGCGGCCGGCCCGAGGACTGGGTCGGCCGGGGCACCGGCGTCGACGACGCCGGGCTGCTGCGCAAGGCCGAGGTCGTGCGCCGCGCCGTCCAGCTGCACCGGAACGACATGGCGGATCCCTTCGACGTGCTGCGCTGCCTGGGCGGCCAGGAGATCGCGGCGATTGCCGGCGCGATCCTGGCCGCGCGCATGGCCAGCATCCCCGTGTTGCTCGACGGCTACGCCTGCACCGCGGCGGCTGCGGTGCTGCAGGCCGCCGAGCCGCGCGCGCTCGACCACTGCCTGGTCGCCCACGTCTCGGTCGAGCCCGGCCACCGGCGCCTTCTCACCAAGCTCGGCAAGCGCCCGCTCCTCGACCTCGGCCTGCGCCTCGGCGAGGCCTCCGGCGCGACCCTGGCGATCCTGCTGCTGCAGGCCGCCGTCGCCTGCCACAACGGCATGGCGACATTTGCCGAGGCCGGGGTGAGCGGGAAGGGGGGTAGGGGGTGTAGCCGCGGGCCTGCCCGCCGACACCCAGGCCGAGGAATGCCCCGTCAGTAGACGATCTCCATTGGAAAGCCGGTCGAGTCCACCGGAGGACTTTTCGGAAGTGTTTGAGCTTCCCCATGCACTATTCGGGTGGCCGTCCAAAGGGCGGCAATCGCATCTAGGATGTCGTCGTCTGCGACATGTTTCTTCGGGTGGTTGCCCCGGCCCAAGACGACGACATCCGGGCCAAGCCACCCCTCGGCGAGCTTGCTTCTCCTTGCCTTGCCCGCCCGGGTTTTCTTACCCGCTGCCATGGGATGCCCGCTTGCCCACGACCAAAAACAAACCTCCGGATGCACCTCGCGAATCCGCCGCCTGGCTTCAGGACTTGTTTGAAGCAGTTCATCGACGTCACGGATCTTCGGGTAAAGAGCCCAGGCTTGAGTTCCCACCTTCCGGCCGTCGCGGAGCGCCGTGACCCTGGACGCTTCTTCGCGGGTCTCAGCTTGCAGAGCAGGTCGAATTGGAGCCGGAAACACGCTGTTTCGTCGGGGCCACCTCAGGCACTGACGCGCGAGTCGATCACAGTCACGCGGTCCCGCTTCGGACAAGCCGATCGGAATGTCCAAAGCAAGAACAGTGGGCCGTGGAAGAACCTCCAACAATCGCGATGCGTGCTCTACGACGTGAAAATGCAGCTCTCCTGTCTCGGTCTCCCGCGAGGCCCTGAACCAGCTCTTCTTGCAGCCATCTGCACCCGCTACCCAGACCATTCCACCATCTTGCCTCATTAACCGACGCCCCGCGAGGGTGAGCATATATCGCTGTTGGTCGATGTTCCCGCCAACCCCAAACGGCAGACCAGGGGTTGCTCGAAGCCCGGGCGAGCCGACCCCTCTCAGCACACCTCCGAACGCCCGCCTATTCCCCGATCTGCAGCAGGAGGGCGTGGCGTCGGGCGGCCTGGAAGCTGTATAGGAAGATGACGGAGGCGAGGAACTGACAATGGTTTCAGGACAACGCGGGAACAATGGCACGCTGGCACTGTTTTTCATGAAATATCTATTGTATCATCGTTTTTCACTATATATGCTTGTTTTTCAGAGAATTTGATGGCTGAGAATCTAATTTCAGGAACAGATACGGTTTTCATGAAATGACTGCGCAGCATCGGTATTCGGGGCCGGTCACCGTTTTCCACGAAAGGCGGCTGCCTGTAAGGGCCACGCCGGCCGGGTACGCGGCCCTTATCCATGCCTGCGAGCTGGCCGTACCTTTGCCCCTGACTCTCTCGGCCATCGGCGAACACCATAAGATCATAGAGCAGGCGGGCTGGCGCATTCTCACCCCCCGCCATACGCCTCGCCCGACCCTGGAAGGCCATCTCACCTTCGCCCTAAAGTATGAGGGGCTCGATCTTGCCATTCTCAAGCGCCTGTTCGACGCCGTTGACGAGGGCGAAATCGAAACCCTTGTCCGGTCCAAGCCGACCGGCGGCTATGCCCGACGCATCTGGTTCCTCTATGAATGGCTCACCGGCAACCGGCTGGACCTTTCCGATGCCGCCAGGGGCACCTATGTCCCGGTCGTCGATCCCAAGCGGCAATATGCAGCCATCGCCGAAACCTCGCCCCGCCATCGCGTCAAGAACAATCTCCCCGGCACGCGTGAATTCTGTCCGCTCGTATTCCGGACGGAGGCACTGGACCAGTTCATCGCGATGAATCTGGCCGAGCGCGCCAGGGCCGCTGTCGCCGACGTGCCCCGCCATCTGCTGGCGCGCACGGCGGCCTTTCTGTTGCTGAAGGATTCCAGGTCGAGCTACGCCATCGAAGGCGTGCGCGCGCCTCATGACCGCATTCAACGATGGGGCCGCGCCATAGGCGAGGCCGGCAGGAAGCCGCTTGATCTCGAAGAGTTGCTCCGGCTGCAGCGTATTGTCATCGGCGATGCGCGCTTCGTGCGCTTCGGTTTGCGCACGCAAGGCGGGTTTGTCGGTGAGCATGACCGTGATACGCGCATGCCGCTGCCGGACCATATAAGCGCTCGGCACGAGGACCTGCCGTCTCTCATCGACGGCATGGTGGCCTTTGACCATGGACCGGCGCAGACCCTCGATGCCGTAATCGCGGCAGCCGTGCTGGCCTTCGGATTTGTTTATGCCCATCCTTTCGAGGACGGCAATGGCCGCATCCATCGCTACCTGATCCATCACGTCCTGGCCGCGCGTGGATTCAATCCGCCCGGCGTGGTGTTCCCCGTATCAGCCGCGATCCTGGAGCAGTTCGACGCGTACCGTCTTGTTCTGGAGGGCTACTCGGCCCGTTTGTTGCCACTGATCCAATGGCAGCCGACAGACGATGGCAACGTCACGGTGCTGAACCAAACCGGCGATTTCTATCGGTACTTCGACGCCACGTCGCAGGCCGAATTTCTCTACGCTCGTGTCCGCAAGACCATCGAGGAAGACCTGCCCAACGAGACGGATTTCCTGCGCCGCTATGACCGCTTCCGAGCCGGCGTCGAGGCGGTCGCCGATATGCCGGACCGCACCGTCGATCTGCTCTTCCGCTTTCTTCAGCAGAATGGTGGACACCTGTCAGGACGGGCGCGGGCGCGCGAGCTTTCGGAACTGACCGACCATGAAGCAGAGCGCATAGAGCAGCTCTACAATGAGGCGTTCACGCGAAGCTAGCCGGCCATTTGAATGCCTCCCGAACGCCCGCCTATTCCCCGATCTGCAGGAGGAGGCCGCGGCGGCGGGCGACCTGGAAGCTGTAGAGGAAGGTGGCGGCGGCGATCGTGAGGTAGAAGAGGTTGAGCAGGGCGGCGCGGAGGAGGAGGTCGCCGCGCACCGCCCCGTCGATCAGGATCGCGCGCATGCCCTCGAAGACGGCGGCCGTGGGCAGCGCCCAGGCCACGGCCTGCAGCCAGTCCGGCAGCACCGAGACCGGATAGTAGATCGCGCTCACGGGCGCGATCAGGAAGATCGCGAGCCAGGCCACGCTTTCGGCGCCCAGGCCGACGCGCAGGATCAGCGCGCAGACCAGCATGCCGATGGCCCATCCCATGACCAGCAAATTCGTGAAGAAGGCAAGGAGCGGCAGGCCGAGCTCGAAGACCGAGACCTCGTAGAAGACGATCGCCAGGCCGGCGGCCGGCAGGACGCCGATCAGGGTGCGGATCACGCTCATGGTCATCAGCGCGGCCATCAGCTCGGCCGGCTTCAGGGGACTGACCGAGAGGTTACCCAGGTTGCGCGACCAGATCTCCTCGAGAAAGGACAGGCTGAAGCCGAGCTGGCCGCGGAACAGCACGTCCCACAGAAGTACGGCCGAGATCAGAATGCCGGTCGCCTGGGCGATATAGGAGGACTTGGTCGCCAGGAAGACGGTGAAGAAGCCCCAGAGCACCATCTGGATGGTCGGCCAGTACATCATCTCGAAGATGCGCGGCCAGGAGGTGCGCAGCAGATAGGCGTGGCGCAGCACCATGGCGCCGATGCGCGTCGCAGTCGAGCCGCCGGGCGCGCGCGTGGGGTCGGGCATGGGGGCGGCTCCGGGCGCGCTCACTCCGCCGCCCTTTCCGGCGCGTCGGGCCCCTGGCGCTCGCGCGCGATGTCGAGGAAGACGCCTTCCAGGCTGTCCTGGCCGTAGCGCTCGAGCAGCGCCGCCGGGCTGCCCCGGTCGACGATGCGCCCGCGGCTCATCATCAACACCTGGTCGCAGAGGCGCTCGACCTCGGCCATGTTGTGCGAGGCGAGCAGGATGGCCGCGCCGCTGCGGCGCTGGTAGTCCTCGAGGTAGCCGCGCACCCAGTCGCCGGTGTCCGGGTCGAGCGAGGCGGTCGGCTCGTCGAGCAGCAGCAGCTCGGGCGCGTTGATCAGGGCCTTGGCCAGAGAGACCCGGGTCTTCTGGCCGGCCGAGAGGTTGCCGCTGCGCTGTTTCAGCAGGTCCGCGATGTCGAGCTGCTCGGCCAGCTCGAGCACGCGCCGGCGCGCGCCCGGCACGCCGTAGAGGCGGGCGAAGAACATCAGGTTCTGCCAGACCGTCAGGCGGCGCGGCAGGTCGACGTAGGGCGAGGAGAAGTTGAGCCGGCCCAGAACCCGGTAGCGATGCCGGATCATGTCCTCGCCCAGCACCCGCACGCTGCCGGCGCTGGGCAGCAGCAGGCCGAGCAGCATCGAGAGCGTCGTCGTCTTGCCCGCGCCGTTGGCGCCGAGCAGGGCGACGGTCTCGCCCGCCGAAACCGTGAAGTCGATGCCGGCGACGGCGGTAACGCCGTTGAAGGTCTTGGTCAGTCCGGCGACCTCGATGACGGGAGACAGCATCGATTTGATATGGGAGGGCGTCCGGCACTTGGCCAGGGGCTAGTCCCGCGCGGCAGTCTTTCGTTGGTCCGACGCGCGCCGCGTGGCGGCCCGGTGCCGCGACTTCGCCTCGCCCAGGGCCCGTATCATCTCCTGCGGGTCCGTGGTCACCAACAGCAAATGGTCGAGGTAGTGCCCTTGGAACATGGTGATGCCGAGCGAGCGCCCGACCTCGAGGGCCGTTTCGCTGTCGCTGTGGCACAGGATGATCCGGTCGGAAGACTGCAGGGCGATGGCCGCGCGCAAGGCCGCGCCCCGCGCGCCCGTCGTCTGGTCGGCGAGGTCGCTGCTCCATTTCAGCTTGATCAAGTCGAAACCGAGCTGCTTCCGGTCGACGAAGGGGAGCGACAGGTGGGTCGTCCCGTCGAGGCAGAGCTTGTAGCCGCGCCCGTGAAGGAAATCCCGCGCGAAGAGGAAGCTGCCGATGTCGGCGAAGACGTCGACCAGCTGCAGCTCGACGACGATGGTGCGTCGCGAATTGCCGTTCAGCACCTTGTCGAATTCGATGAACTCGGGCGAGAGGAGGGTGTCGATGTTCAGGTTGATGCTGAAGGCCTGGTCGATCGATTTGTCATCGTTGCGGGCCAGCATCGCGATCATGCGGTTGTCCAGGTGACGCGTCAGGTCCTGGAACAGCCAGCGGTTGGCCAGGATGTCGTGGCTGGGCAGGAGCTTCTGCCTCAGATCCTCGATCGAGATATAGAACTCGTGGAAGACCGTCTTGGGGTCGGCGTCGTTTGAGACCGCGCAGACCGGCTGGCGGCGCATCACGCTCGACAGGTCGGCCTGCGCTATGGCCCTGATGATGGCCGCCAGGTGCGGCGGGTCCAGGGGCAGGGAGGGCGTCTCGGACGCGCCTGCTTCGGCCTCGCGCTGCTCGGCCGCGCGCTCGGCGTCGGCCTGCGCCCGCGACTCGACGAGCTGCTCGGCCAGGGACAGGAAGGCCAGATAGTCCGTCTCGACCTTGTACCAGGTGCAGAACTCCTCGCCTTCCTGCTCGTGGCCTGTCAGCAGAGGGTCCTCGCTGAACAGGTAGCGCAGGCGCAGTACGCATTCGTCCAGCTCGGCCACCGAAATGTCCTTGCAGACGAGGATCATGTCGTCGTCGTGAATGCGGAACAGGGCGCCGTCTTGGCCGGCGATCAGCGGTTCGAAGGCCGATGCGGCGATACGCAGATGGTGCCTGCGGCGGTTATAGGGCCGCAGTCTGGAGAAATGCACGTGGAGGGCCCGCCGGCCGGCCCGGAACTTGTCCAGGCGTTTGGCGTAATCGAGTAGGGCCTTCTCTTCGTGGGGTCGATTCTGCTGGGCGGTCTCGTTCATAACTGTACGATCTCGGGGTCGGCGCTCCTGGACCGAAGGAAACTACTCGAAAAGTGTTAATCTATTTTGACTGTTGAACCCGCGGGCCTCCGGGGCGATCTTGCCAGGCGTCGAGGCCTCGACAAGGATTTGGGGCGAACCGGAGGCGCCATAGTGACGAGCCCTTCCATCGGAGAGACGGAACCTTCGTCGGCAGCGGCGCGGGCCCCCGAGGGGACCCTGGTCTACGCGATCGGCGACAGCCACGGCTGCGTGGACCGCCTGCGCGCCCTGCACGAGGCCATCCTGGAGGACGCCGGGCACTCGGCGCAGGGGCGGCGGGTGGCGGTTTATCTGGGCGACTATATCGATCGCGGACCGGACCCGCGGGGCCTCGTGGCCCTTCTAATCGAGGAGCCGCTGCCGGGCTTCGAGTCGGTCCACCTGATCGGCAACCACGAGGCCTTTCTGCTTCAGTTTCTGGCGAATCCGATGGTCGCCGCCCTGTGGATGATGAACGGCGGCGCGGCGACCTGCACCAGCTACGGCGTCGATCCGGCCAGACCCCCCGAACACGCCGAAGGCGACGACTGGCTGCAGCGCGAGCTCAAGGCGCGGATCCCCGAGACGCAC
>Ga0224508_10004298_pt1 | contig 11665 bp, 14 predicted proteins | sample SF_Jan12_sed_USG_4_FD_170157 | JGI IMG/M metagenome (GOLD analysis project Ga0224508, IMG submission 170157) | Sediment microbial communities from San Francisco Bay, California, United States - SF_Jan12_sed_USGS_21 | ecosystem: Environmental > Aquatic > Marine > Sediment | place: USA...
AGAGCTCGATCGAGAAGGCGGTGGCGCTCGCCGTGCTGATGCCGATCGTCGCCTCCATGGGCGGCAACGCCGGCACCCAGACGCTGACCGTTGCCGTGCGCTCGCTCGCCATGAAAGACCTGACCGCCGCCAACGCGCTTCGCTTCGTCGGCAAGGAGGTCCTGGTCGGCTCGTTCAACGCCGTCACCTTCGCCGTGCTGACCGGCACGGTCGCCTGGCTGTGGTTCGATTCCACGGGCCTTGGCCTGCTGATGGCCGCGGCCATGATCGTCAACCTGCTGGTCGCCAGCCTCTCCGGCACCCTGATTCCGCTCGGCCTCGAGCGCATGGGCGTCGACCCGGCGATCGCCTCGTCGGTCTTCCTGACCACCGTCACCGACGTCGTCGGCTTCTTCGCGTTCCTGGGCCTCGCGGCGTTGTTCCTGCTGTAAAGAGGCCGAGGGACGAGGCGCATGAACCGGCTTGAATTCCGGAAATACTCGGGCGTGCGGCGGGTCATCCTCGTCACTTTGTTTATCCTGACTTCACTTGCTGGCCTTTACATCTTCGTTTCCGAGCCCTATTGGCGGTATCGGGAGACTAGGCATTCGGCCGAGCCGGAAACGATCACGGTCATCTATTGGGGCTATCAACAGATCGGCGATCACCCTGATATTGGATACTGCCCGCACTTCACCCAGAGATTCTTGGAAAGGGTCAGAATGACGGACGGTACTTTCGCGTCATTGAGGATAGATTTGGCGCTTTCACTCGCATTTGCTTATGGATCGCCGTCGCCGGAAGACGAGGGGCTCACCGTCGGTGGCAATCAATTCCGGATTACTGGCTACCGGTACGACGGATTCGAAGTCAACGTCCTGACCGGGCGACAACGCAAGGTTCCTTATCCGCCACAACGCTTCGATGTGGTCACGTGGGAGGTCATGGCCCCCTATGGGATATTCGGGCGAGCGACCGATTCGGCCGAACGCGAAATCGTGGAGAGCGACACCGAATCGAAATCTTACAGTTTAGAGGGACCAGACGACGGACCGGAGCAATTCGCGGTGCCAGAAGATCGGTTTTGTCTAATTCACGAAGAACATCTAGCCGTTTGGAATCGGAATATTTCCCTGGGCGGCCTGTAACACGACCTTCTCAGCGACGGTAAAATGAAGCCGATGGCAAATAGGGCTGGCACGCGCTCGTTTCAGACACCTTTACGTTTACGTAAACGACATATATCCTGGCGCCATGACCGAGACCTTTGGCATCGGGGAGTTGGCGCGGGAGTTCGGGGTGACGGCCCGGACGATCCGCTTCTACGAGGACCTGGGCATGCTGACGCCGCTGCGCGAGGGGCAGAAGCGGGTCTACCGGACGCGCGACCGGGTCCGCCTCAAGCTGATCCTGCGCGGCAAGCGCCTGGGCTTCAGCCTGGCCGAGACCCGAGAGATGATCGAGCTCTACGACGCCCCGGCGGGCGAGGTCGGGCAGCTGCGCCTGTTCCGCGACAAGATCGCGGCCAGGCGCGCCGAGCTCGACGGCAAGCGCCGCGATATCGAGGCCGCGCTCAAGGACCTGGGCCGGGCGGAGGAACGCTGCCGCGCGCGCCTGGGCGAGCTCGAGGACCGGCCGGAGGCCGGCGCCGAGGCGCCGGGCCTGGGCGGCTAGGGAGAAGGCAATGGCCGAGTGGATCACGACCTACCGCGGGACCGTTTATCCCCGGCACCTCGACCATATGGGGCACATGAACGTCCAGTACTACGTCGAGAAGTTCGACGAAGGCGTCTGGCACCTCTTCGCTGCGCTCGGCCTGACGCCCGGCTACATGCGCGAGCGCAAGCGCGGCATGGCGGCGGTCGAGATGAACATCAAGTACAAGCGGGAGCTCTACGCCGGCGACCTCATCGTCGTGCGCTCGGGCGTCCTGGCGGTTACGGCCAAGTCGCTGCGCATGCTGCACGAGATGACCAACGGCGAGACCGGCGAGGTGGCCGCGATCCAGGAGGCGGTCGCCGTGCATCTGGACCGCGAAGCGCGCCGCGCCATACCCTTCCCGGAGGAGATCGCGGCGCGCGCCCGCGCGCGCATCGTCACCCCACCGGAGACTTCATGACATGGTGGCCTTCGACCCCGCCGATCCCGGTTTCGAGGCCCGCGTGCGCGACTCCTTCGCGCGCCAGAGCATCATGGAACTGATCGGCGCGGAACTGACCCGGGTCGCGCCGGGCCTGGTCGAGATCGAGCTGCCCTACCGGGAAGACCTGTGCCAGCAGCACGGCTTCTTCCACGCCGGAGTGACCAGCACGATCGCGGATTCGGCGGGCGGCTATGCCGCCTACAGCTTGTTTCCGGCGGACTCCTCGGTGCTCACCACCGAGTACAAGATCAACCTGCTGGCCCCGGCCGCCGGCGAGCGTCTCCGGGCCGTCGGCCGCGTAGTCAAGCCGGGGCGCATGCTGACGATCTGCGACGTCGAGGTCTTCGCGCTCAAGGACGGCGACGCAATGCTCTGCGCCAAGCTGCTGCAGACGCTGATGACCATGCACGGCAAGCCGGACCACAAACAGGATTGAACCAAGGAAACGCAGACGAAACAGAGGCGAAGGACTCTCGACCACGAAGGCACAAAGACACAAAGAAAAGAAATTCCGAGCGTTTTGCGTGCTCGAAACCCTTCGTGCCTTTGTGTCTTCGTGGTTCCTCCTGGTGGTTTTCTCTGTGTCCTCGGCGGCTCTGTGGTTAGATTCGAGTGCACGGCAGGGATAGGTGAACGAACATGATTTCCAACCAGCTTCCCCCCTTCGACTTCGGCCTGGGCGAGACGGCCGATATGCTGCGCGACACCGTCGCGGGCTTCGCCGCCGAGAAGATCGCGCCAAGGGCCGAGGAGATCGACCGCTCGAACGAATTTCCGCGCGACCTCTGGCCGCAGCTGGGCGCGCTCGGCCTGCTCGGCGTCACCGTGGAGGAGGAATGGGGCGGCGCCGGCATGGGCTACCTCGAGCACTGCGTGGCCATGGAGGAGATCAGCCGGGCCTCGGCCTCGGTGGGCCTCAGCTACGGCGCGCACTCCAACCTCTGCGTCAACCAGATCCGGCGCAACGGCAACGACGACCAGAGGGGCCGCTATCTGCCCAAGCTGATCAGCGGCGAGCATGTCGGGGCCCTGGCCATGAGCGAGCCGGGCGCCGGCTCCGACGTGGTCGGCATGAAGACCCGCGCCGACAAAAAGGGCGAGCGCTACGTCCTGAACGGCAGCAAGATGTGGATCACGAACGGCCCCGATGCCGAGGTCCTGGTCGTCTACGCCAAGACCGACCCCGCGGCCGGCCCGCGCGGCATCACGGCGTTCTTGATCGAGAAGGGCATGAAGGGCTTTTCGACGGCGCAGAAGCTCGACAAGCTCGGCATGCGCGGCTCCAACACCTGCGAGCTGGTGTTCGAGGACTGCGAGGTGCCCGAGGAGAACGTGCTGGGCCAGGTCGGCCGCGGCGTCAACGTGCTGATGAGCGGCCTCGATTACGAGCGCCTGGTGCTGGCCGGCGGGCCGCTCGGCATCATGCAGGCCTGCATGGACGCGGTCGTTCCCTACCTGCACGAGCGCAAGCAGTTCGGCCAGCCGATCGGCGAGTTCCAGCTCATGCAGGGCAAACTGGCCGACATGTACACGACCATGAACGCCTCGAAGGCCTACGTCTATACGGTCGCGAAGGCGGTCGACCGCGGCGAGACCACGCGCAAGGACGCCGCCGGAGCCATCCTCTACGCCGCCGAGAAGGCGACCTGGCTGGCGCTCGAGGCGATCCAGGCCCTGGGCGGCATGGGCTACATCAACGAAAGCCCGACAGGGCGCCTGCTGCGCGACGCCAAGCTCTATGAAATTGGCGCGGGGACCTCCGAGATCCGGCGCTGGCTCATCGGGCGGGAGCTGTTCAGCGAGACGGCGTGAGTCCTATCGCTGCAGAGCGGCGAGAGTAGGCTCGGGCAGGCGGGAGGTGCTTGGATTGAGATTATAAGTATACCTATTAAATTCGCAAAAATACCAATTGACTTCATGATAGTATGTGATTATATAGAAACCTTGATAAGGTATCAGGAGGGGCTATCATGACTCAAACATCGGATCTCGACCGACAGCACATGGATGACCTGACGGCGGGCCTGCCGTCGAAGTCGGCGAAAATGCGGCGGCTCTCGGCGGAGGGATACAGTAGGGGCGACATCGCTCGCTACCTCGATGTTCGTTACCAGTTCGTCTACAACGTTCTTTCGGCGGCCAACCCGACGGGAGCGAATTCGGAGGGCCCGCTGGAAAAAGAGGCCGGGGGAGCGATGCCTGTCTTCGCACCCGTTTCCGGGAAGGGATCGCCCGAACCATCCACAGCATCGTCCAATTGGTTGTGGACCACTGTCTTGAAGGGGGGAAAGATCGAAATTCCGACAACCTTCCTTCAGGCGATGGGCGTTGGCGAGGGCGACCACGTCCAGCTCGTATTGGAAGGGGATGTCGTCCGCGTTCTGAGCCGCGGGGCAGCGCTTCGCGAGCTGCAGGAGGACGTGCGGCGCTATGTCCCCGAAGGAGTGAGCCTCGTCGACGAGCTTTTGGCCGAACGGCGTGCCGAAGCAGCAAGGGAAACGGGAGGCGAGTGAATTGGCCGATGTCGTGCTCGACGCCTCGGCCGTGCTCGCCGTGCTTAACGGGGAGCCTGGGGCAGATGAGGTGAGTGTCCATCTGCCCGGCGCGCATCTTTCCGCGGTCAATGCCGCCGAGGTCGCAGGCAAGCTCGTGGACGGCGGGGCGGGCGCGGAAGCGGCGGGCCGGTCGTTGGACCGGCTGGGTGTGCGGATCGTGCCGTTCGAGCGCGACGACGTGGTTCCCGTCGCAGATATCCGGGCGGAAAGTCGCTCAGCGGGCCTTTCCCTCGGCGACCGCGCCTGCCTGGCGCTGGCCCGGCGCCTGGATTTGCCGGCGCTGACCGCGGACCGGCAATGGAAAGACATCCAAGTCGGTGTCGAGGTGCGGCTGATCCGCGGTGATTAGGCGTTCCCGCGCGGCGCCAAGCTCTGCGAGAATCGGCGCTGGCTGATCGGTCGCGGACTGTTCACCGAAACCGCGTAACGTCACTTTAACCAATTGAGTCCAAAACGGATTGGGCGCGATTCCGGCTCGCGTGGATATCGTGCGTGATGGAGCGCGATGTGATGGACCTCGACCGCTATCTGCCGACGATCGACGGCAACCTTCTGTCGCTCGGCGGAATCGCTGTCGGCGTCGTCGTGCTTTGGCTGCTGATCCGTCGGGGCGGCGGTGGAACGGCCGCGGAGCTGCGCGCCGCCTACAAGAAGATCGCCAAGGCGGACGTGGCCGACTGGCAGCGCCCTTTCATGCTCCTGGCGACCCGTGAGCGCTGGCACGAGCTGCGCGAAAGCTTCCTGATGGAGCTGGCCTCGCGCTTGATGGACATAGACAAGGTGATCGAGTTCGTCGTTCTGGTCGAGCGCAACGGGCTCCATCGGGAGCGTTTCCGGGACTTGGCCCGCTACGACGCCGAAACGGCGATGAGGGGCGTCTCGAACGCCCTGTCCGATATTGCGGACGGCGCGCGAGGGCGCACGGTGAAATCCGCCCGCTCCCTGGCGGTGCTGATCGATCCCGAAAACCCCAAAGCGGCCTTTGCGCTGGCCGCCGATTACTATGGCGCGAAGCGGTTCGCGGAGGCACGCGACCTGCTCGAGCGTGCCCTACCGCTGTGCGAACAGATGCTGGCGGCGACTCAAGAGCGAGAAGCCCTGCCGGGAGACACGGCGGAACAGACCGAGAAGCGCCACGGCGAGCTCTACAAGATGATCGAGCGGGCCGTGGACATGTACGAGGACTGTATGGGGCGGGTCTGAGCGGCTCCACCGGTCCGGGCAGGAAACGTGAGGATTGAGGCCGACATCAGGAGAGCTATAGAGGCTCGTCTCGCGGCCCTGGAGCAGGAACATGGGGTGCGCGTTCTCTATGCCGCCGAATCGGGTAGCCGGGCCTGGGGATTTCCCTCACCCGACAGCGATTTCGACGTGCGGTTCGTATACGCGCATCCGCCCGATTGGTATCTCTCGGTCATGGAGCACAGGGATGTCATCGAAACGCCTCTCGACGACCTCGGTCTCGACGTTTCGGGTTGGGACCTGCGCAAGGCCCTGCGGCTGTTTCTGAAGTCGAACCCGGCGCTTTACGAATGGCTGGTATCGCCGATCGTCTATTGCGGTAACCGTGGCTTGGGGCAGGAGCTTCGGGCGCTGGCCGAACAGGGGTTTTCCCGTCGTGCGCTGGCCGAGCACTATCTGAAGATTTCCGAGACGAAGAAGCGGAAAAGCCAGGACCAGGGCGGCATGGTTGGGGTCAAGAAATACCTCTACACCCTCAGGCCCCTTTTCGCGCTGTGCTGGCTCCGGGAACACGAGACCTTGCCGCCGATGGCCCTTCCGGAAATCGTCGAGGGGATCGCACTCTCGGCCGAGGTCCGGCGCGCACTCGAGGAATTGCTCGAGGTCAAGTCCCGAACCAAGGAACAGGGCCTTGTCCCGAGATCGCCGCTCCTCGACCGGTGGATCGGTCAGGCGACGGAGCAAGGCGAGGAATTCGTCAAGGGACTGCCATCACGAAAGTTGCCGCTCGAAGATCTTGACGCCTTGTTCCGCCGGCAAGTCATGGCCGAGAGCCCTTCGCAGACAGGCGACCGGGACTGACGCGGTGTTTCAAGGATTGCCGGGACGGCGATTGTGCAGGCATCGTCCTGTTCCACGCGACGCGCCATGAGCGATTTGGCTAAAAGGCCGTCTACTCGCAAATTGTTTACCGACACAGCCTAGGCTTGCACCCGGAGCTTGCGGCTGGTACCGGCCGGCTTCGCGCTTTGCTAGCAGGAGAGAGCCCGCGCCGTGGACATATTGACCGCTTTCCTGGACGACCTGTCGAAAGTCCTGACGCCCTATTGGGACCGGGCCGAGCCGCATCTGACCCGGCTCGAAACCCTGACCGGATACGACTGGCGGCTCTTGGTCGGCGGCGGCCTCGCCGCGTTGCTTCTGCTTTGGCTCCTGCTGCGTCGCCCCGGCGGGGCCAAGGCCACGCCCAAGGCCCTCGAAACGGGCTATGACAGGCTTGCGGCCGCCGGCGTCAGCGAGCTCGATCGGCCCTATCGTCTGCTCGTCGAACGCTGGAGGCACCTGCCGGCGGCCTTCGTTCAGGAGATTGTCGGACGCCTGCGCGACAAGGCGCGCGTGGTCGACTTCGTCGTCCTGGCCGAGCGCCACGGCCTGGAGCGCGGGCGCCTGGGCAAGATCGCCAAGGCCCAGGGCCCGGAATCGGCGATGCGGGCCGTCGCGGCGCTGCTGCTCGCACTGGGCCGAAAACGCCCCGGCGAGGCCGAGGCCGCGCTGTCGCTCGCCATGCGGTTGGATCCCCAAGACCCCGAAGCCGCGCTCAGGCTGGCCGCCGGCCATTACGCCGCCAAGCACTACAAGACGGCCCTGCCGCTGCTCGAGCTCGGCATCTCCCTGTGCCGGAAGGTGGTCGAGGGCCCCGGCCAGGCACTCGAAAGTGGCGCCGGTAGGGTCGCGCGCGCGCCGGCCGGGCGCAGGCTCGACGAGCTGAAGGACCTGTTGAAGAGCTCGATGGAGATGTACGAAGTTTGCCTGGAGCAGGTCGACTCCCATTTGGCGTAGGCCGCGTCGTCCCCCTTTATGCGCCTCGCCGCATTCTGATATGGTCTGATCGGCCAGAGAGGCGGGGCGCGGATCAGCCATGGATGCGGACCAGAACGCGGTCGGTTTGGAGGTGATCGAGGTGCTCGCCTCGGTCTCGGCGGCAACGCTCTCCATGCAGCTCTTGAAACGCGGCATCAGAAACGCGTCGATGGTCGGGCCGAGACCGCTCGACCCGAGCGGGCCGCGGGTCGCGGGGCCGGCCTATACCCTGCGCTACCTGCCGCTGCGCGAGGACTTGGCGACGCTGGAGAGTTATGCCAAGCCGGGCTCGATCCGCGAGGCGATCGAGGCGGTGCCGTCCGGCGCCTTCGTGGTGATCGACGCGCGCGGCGAGAAGGGCGCCGGCCCTTTGGGGGATATCTTCGTGGCGCGCCTTCAAGCGCTGGGCGCGGTCGCCGCGGTGAGCGATGGCCCGATGCGGGATGTGGCCGAGATCCGCCCGCTCGGCTTCCCGGTCTTCTGCACCGGCGCGGTGGCGCCGCCTTCGATCGCGCGACTGACCTTCGCCGACTGGCAGGTTCCGGTCGGCTGCGGTAAGGTCGCGGTGATTCCGGGCGACGTCCTCGTCGGCGACGAGGACGGTGTTGTCGTCGTGCCGCGTGCATTGGCCGGGGAGGTCGCCCGCGACGCGGTCGAGCAGGAGCGCTTCGAGCGGTTCGTTCAGATGAAGGTAAAGCGGGGCGCGCGCCTCCAGGGCCTCTATCCGCCGAACGAGGAGACGCTCGCCGCCTATCGGGCCTGGCTCGAGGCCGGTGAAGTGGAGGCGACATGATGGCAGGAGCCGGAACAAGGATCGCCAAGCCGTCGATAGGGCGGTTGCTGGCCGCCGCCTTGGTCGTATTTTCGGCCTGCACCGCCCAGGCCGCGGAACGCAGGCTGTTGCCGGTCGACGAGGCCTGGAAGGACCCCACGCTCGTCACTTTCCGCAAGAAGCTGCTGGCTGCGCTAAAGCGCCGCGACGTGAAGTACGTGGTCGCGCGGGCCGCGCGCAATATCCGGCTTTCCTTCGGCGGCTATGCGGGCCGCAAGACCTTCAGCGAGTGGCTGAAGCTCAAGGGTATGCGCGAGACCTATTGGCGCGAGCTGGAGGGCGTATTCAGCCTGGGCGGCGTGTTCACCGGCAAGGATACCTTCTGCATCCCCTATGTGGCCTGCATAGACGTGCCCGGTTGTCCGGACTGCGATCCCTACGAGATCGTCTACGTGCTCGGCGACAACGCCAAGGCCTATGCCGCCATGAATACCAAGTCTCCGGTCGTGGCCACGTTGTCCTACGACGTGCTGAACATGGACTACAGCAAGGAAGTGATCGAGGGTTGGATGGCGGTCGAGCTGCCCCGCGGCGGCGTTGGCTATGTGACCGGCCCGGAGTTCCGGTCGCCGCTCGACTACCGGGCCCTGCTTCGCAAGCGCAAGGGCGTCTGGCAGATCGACGTCTTCGTCGCCGGGGATTAGCGCCGCGGTGGCGCCGAAAGATCGAGAGGACAACAACCATGACCAACGAAGATCCGGTCGTCATCGCCTCGGCCGCCCGCACGCCGATGGGCGGCTTCCAGGGCGACCTCAAGGACGCGCGGGCGCCGGAGCTGGGCGCCGCGGCGATCCGTGCGGCGCTGGAGCGGGCGGACCTGGCGGGCGAGGATGTGGACGAGGTGATCTTCGGCTGCGTGCTGCCGGCCGGCCAGGGCCAGGCGCCGGCGCGTCAGGCCTCGCTCGGCGCCGGCGTTCCGCTCGGTGTCGGCTGCACCACGGTCAACAAGATGTGCGGCTCGGGCATGAAGGCGGCCATGCTGGCCCACGACCTGATCGCCGCCGGGACCAACGAGGTCATGGTCGCCGGCGGCATGGAGTCCATGTCCAATGCGCCCTACCTGCTGCCCAAGGCGCGCACCGGCTACCGTATGGGCCACGGCCAGGTGCTCGACCACATGTTCCTCGACGGCCTCGAAGACGCCTACGACAGGGGCCGGCTCATGGGAACCTTCGCCGAGGACACGGCCCAGCATTACCAGTTCACTCGCGAGGCCCAGGACGCCTTCGCGATCACCTCGCTGAACCGCGCCCGCACGGCCACGGAGACCGGCGGCTTCAAGGCGGAGATCGCCCCGGTCACGATCAAGACCCGCAAGGGCGAGGTGACGGTCGAACGCGACGAGCAGCCCTTCAAGGCCGACACGGCCAAGATCCCCAATCTCAAGCCGGCGTTCCGCGAGGGCGGCACCGTGACCGCGGCCAACTCCAGCTCGATCTCGGACGGCGCGGCGGCGCTTCTTCTGATGAAGCGCTCCGAGGCCGAGCGGCGCGGCCTAAAGCCTCTCGCCGTGATCCACGGCCACGCGACCCACGCGCAGGAGCCCGCCTGGTTCACCACGGCGCCCGTTGGAGCGTTGAAGACGCTGCTGGACAAAGTCGGCTGGCAGGCCGGGGAGGTCGAGCTCTACGAGATCAACGAAGCCTTCGCGGTCGTGACCATGGCGGCAATGCGCGACCTCGACCTGCCGCACGACAAGGTCAACGTGCACGGCGGCGCCTGCGCGCTGGGCCATCCGATCGGCGCCTCGGGCGCGCGCATCCTGGTCACCCTGCTGGCGGCGCTGGAAACTTATGACTTGAAGAGAGGTGTCGCAGCGCTCTGCATCGGCGGCGGCGAGGCCACCGCCATGGCGATCGAGCGCGTCAAAGAGTAACGGGCACAAGGCCGTGGCGCTGCAAATGAAACCCGTTTGTGAGAAATGCGAGACCGGTTTGCCGCCCGGCCGCGAGGCTTATATCTGCAGCTTCGAGTGCACCTTCTGCCGGGCCTGCGCGACCGAGCTGGAGCACCGCTGCCCGAACTGCGGCGGCGAGCTGGTCGTCCGGCCGCGGCGCAGGACGGACCCGGAACACCCTGCCGTTGCCTGAATCCGCCCCATCCGGAATCGAAAGAGAGGCCACATGCCGAGCGCTCTGATCACCGGCGCCAATCGTGGAATCGGGCTCGCGTTCGCGCGCTCCTTCGCAGCCGACGGTTGGCAGGTCTACGGCTGCTGCCGCCAGCCCGACAAGGCGCGCGAGCTGAAGGATCTGGCGGGCGAGGTGACGGTGCACCGCCTGGACGTGACCGACGGCCTGCAAGTCGCCGGCCTGGCGCGCGAACTGGCCGGCCAGCCGGTCGACATCCTGCTCAACAACGCCGGCATCTATGGCTCGCGCGCCGGCTTCGGCGAGACCGACTTCGAAGTCTGGCCGCAGGTCTTCCAGGTAAACGTTATGGCGCCCCTGCGCCTGGCCGAGCGTTTCGTCGAGCAGGTGGCCCAAAGCGACCGTAAGTTGATAGTCAACATTTCCAGCCGCATGGGATCTATTGCCGAGAATTCGAGCGGCGGCGGCTACGTCTATCGCTCGTCGAAGGCGGCGCTCAACATGGTCGCCAGATCGCTGTCGATCGATCTGGCGGGCCGTGGCATTACCGTCGTGATGTTTCATCCGGGCTGGGTCCAGACCGACATGGGCGGCGCCAATGCGGCGGTCACGGCCGGCGAGAGCGTCGCCGGCATGCGCGCCGTGATCGAGCGGCTGACCCCGGCGGACAACGGCCGGTTTTTCACCCATGATGGAGGAGAGATCCAGTGGTGAGAGAGGGGAGCGCGACGGCGTATCACTTGGCGCAGGTCAATATGGCGCACGCCCTCGCGCCGCTCGACGACCCGCTCCTGGCCGATTTCATGGCCAAGCTGGACGAGATCAACGCGTTGGCCGACCGCAGTCCGGGCTTCGTCTGGCGCCTGCAGTCAGAAAGCGGCAACGCGACCGACATCGATGTTTCTCCCGATCCGCGGCTGCTCATCAACCTCTCGGTCTGGGACTCTCTCGAGAGCCTTTTCGGGTATGTCTACCGGAGCGGCCATGCCGAGGTCATGCGCCGCCGCCGCGAATGGTTCGAGCG
>Ga0224508_10004299_pt1 | contig 11663 bp, 14 predicted proteins | sample SF_Jan12_sed_USG_4_FD_170157 | JGI IMG/M metagenome (GOLD analysis project Ga0224508, IMG submission 170157) | Sediment microbial communities from San Francisco Bay, California, United States - SF_Jan12_sed_USGS_21 | ecosystem: Environmental > Aquatic > Marine > Sediment | place: USA...
CGAATAAGTCACATTAACTACCACGTTTAATGCACTGTAATATAAAGAATTTAAAATAAGTTTCCTCTGCGCGGGAATAAAGTCCTGGGCTCATGCGTATATTTCCTGAAGCGGAGATATTCTGGGCACATGCGACAGGAATTGGCACAACTCGGTGGCGGCGCTCACGCGCTGGCAATTCAGTTACTCGGCAACGTGGACGATGCCGCGGACGCCGTGCACGACGCATTCGAGACGGTGCTGAGTCATCCGGACGCATATGATGCCGCCAAAGGTCCACTCAAGCCGTGGTTCTTGCGGGTCGTGCGTAATCGATGTTTCGACATGTTGCGCCGCCGGCGCGGCAGCGACGTGCCGGTTGAATCTCTGATTGACCCTTGCGCCACGCCTGACGAAGCACTGAACACGGCACAACGCGCGTTCGCGATCAATCGGGCACTGGCCAGGATTTCGACGGACAAACGTGAAATCGTCGTGCTGCGTGACTACCTGGATCTGTCCTACGCCGAGATATCGGATGTTCTTAGAATTGCGCCCGGCACGGTCATGTCCCGGCTGCACAGGGCCCGGCTTGCGCTTAAGGAGGCGCTGAATACAGATGGCAAGTAAGAATCGAACCATCGGCGAGCATGTTGGAGAGCTGCTGTCGGGCTACATCGACGGAGAGTTGACTCAACAAGAGCGGCAACGCGTGGAATTGCATTGCGATGCCTGTGCCGATTGCAAGCAAGAGCTCAGTGATCTGGAAGCATTGCGCAAAGACGTAGGCAATGCGCGACTGAGCGAGATTGGTGAAGATGTTTGGAGAGAGAAGATGGATGATACGACAGTGCAGGTCTCACGCGGCATTGGCTGGCTGCTCTTTATTGGCGGAATCATGATCGCGGCGGGTATTGCGATTTACGAGTTCATCATCGACTCGTCGATCGAGCCATGGGTCAAGTTTTTGTTTGCCGCTATATACGGGGGTCTTGCCCTGCTATTCCTCTCGGTTCTGCGCCAGCGTTTGATCGAGCGTAAGACTGACAAATACAAAGACGTGGAGATCTGATCATGATGATTGTTACCAGCTCGACTATCGCAAACAAGCGCATCGTCAAGACCCTGGGCCTTGTTCGCGGCAACACCGTGCGCGCTCGTCATATCGGCAGGGACATCCTGGCCAACCTGCGCAATATCGTCGGCGGAGAGGTGCACGAATACGCCAAACTGATCGCGGAGGCCCGCGAGCAGAGCCTCGACAGGATGGCGACCGAGGCCGCAGAGCTTGGGGCCAATGCGGTCATCACCACCCGGTTCACGACGTCTGTACTGATGGGAGGGGCTGCGGAGCTGCTGGCCATTGGCACGGCGGTGGTCGTCGAGGATGCCTAGGGCCACTGCCATTATTTGACACAGTACTGCCCCAGGATCGCCAGAAGCGGCCGGTAAAAACGTCCGCACACGCAGGCAACGGAGTGAGCGGGTGTACAAGGACAGCAGCTACTGGCGGCAATGGCAGGAACTATTCGAGGGTCGCAGCGAACGACCGCTACCGACACCGGACCATTGCTCAGGTTACGCAAACCTGCCGCGATCTCTGGCGAGGTCGCTGGCCATTTTTCAATTAGGTGAGTCGGGTGGCGGGACCATCATTGAACAGGCGCGCACCAGTGGCCTGCCGCAAATCGATGAACATTATGCCCGGGCGATGGCGCTGTTCGTGCGCGAAGAAAACCGTCACGCCGATATTCTCGCAATCTCCGTGCGGCAACTTGGCGGAGAGTTGATTCGGGAGAATTGGACGGCCAGGCTGTTCGTTTCCGCTCGCCGGCTCATTGGCCTCCGCCTCAAGGTGGTCGTGTTACTCGCGGCCGAGGTCGTTGGCATCTGTTATTACCATTTGATCGCGAGCCGACTGCCACGGTCGGCGATGAAAACCTGGCTTACCGAACTCGTCGCGGATGAGCAATCGCATCTGGATTTTCACTGCTGCTTTTTGCGGAGTCAGACCGACCGTCGCTGGAAGCGTTGGATTTTCGTCATGGTGTGGCGCAGCACCATGCTGCTGGCTGCAGTCGCCGTGCTTATTGATCACAGCGCTGCGATGCGCGATCTGGGCATCAACAAGAAGGCCATCTGGGATCGCTGGATGACCTACAGCCAGCTAGCTGAGCGGTTGATTGTGAGAACGGGCACGAATGTCGTATGTATCCCCTAGGTCATCTTCGTGAAATAACTCGTCATGCCGGGCCGCGATTCTCGGCCAGAGGTCGGCCGCTTCGGGCAGGTGCAGGGCGAAATGACTCGCCAGGACAGCAACCAGCTCATCCGCAGAATTGATGACTCCAGACTCGATTCCGGCCTGTGAAGCAATGCTCAGGACCCTGCCACGTAACGTCCTGTGTTGTTGCGGCAGCCGCAATTGCGCCACCAGATTGAGGACGAAATTCGAAGCCGGGTCGCTCTGCAGGAGCGTGCACTTCTCGGCGAGCGCTGCTTCGTCTGCCGCTTGTGCGCTGAAGTCGTAACTGAATTCACCCTTGCCGATGTCTTCCCAAAAGCGCCAGCCGGCATTCGGCAACTTCCGCAAGCCGATGCGAAACGGGGCGTGGCCGTGCTCGGCTTCACAGAGTTCAATTGGCGCGATCATGCTGCCGCCAAAGCCGACGTCGGCGAGGAACTCTGTTTCCATGCCCGGGCAACGCACCAACAAACACAGGTGATTCGCTTCGGCGGTGGCGCCGCGCTCCTGCCGCATCACGCCGGCGGCGACCCGCGTGACCCTGAATCCCGTTTCCGACAATGCCCAGCCGAACAAGCCGTTTTGTTCGTAGCACCAGCCGCCGCGGCCATTCAGTACGATTTTGTCGTAAGCCGCTTCGACTGCTGTCGTGACAGGACGGCCCAATTGGACATCGATGTTTTCAAACGGCACGGCGCAGACATGATTTGCCAGCAAAGCCTCGAGCACAGCGAGGGTAGGCCGGCACTCGCCGCGATAGCCGATACGCTCAAGATAGCGTTGTAGATCCATGGGCCCGGATGTTCTCAGCAAATCGCCATAAATGACAGCGTTCGGGATGCCAGACAGTAAGCGATAATGTTTTATATCAATTAGTTACAGGGGTAACCTCGGATATAACTTTACATATTTTGGCAACTCACCTAGACTCGAAGCCATAAGAGATTCCTAGTTAGAGAGCCTTGTAGTTTGTATCAAGAGGCCGTAGGAGCAGCGCGTCATGAGTCACCCGCAACAAACGACGACCATGCCCAAAGCGGATGTCGGGCCAACAGCTTCGTCCGCGTTTCTTACCCATTGCTACCGCAATGCACTCGATCGCCTGAGTAAGTCGTTTGCCAAACAGCGCGCGGCCGCCATCGTGATTGGCGAAGGGAAATCTGCGTCGCGCTTTGTCATCGGGGAATTCCTGAACACACTCGATGAGGATGTCGTCGTCGTGCGTGTCATGCAACCCTGCGAAGATGCCGTACATCTGATGCGGAGCATCGTTCGCGCAGTCGGCTTCGAGCCCAAAGATATGGGTCTCAGCGACCTCGACAGCGTTTTCAGGATGTTTCTGTCGTTTCAAAAGGGCCACAATCGCCGCACGATCATTTGCATGGAAGAAATCCAGGACAGCGAATGGTGGGTGCTCGACAAGATACGTACGCTCGTTGAAATCGAGGACGAGGGCAAGTTCGGCTTGATGCTGATCATATCGGGCCAACCGAGCCTCAAGGAGCTGCTGCACACGCGCCCGCTGAGTTCCGTGTGTCTGTTGGCCGGACAGCGTATTTCACTCGCTCCGTTCACCTTGACAGAAACAACAGAATACCTGCGCCGTCGCGTGGACACGGCCGGCGGTGAAGCCGTCGATGACGTTTTCCACTACCATGCGATTACGCTGATTCATGAATTATGTGCTGGTGTTCCCGACGCGATCGCCAGGCTGGTGAGCAAGTGTCTCGATCTGGCTGACCAGGAGGCGCTGGAGCTGGTGACTACCGATTTGGTAAAACGAGCCTACGAGATACTTCGGGCAGAGTCCGAAGCGCAACAAGCCGACCCGCACGCAGAAACCGTCAATCTCAGTGAACTGAAACCACAGCTGGGGCGGCTGATCGTCAAGATAAGCGGCGAAGAGGTCCAGGAAAAATTCCTCGTCCACGGACATATCCTGATTGGCCGCGGCCGGCTCTGTGATGTGCGCATCGACAGCCCGACCGTCAGCCGGCAGCATGCCTTGATCAGTTATTCGCCGGACGGTGCAATCCTCTCGGATCTCAGCAGCACCAACGGCACTTTCGTGGATGGCTACCAGATTAAATACCACAAGCTCGAGCCGGGCGAATCAATTGCCGTCGGCAACTGCCGAATCGAATACATCGCTGACGACGATCGACAAACCGGCTACCACGGGGCAGATAGCGCTAAAGGTATTCAATTCCTTCCGTACGCCAAGTGATACCCGTTATTCGGGCGATCCGAACTTGGCAAAAAGCTCCGCACCGGTCATGTCGCGTGTTTCATTGGCGAATCGATAGAATGACGGCTTGTCATCGATGAACACCTGGTGATCGAATACCACGTCGTCATTGTCATCAAAAAAACCGACTGGAATCATGTGCTGGCCGGTTTTCTTTAGTCGATAGAAGAGGTGGGTTCCGCACTTGTTGCAAAAACCGCGTTCCGCCCATGCGGACGAGTCGAACACGCTTACGTGTTCTTCGCCATCAATTTCAACATCTGCGTTACACGTAAGTTCCATAAAAGGTCCGCCGCCCCATCGTCTGCACATTTTGCAATGGCAGGCGCCGACGCTGTTGCTTGCGGATGTCGCGGTCATTTTGATCGCGCCACAAAGGCACACGCCTTTTCTTTGATTTCCATCGGACATTCTCTTCTCCTGCGATTTCGTACTGCCTAGGGCAATTCGGGCAACGTCAGCGTCGCCGGGTCATCGAAAAGTCGCCAGCGCTTGGTGTCGGTACAAGCGAACACGGACTTGAAGCGCTCGTTATCGGCGGACTCCATCGTCACGTTACGAATGTAGACTTTGAGAATCCTATCCGGGTGCTTGCGCAACAACGCCGCATAGACCTCGGGATCCTGCTCGCCACTGTCTCCGATCAGCACAAATTTTCGTTCGGCATGAGCATTCAATATCTTCTCGATTGCGACAGGTTTGGTTTCAGTACCCTTCTTGAACAGGTCGAACAAGGTTTCATCACGAAAACGAACCGCCTTCAGGCTGAACGCAGACCATGGAAACTGGTTCGCATCGAGAAATTCCTGTAGTGGCGAATACAATTGCCAGGGACTGGATGAAACAAAATGCAGGCTGACACCTTGCGTTGACCATTCACTGAAAAGCTCGGCCATACCGGGAGCCGCGGTAAAGTCCAGCAGAAACGTGTGCTCGAGAAGGCTTTTCCGATCGGTGACATTGGATATCTTCACCGTGTCATCGATATCGCTGATGATTGACAGTCCGGTCGGATTTACCAGGCGAACCTCCCCTGGGAACGTGCGGGTTTCGCGTGCACTCGTTACCGCCGAGAAACGAATAAGATCGCCATCAGCGAATTTCTCAACATCGGCACTCGAAATTCGCAGCGTTTTCTCAAAGTGACCATTCGGAGCAGATGCTGGCAACAGGTAATCGCGACCAGCGACAGACACGACGATTCGTTTGCCGCGTTCATTGTCGGCAAGCATCAGATTGATGCGGCGCGTGAAGTTGGCCTCTGTTTTCGCATCCGGTGCGAGATCGTATTTCTCATTCAGGATGGTCGAAAAAAGCGCTTTCCGGGCTGAGCTGTCTTCCGGCTCATAGATCCAGCCATGGATCGGGACGTGCCATTCCTGCTTGTCTTCGCCCAGCCAGGCGGTGGTGCGGAAAAACACGACATTTTCATCGCTTTTGATATGGGAGTAGGGCACGTCCTCGCCGTCCGCATGCGACGCGGCGAATGCGCATCCGAAGAGCACGGTAGAGAAGCACAGCAGCAAGGTCTTGTACATTCCGGCTATTCGTCCAGCCAGGCGGGTCAATTTCGGATTGTCTCACACTTATTGTTGTGCGGATGTTCGGCTTGCTATCCTGTCTTCATGCTCGAAGAATTCGGACCTTCTATCTACACCGCGGATGGCCCAACCGTCCCGTTCTTCGGCTTCCCGTACCCCACTCGCATGGCGGTGGTGCGGCTCTCGAACGGCAGCGCGTGGGTGTGGTCGCCCGTATCGCTTAGTGACGAATTAATTCACGCCGTTGAGGCCATCGGACCGGTCCGCTACATCGTTTCGCCAAACAAGATTCACCATCTCTTCCTTGCTGAGTGGGCCGAGCAATGGCCCGACGCGCGACTTTACGCACCGCCTGGTCTCGCACAAAGAAAACCAGAACTTCGCTTCGACGCTGAGCTCGATGACGAACCCGACGGCGAGTGGGCGAGCGACATCGACCAGGTCATCTTCCGCGGTTCGCTCGCGATGGAAGAGGTGGTGTTCTTTCATCGTGCGTCGCGGACGGCAATCGTCTGCGACCTGATTCAACGCCACCCCGAGGCGGCGATGACCGGCTGGAAGGGGATGCTGATGCGGCTCGACTCGCTGGTCGGTGAGCAGGGCAGCACCCCGCGTGAATGGCGGGCCAGCTTCTTACGTCGCGGACCGTCTCGCGCTGCACGCCAAAAGGTGCTGGGTTGGGAAGCCGAACGATTGCTGATCGCGCACGGCGAGTGCGCACAAACCGATGCAACGGCGATCATCGCCCGGGCCCTGAGCTGGATCTAGTGATGACGAGACCTATCTTTCGCTGCTGTCGGTCGACTTGGGCCAGACTCTCCAGAAGAGCAAGGCCAGACCGATGGCGATAAAGACGAGCGGTGCCAGCGGTAGTTGTACGTCGAACCACTGCCAGGCTCCTGCTACTGCGAAGCCAAGGCCAACCACCACCCAGAAACCCTCAACCGGTACTTCGGATATCCAGCGAACGCCCTGCATGCCCAATATAATGGCAGCCACGCCGAGCAAACCGACACCCAAACCAACATCAGCCAACCAGGCAATCCCGACCCAGATAAAGAACAACGCCCAGCCGACGGCCTCGAATTTATTGGAGCGATCGTGTCGCCGCATGAACATCGACATCTTGTCGAAGTCCGGCTGACCGTCAGGACCACAACACCATCTATTCATATCACGCATCATCACGAATACCTCTCTGTTCGAAAAGCGCCGTCATGGCGCTGCGTGCTCCATTCCCTGGCTCTTGGCCGCGCCCGCCTTTGGCAGAATCTCGAATTCGACTTTCGACTCCATGTGAGGATCGAGCGTAACGGTGAGCGGAAACTTGATCGTTGCAGTAGCGTTCATGATCCCGTTCATTTCCATTGCTTGTATGACATGGCAGTCGGTGTCTTTGAGCGCGTCAACCGCCGTCACCGTTCCGGAATCACAGCCCAGCACGACAACGGCTTCGTAATCCCTGGCGCGTTTCCTAAGGCGCTGTCGCTGAGACTCTGTCCAAATGCACATCATTGGCGTTGGCGCGTGCATGGAGTACGCGTCCGTTCGAACGCCACGCTGCTCCAGGGGCTCCCGAATGGACTGGATGTAGTCTTCGAACGCAGCGGTCTTTATTCCCCGCTTGAATAGCTCAATGAAAGGCGAGTTTGTCTGCATCGCAAGACACATGGGCGGGCAAACGGGGCAAGATACGATCAGTACCGAGTCAAAGTCTGCAAGCTCTTTCGATACGTCGCGTGGTTCCAGGTAGGCAGGCATGGTCTATCTCCTCGCGGTGGCGCGTTTGACGGAGTCAGACCAGAATCCGCGTCACAGTGGTCTTCTTGACACCGGAAACGTGCCACGATTGTGGAATCGGATTCGCCATCGGATAAGCTAGCGCAATTGGCGAATTGTTTCGATTCGTAGTAACCGAGCCCTGATCTGAAAATGAGCGAATTGCGTGATTATCCGAAGATCGAGTTCCTGTCACGGCAGGAACTGCGTGCTTGGCTCGACACGAATCACTCCAAAGCCACGACATTCTGGCTTGTCACCTACAAGAAACACGTCCCGCAGCGCCATGTTCCGTACGGCGACGTCGTGGAGGAGCTGCTTTGTTATGGCTGGGTTGACGCAAGAACCAGGCGCCTCGACGAAGACCGGGTGATGTTGCTGGTCGCCCCGCGAAAGGCCGGAAGCACCTGGTCGGCGTCGAACAAGAAGCGAGTGGCGCGGCTGATGGAACAGGGACTCATGACAAAGGCGGGCCAGGACAAGATTGCTGCAGCTAAACAGGATGGTTCGTGGACCTATCTCGACGACATCGAAAACCTGGTCGTACCGGACGATCTTTCGCTGGCACTCAGCAGAAACAAACGCGCGCGGGATAATTTCGAGGCGTTCAACGCCAGCGCCAGGAAAATAATTTTGCTATGGATCAAGACTGCAAAGCGGAAAGAGACCCGTGCCAAGCGCGTAATCGAGACGGTCCGGCTGGCAGCGAAGAACCTGAAAGCGGCACACCCGGAGGCGCGCGGTCGGTAGCTTGCCTGATCGCAATCACCTTTGTTCGGTCGGGTTCTCGGGCGCGCTGCGCCTTATGACTGTCGGTTCCTTCGCCACGGACAAGCGGTTCCTGCGGGAGACATTCCAGCGCGCCTGCAAGATCCAGAGACCGCGGCCAAGGCAGAGAACGCCCAGTGCGATGTAAGCGTAGAAGTATTCGACTTCAGGCCCGGCAGATAGCCCGAAAAACAAGAACAGGATTCCGACCAGTATCCAGAAGCGCGGTATCCATTTGTAAGCACCATCTGATAACAACATGACAATACGACGAGCAGTAGCGGCCAAACTTGAATAATGCGCCTGGAAAACGTGGGGGAAACGTGCATAGCGCACAACTAAGCGATTTTTTTCGCCACGACAAATACCGATTTGCCTTTGCCGGGCAGCCACCGGTAGTCGATCTCAAAACCGGCATTGATCAGGCTGTCTACCAGTTCCTGGGTCGTAAACACCCGCACCAGGGGAATAAGCCCGAGGAACCTGCCGATTGGCCCGATGACTTTGAAGAACTTCATCGTATCGCCGAGGCAGACGGTACTTGTGACAAATACGCCGCCCGGTTTCAGCATTCGATGGACTTTGGCAATTGCATCTTCCTTGCTCTCGAGCAGATGCAGGACACTCAGTCCCAACACGGCATCCAGCGATTGTGCAGGCACGCTCAAGTCTTCGATAGCCGCTTGCTCAAATGTCACGTTCTTGATGTCCTGCGCGTCGGCTTTCGCTTGCGCGATCTCAATCATCTTCGCCGAGAGATCCGTTGCATGAATGTGCTTGACGTAGGCGGCATGGTCGATAGCCGTCGACCCGGTTCCGCAGCCGATTTCGAGAACGTCCATATGCGGCTGCAGGTATTCGCGTGTTACCGCCAGCTTCTTCTGATAGACGGCTTCATCAGCAACCGGTTTTTTCGAATAGCGTTCCGCGATCCTGTCCCAGAATCTGGCGGATTTCGTCACGTCAGTTCTCCTTGCGGCCGTAGTAAATGTCGTCAGCGCAAGATGGTTGCAGAAGTTGGGGGAGGGGACAATGATAAGCTTTGGAATCCAGTCACCTCGCCACCTGAATCGACAATAATGAAAGCCATCACTTATACGAATTACGGGCCACCGGATGTATTGCAACTCAAAGAGGTGGGACAACCGATCCCAAAGGACGATGAAATACTGATCAGGGTGCGGGCGGCGGAGGCGACAAAAGCCGACTGTGAGATGCGCAGCTTCAAGTTTGCGGTCAAGTGGTTCTGGCTGCCCCTGCGGATGGCGCTTGGCGTGAGAAAACCCAGGCGACAGATCCTTGGCGGTTATTTTTCGGGAGAGATCGAGGCGTGCGGAAAAGACGTGACGAATTTTTCGGCGGGAGAGCAGGTATTCGGTGCCGCCGGGCTGCGGCTGGGCGCCTATGGCGAGTACGTCGCCTTGCCGGCTAGCTACACCATTGTCGCCAAGCCCGGCACTATGAGTTTTGCGGAGGCTGCCGCAGTGCCGCTGGGCGGGCTAAACGCGCTGCATTTCATGCGACGCGCCAAGATCCAGGCAGGAGAAAAAGTTCTGATCAATGGTGCGGGTGGCAGCATCGGCACCCATGCGGTGCAGATAGCCAAATCCATGGGCGCGGAAGTCACGGCCGTTGATAGCACCATCAAGGAGGACATGCTGCGCCGTATCGGCGCGGACCACTTCATCAATTACACGAAAGGCGATTTTGCGGACAGCGGTCAGACGTATGACGTCATACTTGATATGGTTGCCGGGAATTCATATACCGCTTCGATCAAGGCGCTCAATCCCAACGGTCGCTATTTCACCGGCAATCCACGCCTTTCGGTTATGCTGCGTTCGGTATTCACAACCCGCTTTACCAACAAGACCGCCAGCTTTGCATTTGCGGGGGAGACCAAAGATGAACTGTTGGCGCTGAAGGAGATGATCGAAGACGGAAGAATCGAGTCGATCGTCGATAAGGTCTTTCCCATGGAACAGGCGGCCGAGGCACATCGGCGGGTCGAGACCGAGCAACGCCTGGGCGCGATCGTGATTGCAATCGGTTAGTCGCCAACCCAAATTACAGGCGCCAGGTGCGCTATGGGTTTGCCCAGGCGTTTGTGCGGAATCAATGGTGCAACCGCACGGGTGGCTAGTTACAGCCGGTGGTGACAATCGAGTCCGTAGCGACGATTTCCGTACCATCGAAGGTCGAGGCGCTCAGGCTCAACTCTGTGTCACCACAGGAAATGCCGATCTCGCTCACGCCGAAGCGCAGCTTCAGGTCGTTGTCCCCGTCACCGTCGGTATCAACCACCCTGGGAGTACGGTTAATGCCGGCGCCGTTGGGGCCGAGGCGGACCGAAGTGGGATCGACTGTCGTCGCATCGAAGTCCTCGCTTGTGAGAATGGCAATCCAGAGGTTCTTTTTGCGGCTTAAGTTTATGTTGTTGGGATACCGGCCCGGGCGAATATCCATCTCAACCACGGTAGGCTGTGGGTTCGGGACAAACTCGACGAACGCACCGCTATCGCCGATTTGGAATTTCGATACCGAGGAAAAATTGACATCGGTGACAACAATTTCGCCGAATCGGCTGCCCAGTGCGAGCTGCCCGGTTTCGGAAATAGCGATATCGTAGAACGAGCACGCGATTTCGAACCCGATCCAGTCGCAGGGCGGGTTGATGGTCTGAACTATCTCGCCGGCCGCATTGACGTGAATAACTTCGCCGTCCCAATCGGCAATATACAGGTCACCATTGGAATTCACCGCGACCGAACGATGCTCGGTCCAGCCGAATATCGCGGTCAGGTCGATGCTCCTGATGAAGCTGTAAGTAAAGGGATCGTAAACATCGACGGTCCTGCCATTAGGACTGCCGCCAGGCGAGAGGACATACAGCAATCCGTCGAGGCCAACGGTTAGATCGATAGCATCGGTACCTGCGGCGAACCGAAAGGCCACCCCGGAATCGGTATCGAATGCAACCACGCCGTTCTCTGTCAGCATATCGGTGACGAAAACCTGGTTCCCGTGGACGTCGATACCGCCGTATGAGATGTTGTTGGCGGTGTTCCAACCAGGATACGTCTGGTGTGTCCAGGTTGGGAGT
>Ga0224508_10004300_pt1 | contig 11660 bp, 12 predicted proteins | sample SF_Jan12_sed_USG_4_FD_170157 | JGI IMG/M metagenome (GOLD analysis project Ga0224508, IMG submission 170157) | Sediment microbial communities from San Francisco Bay, California, United States - SF_Jan12_sed_USGS_21 | ecosystem: Environmental > Aquatic > Marine > Sediment | place: USA...
GGGAACCCCCGGTACTATCATCTGCTTTATGAACTAGATGATGATTTTAAGGAGCTGTTTAAAGTAAAAGCGGAATTCGATGTAGCCATGTCCAATACCAAGGAAAATATCAAAGATTTTTCCATGGTAATAAAAGACATTTGTCAGGAACATGATTTGAAACCATTAGACAAGGACGGCCTGGTGAAGATACTTGAATACGGAGCAAGAGAGGCTGGAGATCAAAATAAAATTTCCACTCGATTCGGGGCGATATCGGATATTGTTTTTGAGGCCAATCACTATGCAAAACAAGTAGATCACCCCACGATTACCGGTCATTACATCAAGAAAGCTGTTGAAGAGAAATACCTGCGGTCTAATTTGATACAAGACAAGATCAATGAATTGATTGACCAAAATATTATAATGGTAAACTTAAGAGGTCAAAAGACCGGTCAGCTGAATGGGATTTCAATTCATGATTTAGGGGATATTACTTTCGGACGTCCCAATCGAATTACCTCAACCATAGGCACCGGAAGACAGGGCATAATAGATATTGAAAGAGAGGCTGAATTAGGCGGTAAGATCCATACCAAGGGGGTATTGATCCTAAGTGGATATTTGGTGGAGAAGTATGGACAGGACAAACCGGTCAGCCTTGAGGCCCGTTTGGTATTTGAGCAAAGCTACGGGGAAATTGAAGGAGACAGTGCTTCAAGCGCGGAACTTTGTGCCATTTTGTCAAACCTATCCGGTGTTCCGCTAAAGCAAGGAATTGCCGTGACCGGTTCAATAAACCAAAAGGGGGAAATCCAGGCAGTTGGAAAAATCAATGAAAAGATCGAAGGTTTCTTCACCGTATGCAAATTCAAAGGTTTGGATGGCACCCAAGGGGTAATTATTCCAAAATCAAATACGTCGCATTTAATGTTGAAAGAGGAAGTGGTAGAAGCAGTGAAAGCCAAGGAATTTCATATTTGGGCCATTAGTAACATCAATCAAGGTATGGAGATTTTAACCGATGTGAAGGGGGGTAAACAATATGATGATGGAAGATTTGAGAAGGACAGCATCCATTTTCTAGTAAATGAAAGATTAATCAAGATCAGTGAAAATCTGCAAAAACATCAGCCCTCCCTGGGGCCTTCATTGCACATCCATGGCAAAATTCAATCTGATGAAATTTCTTGATCATTAGGAGTACGGAACTCCAGGTGGTATGTCAGGCGCACTAATGATACCCATCATTTTTAAAAGAGGTACCATTGACTATCATACATGAATAATGTTTGATAAAGCATAGTTTTGGAATTTCTTAACACCACTATTGGCGCCCGCCTGACCTACAACTCCAGGCATTTCAAGGATAAAGAAGCTGTCGTCTATAGTGATTTAGGTATAAGATGGAACTGGCAAGAACTCAACCGGCAGGTTAAGAAGGTGGCCAAAGGTTTGCTGGCATTAGGTGTCGGAAAGGAAACCCATGTAGCTATTTGGGCTACTAATGTGCCGGAATGGCTGTTGGTGCAGTTTGCTGCAGCCAAGATTGGTGCAGTATTGGTAACCATAAATCCGGAATGGAAGCAGGAGGAAATGAGATATGCCCTGGAGCAATCAGATACCGAAATCCTGGTTATGATAAAGGGCTTCCAAAAGCCAAGCGCCCAAACCATCTACCACTATGATTATGTAACCATCATTAACGATCTGTGCCCTGAGATATCACATTGTGATGCGCTAGAACCCTTACAACTGAAAGCTCTTCCACAATTGCACCGCATTATAGTAATAGACCAGGAGTCCAGCCCAGGTATGGTATCCTGGCAGCATTTACTGGCATTGGGCAGGGACATATCTGAAACAACTTTGGAGGTTTCTGAAACTGAATTGTCACCCCATGATACCGCAATGATCCAGTACACCTCCGGAACTACTGGCTTTCCCAAAGGGACTATGCTCAGCCATAATAATATTCTAAATAATGCCCGGGCTGCCGCTGAGCATATGCGTTTGACTTGTGATGATCGTTTGTGTGGTCCTGTACCTTACTATCATTGCTTTGGGTCAATTTTGGTAAACCTTTGTAGCCTGGTGACGGGGGCAGCTATGGTTGTACCTGCTTCTAATTTCGATGCTCTGAAAACGCTTCAAGCCATTGAACGAGAAAGATGTACTGCTATCCATGGTGTACCTACCATGTTTTTGATGGAACTTGATGTCTTGGATTTACATAAATTCGACCTCAGAACATTGCGAACTGGTATCATAGCAGGGGCCCCGGTAGATAAAGAATTGATGGAGGCTATTACCCAAAAAATGGGGGCAAATGAAATGACCATTGGGTATGGTTTGACCGAAGCCTCACCTATCACACACCAAACCGACCCCCATGATTCCATAGAGAAACGTATACATTCCGTTGGTAAGCCCATTGTTCATACCCAATCAAAAATAGTTGACCTCAACACTTTTGAAATGGTGGAGATAGGTCAGGTTGGGGAGATCTGGGTGAAGGGGTATCACGTGATGCAGGGATATTATAATAAGCCGGAGGAAACCCAAAAGGCCATAAAAGACGGGTGGTTAAGAACCGGTGACTTAGCGAAAACAGATGAAGATGGGTACTATTATATCGTAGGAAGATTGAAGGAATTAATAATAGTGGGTGGTCACAATGTGTATCCGGCGGAAGTTGAACAACTGTTGCATTCATTGTTGGCCGATAAGGTGGAGATGCTTCAGGTAATAGGAGTACCGCATCCTACTTTGCAGGAGGTGGTAGCATTAGTGGTAAAATGTCACCCCGGATTCTCATTGAGTATAGATGAAGTAAAGGAGCGTTGTAGCGGAAAAATGGAGTGGCCCAAAATCCCTAGATACCTACATCTGGTCAAGGATTTTGCACCTTTTATGACAGTAACCGGAAAAATTCAAAAATTTAAAATCAAGCAATACCTAACTCAGAAACTTCAGTTGGGCTAACCTACTTTTATCCCTATGGAAACAGATATATTAACCTTCTCCGATGAACTGGGTCCTTCCAAAATAGTGCACATTTATAATCCAAAAAATGATCTGAGAGCCATTTTGGCCATTGACAATGTAGCCGCCGGACCTTCCATTGGTGGAATTCGTATGGCCAAAGATGTGACCGAAGAAGAGGCCTTTCGTTTGGCACGGGCCATGACGCTCAAGAATGCCGCTGCCGGCTTGCCCCATGGGGGAGGTAAGGCCGTAATTCAAGCGGATCCCAAAACGCTATCAAAAGAGCAAAAAGAAACCCTAATTAGGTCATTTGCATTGGCCATTGAGCTTTTATCGGAGTATATACCCGGCCCGGACATGGGTACCGATGAAGTGTGCATGGCTTGGATAAAAGATGAAATTGGGCGGGCAGTTGGGTTGCCCAGGGAGTTGGGTGGCATACCTCTGGATGAAATAGGGGCTACCGGCCTGGGTTTAACTGAAGCTGCAAAAACCGCCGGAGACTTTTACGGAGTGGATTTGAAAGGCGCCAAGGTATGTATTCAGGGTTTTGGCGCTGTGGGAAAACATGCTGCCCGTTTTTTTAGCCAACTGGGTGCGCTGATTATTTCAGTAGCGGATTCACAGGGAACTGTAACCAATATCAAGGGACTCGATTTGGAAACGTTAACAGCAGTCAAGCAGGAGACTGGCAGTGTAATTCATTATAAGGATGGTGAAAAAGGAGATACCTTGGAGATTGTCAAGGTTCCTTGTGATATTTGGATCCCTTGTGCTCGTCCTGATATCATCCATGTGGACAATGTTTCAAAGCTTCAAACCAAACTAATCGTGCAAGGGGCCAATATCCCCATTTCCCGGGAAGCAGAGGAGATCCTTTTCAAAAATGGTGTACATGTCATTCCGGATTTCATTGCCAACGCAGGAGGGGTGATTTGTGCCGCAGTGGAATATCACGGCGGTTCTCAACAAGCCGCACTATCCATGGTAAAAGAAAAAATAAGCTTTAATACCAATACTGTGATCAGGCAATCCTGGGAGCAAAAGATCCCTCCCCGGGAAGTAGCCAGCAAATTGGCTTTGACCAGGGTGAAAAAGGCCATGCAGCTCAGAAGAGACTAGATGAGCAAAGCATTTACTATTAAGTGCAACTCCAAACTCAAACTCCAACCTCAAACTCCACTTCAGTATATATCTAAACAATACCAATACTTGTAAAGGGTGTACCTATGGTTACGGAATTTAATAGGATTAGCGCTCCACTGACAAGAATCATCGCCCCAACTAAGGGCCCTCATGGTTGAACAAAAACTTGGTAACTACCTTGCCTCGGTGAAAACTACATTCACAATTGAATGTTATCTATAATTAAAATCAACTAATATGAGTGTTCATAAAGTAATCGAGGTGTTAGCATATTCCGATAAAAGTTGGGAAGATGCGGCACAACAGGCAGTGTCCGATGCTTCCAAAAGCCTTAAAAATATCGAGTCCATCTACATCAAAGACCATAGCGGTAAAGTAGAGAATAATCAAATTGCCCAATACCGCATCAACGCCTCTATTACATTTAAAGTAGAGTAATGTAGAGGAGAAATTGATCAATTAAAACTGAAATGGTTGACGAATTGGTAAAGATTGCCACTAATTCGGTAGAGTTAGAGGGTAACTTATGTATTCCTGACAATGCTACCGGCTTGGTGATATTTTCTCATGGAAGCGGAAGCAGCCGTTTGAGCCCACGGAATAATTACGTGGCGCAAGTGATCCAGCAGCGACGTTTGGGTACCTTACTTTTCGACTTGCTGACGGAGGAAGAGGACCGTGAATACCAGCGGCGTTTCAATATTGAGTTGTTGACCGAAAGGTTAGTGTACGCCACGGAATGGCTGGAGAAATTGCCTGAATGCGAGGCCTTACCTCTGGGTTATTTTGGATCCAGTACCGGGGCCGCTTCGGCTTTAAAAGCAGCGGCAAGACTATCCAGCAGAATTGAGTCGGTAGTTTCTAGAGGAGGCCGGCCGGATTTGGCCATGAATGTACTTTACCAGGTTAAAGCGCCTACGTTACTGTTGGTAGGGGGGCTGGATTATCAAATCATCACTTTTAACCAACAGGCTTACGATCGTTTAACCTGTGTGAAAGAGCTTAAAATCATTCCGGATGCCACGCATTTATTCGAGGAGCACGGGAAATTAGAGGAGGTAGCACAGTTGGCTGCAGATTGGTTTAAGCAGCATCTTAAAAGCTGAAATATCGGAATAGTTTTGACAAAGGAGTACTGGCTTTATATGGAATATTATCAAATTGAAATCAAAATTTAAACTCCATGTATTTTGAAAAATATCAACAGGAGGGTCAGCAGATATTGCTGACGTTAGCTAAAGAACTAAAGTGTCCGGATAATGTGGATCGGGCAGCGCGTACCTTAAAATCTGTATTACACGCGTTGCGTAACCGGTTGAGTTTTAAGCAGGCATTAGTGCTATTGGATACTTTGCCTATGAGCTTAAAGGTGGTCTTTGTAGACCACTGGCCAGTGCTGAGGCACCAAGCGAAGCCCGTAGAGGATCTGGATGATCTGATTAATGAGGTTAGAAAATTAGACGGGAAATCGTCCATCCAGGATTTCACTACCAAAGAAGAGGCCCAGCAAGCAATATATGCGGTATTCCGCATTATGGGTCGCAACATGAATGAAAAGCAGGTAATGAATATGGTGGGAGTATTGCCTTAAAAATAACGATTGCCATGTATGGAAATTACGTACCGGAAAGTGAACCAATGATAAAAACCATGGCCGCTGAATTAGGCCATGTAGAGGATTTGGAAAAAGCTGAACGAATGCTTTTGGCAGTTTTTAGAGCCTTGAGGAATCGCTGGGACCTGAATGAATCTCTGGAATTTTTGTCATTGCTACCCTTGCCATTTAAGCCCTTTTTTGTGGATGGGTGGCGGGTCCAAAAAACGGTAACACCTCTTAGGCACCTGGATGACTTTATTGCTGAGATCATGAAAGGAGATCACGAATATGCGATCAACGATTTCCTTACCCGGGATCATACCGTAGTTGCCTTACAAAGAATTTTTAGAGTGATGGCCACCTATATTAATGAAGAGCAAATGCTAGAAATCGAGTCAGTACTACCGGAGGTATTGAGGAAAATTTGGGAAGAGACCGTCCTAACTTAAATACAAAGAATTATGCAAGTCATCGAAATATTTAACGAGTACGCCAGCGACTACGAAACCTGGTTTGAACGCCATCCCAAGGTATTTGAATCTGAAGTTTTGGCGCTTAGGGAGCATATGGAAAAACTACCTGCTGAAACCCATGGAATCGAAGTGGGTTTGGGCACCGGTCGCTTTGCCATAGAGCTGGGAATTAAAGAAGGAGTGGAACCTGCTGCGGCTATGAGGAGTATAGCTTCCAATAAAGGGCTGGAAGTTATGGACGCTACCGCCGAGCGCCTTCCATATCGCGATATGCATTTTGATTTCGTAATGATGATTACCTTGATATGTTATCTGAATAAGCCGTTGAGGGCACTAAAGGAGTCCTATCGGGTGCTAAAACCGGGTGGTAAATTGATACTTGGTTTTATTGATAAAGACAGTACTTTGGCCAAAGAGTATGAAGACAGCCGCTCCAAAAGCACTTTCTACAAACAGGCAAATTTTCACACTGTAGACAAAGTGAAAACATGGTTAAAAGAAGCCCGCTTCAAGTCGCCTTATTTTACTCAAACCCTATATGGAAATTTAGCAGAAATAGACTTTATCCAGGCTGTTAAGGAAGGCCATGGTGAGGGATCATTTGTGGTAGTAAGCGCCCTTAAATAGGTTGACTATGGCATGAAAAATAAATAGTAAGTCGAAAAATGTGCGAGATGTAGAAGAGAAAGCCCAGTAAGTGGGTCACTTTTCTCGCAATTTATGTGCATCATCATTTCACAAATGATGTGCTCACCCGATTGATTGCTATATGATGGCCTGGAAACTTAAGGCCAAGGGAATCACTGTTTATCGCAACAAATCTAAAAAAAGTCAGGTGCTGAATCAGGATGAATTGGAGACTATCCAATCCTGCTTCAGAACGGTACGGCCAACTGTAAAGTCTGTATGGAGTGAAAAGTTAAAAACCCCATAGGACAGGAAAACAGGTATTGGATCTAAAACATCAGAGTTAAACTTTCGATTTCTTCCATCCTCCTTGCTTGAACAGCCACAAAGTAAAGAGTCCCACCATGGTTTCTGAAATGAACACCGCCCAAAACACTCCGGAATGTTCCCAGTCCCATCTGATGGCAAGAAGGTAGGCCAGCGGTATCTGGATCAGCCAGAAAAATACCACATTGATCTTGGTGGGGGTCTGGGTGTCACCGGCGCCGTTAAAGGCTTGCACAGATACCATCCACCAACCGTAGACAAAGTAGGAGTAGGAGAGGATCTGCAGCCACTCCCCACCAATTTTGATGACTTGGGCATTGTCAGTGAAGATACCCATCAACTGCTGGTTAAAGAAAAAGTAAACCAGCGATACGGCCACCAGGAAGATCATATTGTATACTCCAATTTGCCAAACCGACGACTCTGCCCGGTGCGGATTACCAGCCCCTAGGTTCTGACCTACCAATGTGGCCGCCGCATTGGACAAGCCCCAGGCAGGCATCAGGGTGAACAACATAATGCGCAGTGCAATTGTACTCCCGGCTACTGCTTCACTGCCTACATCAGCCAGTATGCGCATGAGAAAGATCCAGGAGGTCATGGCCACGATCATTTGGCCCACTCCGCCCAGGGAGGTGCGTATAATGTTCAGGACGATTTTGGCATTCCAATAAAATTGTGCCCAGGTGATCTTAATGTGCTTACCGCCGCGGACCAATACCCACACTTGGGTAGCTACCCCAACACCCCTGCCAATATTGCTGGCAATGGCTGCTCCTTCAATACCCAGAGCCGGGATAGGACCCCAGCCAAAGATTAAAAGGGGATCCAAAATGATATTGATGCCATTGGCTATCCAAAGCACACGCATAGCCATAGCGGCATCTCCGGCTCCCCGGAAAATGGCATTGATCACAAACAACAACATAATAACACCATTACCGCCCAGCATCCATTGTATATAGGGGTAGCCGTTCTCAAGAGCCCACTGATCCGCTCCCATGAGGGCTAATAATTCTTTCCCAAATAAGATCCCGGCTATGGAAAAAGGAATGCAGGTTAGAATAGCCAGGAATATAGCCTGTAAGGCGGTGATTCCTGCTTCTTTCTTTTTCTTTTCCCCTATGCGTCGGGCTACAATGGCGGTAACTGCCATTGACAGACCAATATCGATGGAGTATAACAGATATAAATAGGTTTATGTCAGTCATAACGTAGCCACCGCGGAAGGGCCTAGCTTGCCCACAAAGTAAATGTCCACCACCGCAAAGGTGGATTCCATCACCAGTTCCAGTATCATGGGAACGGCCAGCAAGAAGATGGCTTTTTTTAGATCGATCTTGGTATAATCCGCATCCGTACCCCTGATAGCATCTTTCAATTGCTGCCAAACTGAGGTGGAGGAAGCAGTTGTTTGTTCTGTAGTTGATTGCTGGTTCATGGTTTAATGTCGACGCAATGCAAGGTTGGCAAAAGTTTGCATAGGAGCAAACGATCCCATGCTGACAATAGTTGCCGTGAAACGCTTCATCAGGATGTGCTCTTTAAAAAACTACCGGGAAATAGGTCCTTTTAAAGAAAAATTTTGGGTAAATTATATAAAAATCGACCTAGTGAAATGAAAACGGTAACCCTGCCTCAGCACTGGTGGGATCGGCTGCAATTTAAGGCGGTATTGGTCTTTGTAGCAGTCAGTTTCCTGCTGCCCTTTTTGATGCATTTTATTCCACCGGTCAACGGCCTGCCCATCGGAGTAAAGTTGCTTCCCATATTTTATGCACCTTTTATTGCTGCCTACCTATATCGATACCACGTATCGTTGCTGGCTGCCATTTCTGCACCCGCGCTCAATTACCTGGTTACGGGCTTCCCCCAAGGGGATATGCTGTTGACCCTTTCTCTGGAATTGGTATTGTTTGTCAGTGTGGTGTGGTTCCTGAGAAATTCACCAGGTTTGCTAAAGGGATTAGCTGCTGTGGTGGCCTATGTACTGGCTTTGAGTGTTACTGCCTTGATCTTGGGAAATCCCGCAAGTGATTTCGTGATTCAAGCACTGTCGAATGGCTGGATGGGAGTGTTAGTGCTGCTGGTCATTAATCTGTTTATTCTTAAATTTCAGAAGCATAAATAGCTAGATATGATAGAGTTATCATTTAGTGATATAAGTGAAAGATTAAAAAATTTTAGTTTTCCGGATATAGACTTGGTAGTAGGGATTGCTACCGGCGGTGTGGTACCGGCCAGTCTCATTGCACATCAGCTGCAATGCCCTTTGCGGATATTGACCATCAACTACCGAGACCAAGAGAACACTCCATTGTATGACGCACCAATGTTGATGAAAGAACTCCCGGAGATACCCCAACAGACCCACATATTGCTGGTTGATGATGTTTCGGTGACCGGCAGAACGCTCCAGCTGGCAAAATCCTTATTGAAAGGAAATGCAGTAACTACCTTTACTCTGAAGGGCAAGGCCGAACTGGTGCTCTTCCCTCAAATTGCAGAATGTGTTAACTGGCCCTGGAAGGCCCATCAAATCAGTTATGAACGATCGACGTGAATTTTTGAAATATCTGGCTGGACTAACGGCGTCACTAGTATTACCCACGGATGGCTTGGCCCACGAGCTTTCTAGGGATCAATTGGGAAACCTCTTGCCGCAGCGCATCTTAGGCCGTACCGGTGAGAAAGTCACCATGCTGGGGCTGGGAGGCTGGCACATTGGACGTATGAGTGAATCAGAGGCCCAGAAGACCTTGGAGGTTGCCCTGGAAGGGGGGGTACGATTTTTCGATAGCGCGGAATCCTACCAGGCGGGCGGCAGCGAACGGCGACTGGGCAAGCTACTGGTACCCAAATACCGGGAAAAGGTGTTTATCATGACCAAGTCCACGGCTACTACTGCCAAAGGCGTGCGACAGCACCTGGAAGATTCTCTTAGGAGATTAAACACGGATTACCTGGATCTTTGGCAGGTGCATGCGGTAACCTCAACCCGGGATGTGGACCATAGGATTGCCAATGGTGTGTTTGAGGTCATACAGGAAGCCAAAGCCAGCGGCAAGACCCGCTATATTGGATTTACTGGTCATAGCAACCCCCAGGCACATGCCCAGGTGTTGAAGCGCAGCGACATTTTCGATACTTGTCAGATGCCCGTCAACCTGGCCGATCCCACTTACAATAGTTTTATAAAAAACATTATGCCAAAACTGGTTGATCGCAAGATCGGGGTGCTGGCTATGAAGACCCTGGCCAACGGGGGATTTTTTGGAGGCAGTCGTCAAGGACAGCATGGTAACAAACCCAAGATCATTCCCGACCGAGTGAGTATTGAGGAAGCGCTGCATTTTGTGTGGTCATTACCGGTAAGTGTGCTGATCACCGGGCCTGACGACGCCCGGCAAATGCAGGAGAAAGTAGATTTGGCCAGATCCTTTTCCAGTATGGACACCTCCCGTCGCCAGCAGTTGATAGATAAAATAGCCGACCTGGCGCAGCAGGGAAGTGTGGAGTATTATAAAACCTAGGGTCTGGTCACTAAAAGCAGAGTTTTAGTTTTTGCTTCGCCCCTGTCGCGAGCAGGCTTGTACTGCTTTTAAGGGGTTTATGGAGAGGTTTTAATTTCTCTTAAAAATTCTCAACTTACTCCATGCTTGATAAATTCCACTACTTTTAATGCTTGCGTGATAGCCGTTAAATTTGCTCTAGATGAACTGGATGCCATGGTGGAGCTAAGATCCACCCCATAATTTTGAACATTTTTAAGGCTTATTTTATCTGAATTTCATAGCTTGAATATATAATCCCACCTAAATCATATAATTATGGATAACAGGAGAAGCTTTCTAAAAAAATCCTTGGCCGCCGGGTCTTTTTTAGGCTTAGGTTTTGGAACGGCAGTAACTGCGGAAGAATTCAACTCAAGAATAGCAACACTGCCCCAGGCCATGGGAAGCACTGTTATGGGGTTACGGGTAGAGCCCATAAAACAAGTAAGAGTGGGCGTTATAGGCCTGGGTATGCGAGGACAGGGTCATGTACGCTTACAGGATGCTCTGTTTCCCAAAGCCAAAATCGTAGCTATTTGTGATATCCGGGAATCAAAAGTAAATGAGGCATTGGCCTCCTTAAAAGAAACCAATAAGCAGAAACCCACCACCTACTCTGGTCAGGAAGATTCCTGGAAGGAGCTGGTAGAGCGGGACGACCTGGACTTAGTACTGGTAATCACTCCCTGGCTGTTACACGCACCCATGGCCAAATACGCTATGGAACAAGGTAAGCATGTAGCGGTAGAAGTGCCTTTGGTCACCAACCTGGAGGACACCTGGGACCTTATCAATACCGCCGAGCAGACCCGGAAAAACTGTATGATGCTGGAAAATGTTTGCTACGGTGATGAAGAACTGTGGTTGCTCAATATGGCTCAGCAGGGAGTTTTCGGGGAGCTTACTTATGGGGAAGCCGCCTATAACCACGATCTTCGGGAGCTGTTCATGCAAGACAAATACTAC
>Ga0224508_10004302_pt1 | contig 11659 bp, 11 predicted proteins | sample SF_Jan12_sed_USG_4_FD_170157 | JGI IMG/M metagenome (GOLD analysis project Ga0224508, IMG submission 170157) | Sediment microbial communities from San Francisco Bay, California, United States - SF_Jan12_sed_USGS_21 | ecosystem: Environmental > Aquatic > Marine > Sediment | place: USA...
CGCCCGGACCGTATTTGATCCGTATGATTCGAACCTTGTCGTTCTCAAATTCGACGGTGTAATGCTCCGGATCAGCTGCCACGCCATCTTCCGCCAGCGTAGTGGACGAAAGCAATGTCGCTGCGAGGAAAGAAATACAAATGAGTACATTCTTAGTCATAAGTTGGTCCCCTTAGGATTTTGTTGCTTAGTATTGTTGTTGTATATAGCCCATTAAGTATAGCTGGCCAGATTGGAACGGCGATGTCCGCTTCGGGTTCACCATCAGCCTGCAGCAGTATATCACCTGAGGGGCTGCTTCCAGATGCTCTCCAGCCCTTCGGTGATGATTTCGATGGTTTGTAGAGGCTGAACGTCAGCTCTTTCCAAGAGCTTCACTCGATACTGTTTGCCTCTAAGGCGGTAGTCGGCCCAGAGCGGCCAGTGCAGCGATTCTGAAGGCGTCACTCAAGACAGTCGTCGACTATTCCCATTACTTCGCCGGAGAATTGCTCACGGATCTCTGCCCAAAACTCGCGAAAGCCGGGATTGTCGCACCAAAACCTTATGTTCTCATTCAGACGATGAGTAGATCTTGCAAGCCTGTATGTACCAGCTTTCAGCAGTGTTCAAGAAACGCGCATACATAGCAAAGTATTGCAATTGTTCCGATTCTGAGAGGCAAGATATATCAGTGTCGCAACAACAGCGATCGCACCCATCGTCTCCCCTACGGCCCCGATTGCCTCCCAGTTCATAATCGCACTCTCTGTTCTTGTTATTGGGTGAAGTTTTCTACCTCCCGCTATCGTCTTTTTTTATCGGATGTCCGGAATGGGTCACAAGCCGACATTTCACAACAATTCATTCGACCGACGGCTATACGGCGTGACGGCCCCTCACCATCCTAAATGTACCTAAGAAGCAATGTCCGCTGCCAGTCAGCGGCTATAATAATGTCACGGACATGAGTCTGATTGAGCGAACGGAATTCACCAACCAATAATCCAAACGATGCCGGGAGACAAAAATGAAGAAAATCCTGTTTGTAGTCTTAACGATCTTGCCAATCTCTGCTTTTGCAGACCACATGGATGTAATCGAAGTCAAACTGAATGAGGGTTGCAGTGTGCCTGCATATGTAGCCATAAAGGATGACTTCAACAAACAGTGGGGTGCGAAATACGGTTATCAGAGTGAGGTATTAATGCCGATTCAAAGCAACAACCTGATCTCTCTGTACTGGGTTGGGAGATCCGAAAACGCAGCAGCCTTCGGCAAGGCATGGGACCAGTGGCGCGATGACCTGGCGGACCCGGATTCTATCGCCTCAAAACTGTGGGCAAGATTTCTGGATTGCTCAACCAATGTTGGCCGAAGAAGCTACGACATTTACTGACCGCCCGTGTGCGGCGACCGTCGCATGACGGTCGCCCATCTTGCAGGTTCCTACGTCTCGGGCGGGACGTATTCTTTCGGCGCTGCCGAGCCTTCACCGAAGAAAAACTTTTCCATTTCTGTTTCCAGGAACTTGCGCGCGTCCGGCTCGATCGGTGTCAGCCGGTATTCGTTGATCAACATCGTCTGGTGTGAGACCCAGCGCTGCCAGGCTTCTTTCGAGACGTTATCGTAGATTCGCTGACCGAGTTCACCCGGGTACGGCGCGTAGTCGAGCCCTTCGGCGCCCTCGCCGAGCATGACGCAATTAACTGTTCTGGACATGTTCACCTGTCTTTAGTGTGTTGATCAATTTTTGCACTGGTGCAGCGATACCACCGGGCGGCGACTCATCGAGCCTGTGCCAGGTCGTATCGTTGCTATCTGCAACTTTACGCGACGACGACGCAACGTGCACCACGACCGGAAGAATGTCCAGATCGTAATGGCTGAAGCTGTGCCGCAGTACGCACCAGGATTCGATGCCTTCGTCACGGCTATTCAGCGTTTGTTGGCACCAGTCGGAAACGTTTTCGCCATTCAGCTCGGGAAGACTCCAAAGGCCTCCCCAGATGCCCGCGGCCGGCCTGCGTTCGAGATACACGGCATCATTGCTGACCGCGAGTACCATTGTCGTCTGCTTGAGTGGCTTGACCTTCTTCGGTTTGCGGCCAGGGAACTGATCGATCGTGCCTGACTCGCGGGCCTGGCAGTCACCACTGACGGGGCACGCGCCGCAGTCCGGATTGCTGCGGGTACAAACCGTCGCGCCGAGATCCATTATCGCCTGCGTGTAGTCTGCAACGTTTTTAGCGGGTGTGTGCCGTTCTGCTGATTCCCAGAGCTGTTTCGCTACGGTGCTTTTGCCTGGCCAACCCGCGATTGCCCGGTGTCGTGCCAAAACCCGTTTCACGTTGCCGTCGAGGATCGGCTGCCGCACATCGAACGCCAACGCGAGGATCGCGCCGGCCGTGGAGCGTCCAATTCCGGGAAGCGCGACAATCTCCGCGAATGTCCCGGGGAAAACTCCGGCGTGATCGTCACGCACGATTCGGGCGGCCGCATGCAGGTTGCGCGCTCTCGCGTAGTACCCGAGCCCCGACCAGTGTTGCAGCACCGCATCGAGCTCCGCGTTCGCCAGCGCAAGCACATCCGGGAAGCGCTGCATGAAGCGCTCATAATAAGGAATCACCGTCTGCACCTGGGTTTGCTGCAGCATGATTTCGGATACCCAGATGCAGTACCCGTCTGGCCGCTGCCACGGCAGGTCCTTGCGGCCGTGCTCTTCGAACCACTCGAGCACGCGCCCGGAAAACTCGTTCATTGCCTTCAATTACGGAGCAGATCTTTGAGTCTGTCTTTTACTTTGTCCCTGTCGCTCTTCTCTTCGGGCTCCTCTTCTGCGGCGCCCTCTTCTGCGGCGCCCTCTTCTGGCGCACCCTCTGCCGCTGCTCCTTCTTCAGTCGCGGCTTCTTCCGCCTCATCGTCGCCGCCGAGCAGCCTGTCAAACAGCTTCTTCTTCGCCTCTTTCTTGACCTCTTCCTTGAGCATATCCTCGATGTCCGGTTTGATCGAAGGATCTGCGAGCGGCCCCGTTATTCTCAATGGTATGACCGCTTCGGTGAACTCGTCGAGTTCCTCTGCGGTCGCGCCTTGTGCGAATTCCGGACTCTCCAGAATACGTGCCGACAGCCGATAGTCGATTTCCGCCGCAGCGAAATCGACGCTGCCCTTACCGGTCAGTTGCATGAAAGGCAATTCGGCAAGCAGATCATCATTGTGAAAAACACCGTCCGTGACAGGACCTGTCGCTTTGACTGTGCTGAACTCGGTTCGTGCCGGCAGCTCAGGCTCAGGCGCCGGCTCCTTCTTGTACATCGCACGAGCGCGTCTCAGTTCGTACCAAAGATCTGTGCCCTCCCATGCACCGTCGAGCAACTCCATGGACATATTGCCGTTGAGGCTGCGCTGAATCGCGGCGAGATCGTTACCCCTGCCGTTGAGTTTGAATGCGCCGTTGATCGACCCCGTTACGTTTTCCTGGCCGAACATCGCCATCGCGAGGGCGCCAAGATCAACATTGCGGACATTCTCGTTCACGGACAATACCGGCGTATTGCCGCTCGCGTTGATGCGTACATCGCCGTCGTAGTTGCCGCCGAAAAAGCCCGCAGAGATCGGATGCAGTCGCATGTCGCCGTTCGCCGCTCTGATCCCCAGTTTCGCGTTCTCGAACTTCATGCCGCTCAGATAAGCCTCGTCAGCCGTCAGCTCGCCGCGCACATTCAGCTGCCGAATCAGATCCGCCGGAATTTCGACTGGAATCGCCTCGTCGCTACTGGCTTCCGCTCCCTCGGCCGGCGCCATGTATCGGTCCAGGTCGATCGAATTCGCAGCCAGTTCAATGCTGATCGTGCCAGCGGCATCGCGGGCGATCGACAGCGCGCCCCTGAGTGTCGTGTCATCGACAACGAGCTCGAGATCCTGCAAAGCGATCGCGCTGGACGTCATGCTTGCGGTCGCATCTACGATGATCTTGCCGAGCGCATCGGGGTCCGCGGTTACGGGCGGCTCGATACCGAGCGTCTGCATCAGGCTCTTCAGAGAAAACGCATCGACCTGAATGGTCGCGGTCGGTTCCAGTTCGCCCGCGTAGGAAAAAGGTTGCACGTTTGCGGAGATGTCGATGCCCAGAACGGACATTTCCGCGTCCGAAAATGCGACCGTGCCGGCATCGCCGTCGAGCAGCATGTCCACTTCGATAGCAAAATCACCGCTTAGATCCGCCGGCTGCAATTCGAAGTCAAAACCACTCGAGAGCGCGATCGGCTCGCCTCTCGCAACGCGCCCCGATGACATGTTGAAGTTCGTCAGCTTGTAGCTCTCTCCAAGCTGCGCATCGCTGTAGCTGACAGATGCGTCGCTGATTTCGACACTGGCGATATCGATTTTCGCGGGTGCGTCATCCGCAGAATCGGCGGAGTCCGCGGTTTCTGCCTGCGCTTCACTGGCGTCTATCAGGTCCTGCCAATTGCTGCGGCCGTTGCTGGCAACGGCGAGATTGAGCTCAAAGGACTCTAGTGCCGCCGTACCAATTGCCACCTCACGACGCAGCAGCATTGGCAGGACGCGCACACTCAGGCGAGCTTGCTCGAAGCTTGCGAAAGCGTCGTCGCCGAAACCCTGAGCATTGCCGAGCGTGGTCTTGCCGATGTTTATCGCCAGCCACGGAAACAGGCTGAGCTCCAGGTCTCCTTCTATGACGAGTTCGCGCCCTGTCGTCCGTTGCACCTCTGCGGCGATGTTGTCGCGAAAATCATTCGGGTCGAATAGCAGAACAAAAGAAATCGCGGCGATGACGAGCAGCGCCACGATCCCGATGATGAGGAAGAGTACTTTTCTTAGCGGGCCAGCCATCGACGGGCCTCCTTTGTTGGGAGACCCTCTAGAGTATCAAATCGGAGCCGGTTGGGGTCAGCGCCCTTTTGGGCAAAAGGACTCTGACCCCCGGTGGACCCCCGGTGTCTTTGTTACTCGTCGCAGATGCTGATATCGCCGTTCAGTGTTTCGATCACCACCCGGCCATCGCCATCGCCGACTGTGAAACTGAGTTCCAGGCCCGGTGCATAGCGGCTCGTGCGCTGCGGTTTGGGCCCGAAGCAGTTGTCGATATCCCCGTTGAAGGTCTCGAGATCAAATCCCGCCGACACTTCGCCGTCAAACACGATGTCGACGTCGCCATTCACCGACTCCGCGGCCAGTTTGCCACCATCGCGAAGTTCCGCGGCGAAACGAAGATCACCATTAACCGTTTCGAAATAGATACGGTCGAATGCGCCGTCCTCAACAATGACATCGCCGCTAACCGACTCAGCTTCGAGATTGCCCGACAAGCCAGATACGAATACGTCACCAGATACGGTCGCTGCCGATGTTTCGGCATTGGCGCCGGTTCCCTGTACCTCGACATCGCCGCTTACCGACGCCGCCTCGAGATCTCCGGAAATGCCGCTGGCTTCGACATCGCCACTAACCGTCTGTAGTGCTTGATCACCATTAACGCCGGCCACTTCGATATCGGCGCTAACGCCGGAAACTTCGATTGAACTGTCTTGCGGAACCTGCACAACGATATCGGCATCGATATCACGTCCGTGTTTCCGCGGCACTTTGACTTTGACCAGTATGTGGTCGCCATCGCGCTCAAGAATAAGCTCTTCGACATCATCGCCCAGTTCACCCGTAACCTGAACGCTGTTACGTGACCAGCCACTTACCTCGATCGTGCCCGCGGTATTGTAGATATCGACATGACCGGCTGCTGCCGCATCCATGGATTCGTCAACTTCCTCGGCAATGACCGGCGAAACCAACAATCCACTTAACACTAATATCAAGTTCCTTTTCATCTTCTTCCTCACAACTTGCTTCCTTACACAGGCTGTACCTGTGCGTTAAATATCCTTACGCGCCATCACGCGCTGCGTCAATGATCCCACTCTGCGCATCAACGCGTGCTGTTCGCGATATGAATTGACTAACAAATCCTGTAACAGGGCGTTGTCGGGATTTTCCTTGAGCGCCGCATTGATTTCGGCAATCGAATCCCTGATCAACGTCAGGTTTCTCTCGATCTCAGCGCGCACTTCTGGCGAGAGCCGCTCGAGCTGCCGATCCAGCTGCGATTGATAATCTCCCTGCGCACTCCGATAAACAGAGCCCAGCGTATGCTCGGCGCCGAACGCTGCCCGTTCGAAACGCAGATCCTGCACGACCACCGGCACCAGCTGAGGTTCCTCTTTGACTGCAAGATAGGTCACGCCTGACGACGCCCCAATCAGCAATACCACGGCCGCAGCTTGCGCCAACATCGGCATCCAGCGTGATCGCGCTGGCTTCGCAATCACCTCTGCGATCTCCGGCCAAAGATCTCTTTCCGGGCTGATCTCGGTCGACAACCCGCCCGCTGCTGCGATCAGTTGGTCATCTCGTTCGATTTCGTTCATGCCTCAAACCCTTGTTCTTCCAGTTGCTGCGCCAATAAACGTCGCGCTCTGTGTAACTGTGCCTTGCTCGTGCCTGCCGCGATGCCGAGCATCTTGCCGGCCTCTTCATGGCTGTAGCCATATACCGCGTGCAGCACAAAAACATGTCTCGCGCCCTGCGGCAGTCTGTCCACCGCGTCGGCCAGGTCCCGCAATTCGCCGCTGTCAGCGACCGACGCCGGCGAAGATGGCATCTCTGCCGCAACCTGGATGCGCTCGGTCTCGCGTTTCGATTTTCGCATCCTGCCGAGAACCGAGTTGACCGCGATGCGGTGCAGCCAGGTAGCAAATGCGCTGTCGCCGCGAAACCGGTCGAGCTTGTTCCAGGCCTGGATAAACGCCTCCTGTGCGCAGTCCTCGGCTTCCGCGACATTGCCCGTCATGCGCAGGCAAAGTCCGTAAACCTTGTCGATGTGCATGCGGTACAAAGACTCGAATGCGCGCGCATCCGACCGCTGAGCTCTCGCTATCCAGTCAGCTTCGTCCGTCCTCTCTGGCGTGTTCAAAGCAACCATCCGGGGACTATAGTCGCTGACCGGTGCCGTCAAAAGCGCTTCCAAAGGCCAATTCTCCGCTTTATCTGATATTTAGATGTCTGTAGCGGGGCTATGGTTTAAGTATCGAAGTCTCAAAGGAGACGAAAAACGGCATAAAACCTGTCATCGCATCCGATTCTGGTATTATTCGCCTGGCCCGTCGCGATAATGGCCACCCCGGTAGCTCAACAAGAAAAGGAATTATGGCAGGGCATTCCATCCTCTACCTCGGCCGCGGTGAATTTGCTGCTGATTATCTGAGCGAACTTGAGACTCTTCCCTTTTGCGCCTTGCTGACCCGCTCAGCAAAGGTCGCTGTACCCGTTGATGCACCATCGATACTCGATCTTGTGTTGATCGAAGCGGGTCCGTCGATCTCGCAATCGGGTCAGTCACTTGCAGCGCTGATTCACGAATTACAGGATCATCCGGTCATCGCTCTGACGACCAAAAGCCGCGAACATCGCGGCATTGCTGCCGTTCGTGCCGGCGCGCAAGGCTATATTTGCGTCGATGATATTACCGTCGAAGGCCAGGAAACCGCTTTCGAACACGCCGTACAACGGCACCGGCTGCAACATCGCTTGTCCGACACCGACGTTTCGGTGCTGTCGGTATTGCGAAACATCAACGACGGTGTCGTCGTCGTCGATCAGCGAGGTCACGTACTCGACATCAATCCTGCAGCCCGCACGATCCTCGGTCTGGGTCCGCGTATGCAGCCTGACGCAACCTGGGATCAGATGTTCTGCTGCATCGATGCCAATGGTGACAACTACAAGAATTCCGCAGATTTGCCGCTTGTGCGTGCGCGCAACGGTGAGAAATTTTCCGACCAGGTCGCCATCTACCGGATGCCCGAGCAACCCGACACGATTCTGTCGCTTAACGGCCAGGGCTTGTACGATGGCAATCGGGAGTTGATCGGTGGCCTTGTCACCTTTCGAGACATTACCGACGCGACCAGGAAGACCAGCGAACTCGAGAAGCTGGCGCAATACGACGAACTCACGAGCTTGGCCAATCGCAGCTTGTTCACCGAACAACTCGCCCGGGCAATTGGTCGCAGCCAACGAAAATCTGCGCCGCTCGCCGTTTTGTTCATCGACCTCGATCGATTCAAGTCCGTCAATGACACGCTCGGGCATGATATTGGCGATGACTTGCTGCGCCAGGTTGCAGGCCGGCTGCGCAAAAATCTGCGCATCGGCGATTTTTCGGGGCGCTGGGGCGGTGACGAATTTGTTGTCTGTCTCGAGGATTTTGGTGAAACCAGCAATGCCGGTGCAGCCGCGCAGAAGCTGTTACTCGTGTTGTCGGAGAAGTACGAGATCGGCAACAGCGAAGTGTATGCGACACCCAGCATTGGCATCGCAATCTACCCGGATTCCGGCGAAGCCGCCGATCGTCTGATCAAGGCTGCTGATCTGGCGATGTATGAAGCGAAAAAGCGTGGTGGTGGCCGTTTTCAGTATTACTCGCACGCATTAAACAAGAAACTTGCACAGCGTGAAGAGCTCGAGGTCGGTTTGCGTCACGCCCTGGTGCGTAACGAATTCTCTCTGCACTACCAGCCGCGCATCGATCTGACGACGGGCCGGCTTATCGGACTCGAGGCGTTGCTGCGCTGGCAACACCCGCGTTTCGGGCTTCTGCCTCCTGGCCGGTTTCTGCCCATCCTTGAAAGCAGCGGACTCATTCACTCAGCTGGCGAGTGGGTTGTTGCGACCGCGAGCCGCCAGCTCGCCGCGTGGCAACGACAATTTGAATTGCCCGATTTATCAATCGCAATTAACCTGTCACCGCAACAATTGATGCACAAGCGGCTTGTGGACGCAGTCGCCAAATCGCTTGCGGACACGGCGCTTGACCCGGGCTGCATCGAACTCGAGATCGGCGATGGCGACATCATCCGCAAGCGCGCCAACGAGCTCGATACGCTGCGAGCCTTGCGTAAGCTCGGTGTGCGCATTTCCCTGGATCATTTCGGCACCTGCGATGTGTCGTTCGAATCACTGGACAACGGCTTCATCGACAGCTTCGTACTCGACCAATCGCTGATAGCGGATGTTGCCGTGAACGACAGCCATCAACGCATCGTTCGTGCCGCGATCGCGATGGCGCAAGGACTCGATATCGAGGTCGCTGCCGAGGGCGTGGATACTTTGACGCAGCTCGAATTCCTGCGCAGTTGCAACTGCGATCTTGCGCAGGGCTACCTGATCAGCCGCCCGATTCAGCCGGACAAGGTCTCCGCAATCCTCCGTAGCGAAATCGCGGGAACGCGGCTGCTTGCCAGAGGCATGCCGTAGGCAGTCAGAGGGACAGGCACCTCAGCTAAGTCGGGGCGCCACAGCTCCAGCAAGCAGCGAACTGACCTTCGTTCTCCTCCCCGCAGTTACGGCACTTCCACGAGTTCTGCGGACTTTCGTCGGTTATCGCCGCATCGATCAACTGCTTCGCGCGATCATAATCAAGGTCGTTAATCACCCATAACTCGGGCCACACTTCAACGAACGGCATTTCGCCAACGATCGAGCCGAGATGCTCGTTCTTTATTCGACTGGCGATACCCTCACTCTCGAGCAGGTTCTTATAGTGATTGATCGTGATCAGCGACTCTGCCGTTGTGAGTTTTTTCACTTGCCACCCAGCGACTGCAGGAACGGTCTCGGGTCATCGCCACTTTCGAGAACCTCGACGAGCGCGGAACCGACAATCGCGCCGGATGCATGCTCACCGACATTGACGACGTCGGCCGCTGCGCGAATTCCGAAGCCCGCACAGACCGGCAGCGCGGACAATGCCGACACCTTGTCGAGGTAACTCGCGAGATCATCCGGCAGGCCGCCATCGCCGCCCGTAATCCCGGTGATCGTAACCGCGTAGACGAAACCCAGAGAGGCATCGCAGAGCATTTCCAAACGCTTGTCCGGCGTTGCCGGCGTAACGAGTTGAATCAATCCGAGGCCCTGCTGTTCGAGCGCAGCTCTGAGCTCGGCGCACTCCTCGAACGGCAGGTCGGGAACGATAAACGCACAAACACCGGTCGCCCGAGCACGCTCAGCCAACTTGTCGTAGCCGAATGCGAGCAACGGATTCAGGTAGGACATCATGACGAGCGGCGTGCCGAGATCGCCGGCCATTTCAAGTTCCTTGAATATCCATTGCAGGCTCACACCGTTCTGCAACGCGACAAAACTCGAGCGCTGAATGGTCATCCCGTCGGCCATCGGATCGGAAAACGGGATTCCGACTTCAACGATGTCGCCAACCTCAGCCACTTCTTTCAGCGTGTTAACAAACTCACCCGGCTCAGGATAGCCCGCCGTGATAAACGGCACGAGCGCGGGGCGGCCCTTATCATTTGCTGCGACAATTGCCGCCGTCAGTCTCTTATGCGCTGGCATCGGTACGTATCCTTGCCGGGAATTTTGTCAGTGTCGGCATATCCTTGTCACCACGCCCGGAGTTGCCGATCAATACACGCTTGCCCGGATTCTGCTGCGACCACTTACGCGCGGCCGCGTAGGCGTGCGATGTTTCCAGCGCCGTCAGGATGCCCTCTGTTTCGCAAAGCTCCTCCAGCGATTCCAGCGCCTCGTCATCGCTTGCCGACAAATAGGTCACACGCCCGGTTGCCTGCAGCAGGGCATGCTCGGGTCCAACACCCGAGTAATCCAGGCCCGCCGATATCGAGTGCGTCTCCTGCACCTGTCCGTCGTCATCCTGCAGGATGATCGTGTAGGACCCCTGTAATACCCCCGGTGTACCCGTCGCAAGCGTTGCCGCATTTTCACCCAGACCATCGCCGGTGCCGCCTGCTTCCACGCCGATCAGTTCAATGTCGTCCGCAAGCAGAGGGTAGAAAAGTCCGATCGCATTAGAGCCTCCGCCGACACAGGCGAATGCAGCATCGGGCAGGCCACCAGCCTGATCGATCATCTGTTGGCGCGCTTCAACACCGATGACCGACTGCAATTCACGCACGAGATACGGGTACGGATGCGCGCCCACCGCAGATCCCAACAAGTAGTAGATTCCCGCAGGGTCGGTTACCCACTTGCGCATCGCCTCGTCGATGGCGGCCCGCAGGGTCTTGTCGCCGGTTTCAACGGCGACGACTTCGGAGCCGAGGCGATGCATCCGATCGACGTTCGGCGCCTGGCGCTCGATATCGACGGCGCCCATGTAGACGCTGCAAGGCAGACCGACGCGCGCACAAGCCGCGGCTGACGCTACGCCGTGTTGTCCCGCGCCTGTTTCGGCGATGACACGCTTCGCCCCGAGCCGCTTCGCGAGCAACGCCTGGCCGATTGCATTGTTGATCTTGTGCGCACCCGTATGTGCGAGATCTTCGCGCTTGATCCAGACCTCGGTTCCCCAGCGTTCGCTCAAGCGCGGCGCGTAACTCAGCGCGGTTGGCCGACCAACCCACTCGCGCAACTCTCTGCGATATTCATTCTGGAAATCGGCGTCGTGCAAATATTCGCGAACGCCTGCCTCGAGGCGCTCGAAAGCCGGCACCAGCGTTTCGGGTACGTAGCGTCCGCCGAAAGGTCCGAAGCGACCTCGCTCATCCGGCAGTTCGCCGTTGATCGAGGCTTGCAGAAGCGCGCGCGCGTCGTCAGCCCCCAGTTGTGACTTCATTAATAACTCTCC
>Ga0224508_10004303_pt1 | contig 11658 bp, 10 predicted proteins | sample SF_Jan12_sed_USG_4_FD_170157 | JGI IMG/M metagenome (GOLD analysis project Ga0224508, IMG submission 170157) | Sediment microbial communities from San Francisco Bay, California, United States - SF_Jan12_sed_USGS_21 | ecosystem: Environmental > Aquatic > Marine > Sediment | place: USA...
CCATGTGCTCGGCCACGATGCGGCGCAGCGGCGTCATCGGGACGACCTTGTCGCCCTCCTGCAGCTCGTAGCCGAGGAAGGCCGGCGCGCTGCGGCGCGGAGCCGGTTCGGACTCTCCACGGGCCTGGGCTCGCGCGGGCGGACGGGCCGGCTCGGGCGGACGCGCTACGGCGGGACGGGCCGCCGCGACCGGCTCGGGCGGACGCGCTACGGCGGGACGGGCCGCCGCGACCGGCGGGCCGGCGGCGTGGCGCTCCACGTCCTCGCGGCGGATCTTGCGGCCCTGGCCGGCCAGGTCCTCGAGATCGACGCCGCGGGCCTCGGCCTCACGGCGCGCCAGCGGGGTGGCGGCGGGGGTCTCGGAGCGAGGCGGGGCCGGAGCGGACCGGGCCGGAGCCGGCGCGGCCTGGGGCTCGGCCCGGGTCGGCTCGGGGCCGGTGGCGGCACTCGGGTCGGTCTCGAGGCGCAGCAGGTCGGCGCCCACCGCCACGGTGTCGCCCTCGGAGACCAGCAGGGCAGCCACCACCCCGGCGACGGGGGCCGGCACCTCGGCGTCGACCTTGTCGGTGGTGACCTCGACCAGGGGCTGGTCCACCTCGACGGTGTCCCCCTCCTTCACCAGCCAGCGCGAGACGGTGCCCTCCACCACGCTCTCGCCCAGCGCCGGAAGCTCGACTGCAATCGCCGCCATGCCTTGGCCTACCCCCTCGCAGAGTCTAATGGAGCCATCGGCACCGCAGCCGCAAGGCTTTACGCGACGGGCTTCTCGACCACCGGCTGCGCCAGATCGACGGTCTCGCGGTGGCGGCCCTCGGAGGGGATGCGCTCGAGCTGGACGCGGTGCTGGAGCTTGATCAGGCCGTCGATCACGGCCTCGGGGCGCGGCGGGCAGCCGGGCACGTAGACGTCGACAGGGATGATCGTGTCGATGCCCTGCACCGTGGCGTAGTTGTTGTAGGGCCCGCCCGAGCAGACGCAGGCGCCGAAGGCGTAGACCCACTTGGGCTCGGCCATCTGGTCGTAGACCTTCTTCAGGATGGGAGCCTGGCGGTGGGTGATCGTGCCCACCACCATCAAGAGGTCGGATTGCCGCGGCGAGAAGCGCGGCAGGGCACAGCCGAAGCGGTCGATGTCGTAGCGCGAGCCCGCCGCCGACATGAACTCCATGCCACAGCAGGCGGTCACGAAGGGGTAGAGGAACATCGAGTACTTCCGCCCCCAGGCCAGCACGGAGTCGACCGTGGTGGTGAGGAAGGAGTCGCCGCCCTGGCGCAGGAACTCGACGGCCCGCGCGCGGTGGACGGCATCGGCCTCCTCGCGGGTGACGCCGCTCGGGTGGGCTTCGCGCATGGTGTCGGTCGGCACGCGCGGAAGATAGCGTCTCCCCGATGCCTGCCAGTCGCCCGGCTCGGAGATAGGGTTCCGGTCATGATCGAATCGCGCACCGCCCGGGCCTGGGCCGTCCACGCGCTGACCGCCAGCGGCGGGGCGCTGGGCGCACTGGCGCTCTTCGAGCTCACGCGCGGCCGCTTCGAGGCCGCGGCGATCTACATGCTGATCGCCCTCGGCATCGACTCGGTGGACGGCAGCCTGGCGCGCCGCTTCGAGGTGGCCCGGCTCGCGCCCTCCCTCGACGGCCGGCGCCTCGACGACATCGTCGACTACCTGAACTTCGCCGTGGTGCCCGCGGTCTTCCTGCTGACGCTGGGCGCGCTCCTGCACTGGGGCCTGGCGGTCTTCGCGGTGATGGCCAGCGCCTACGGCTTCGCCCAGCGCGACGCCAAGACTCCCGACGACTTCTTCCTCGGCTGGCCCAGCTACTGGAACGTGCTGGCGATCTACCTGTGGCTGCTGGGGGTGGGGCCCGGCGTCGCCAGCGCGCTGGTGTGCCTGTTCGGCGCCCTGATCTTCGTGCCCCTGCCCTACGTCTACCCCAGCAAGCTGCGCCGCTTCCGCGCCGCCACCGTCGTCGGCGGCGTGGTCTGGATCTGGAGCGTCGCCTTCTGCATCTGGTTTCCCGAATCGACCGGACGCCTGCACCTGCTCGAGCTCTCGCTGCTCTACCCGGCCTGGTACCTGGTGCTGTCGGCCTGGCTCGGCGGCTGGGGACGCGAGAGACGGCCGTGAGCCCGCCCCGCGGAGTGCTGCTGATCAACCTGGGGACGCCCGATGCGCCCACGCCCCGGGCGGTGCGGCGCTACCTGCGCGAGTTCCTCGGCGACCCCCGGGTGATCGACCTGCCCGCCCTGCCCCGCCGACTGCTGCTCGAAGCGGTGATCCTGCCCACCCGGCCACGCCAGTCGGCCGCCGCCTACGCGAAGATCTGGACCGAGCAGGGCTCGCCGCTCTGGGTCTACGGCTGCGCCCTGCGCGACGCCCTGGCCGAACGCCTGGGCCCCGACACCGCCGTCGAGCTGGGAATGCGCTACGGCGAGCCCTCGCTGGCCGACGGGCTGCGCCGCCTGGAGGAGCGCGGCGTGCGCGACGTGACCGCGCTGCCCCTCTTCCCCCAGTTCGCCGACGCCTCCACCGGCTCGGCCCTGGAGGCGCTGTTCGCCGAGCCGGCGGCGGGGCGGCTGCGGCGCATCCACGCCCTGCCCCCCTTCTTCGACGCGCCGGGCTTCGTGGAGACCTGGCGCGCCCTCGCCGCGCCCGAGCTCGAGGCCTTCCGCCCCGACCACGTGCTCTTCTCCTACCACGGACTGCCCGAACGCCAGATCCGCCGCGCCGATCCGAGCGGCGCCGTCTGCCTCGAGCGCGACGACTGCTGCCAGCGCCCCGGTCCGGCCCTCGATCACTGCTACCGCGCCCAGTGCTATGCGACGACGCGGGCCGTGGCCGCGGCGCTCGAGCTCGACGCCCAGGGCCACTCCAGCGCCTTCCAGTCGCGGCTCGGGCGCACGCCCTGGATCCGGCCCTACACCGACCTCGTGATCCCCGAGCTCTACGAGCGCGGCGTGCGCCGCCTGGCCGTGCTCTGCCCCTCCTTCGTCGCCGACTGTCTGGAGACGCTGGAGGAGATCGGCATCCGCGCCCGCGAGCAGTGGCGAGCGCTCGGCGGCGAGGAGCTCCTGCTCGTGCCCTGCCCCAACGACCACCCGACGTGGGTCGAGGCGGTGGCGCAGTGGGTGAGCGACCCGGGCGAAGCCTAGTCCCAAGCTACCAGCGAGCAATCGAGGCGAGGCCTAGTCCCAGGCCTCCAGCGAGCGGCCGATGCGCTCGGCCAGACGCGCGTTGTCCTCGCGGAAGCCCGCGGCCAGGCGCGCGCGCTGGGCCGGGTCGAGGGCCGGATAGCCGGGGGGACGGCCCGCGGTGTTGAGCCAGCGCACCGCGTCCAGGACGCGCCCGGCCCCGAACCGGCGACGCGTCGCGGCGAGCATGCGAGGCGAGCGCGGCAGGCGCGTCGGGTTCCCCACCTCGGCGCGGTAGTCGGCTGCGTCGGGATCGACGCCCAGGAAGGCGAAGAGGCGACGCAGCTCGCCGCGGGGGTCGGCCCGGAACTCCTCGAAGAGCGCAAAGTGCATCTGCTCGCGGGGGAAGTGCGCGAGGAAGCGGTCGAGCTGCTCCCAGTAGCGGCTGCGCGCCAGGTAGCCGTGGAAGGGGTTGGCGCGGACGCGCTCGGGCTCGAGCTCGACCGCGCGCTCGAAAGTCAGCGTCTCGTTGCCCACCGTCAGCGCGTGCAGGTAGTTCGAGTAGGCGCGGTCGACGGGGTGCCGGAAGCTCCAGACCAGCTTGACGTCGGGCGCCACGGCGCGGATGCGCTCGGCCGCCTCGGGCCGATAGCTGTAGGTGGGCGTCTTCTCGCCCACGACGCGGTGCTCGGGCCGGAGCCCTCGCCGCAGCTCCTGCGCATACCAGGCGGGGCCGCGGTCGAATGTCTCGGCCTGGTCGAAGAAGTGCAGCTCGCGGGCGGGCAGGCAGACCTCGGGATGCCGCTCGAGATGGAGGCCCAGTGAGCTGGTGCCCGCCTTCATCGCCCCCACGATGAGGAAGTCGACGATCGGGGCGTCCGGCGACACGCGCGATCAGGCCGCCAGAACGCGCTCGGCCGCCGCCAGCCCCGAGGCCAGCGCGTCGGGCACGCCCACGCCGGCGACGTAGCCGCCGGCGAGTGCCAGGCCCGGGTGGTCGGCGAGGCGTCCGGCGACCCGGTCCATCTTCTCGACGTGGTCGCGCCCGGGCTGGGGGATGGCTCGGGGCCAGCGCACCCAGGCCAGCGGCGGCGGAGCGTCGCGCAGGCCCAGGGTCTGCTCCAGCTCGGCGGCGAGGCGCGCGTGCAGGGCGTCGTCGGGCTCGTCCAGCGCCTCGGGCCAGCGCGCGCCCCCGATCATGCAGTGCAGCAGCTCCATGCCCTCCGGCGCTCGATCGGCGAAGAGCTGGCTCATGAACAGGCAGCCGAGCAGCCCGAGCCTCTCTTCGCGGGGCACCAGGAAGCCGAAGCCGTCGATGGCCCGGGCGGGACGGCCCGCCTCGACGCCCACCGGAGCCACCACCAGCGGCGCGTAGCGCACGGCCTCGAGGGTGTCGGCCACCTCGCCGTCGAGTCCGCGCAGCAGGGCGCCGGCGTCGTAGGCCGGCGTCGCCACCACCACGCGCGCCGCCTCGAAGGCGTTGTCGCCGCCCACGCCCGAGACCTCGACGCGAAAGCCCGAGCCGTCGCGGGCGATGCGCTCGGCGCGGTTGCCCAGGGCTGGCGCCTCGACCAGGGCTTCGGCGAGCTGGCGCGCCAGCGGGCCGAAGCCGCGCTCGGGGGCGTGGGAGCCCGGCAGGCCGCGCTCTCGGCGGCCGCCCAGCGCGCCGAGCACGATCGAGCCGCGGCGACGCTCGGCCTCCACCAGTCCGGGCAGCACGGCCTCGGCGCCGAGCTCGCGCTCGTCCCCGGCGTAGACGCCGGTCAGGAAGGGGCCCACCAGCTCGCGGGTCACCTCGGGCCCGAGGCGGCGATCGACGAACTCGGCCACGGTCTCGTGGGGGCCGCCGCGCCCGCGAAAGGGCTCGGCCAGCAGCCGCAGCTTGGCCCCGGCCGAGAGCAGCGGGCTGCGCACAAGGCCCCAGGGTGAGCCCGGCACCGCCACCAGCTCGCCTTGGCGATACACGAAGCGCCGCTTCGAGGCCGGCGAGGCCGGACGCAGCCGCTCGCGCATGCGCAGCCGCTCGAAGAACTTCAGCATGGGCGCCTTCACCAGCGCGGTGTTGGGCCCGTTCTCGAAGACGAAGCCCGCGTGGTGGTCGGTGCGCATCACCCCGCCCGGACGGTCGGAGGGGTCGACCACCAGCACCTCGGCGCCGGCGCCCTGCAGCGCGTGGGCTGCGGCCAGCCCGGCGATGCCGGCGCCCACCACCAGCGCGTCGACGCGAGGCGCGCTCAATGGGCCAGCCCCCGTGCGTGGATGTCGCGTGCGCTCAAGCCTCAGACCGTCTTGCTGAACATGCGCTCGCCCTCGCGGCGCTGACCGGGCAGATAGGCGTCGAAGGCCATGGCGACGTTGCGCACCAGCAGGCGTCCGACCGGCGTGATCCCGAGACTGCCGTCCGCCTCGATCTCGACCAGCCCGTCCTCGCGGGCGCCCTCGAGCGAGCGCAGCTCGCCGGCATAGCGCCGGGCGAAGCCGGGCTCGGCGCCGAACTCTGCGTCGAACTCGTCGGCGCGCACCACGCCGTGACACAGGATCCGGCCGATCACCCAGCGGCGCTCCAGATCGTCGTCGGACAGCCGGTGGCCGCGCAGGGTGGCGAGACCGCCCGCCGCCACCGCCTCCTGCCAGGCCGGCACCTGGCGCTGCGACTGGGCGTAGCTGGCGCGCAGCTCGCTGATCGCCGACGGGCCGAAGCCGATCAGGTCGACCCCGGCCTGGGTGGTGTGGCCCATGAAGTTGCGGCGCAGGGTGCGGTCGGACACGGCGGTGGCCAGCTCGTCGTCGGGCCTGGCGAAGTGGTCGAGACCGATGAAGCGGTAGCCCTTCTCGAGGAAGCGGCGAATGGCGGTGATCAGGATCTCGAGCTTGGTGGCGGCGTCGGGCAGGTCCTTGCGCTCGAAGCCGCGCTGCTGCTTGGCCAACCAGGTGACGTGGGCGTAGGAGTACAGGGCGATGCGGTCGGGGCCGATCGCGAAGAGCCGGTCGAGGGTGCGCTCGAAGCTCGCCACGCTCTGGTAGGGCAAGCCGTAGATCAGGTCGAAGTTCACACTGTCGAAGCCCAGGGCCCGGGCCCGCAGCACCAGCCGCTCCGTGTCGGCGGCGGGCTGGATGCGGTGCACCGCCTCCTGCACGCGCGGGTCGAAGTCCTGCACGCCCATCGAGATGCGGTTGAAGCCGCACTCGGCCAGGGCCTCGAGGTGGGCGTCGGTGGTGACGCGGGGGTCGACCTCGATCGACACCTCGGCCCCGGGGGCCAGGGGAAAGGCGTCGGCCAGCGCGCGGAACAGGCGCCGCACCTCGTCCGGGGCGAGCCAGGTAGGCGTGCCACCGCCCCAGTGGAGCTGGGTGGCCGGCCGCGGCGTGCCGACCGCCTTGCGCACCGCCGCCACCTCGCGCTCGATGGCTTCGAGGTAGGGCCCCGCCCGCCCGTGGTCGCGGGTGATCATCTTGTTGCAGGCGCAGAAATGGCACAGCGACTCGCAGAAGGGCACGTGGACGTAGAGCGAGAGCCCGGCGGCCGAGGCGGCCGCGCCCGCCGCCGCCAGATCGGCGCGGTACTCGGCCACGCCGTAGTCCTCCTTCCAGACCGGGGCCGTCGGGTAGCTGGTGTAGCGGGGGCCGTCGATGGCGTAGCGCGGCGCCAGCTGGACCACGCGGTCGAGATCGAGGTCGAAGGGCTCGCTCAACGGGCGCGGGCCGCCAGGGAGCGGGCGGCGTCGGTGAAGGCCCGGGCGCCCTCCACCGGGGTTTGGGGCAGGCAGCCGTGGCCCAGATTGAGGATGTGGCCGCGCGCCGGAGCCGCCTCGGCGGCCATGCGCGCCACGGCCGCGGCGATCGCCGCGGGCTCGGCCGACAGCGCGCAGGGGTCGAGGTTGCCCTGCAGGCTGGCGCGGGAGCCCACCTGTCGCGCGGCGGCGGCGAGGTCGACCCGCCAGTCGAGCGAGAGCACGTCGGCGCCGCTTTGCGCCATCTCTTCCACGACATGGGCGCCGTCGTTCACGTACAGAATGAAGGGCGCCGCGGCGCGATCCAGCTTGGCGGCGATCTCGCGGTGCCAGGGCAGCACCCACTCGCGGTAGTCGGCGGGCGAGAGCATGCCGGCCCAGGTGTCGAAGAGCTGCACGGCCTGGGCGCCCGCCTCGATCTGGGCGTTGAGGTAGGCCACGGTCGAGTCGGCCAGCCGGTCGAGCAGCGCCCGGGCCAGCTCGGGCTCGCGGTACAGCATGCGCTTCCAGGTGTCGAAGTGGCGCGACCCCGAACCCTCGACCAGGTAGGCCGCCAGGGTGAAGGGCGCGCCGGCGAAGCCCAGCAGCGGGATCTGGCGCGAGGCGAGCTCGGCGCGCAGCCCGCGCAGGATCTCGAAGACGAAGGGGACGCTCTCGCGCGGATCGGGCGCGCGCAGCGCCTCCACCTGGGCGCGGCTGCGGATCGGCTCGGCCACCACCGGCCCGGGGGCGAAGTCGACCTCGACGCCCAGGCCCGGAATCGGCGTGAAGATGTCCGAGAAGAAGATCACCGCCTCGGTGCCGATCGCCTCCACGGGCTCGAGGGAAACCTCGATTGCGCGCTCAACGTCTCGAACCAGCTCGAGAAAGGCGACCTGCTTGCGCACGGCGCGATAGCCGGGCAGGTAGCGCCCGGCCTGGCGCATCAGCCAGACCGGGGGGCGGTCGACCGGCTCGCCGCGGCAGGCGCGCAGCAGGCGGTCGTCGGGCGAGAGCGCCTCCAAAGCGACCCGATCAGTAGCCGCTGAGCCGCGCCCACCGGGCGCGATGCCAGGAGGCATCGCCCAGGGTGAGCTCGGCCACCCGGGCGCGCTTCAGGAAGAAGCCGATCTCGTGCTCGTCGGTCATGCCGATGCCGCCGTGCATCTGCACCGCCTCGTTTGCGACGCGGATCGCGGTGTCGGAGCAGCGCGCCTTGGCCAGCGACACCAGCTTCGGCGCCTCTTCGGAGTCCTCGTCGAGGGCCCGCACCGCGGCCATCACCGCTGAGCGGCACAGCTCGATCTCGATGAAGCACTCGGCGGCGCGGTGCTTCAGGCCCTGGAAGCTGCCGATCGGCACCCCGAACTGGATGCGGTTCTTCAGGTAGTCGAGCGTCCGCTCGAAGGCCTCGGTCATCGAGCCGAGCATCTCGGCGCAGAGACCGGCCGTGGCGAAGTCGGCGACCGCTTCCAGCACCGGGAGCCCCTGCCCCACCTCGCCCAGCAGGGCGTCGCCGCCCACCGCGCAGCCGTCCAGATGCAGGCTGGCCGCGTTGCGCGAATCGACCCGCCACTGGCGCTCGACGCGCAGGCCGGGCGTCCCGGCCGGCACCAGGAACAGGCTGATCCCGTCGCGATCGTCGTCGGCGCCCGCGGTGCGGGCCACCACGACGAAGGCGTCGGCCGCGCCGCCGTCGAGCACGGCGATCTTCTCGCCGGCGAGCCGCCAGCCGTCGCCGTCGCGCTCGGCCCGCGTCGCCACGCGGTGCAGGTCGAAGCGGCTGCTGCGCTCCTGCTGGGCCAGGGCCAGCCACTTCTCGCCGGCCACCACGCCCTCGAGCCACTCTTTCTGCTGCGCCTCGCTGCCCGCGCGCAGCAGAGCCTGGCCGCCCAGCAGCACGGTCGAGAGGAAGGGCTCGGGCGCCAGGCTGCGGCCCAGGGCCTCGAGCACCACCGCGAGCTCCGACGCGCCCATTTCGGCGCCGCCGAAGCGCTCGGGGAAGGGAACGCCCACCCAGCCGAGCTCGGCCATCTCCTTCCAGAGCGGCTTCGAGAAGCCGGTCTCGTCGCCGGCGTCGCGCAGCGCGCGCATGCGGGCCACCGGCGAGTGCTCCGCGGCGAAGTCGGCCGCGGTCTTGGCGAGCAGTTCCTGGTCTTCGGTGAGAACGAGTTGCATGGGGTTGGCTTCCTAGTCCGGCAGGCCGAGCACGCGCTTGGCGATGATGTTGAGCTGGATCTCCGAGGTGCCGCCCTCGATGGAGTTGCCGCGCGAGCGCAGCCAGGCCCGGGTGATGGTCAGCTCGTCGTCGTCGAAGCCGGGCCCCTCCCAGCCGATCCCCTGGGCGCCCGCCAGGCGCACCATCATCTCGCTGCGGTCCTTGTTGAGCTCGGTGGCGTAGACCTTGAAGAGCGAGCTCTCGGGGCCGGGCTTGTGCCCGGCGCGGGCCGCATCGCGGCTGCGCTGGGTGGTGAGGTGGAAGGCGCGCTCGTTCATCTCGAGCTGGGCGATCTCGGCCCGCAGGGCGCCGTCTTCGATGCCAGCGCCGTTGGCGAAGCCGTACTTGCGCGCCAGCCGGACGAGCAGGCTGCCGCGGTCGGCTCCCTTGCTCTTCTTCTTGCCGCCGCGCGACCCCCCGAAGGCGTCGGCGATCATGGCGCGCTCGTAGCCGAGCAGGGCCTTGGCGACGGTCCAGCCCTTGTCGATGCCCTTGATCACGTTGGCCACCGGCACCCGCACGTCGTCGAAGCGGGTCTCGGTGAACGGCGACTTGCCGCTGATCAGCTTGATGGGCTGGACGCTGACGCCCGGGGTCTCCATGTCGAGCAGCAGGAAGGTGATGCCCTCCTGCTTCTTCACGTCGGGGTTGGTGCGCACCAGGGCGAACATCCAGTCGGAGACGTCGCCGTAGGAGGTCCAGACCTTGGTGCCGTTGAGCACGAAGTGGTCGCCGTCGCGGACGGCGCGGGTCTGCAGCGACGCGAGGTCGGAGCCGGAGTCGGGCTCGGAGTAGCCCTGGCACCAGCGGATCTCGCCGCGCACGATCTTGGGCAGGTGCTCGCGCTTCTGCTCCTCGGTGCCGAACTGCAAGAGGGTGGGCCCGATCATCTCCAGGCCGAAGCCCAGCAGGGCCGGCGGCAGGCGCAGGGCCGCCATTTCCTGCGAGAGCACCTTGGCCTCGGCCTTCGACAGGCCGCCGCCGCCGTACTCGGTAGGCCAGGTAGGGGCCGTCCAGCCCTTCTCGGCCATCACCTCGAGCCAGGTCTTCAGCTCGGGCGGGTCGTAGACGACGCGGCGGCCGCCCCAGTTGCCGGCCCCTTCGATGCTGGAGGGGAGGCCGCGGATGCCGTCGGGGGCGTTGGCCTCGAGCCAACGGCGGGTCTCGCTGCGGAATGCGTCTAGATCGGACATCGGGCTCTCCTTGGAAGACGCACGAGAATAGCCGCAGGCCCGGGGCCGCGCCGGGGCCCTTGCTACCGTCCGACAGGTGGAGATCTTCCTCGGAAACCCCCGCGGCTTCTGCGCCGGGGTCGACCGCGCCATCGAGATCGTCGAGATCGCCCTGAAGCGCTTCGGACCCCCCGTGCACGTGCGCCACGAGATCGTGCACAACCAGCACGTGGTCGAAGAGCTGCGCGCCAAGGGGGCCGTCTTCGTGGAAGACCCGAGCGAAGTGCCCCCCGGCTCGGTGCTGATCCTGTCGGCCCACGGCGTGGCGCCCTCCGTGCGCAAGGCAGCGGCCGCCCGCGACCTGCGCGTGATCGACGCCACCTGCCCGCTGGTCACCAAGGTGCACGTCGAAACCCTGCGCATGGCCAAGGAGGGCTACGAGATCGTGCTGGTGGGCCACGCCGGCCACGTCGAGGTGGAGGGCACCCGCGGCCACGCGCCCGAGCGCATCCACCTGGTCGAGACCGTCGAGGACGCCCACGCCCTCGAAGTGCGCGACCCCGAGCGGCTCGGCTGCGTCACCCAGACGACCCTGTCCGTGGACGACACCCGCGAGATCATCGAGGTCCTGATCGAGCGCTTCCCGGCGATCCGGCTGCCACGCAAGGACGACATCTGCTACGCGACCCAGAATCGCCAGAACGCGGTGAAGGAGCTCACCCGCGAGGCCCAGGTGGTGATCGTGCTGGGTGCGCCCGAGTCGTCGAACTCCAACCGGCTGGTCGAGCTCGCCCGTCAGCGCGGTGCCGAGGCCTTCCTGGTGCAGAACGCGGCCGAGATCGACCCGGCCTGGCTCGGGGGCGCCACCTGCGTGGGCGTCACGGCCGGCGCCTCGGCCCCCGAAGTGCTGGTGGAGCAGGTGGTCGAGCGCCTGCGCAAGCTCGGCGGCGAGGACGTCAGCATTCGCGAGCTCGTCGCCGAGGCGGAGGGGGTGGTCTTCCAGGTTCCGCCGGAACTGCGTTAGGCGGCCGGCGCGCGTGGAGGACCGCAACGGGGAGCCGTCCTCCCAGAGCTGCACCGAGCCCGACGACGCCGCGCTCGATCCGGGCTACACCGAGCCCGACGACGCCACGCTCGACCCGGAGGGCCGCGACCTCCCCTCCACCTCCCTGGCCAGCGCAGCCACCGCGCAGCCGACCTCGGCGATCCCCCGCCACGACTCGTTGGCCGAGATCTGGGCGCTGGCCTGGCCGGTGATGGCCTCCCAGGTGCTGCTCAACGCCGTGGGTCTGGTGGACATCGCCATGGTCGGGCGCCTGGGCAGCCGCTCGGTGGCGGCGGTGGGCTACGCCAGCCAGTTCTTCCACCTCTCGCAGTCGGTGCTGTTCGGCATCGGCTTCGCCACCGTGGCGCTGATGGCCCGCGCC
>Ga0224508_10004304_pt1 | contig 11655 bp, 12 predicted proteins | sample SF_Jan12_sed_USG_4_FD_170157 | JGI IMG/M metagenome (GOLD analysis project Ga0224508, IMG submission 170157) | Sediment microbial communities from San Francisco Bay, California, United States - SF_Jan12_sed_USGS_21 | ecosystem: Environmental > Aquatic > Marine > Sediment | place: USA...
CTACGTGTGTGATAGAGACTGTTAGGCTCTAGACGAAGTTGTTCACCCTTTGACTCGAGCGACTCGCACAGCACCGCTCTGCGCGCGCAGTTGCTCCAAAATAGTGTCAAGATGTTCGTGGTCCTTGACTTCAATGGTAAAGCCGATGGTGGAGTACTGGCCATCGCGTTCGATCAAGGACACCGAGTCGATATTGGATCCCTGCTCTGCGATGACGGCGGCCAACTTGGCAAGCACTCCCGGCTTATTTTTTGAGTCAACCCGAATGTTTACCGGGAAGTCGCCCGTCACCTCCGCATCCCAATGGATGTCGATCCATTTGTCTGGGTGTTTGCGATACTCACTGTTGTTTGGACAATCCGAAGTGTGGACCACAATCCCCCGCCCGGCGGACAAAAACCCGATGATGGGGTCGCCGGGAACAGGGCGGCAACAACGCGCATAGGTAATCAACATTCCCTCTGCACCGTGTATCGCAAGGGGTTGCATACCACCACCTTCATGCTCCTTACCGCCCTCAACACGTGGCACAAGTTGTCGAGCGACCATGCTAGGCAATCTTTTGCCCAGCCCAATATCCTCCAGCAGATCATCCCACTCAGTGAGCTTCAAAGATTCAAGGAAAGACTGCTTCTGATCCGGTTTGATCTTCTTCGAACTGTGACCGATGTTCTTGAGCGCGCGATCAAGTAAGCGCTTACCAAGTCGCACCGATTCCTTACGGCGCTGGTTCTTTAGAAAGCTTCGTATAGTCGCCCTGGCTTTGCCGGTTATCGCATAGTTCAACCACGATGGGGAAGGCCGACCGGAACGTGAGGTCATGATTTCCACATGGTCACCGCTGCGTAACACTGTGTTGAGCGGCACTAGCTCGTGATTGACCCGCGAGCCAATACATCGGTTGCCAATATCCGTATGGACCGCGTACGCGAAGTCGAGGGTTGTCGCACCTTGGGGAAGCTTCTTAATGTCGCCTTTGGGAGTAAATACGTACACCTCATCGGGAAAGAGATCGATCTTCAGATGCTCTAGAAACTCCGTAGGGTTGCCTGCTTGGTGCTGGGTATCAAGCAAATCCAGCATCCACTGTCGTGCCAGTTGCTGTGGCTCTATGTCTACCGAATCTTCCGTCTTGTACAACCAGTGGGCGGCCACGCCGGCGTGGGCAATGCGGTGCATGTTCTCGGTGCGAATTTGTACCTCCAAGGTTTCGCCAAATGCGCCGAAGACCACTGTGTGTAAGGATTGGTATCCATTGGCCTTAGGGATAGCGACGTAATCCTTGAACCGCCCGGGTATGGGCTTATAGAGATTATGAACAATCCCCAACGCGCGATAACAATCGTCCACTTCCTGGACGAGAAGTCTAAACCCATAGATATCTTGAATCTGATCGAAAGAGCAGCGTTTACTCTGCATCTTTTTGTAGATGCTGTAGACATTCTTCTCACGCCCCACTACCCGCGCCTCGAGCCCAGACTGTTCGAAGTGGCTTTCCATAGCGGTGCGTAGCTTTTTTACCACGGCCTTGCGATTACCTTGACGTCGTTTCAACGCCTTGGAAATCGCACGGTATCTCTTCGGAAACAGGTGCAAAAAGCTCAGGTCTTCGAGCTCACGACCCCACTCGTGCATCCCCAGGCGATTGGCAATAGGCGCGTAGATATCCAGAGTCTGTCTTGCGATGCTCTGGCGCTTTTTCGGACGTAGCGCATCTAGCGTGCGCATGTTATGTAAACGGTCGGCGAGCTTAATCAGAATTACGCGGATGTCACGAGACATCGCGAGCAGCATCTTGCGATAATTTTCGGCCTCGGCTTCCTCTTTAGAATCGAAATCGAGCTGACTGATCTTGCTAACGCCATCGACCAGATGCGCGACGTCCTCGCCAAATTGCTGAACCAGCTGTTCTTTTGCCGTGGGGGTGTCTTCGATTACATCGTGCAGTATCGCTGCGATGATGCTGCGGCTATCGAGCCGCATAAGTGCGAGAATGCTGGCGACTTGCAGTGGGTGGGAAATATAAGGCTCGCCACTGAGCCGAGTTTGACCTTCATGGGCCTCGGCCCCGAATAGATACGCCCTATAGACGTCATCAACCGCTTGCTCGTCGAGATACTGTTCTAATAACTCGCAAAGCTCGTCTATTAATGTACGGCGTTGCGGAAGGAAGCCTGCTAGCGGCCGAGCTCTACCCGGCGGGCTTCTCCGCAGGGGTCGGATTTGCATCTGGTTGAAGTTCCCCAAGGAGTTCCATCATTTCGCCCTCCTGCGTTACTGCTTCCGGCTCCGGTGGCGTTTCGTCGAGTATCTTATTCGTTACTAGGCCTTCGGCAATTTCTCGCAAAGCGATGACCGTGGGCTTATCGTTGTTTTCGGGCACCAGAGCTTCCGAGCCCAGACCCAACTGACGGGCACGCTTGGTGGCAACCAACACAAGCTGGAAACGATTGTCCACATTATCAAGACAGTCTTCTACAGTGATACGAGCCATACGTCACCTCTATAAATGTTCATTACTAAAGAGTCTGTATTCAACTCAACTCATCCAAATCAAGGCTCTTTTGTTAAAGATATCACGAAAAACGTGAACTATGGGCATCCTATACGATACTCGTGGGCGGTACTCGTAATTCGCCGCACCTAAGATCGGATGACCCAGACGGTGTTAACCCTGCCCCTACCCCACTACAGCCGTCACACGCCGGAAGGGTCTACCAATTCATCGATTCGGAAAGTAGGTGGCAGCGGCAGCGGCTCCAAACCGGAGACGATGCGCTTAAGATTCTGCAGGGCCTGCTCGAAGTCGTCGTTTACCACCACGTAATCATACTCTTCGTAGTGACGCATTTCGTTCACCGCATCACGCATACGGCGTGTGATTACCGCGTCCGAGTCCTGGCCCCGATTGCGCAGCCGTTGTTCGAGCACTTGCCGCGACGGAGGCATGACAAAAATACCGCAAGCATCAGGCATGCGATTCCTAACGACGCGGGCGCCTTGCCAGTCTATGTCGAGAACAACATTGCAACCGGCCGCCAGACAATCCTCAACAGAACTCTTGGACGTGCCGTACATATGGTCGAATACTTTGGCATACTCCAAGAACTCATCCCGTTCGATCATGGCATTAAAGCATGCCTTGTCAACGAAATAATAGTCCCCAGCTTCGCGCTCCCCAGGCCGGCGGGGCCGCGTAGTATGAGAAATGGAAAGCCTTGTATTGGGCATGCCGTCCGCGAGGGCCTTGGCGAGAGTGGTCTTCCCCGCACCTGAGGCCGCGGACAGGATATACAAACGCCCCGTACGCCCCATCAAACCAATCCGAATCGCTGGTGTATAAGCATCGAACTCGCGAAGCTATGGGAGGCTGAACTATTCTATATTTTGGGTCTGCTCGCGCATCTGCTCGATCATTACTTTAAGATCCACCGATGCCGCGCTCAACCCTGCGTCGATTGATTTCGACCCCAACGTATTTGCCTCGCGATGAAGCTCTTGCATTAGAAAATCCAGGCGACGACCTACGGGTTTTGGTTCGTCAAGTGCTCGCCGAACCTCATCAATGTGCAACATCAGCCGATCAAGCTCTTCCTGCACATCGGATTTGTGCAAAAACAGTACTAACTCCTGTTCAAGCCTAGTGGGATCTACTTCATTACGCAATTCTCCGAGACGTTGCTCCAATCGCTTCCGATAAGCCTCTACTACCACCGGCAAAATCTCTCGAACTTTGCTGATCAGCGTCTCGGCCTCAGCTAGGCGCTCAAGAATAATTTCGCTCAAACGGTTGCCCTCGCGCCTGCGATGCCCCATTAGCTCCTCCAGCGCCTGGCGCAGCGAGTCCAGCACTTCTTGTTCCAGTCCCTCAGGATCGATTTCGGTCGCCTTTATCACTCCAGGCCAGTGCAACACGTCGATGATCCTTAGCGGTTGCAGAGCCGGAGCCATATCCGCCATCTTTCCGGCCAGTCCGATCAGACGTCGAACGACCTCCTCGTCCACATCCGCCAACTCTGTGTCCTTGGGCTGGAATCGCAGGTTACAATCCACGCGTCCTCGGCTAATTTGACCGCTAAGCAGCTCACGAATACGGGGTTCCAGGCGGCGAATATCCTCGGGGAGCCTTGGGCTAATCTCCAGATATCGATGATTGATCGAGCGCAACTCCCAGGTGAGATCGCCCCAGGGGGTAGAGCGCTCGCGGCGCGCAAACGCTGTCATGCTCAGAGTCATCTCGTGTTTCAGGGCTTGCAGAGGCGGTTGGCCGATGTTAAACGCAATCGAGATCTGCTGGAAGGCGTCGCGAATAGCGCACACTTCGGCTAAAGTTTAAGGTTCAGGGCTCAAAAATCTCTTGCGCAACCATACATAAGAACTACTCAGATACCAAGCCAATCGAGCTATACACGCCCGTAATTCATGCCTGAACCCAAGAACACTTTGCCCAGGGGCTACCTGATGGAGGGCTACCGCATCGAGAAACCGATCGGGGGTGGCGGATTCAGTCTCGTGTACCTGGCCGTTCACATCCAGACTAAGGCTAAAGTCGTTATCAAGGAATACTTCCCGGCGGACATGTGTACGCGCATCCCTGGTGGAAAAGTCACCCCGCGCTCGGAAAAACAGGAGCGTCCATTTCAGGTGGGCATAAAACGCTTCTTTAGCGAGGGGATGGCGCTCGCGAAACTCAATCATTCTAACATTGTCAATGTCAGTAATTTCTTCCGCACGAACAGCACAGTCTACATGGTGATGGACTATCAGCGGGGTCGGGATCTGCGTTGGTTCATCAAGCGCTACCGCGGGCGTCTGAGCGAGCAGTTCTTGTTGACTGTCTTTCCAAAAGTACTGTTGGGCCTAAACGAGCTTCATACCCATAACTTTTTGCACCTCGACATTAAACCCCCCAATATCCTGCTGCGTACTGGAGGCGAGCCTCTGCTACTGGACTTTGGGGCTGTGCAGCAAACAGAACCTGGGATGCGTTACAAAGGCGTACAAACGCTGACCCATGGCTTCGCGCCGATCGAGCAATACGAAGAGGGTGAAATGGGACCGTGGTCAGACATCTACGCCATCGGCGCCACCATGTACGCCACTATAACTGGGAAAGCGCCGCCTCCCTCAGGGGAGCGGCGCAAGAACGATAAGTTGGTACCCATAACTAAGAGTCATGCACGCAAATACTCAAAATCTCTTCTCCAGGCCATCGACTGGTCGTTGACACTGGACTATAAGCAGCGACCTCAAACCGTCGAGGCATTCAGTGATCAGTTACTCGAGGCGGTCTCTTCGAGGCGCCGACAAGCTAGAGAGCTAGAGCTTTAATGAATTACTCGTTGGCGCAAAATTCTGCTGTCGGGTCTCGCCAGTCAAATGAGGACAGGATAGGGTATTCCGAAAGAGACAACGCAGTGCTAATGGTACTCGCTGATGGTCTAGGGGGGTACGAGGGAGGCGAGTTGGCCGCCGAAGCTTTGGTCGAATCCGTGATCGACGCCTTCGAAAAAATCAAGGAGCCGAAAATCTTGGATCCTTGGGCGTTTCTCGTGCTGTCAATTGCCCACGGGCATTCCATGATTCATCGCCGCGCTTGCGCTTACGACATTGATCCCGATCTACCTCGTACCACCTGCGTCGTTTGTTTAGTCCAAGATGGTTACGCTTATTGGGGCCATGTTGGTGACAGCCGGCTATATCACTTTCGTGGCAAACAGTTGCAGGCGCGCACCATCGACCATTCAACCAGTGAGCAGTTTCGTAAAGACGGTTTGATTTCCGAAGAGGACATGCGCAAGCGTGGCTGGCAAGGTCAGTTGATGAAGTGCGTTGGCGGCCGAATACGTCCATTGGTCACCTTGGGACGTGAAACCCGGCTACAGACAGATGATCTTCTACTGTTATGCTCCGACGGAATCTGGAAGGCGTTTAGCAATAATGAGCTCAACAAGATACTGGACGAAGAGCAACTAGACGACTCGATTGACGAGATGCTCACACGAGCCGAACGCAAAATGAAAAGGGAGTGCGATAACATAAGCGCTATAGTGTTACGCTGGGAGGACCAGCCCACAACGGCCCGGCCATTAGAGGCCCTCACCTCTAAGTCTGTGGATCAGCAAGAGCTCTTAAGAGTCGCCGAGAAAAGAAAAAAACAAAAGAAGAACGCGCCATCTAAGCGCCGTGGAGTTAACTCCAACGAGGATATTGAAGCAGCACTTGCGGAGCTGGAATCGTTTGTCGAGGACATTGAACGTATTCTATAGCCCGTATATATCACCATGATCCGGCCCAGCGAACGCGCACCGGACGAAATGCGCCCGGTAGAGATCGAACGCCACTACACAAAACACGCCGAGGGATCGGTGCTAGTAGCCTTCGGCGACACCCGCGTGCTTTGCACCGCCAGCGTCGAAGAGCGGGTACCTCGATTTCTCAAGGGCCAAGAACAAGGCTGGATCACCGCTGAGTATGGCATGCTACCCCGCGCTACCGGTACCCGAACTCAACGCGAAGCGAGACACGGGCGTCAATCAGGTCGGACCCAAGAGGTGCAAAGGTTGATTGGTCGCTCACTGCGCTCAGTGGTTGACTTGTCCCTTCTAGGTGAACGCACCATTACCATCGACTGCGATGTAATTCAGGCCGACGGTGGAACCCGTACCGCCTCAATTACTGGCGGCTATGTGGCGTTGGTAGACGCTGTATATCATTTGTTGCATAACAAAAATATTGAGCAAGATCCGATCCGCGGGTCAGTTGCATCAGTTTCGGCAGGGATCTATAACGATACGGTGATTCTGGATCTGGACTACGCTGAAGACAGCTCGGCCGAAGTGGACATGAACTTTGTGATGAACGACAGGGACAGGTTCATTGAGGTTCAGGGTACGGCAGAAAAGGATTCATTCTCTATAGAGCAACTGCTGGAACTAACAGACATGGCGCGGTCTGGTATTCGCGATTTAATCGCATATCAGCTTAGGGTACTGGCGTTGTCCTAGTTCATCCGTGACAACCTTGGCTCGAAAGTAGCGCACGACTGTGGAACGTATTGTTATCGCCAGCAACAACGCCGACAAATTGCATGAGATGCGCTCGCTATTGCTGGATTTGAAAGTAACAGTAGTGCCGCAGCAAGCACTTGGCGTCCCTGAGGCGGATGAAACTGGACTCAGTTTTATAGAAAATGCAATTCTAAAGGCTCGCAATGCTTGCCGTCACAGTGGTTTGCCTGCCGTCGCCGACGATTCTGGTATCGAAGTGGACGCACTAAACGGTGCCCCTGGCATTCGTTCAGCCCGTTTTGCAGGCGAGCATGCCACCGATGCTGAAAACCGGAATCTGCTTCTCAGAGAGATGTCGCAAAAGCCGTCCGAACAACGCAGCGCCCGCTTCCAGTGCGCAGTCGCCCTGCTGAAACACCCAGAGGACCCCACTCCGCTCATTTGTCAGGGCACGTGGGAGGGTCAGTTGTTGACCGAAGCACGAGGGGAACATGGCTTCGGTTATGATCCAATATTCTATGTGCCCAGTCATGATTGCTCTGCAGCTGAACTTGCTCCTGACATAAAAAACCGCCTAAGTCACCGTGGCCAGGCACTACGTTCACTGATCGCGGTTTTGAGTCGCTAATATTTTCACCAAGCTTTGCTGTAGCATAGAGTCGATTTCACTCACCCTCATTCCATAGGAAAGGGCGATGGTTCAAGTAGTGCTAATTCGACATGGTCAAAGCGTATGGAACCTCGAGAATCGCTTCACCGGCTGGGTTGATGTGGATCTATCCGAGCGCGGAATGCAAGAGGCTCGCGCCGCGGGGAAAGGACTGCGTGACGCCGGTTATCGCTTCGATATCGCATTCACGTCTCTATTGAAGCGATCTATCCGCACGTTGTGGCTCACGATGGAACAACTCGATCAGATGTGGCTACCCGTGATCAACGACTGGCGCCTGAACGAACGCCACTATGGCGCTCTACAGGGATTAAACAAACGCGATATGACGGAAAAGCATGGCGCAGAGCAGGTCCATCAATGGCGCCGGGGTTATGCGGTGCGCCCACCGGCTCTAGCGGAAAACGACCCTATGCATCCGAAAAATGATCCGCGCTATACAGGTATCAATCAGTTACCATCCACCGAATCGTTGGCGGACACCGTACAACGGGTAGTGCCTTTTTGGAACGATACCATTGTCCCCGCCCTCAAGCAGGACAGACACCCGCTGATTATCGCCCATGGCAATAGCATTCGGGCGCTGGTAAAACACCTAGACGGTATCGATGATGATGCCATCGCAGAACTAAATATCCCCACAGGCCAACCTTTAATCTACGAGCTCGATCAGAATTTCAATCCCGTTAATCACTTTTATCTGGCTGACCCCGAAGAAATCGCTGCGGCAGTGAAGGAAGTCAGCGAACAATCATCGCCGACTCGCAAACATTGACCCGATTAGCAACACTTGCGTGCCGGCACAATCTAACGCAGGAGTACTGGTACTGAGCAACCGACGCCAAATATATAAAGGCGCGCTGGTCGATTTGGGATTAGAAACCGCCAGCTTACCCGACGGCACTAGCTTTACTCTGGAGATTGTGCGTCATCCCGGCGGTGCCGTAGTGGCCGCTGTATCGCCGGATTACCGCGTATGTGTGTTGCGTCAGTATCGTCATGCAGCTGGTGGCTGGATTTGGGAACTGCCCGCGGGAAAGATCGATGCGGGCGAGAATCCCTTAGTGACAGCGCAACGCGAGCTTCAAGAAGAAGCTGGATTTACAGCTATCGACTGGACACCGTTGGGATCCATGCTGCCCTCACCGGGGTTCTGTGATGAGCTCTTGTCATTGTATCTGGCGCGTAACCTATCCCAAACCGCAACTCAGCCGGAACGGCATGAATTCATCGAGGTGCATTGGCTGGATCTCGACAAGGCGCTCCAATACGCCGCAGACAACACTTATCAAGATGCAAAGACTGTGGTCACACTATTTAGGGCGCACCGGTTACTGTCACGATCTGACATCCGCTGACGCTTTTGCGGCAAACATCCACTAGCCTAGCGCGTAAGTCTCGCGGAGATAGCGCACGATATCGCCAACAGCACCAACATGAGTCCCGGTATTCGGATCAACCAGGTATGGCAAGTTGTTTGTGCCGATACGAGTCTTGACCTGCTCTCGGCGCGGGCTATTGCGACTGACATTGCGCAGCACATAAGCTATCTCCAGCCGAGACAGTTCCTCGCGAGCACAACGTGAATCCGGGCAAGGTTCGATACCGTAGAGCTCTAACAGTTTCTTCGGCCGGCGCGCATTATGGTAGTAGGTTCCCCGAAATAAACGCATATACGAGGCAAGGGTGGAGGTTAAGTCAGCTAGCGGCCGCAGCTTCAGCATCAACGGCACGCTGCCGTTGCCATAGTTGGTAAACAGGTAGCGAACGATCAGGCTTGACTCATACATGGACTGTCCGGTGTTGGGGTCAACCAAGTATGGAAACTGTGACATCCCTCCGCGCGCATGTACCAGCGGGCGATATCGCTGGCCCCCTTTGGGGCAAGGATAGACCTGGGCATCCAGATCGAGAATGGCCAAGGCCTCCCGCACTTTGCGACAAAAAGGGCAGCCTTCAAATTCGAACAGTTGCAACAACTTCAGCGGACGCGGACCAAGTGCGCCGACATACAAGCCCGTCCCCAATCTCGCAGCGCTGGCAAGAAACGATGTGGCAATATCTAACCTGGCTAACATCGAAGCGTTATTAGTCTGACGTATCAGTCGCGACGCAGGCGGTCCGATACTGCGATTGGTGTTGGATATCGCAGCACAATAAGATAAGACGACCCGATAAATGTTAACAGCGTAGCGGCCTGGATAAGATACGCCGCATTATCCGCAATAAGCTCGGCGTCAAGGGCCACGAGCGCAATTAACAACGAAAACTCACTCATTTGCCCGAGTCTAAAACCAATTTCCCATGAAAACCGTTCGGTCTCGTGAGTTCGGACCAGTAGCAGCTTAAAGATGATGGGTTTCAGCGCCAGCACGCCCACCGTCAAAAGCAAAGCCGGAAATATGATGCTCGGCAGCACGCTTAGATCAAAGCCCGCCCCTAGGGCAAAAAAGAACATCACAAGGAAGAAATCCCGCAGTGGTTTGAGGCTCTCCGCAATGAATCGCGCAATTGGGTTGGTGGCAATGGCCACACCAGCGACAAAGGCTCCGATCTCGTGGGATAGACCAACGACTTCAGCCAATACCCCGATGCCCAAACACCAGCCGATGGCGACTAGAAAAATGTACTCCTGTATGCGATCAAACTTCTGAAAGAGCCTCAACAACACAAATCGCGCTGCCACATACGCGAACGTGGCCAAGGCCGGCAGCGCCACAAATGGCGCCGCCATATCCAGTATATGAAACTGTCCTTTTTGTACGCCGTGCAATGCCAATAACACCAGAATGGCCAGTACATCCTGGAGCAATAAAACACTGATTATCACTTCGCCGGCGTGTCGATGGTGCAACACCGTGGTCGGCAATAGCTTCAGGCCTAATATCGTACTTGAAAACATGTTGGCAACACCTACTACCAACGCATCAGTTGTCTTCAGCCCCGCCAACAGCGCGATGACAAAGCCCAGTGCAGCAAAACCGAGGGAACTCACGACCGTGATCAGCGTCGTTTCCCGCAGTAGCTGCAGCAGTTTCTGCGGATAGAGATTAAGTCCGAGAAGAAACAACAGAAAAATAATGCCCACCCGGGCCATGTCTTGGATCAGCGAAGCATCGGTAACCAGTTTGAGTCCCCATGGACCTAGGGCCAAACCCACGATGATGTAGGCGATCAATAGCGCCTGGCGCGCGTACAACGCCACAGTCGCTAATAGTGACGCGCCGGTAAAGATTAAAAATATGGAAAACAGTACTGAGTCGCTATCCATTGCGACAGTATAAGCGGTGAGGACTCACTCGGGGATCACCTGTCCGGGTTCGTGTTTAGCCTACGAGTGCAATTTTCGAACGAGCTCGGACAATCCCTGCGCCGCGTCATAGCGCCTGACAATAACGGGACGGCTTACTTAATTGAAGTAATCGGGCTCGTTACCTCGCTTCCACTTGATGTTGCAGCCCATGCTTGCCTTTTGATCGGTGGGCACAGGTCTTCCCGCCAATAACGCGTCGCTCGCCGCCCTTAGATCCGAACCGGTAACCGCAACACTGCTACCTGGCCGACTGGCATCGAACTGACCCCGATACACCAGCTTGCGATCAGCGTCGTATAGAAAGAAATCCGGTGTGCAGGCGGCACGATAGGCCTTGGCCATGGACTGGCTCTCGTCAAAAAGATAGGGAAAGGTATAACCCGCATGTCGCGCCTCCTGAGTCATTTTTTCAGGACTATCGGCGGCATGGGTGGAGATGTCGTTTGAGCAGATGCCTACGATCCCCAATCCTTTGGCCTGATACTCTTTGGCGAATCTGGCGAGTTCCTCTCGAATATGGACGACATAAGGGCAGTGGTTACACATGAACACCACCAATAGGCCTGGGGCATCGCTGAAGTCACTGAGCGAGAACTCCTTACGTTGTACCGCCCTATTGGTGTTGGGCAGGCTAAAGTCAGGGGCTAGCTCACCGAGCTCAA
>Ga0224508_10004305_pt1 | contig 11655 bp, 6 predicted proteins | sample SF_Jan12_sed_USG_4_FD_170157 | JGI IMG/M metagenome (GOLD analysis project Ga0224508, IMG submission 170157) | Sediment microbial communities from San Francisco Bay, California, United States - SF_Jan12_sed_USGS_21 | ecosystem: Environmental > Aquatic > Marine > Sediment | place: USA: California...
TGACAATTCTTTAACTCCAAATTTTTCATCATCTAAATGATCTAAAACAATTTGCTTTATTTTATCTATAAAGGAGTCCTCCATTTAATTAAAAATTGTTATTAAAGTTACAATTTTTAATTTTGACAAAATTTTATTGTACATCCCTTGATGCCGCTCAAAATCTGATGGACGCCCGATACAAATTCGTTGAAAAGACCATAGCGATTTTAGACACTTTGAAACAGACACAAAAATGGTTAAAACTAGGTATGCTCAAGACCCTGATATTGATGAGATCCCAGATAGGATCAGATCACTTGGATTTGGTAAAAAGGTATAAAAAGAGCCTCGACACCTTCCTTATGGACTATTATGCCTGATCAATCTGGATTTTAAGTTATTGGTATATAGCCTTTGTAAAATTTATTTAGCTTTTCGAAAAAAGGATCTAAACCTAGTTCATTCCATTAACTTCGACTTGTTGGGTTTCAAAATACCCCCGTTCAAAATAGATGGCTCTTCATAAATGCACCACATAGGAATCTCAAAAATTGAATGTGCGGTCCTCGACCGACGAAGCCCGACGGGATATTTTAGCTATAAATAGGGATTTGGTAAAAAAGGTATAAAAAAAACCCGACACCGTCCTTATGGACTATGTCGGGCGAAGGCGGTCTGGACAAGACTCCCCTTCGTACCTGCGTTCGGGGCAGGCTTGGGAAGTTTAAGCGTGTATATGCGTACCTTGCGGGCCACCTACAACCGGGCCATCAAAGCGGGTGTAGCCACCAAAGAAAAGTATCCCTTCAATGACTACAAGATCAAAAACCAAAAGCCCCAACGCAAAGCCTTGAGTGAAGCGGACTTTGAAGCTTTGAAGAACGCAGAGTTGGAAGCAGGATCCAGCCGGGAGCTGGCGCGGGACTTCTTTATGGCATCCTTCTACCTACGGGGTATGAACTGGATGGATATGGCTTATCTCAAAGGCGCCAATATCATAGGCGACTTCGAGCGGGTACAGTATGTGCGACAGAAAACCGGCGAACCCTTTAATATCAAGATCCAGCAAAAGCTCAAGGAACTACTACGAAAGTACTTGAGTAAAGACTTTAAAAAGGAAGACTTCGTGTTTCCCATCCTCTCTGAGCAACTTCCGCAGGAGCAGTACACCATCCACATCAGAAGCAAGCGCGAGCGCTTCAACCGGCGCTTAAAGGACATTGCCAAAGATTTGGAAATAGAACCGTTTACCATTTACGTAGCCCGTCACACTTATGCCACCATGGGCAAAAGGAGGGGAGTGCCTACGGCGGTGATCCAGGAGGGACTGGGGCATGCGACGGAGTCCATGACCCAGACGTATTTGGATTCCTTTGAAAATAAAGTGGTGGATGACTATGATGAGTTGATAATGGATGATTGAACTAGATAGTCTAAAATGAAAGGTATACTCAACGCCAACTGCATTGTGTAGTATCACACCTGCAAAATAATCATTACTGACTGCAAAGGATGTAGTTGATGTGTTGATTATTTACTTACACTTTTAACTTTCGAACTTGCGATTATATTAATGACTTTTATTACCGACGTAGTAATCAAGGATATTAGGTTCCCTACTAGTTTATCACTTGAGGGGTCTGATGCCATGAATCAAGATCCTGATTATTCCGCCGCCTATGTAATACTTAAAACAGATCATAAGGAAGGTTATGAGGGACACGGATTAACTTTTACTATTGGCAGAGGGAATGAAATATGCGTGGCGGCATTAAATGCATTGGCCCCTTTAGTCAAGGGTAAAACTTTGGAAGAGTTTACCACAGATATGGCGGCTTTTTGGAAGCATATCACCGGAGATAGCCAGCTGCGCTGGATAGGTCCTGATAAGGGAGCGGTGCACATGGCAACCGGGGCCTTGGTGAATGCAGTCTGGGATTTATACGCAAAAACGGAAGGAAAACCGCTTTGGAGATTGATATCGGATATGAGTCCCAAGGAATTCATCGCATGCGTGGATTTTAGTTACATCACTGATGCCATCACACCGGAGGAAGCACTAGAATTATTAAAACAGAAAGAAGCTACCAAGAGCGAACGGATAGCAAACCTCCTTAAAAATGGATTTCCCGCTTATACCACTTCAGTGGCATGGCTGGGATATTCTGATGAAAAAATACGGCGATTATGCCTTGATGCAGTTAGAGACGGTTGGAAGTACATTAAGATGAAAGTTGGCACCAACCTTCAGGACGATATCCGCAGAGCATCTATTGTAAGAGAGGCCATTGGCCCTGATGTTAAATTGATGATGGATGCTAACCAAAAATGGGATGTACAGGATGCTATCACCAATATCAGGGAGCTTAGTAAGTTTGACCTTTATTGGTTTGAAGAACCGACTAGCCCTGATGATATTTTAGGACACAAAGCCATAGCAGAAGCTATCAAACCGATTAAAGTAGCCACGGGAGAGCACTGCCAGAACAGGATCATATTTAAACAATTAATGCAGGCCGGCGCTATGGATATATGCCAAATCGATAGTTGCCGGGTGGGAGGAGTTAATGAACTATTGGCCATTATGCTGATGGCGGCTAAGTTTGAAATTCCTATTTGTCCTCATGCTGGTGGCGTAGGGCTTTGTGAGTATGCACAACATCTTTCAATGATCGATTATGTGGCCATTAGTGGAACTATGGAAGGCCGGATTGTTGAATATGTTGATCATTTGCATGAGCATTTCGTAACTCCTGTGGTAATTAAAAATGGCGCCTACATGCCTCCAACTGCGCCCGGCTATAGCATAGAAATAAAAAGTGAAAGTCGCGAAATGTATGAATTTACCACCGGCGTGGTATGGAACTCCAAGACAGCATAATCCTATATACATTTATGGTATGAATTTGTTTCTTCCAAGTGTTAACTTTGCCTTATGGTTATCGACTCGCATCATCACTTTTGGAAGTTTGATCCGTTAAAACACGCGTGGATTAGCGATTCTATGCAGGCTCTAAGAAAGGACTTTGTGGCTAAGCACTTAAGATAGACAAAGGCTTTAGTCCAAGAACTTTTCAAAGTTCATGATCAAGTAATTCTAAGTACTATGGGTACTTACTTGGTGCCTGGCTCAATTTAAGACCTGATTTAATAACAGAATCAACCCTAATGCTGATTCACAGCGTTGTGGTTATGGGATACCACATATTCCATGGGGGTTTTTCCAGTGATTTTCTTAAACTGCTTGTTGAAATTAGAGAGATTGTTAAATCCGCTTTCATAACAGACCTCAGCGATTGTCTTATAGTTGTCCTCAAGCATAATCTTACAGGCAAAACCAATTCTTAACTCAATAAGGAAGCTTATGAAGGACTTATTAGTGGCCTTTTTGAAAAAACGACTAAATGCTGAAGGGTTCATGCATATATGATCAGCAACGTCATTTAGGCCGATGCCATTATTAAAGTTTTTTAACATATAAGCATAAACTTTATCCAGTTTGGAATTGGATTTTGGATATTCATTTACGAATGATAAACTGGATAGGGGCTTGTAAGTACTTCTGGCAATAAGATTAAGTATACTCAACAGGGACATTATTTTTTCCAGGCCGTCTAAGTCACCTGTTTTTTTTAGCATAGTAATGATTTGCGACTTATTATCGCCAAGAATTTTTAATCCCACTTTAGCTTCTTCAAGTAATTGCTTGATTATATATAAATCCGGTATGTCAAAAAAATTCTTACCGAAACATTCAGCATCAAAATGAACCACATGGGCTTCAGCCTGCATATTGTTCCTTTCGAAATAAATCTTATCATTCAACCAAAGATGCGGTAACAATGACCCAATTAGTACAAGATCTCCCGGACGAAATCTTCCTATGCTATCCCCTACGAATTTAGTCCCTTTACTCTTTTCTATATATACCAATTCATACTCTTTGTGATAATGCCACACATTCAAAAAATGTGGCAATTGGTGATGGTGAACAGCAAAGCAAGAGTTAATCGGAGAAGTACGAGGCAATTTTTTTGCTTTCATATTATGAATTTAATAAAATATTTGCCCAGAAGGGTAATACTCCACAAATAATGCAAAAATTTCATTAGTGTTCTTAAAGTTTTTCTAAATATTGAGCGTATGGGATTTTCCAAAAATGAGGCTTTTTTTTTGCAGTTAAGATAGAGTTATTCACAATAGAGTAAAAAAAGCATCATGTTCCGTTAAAAGAATTGTAGAGTTACTGCGAAAATTTTTAAACATTTAATACTTCAAATCCATGTAGCTAAAAAACTAAACAACCCGAATATGAAGAATTATTACATGAGAACGGCTTTCATATTGATAGCCGGAATTTTATCAGTATCGGTTCTTAGCGCTCAGGATATACAAATATCCGGAACCATTACTGATGAATCAGGAAATCCGCTACCAGGTGCTTCTGTAGTAGTCACCGGAACTACGATTGGAGCAAACACCAACGTTGATGGTACGTTTCGGTTAAGTGTTCCCCAGGGAAGCAGTTCTTTAACTGTTTCCTATGTGGGTTATAGAACTCAGGATGTTTCTGTTGCCGGAAGAACCACTATCGATGTCCAGTTGACTTTGGACGTCGAGCAGTTAGAAGAAGTAGTGGTGGTGGGTTATGGCACTCAAGCCAAAAAGGATGTGACTGGCTCCATTTCTTCCATTGAAGGACCAAGTCTAGAGATAAGACCAATTACCACAGTGGGAGAAGGCCTCCAGGGCTTAGCTCCCGGGATCAATTTTGTTCAGCGAAATGCTTCACCAGGTGAGCTAGGTGCAGTTTCCATAAGGGGAATAGGTTCCATAGCAGCAGGTTCTGATCCTCTTTGGGTGATTGATGGCTTTCCTACGGATCAGCGAAATGCTGCCTCCATTAATCCTCTAGATATTGAATCCATTGAAATATTAAAGGATGCCTCCGCCACCGCCATTTATGGCTCTAGAGGTGCGAATGGTGTTATTATTATTACTACCAAATCGGCTAAACCTGGAGTTTCCAGAATAACAGCTAATATAACAGCCGGGGTTAGTACCATTCCAGAAAGCGCAAGGTATGAAGTGTTGAATTCAGCAGAATACGTGCAGTATTATACGGAACAGAATGGAGGAGTGGCTCCGGATTGGATAGCTCAACATTGGGATGGAACTACCGATACGGATTGGCAAGATGCGATTTACAGCACCGCATCATTTCAGAATTATTCCATCTCGGCATCAGGAGGTGAAGAAAAGGTATCATACCTGCTGTCAGGAAATTACATCGATCAGGAAGGTGTGGTAACTGGAGAAGGTCAGACCAAATACTCGGCGCGGTTGAAAACGGAGTACAGGCCGAACAAGAAGATCACTTTTGGTATCAACTTAGCTCCCAATTTAACCAGCATACGACGGTCTAGCCCTAATCTCACCACTGATTTTAGTTCACTGCAAGCGCAGGCCTATATGCTTCCTCCCATCTTACCACTTAGAAGATCGGATGGTTCATTTACCAATGCTGATGACCTGGATGTAGCTGGAGGTACCAATTTTCTACCCATTGGGAATCCCTTGGAGACTGCTCAAAACTATAGCATTGAGAGTACCTTGTTCAGATTTCTTGGCGGTGTTGACGTTACTTATGAGGTAATTGAAGGCTTAACCTTGAAATCTACTTTTTCAGCGAATGTTAATACCGATAGAAATGAGACATTATACAACTCACCAGGTCCAAGGTTTCAATTGCCAAATTCAAGCACACTGACAACCACTCAATTCCAAACGATTGGTTGGTTAAATGAGAATACCGTTACTTATAAGAGATCAATAAACGATCATGCTTTTGACGTACTGGGTGGTTTCTCTCTTCAAAAGAGCAGGTTAGAGTCTGTTGGTGCAAGTGTTTCCGGGTTACAGGTCCAGGGGCCTACAGTGGTTTCAATAGGAGATTCGGAGTCCCTGCAAGGATTCAATGATAACGGTGAGAATTCTTTGGTATCTTATCTTGCCAGGATCAACTATTCGTACAAAGGCAAATATTTGTTAACCGGAACCGTACGCAGAGACGGTAGCTCCAGATTCGGAGTTAATAACCTGTTCAATACTTTTGGTTCCGTTGCCCTAGGTTGGAGATTGTCAGAAGAGCCATTTTTCCAGAACATTCAATTTATATCTGATGCAAAAATTAGAGGTTCCTGGGGAACAACCGGTAGCAACGATATTACCGACGCTGTTTCCAGAGCTAGTTACAATCCCGTTAGGCAATCGTTTGGAGGCTCCCAAACATTTGGTATCGGTCTAGGAAATCCAGGGAATGACAACTTAACCTGGGAAACCTCAGATCAACTGGATATCGGATTTGATCTTTCAATGTTTGAAGGACGATATCATGTCACCTTTGATTACTTTAATAATGAGACAACCGGACTGATTCTTTCAAAGAACCTTGTTCCATCCACCTCATTCGGTGGATTCTTGACCAACATAGGCAGCCTGAGAAATAAGGGAATTGAATTGTCAATAGATGCAACCGTTGTTGATCAGGGAGATTTCGAAGTAAACATCGGTGGTAACATAACCACCAATGATCAGGAGATCTTGGACCTTGGCGGTGATGAGGAGATTTTTAATTTTTTCGGGGCCTTAAGGAGGGTTGTTGGCGGTGAATTGCAACAAATGAGAGGACCTATTGTAATAGGAGTAGCCCGGGAGGGTGAAACACATCCTGCACAGCCTAATGTTAACCCAGGTCAGTTACTATACGAAGATGCCAATGGTGACAATGCGATTAGCAATTTCTTAGGACCTGATGGACAGTTATTTGGAGATACAAATGTAGACTTGATCTATGGTATTAGCGGCTCCGTACGGTACAAGAATTTTACCTTAAACACCTTGCTTCAGGGACAATCGGGAGGGCATGTTTATGATTTCTGGCAGATCCAGATTCAAACTCCATTCCGATTCTTTAACCTATCAAAAGAATATTGGTTTGATGGTAGGTACATCTCCGAGAGCCAGCCAGGTGATGGTAGGACGCCGAGTGCGGCAGGTGGGCTTAATGACGGTATATACGTGGTTTCCTCATTTGGTGACCAGAAAACTGATTATTTAAGGATAAGGAACATTAATTTAAATTATGACATTCCTGGTAGTTTTACTTCAAAGCATGGTATTAGAGATGCTCGGATATCCCTGTCTGTAGAAAATGTGCACACATTCACTGATTTTGTTGGGGGCAACCCTGAAACCCGTAGGCAATCTATAGGTGGGCCTTCATTGATTGGTGGTGGTTCTCAAATATCAGGGGTTGGTGACAGTCGTGAGCTTGGATTGACTTCACCTGCTTCATTGCCATTGCCCAGAATCTGGACATTAGGAATTAACTTTTCATTTTAAGAACACAGGACATGAAGTTATTTGAAACAACAAATAAAAGAATGGTAAAAGCATTTGCTTTGCTTTTGCTGATGACAACTTTCTTATCATGCGAGGATTTTGTCGAGATTGAACCGGAAGATAGAATCGATGCCACCACATTTTTTGCCACCGACCTCGAGGTAATAATTGGCGTAAATGGTGCATATGCAGCGCAGAGAGGTATCTGGGGTGATCTGCAATCCTATAACTTGTTAGAGACAAGATCGGATAATGCCGTACAGAATACCAACGAGCAAGCGGAACGGTTTGAAACAGATACCTTTGACGAGGGTGCTGGAAATTTACCCGTACTAGTTTCCTGGGGAGCGTTTTATGAAGTGATAAACCTGTGTAACCTGGTGATCATAAGGGGTCCGGATGCAACAGGTGACCCGAATTTGATTAACCGTGGAATCGGTGAAGCAAAGTTCCTTAGAGCCTTTGCCTACTTCCATTTAGTCAATATGTGGGGTGGTGTTCCGCTGAGATTACAACCGATAGAGGACTTTTTGGATGAAGGGCAAACGGTCATTGCAAGATCTTCAGTAGAGGATGTTTATAATCAAATCGAAACAGACTTAGCAGATGCTATTTCAGTATTACCAGAGACCTATGGCGGAGGCTCAGATAATGAGGTTGGCAGGGCCACCAGCCTGGCAGCGTTAACGCTCTTGGGTAAAGTTCAATTGCAGCAAGGAAACTTGCAAGACGCAGAATCTACTCTGAGACAGGTGGAAGGTAAGTTTAATTTATTGTCAGACTATGCCTCAATTCATTCTACTGCAAATAACAATAGTGAAGAATCCATATTTGAAATAAACTTTCTACCAGGTAACCAAACAGCGTACGGCATGAATAGCCTATTTGTACCTATTTCTGAAGCGGAAAAATTTGGGATAGAACTGGCCGGAGGAGCAGGTGGAGAATTGGCCGTTCGACCCAGTCAGGACATGGTAAATTTGTTTGACCCTGCTGATCAAAGGTTAGCGGCCAGTATAGGGTTTGTAGATGGAACTGGATTGGCTTATATAAATAAATTTATTGACTTCGAAGCGGGTGTAAACGGCCATGACATGAATATTGTGGCCTTGCGTTATGCTGACGTGTTACTCATGTTGGCAGAAGCTATAGGCGAAAGTCCAGAGGCTTATGAGTTAATAAATATGGTACGAAGAAGAGGGTTTGGGTTGGATCCCAATTTACCAGACCTTGCGGTAGATATCGATGCAGGTACTCCCGGAACCTTTATAGAAAAGCTATATACCGAAAGACAACTGGAGTTTGCCTTTGAGATGCATCGCTGGATTGATCTGCTTAGGTTGCCCCAGGCAGATGTCCTAAACATTATGAACACTCATTTAAATAATGAGCCAGAATATGGAGGGGACATTTTCAACCTAACTCCGGACAATCTGCTATACCCTATTCCAATTGCTGAAGTTGAACTCTCAGGAGGGATAATTACTCAAAATCCGGGATATTAAGGTTAAAAAAAGCAATCCTGCCCTATAGATAAAGCAGGATTGCTTTTTACTATCAAAGCTACCCTTCAATTATTATGGTGCGGTTTTCAACTAAAGAGACGCTGCCGGCGGCAAACTTGGTTAAGGGTAAGGCCGCATTGTTTATAACTAATTACTTAAAATTGAAAATCCTAAACCTCCTATTAGTTGGCTCTGTGGCACATTTTATAGTAAGCTGCTCGAATTCAAGCGAACAATTGAATGAGAAACAAGAAATTGAAGAACCACTTGAATCTACCATTAATTTTCAGGACGAAGTCGAATTTCTGAGGAGATACACCAATATAATAGTGTTGGAATCTCCAAATAAAGGAATGGTTGCCATATCCGAGGCCTTACAGGGTCGGGTGATGACCAGTACAGCCAGCGGTGATGAAGGCCGAAGCTACGGATGGATAAATCGAGAGCTCTTTGAATCCGGTGATACGCTAGATCACATCAATGCTTTTGGTGGTGAGGAACGTTTTTGGTTAGGCCCTGAAGGGGGTCAATTTTCGATTTTTCACGGGAAAGGTGGAACTTTTGAACTAGATAACTGGTACGTACCTAGATTGTTGGACTTGGAGCCATTTGAGATAGCAATCCAGACTGAAAGTAAAGTTGTTTTTACCAAAAGTGCATCCTTAGGGAACTATTCGGGCACCCGATTTAAATTTGATATAGAAAGAACAGTCGAAATTTTGGACGAGCAGGTGGCATACGAATCCCTGGGAGTTAAGCCCTACCAGGGACTTAAGCAGGTGGCTTACCAAACCACCAATATCCTAACTAATAAGGGAAAGTATGCCTGGGAAAAACAAACCGGTCTATTGTCCATTTGGTTACTTGGAATGTTCAATCACTCACCATATACAGTAGTAGTGGTTCCCTTCTACCAGGGAGAAGAGGATGAACTAGGCCCAATCGTAAATGACACTTATTTTGGAAAGGTTCCTTCCGATCGATTAAAAATTGGTAATGGAGTTATCTACTTTAAAGCAGATGGGAAATATCGCAGTAAAATCGGTCTGTCACCTATGCGGGCTAAGAATGTAATTTGTAGTTATGACTATAAAAACCAAATACTAACCATTGTAAAATACAGCAAACCCAAAGAAGCAACTGATTATGTGAATTCACTTTGGGAAATACAAAAAGAGCCCTTTCAGGGCGATGTGGTGAACTCCTATAACGATGGTCCTCCGGAACCCGGTAGTAAACCCCTTGGCCCTTTTTATGAGTTGGAATCATCATCTCCTGCAGCTGCTTTGAAACCAGGTGAATCAATCAAACATATACAGCAGACCCTTCATTTAGAGGGGGATAAATCGTTGCTCAATGAAATTACCACCAAAGTGTTGGGAGTTTCGGTGGCAGAGATAGAAGAGGCCTTTGAGGAATAGTTGGGATAGGGCACACCCTTGGTTAATTATTAGCAAGCTATTGTTATAATGGGTGATTATATGATTAAAAGAATTACATACCTCATTCTGATTGCTTTACTGCATAGTTGTCAACAAAACCGGAATGATTCATCCATCCATCTTTCAGTGAAAGAAGGAATAATAGAAATCGACAACGGCTCCATCAAAGCTCGATTCACTAAACAGGCCAACTTTATCAAGCAAGAATATTTCTCAATAAAAGACGACCGTTGGAATTTAGTGGTGGAATCTTATAAAGCGCCAAACCCTTTTCCAAGCAATGGTGTTCAGCTGTTTAATTCAAAAATTAATTCCGGTTACAGGTTTTTAATGCCAGAAAACCAAAGCCAGATGGAATTGGTAAAAAATAATGAAAGCTCAAGTACCGTAATATTAAGCGGGACACGTGATGGGACGACTTTTGAACAGCAAATTACCTTGGACAATGATAAAGATTATTTCCATTTTGAAGTAGAAGCAGAACTAGTAGGCAAGCCTGCGAAATTAGATTATTTATTGTCTGCTTTCACATTCAATCTAGACAAACCACCTTCATTCGTACATACTCCTGGACTAAAATATGACAACCAGGATTCAGGTCAAGACAGGTTTGAATTGTTACCTGGATCTGACCATATTATTGGGGACAGGGCATTTCATGCACCTGCCATTATTTTACAAGAAGGTAGCTTGTTTGCCGCATTAGTACCAGACCTAAATGCCATCAATAAATATGCTGTAGTTTCTCCTGATGCTCGCCGCCATATAAATATTCCTCGCAACAAATTCTCAGTGCCATTCGAGGACGATAAATACACCATGCCCACTGGCCTTGATTTAAACGTTCAATCCGGGACTACCGACAAGCCGGTACTTACTTATGGATTGATGGATAATATCATTGCACATCATATTCATTACCAAAGAGTAAATGATAGCTCCATGATACGAACCCTAAATCAAAGCCATGTCAAATATGCGTTCGACCTGTTTGTAGATGCAGATGCCAAGGAACATGTAGGTTTTCAGCGCATTGCGCAGCATCAATGGGAGCAGTTCGGTCGACCTGTTTTTAATAAACGCCCTCATCTGGCTTTTCCTTTTGAAGAGTATTTGAGGCTCATTGACTCCATTACATTTAATCCAATACCTTTTGCTGAAATTGATGAGCCCTTGGAAGGATATAATGATATGGGCTCCTGGTTGCAGTGGGAACTCGACGGTACACCAGTGGGAGGATATCGCTCTGCCATCCCTTGGTGGAATGATGTTTTGCATAATTCTGTCTTTTGGAATAATGCTCGTGAGGCACCAGGGTTTTG
>Ga0224508_10004306_pt1 | contig 11654 bp, 4 predicted proteins | sample SF_Jan12_sed_USG_4_FD_170157 | JGI IMG/M metagenome (GOLD analysis project Ga0224508, IMG submission 170157) | Sediment microbial communities from San Francisco Bay, California, United States - SF_Jan12_sed_USGS_21 | ecosystem: Environmental > Aquatic > Marine > Sediment | place: USA: California...
ACCGTTCTCCGGGCGTATTCTTCGACCACGATCGCGGCAAGTCGCATTCTTCGGGTAAGCTGCTGTTTTCCGCGCGCGTCATTCCTTACCGCGGCTCCTGGCTCGATTTCGAATTCGATCCCAAGGATTCGCTGTTCGTGCGCATCGATCGTCGCCGCAAACTGCCGGCCAGCATCCTGCTGCGCGCGCTCGGTTTCGACAACGTTCAAATGCTGGAAATGTTTTTCGATCACAACGTCTTCAAATTTACCAAGACCGGTATCAACATGCAGCTCGAGGCCGACTGGCTCAAAGGTGATACCGCGACTTTCGATATCAAGGTCAAGAACAAGGTGCTGGTGCAACAGGGCCGCCGTATTACCGCGCTGCACATCAAGCAATTGAAAGCATCCAAGATCAAGCTGCTGGCCGTGCCTGACGAGTTTCTGGTCGGCAAGATCCTGTCGGAAAACCTGGTCGACGCCGAAACCGGTGAAATTTTCGCCAACGCGAACGATGAAATCACCGAAGAAATGCTGACCGTGATTCGCGACAAGGGCATCAAGCAGATCCGCACCATTTTTACCAATGAAGTCGACCGCGGACCTTATATCTCGAACTCGCTGGCGCTGGATCCGACCACCAACGATCTCGAAGCCAAGGTCGAGATCTATCGCATGATGCGCCCCGGCGAGCCGCCGACGCGCGAGTCCGCCGAGAATCTGTTCCAGAACCTGTTCTTCAACGCCGAGCGTTACGACCTGTCTGAAGTCGGGCGCATGAAATTCAATCGCCGCCTGGGACGTGAAAGTATCGATGGCGAAGGCATTCTGTCGACCGACGACATCGTCGATGTGATGAAGGTGCTGATCGATATCCGCAACGGCAACGGTAACGTAGACGATATCGACCACCTCGGTAACCGCCGCATCCGTAGCGTCGGCGAAATGGCTGAAAACGCGTTCCGTACCGGTATCGTACGCGTCGAGCGCGCGGTGCGCGATCGCTTAGGCCTGGTCGAATCCGAAGGCCTGATGCCGCAGGACATTATCAACGCCAAGCCGGTGGCCGCCGCGGTCAAGGAATTCTTCGGCTCCAGCCAGCTGTCGCAATTCATGGATCAGAACAACCCGCTGTCCGAAGTTACCCATAAACGCCGCGTATCGGCGCTTGGGCCGGGCGGCCTGACGCGCGAACGCGCCGGCTTCGAAGTGCGCGACGTACACCCCACGCACTACGGTCGCGTATGCCCGATCGAAACTCCTGAAGGCCCGAATATCGGTCTGATCAATTCGCTCTCGGTTTACGCGCGCACCAATCACTACGGCTTTCTCGAAACGCCGTATCGCAAGGTAGTCAATGGCAAGGTCACCAACCAGGTCGAGTACCTGTCGGCGATCGAGGAAAGCCAGTACCAGATCGCGCAGGCCAACGTCACCCTCGACAAAAAGGGCGCCATGACCGACGACCTGATTCCCTGCCGCCATCAGAACGAATCGATCCTGTCGACTTCCGACAAGATCGATTTCATGGACGTATCACCGAAGCAGATCGTCTCGGTCGCGGCCTCGCTGATCCCGTTCCTCGAGCACGACGATGCCAACCGCGCATTGATGGGTTCGAACATGCAGCGCCAGGCGGTGCCCTGTCTGCGTGCCGAAAAGCCGCTGGTCGGTACCGGCATGGAGCGTGCGGTCGCGGTCGATTCAGGAACCACGGTTAAAGCCCTGCGTGGCGGCGTGGTCGATTCGGTAGACGCCAGTCGCGCCGTGGTGCGGGTCAACGATTCCGAAACCAGCGCCGGCGAACCCGGTGTCGATATTTACAACTTCACCAAGTACACGCGTTCCAACCAGAATACCTGCATCAATCAAAAGCCGCTGGTGCGACCGGGCGATGTAATCGAAGCTGGCGACGTGCTCGCCGATGGCGCATCCACCGATCTTGGTGAGCTGGCGCTGGGGCAGAACATGCAGGTCGCGTTCATGCCGTGGAACGGTTACAACTTCGAGGACTCGATCCTGTTGTCCGAGCGCGTGGTCAAGGAAGATCGTTTTACCACCGTGCATATCGAAGAATTATCCTGCCTGGCGCGCGATACCAAGCTTGGCTCCGAGGAAATCACCGCCGATATACCCAACGTCAGCGAAGGCCTGCTGTCCAAGCTGGACGAATCAGGCGTGGTCTACGTTGGTGCCGAGGTCAAGCCGGGCGACATCCTGGTCGGCAAGGTAACCCCGAAGGGCGAAACCCAGCTGACTCCGGAAGAGAAACTGCTGCGCGCGATCTTCGGTGAGAAGGCTTCCGATGTTAAGGATACCTCGCTGCGGATGAAATCAGGCGTAACCGGCACCGTCGTCGACGTACGCGTATTCACCCGCGACGGCGTCGAGAAGGACGCGCGTGCACTCGATAACGAACGCATCGAAATCGACTCGCTGAAGAAGGACCTGGACGACCAGTTTCGTATCATCGAGGAAAATATTTACCAGCGCGTCGCGCGTCTGTGCACCGGCAAGAAAGCCAGCGGCGGACCCGGCGGCATGAAGAAAAACGGCGTCATTACCGCCGATTACCTCGAGTCCATCGGCCGTGACCAGTGGTCCAAGATCCGCGTCATCGACGACAAGCTGGCCAAGCAGCTGGAATCGCTCAACGATCAGCTCGAATCGCAGCGCGCCGAGTTCGATCGCCTGTTCGAGGAAAAGAAACGCAAGGTTACCGCCGGCGACGATCTCAAGCCCGGCGTGCTGAAAATGGTCAAGGTCTACGTCGCGGTCAAGCGCCGCATGCAGCCCGGCGACAAGATGGCGGGACGCCACGGAAACAAGGGCGTGGTATCGATGATCGTGCCCGAGGAAGACATGCCTTATCGCGAAGACGGTACCCCGGTAGACGTGGTGCTGAATCCGCTGGGCGTGCCCTCGCGCATGAACGTCGGCCAGATCCTCGAGGCGCACCTCGGCTGGGCCGCGGCCGGCCTCGGCTTGAAGATCGGCGAAATGGTCGATGCCCAGCGCAAGGTCGAAGAGGTCAAGACCTTCCTCAGGAAGATTTACAACAACAACGGCGAGAAGCTCAGGATGAAGGATCTCACCGACGACGACGTCTGGCAGCTGGCGCAGAACCTGCGCAGGGGCGTGCCGATGGCGACCCCGGTTTTCGACGGCGCCGAGGAAGAAGAGATCAAGAACATGCTGGCGCTGGCGGAATTGCCCGAGACCGGTCAAACGACGCTGATCGACGGCCGTACCGGAGAAGCATTCGATCGACCGGTTACCGTGGGCTACATGTACATGCTCAAGCTCAACCACCTGGTGGATGACAAGATGCATGCCCGTTCCACCGGTCCCTACAGCCTGGTTACCCAGCAGCCGCTGGGCGGCAAGGCGCAGTTCGGCGGTCAGCGCTTCGGCGAGATGGAGGTCTGGGCGCTGGAATCCTATGGCGCGGCCTACACCCTGCAGGAAATGCTGACGGTGAAGTCGGACGACGTCAATGGCCGTAACAAGATGTACAAGAACATCGTCGACGGCGATTTCAGCATGGAGGCAGGTATGCCGGAGTCGTTTAACGTGCTCCTCAAGGAGATTCGCTCCTTGAGTCTCAACATTGAACTGGAGCAGGAATAATCATGAAAGACTTACTGAATCTGTTAAAGAAACAGGGTGCGGACGAAGATTTTGACCACATCCGGGTAGGGCTGGCGTCGCCAGACATGGTTCGTTCCTGGTCATACGGCGAGGTCAAGAAGCCGGAAACGATTAACTATCGTACCTTCAAGCCCGAGCGCGACGGCCTGTTCTGCGCCAAGGTGTTCGGTCCGGTCAAGGACTTCGAATGCCTCTGCGGCAAGTATAAGCGCCTCAAGCATCGCGGCGTGGTGTGCGAGAAGTGCGGCGTGGAAGTCACCCAGACCAAGGTGCGTCGTGAACGCATGGGCCATATCGAACTGGCTTGCCCGATCGCGCATATCTGGTTCCTGAAATCGCTGCCGTCTCGTATTGGCCTGCTGCTCGACATGACGCTGCGCGACATCGAGCGCGTGCTTTACTTCGAAGGTTTCGTCGTTATCGATCCAGGCATGACCACGCTGGAAAAAGGTCAACTTCTGACCGACGAAGCCTATCTCGAGTCGATCGAGGAATTCGGTGACGATTTCAACGCCAAGATGGGCGCCGAGGCGGTTTACGAATTGCTGCGCGACGTCGACCTGAATCACGAAGCCCAGGATCTGCGTGACGAAATCGAAAGCACCAAGTCGGAAACCAAGTTCAAGCGCCTGTCCAAGCGCCTCAAGCTGGTCGAGGCATTCATCGATTCGGGCAACCGTCCCGAGTGGATGGTGATGACTGTATTGCCGGTACTGCCGCCCGACCTGCGCCCGCTGGTGCCGCTCGACGGTGGCCGCTTCGCGACCTCCGATTTAAACGATCTGTACCGTCGCGTGATCAACCGTAACAACCGTCTCAAGCGCCTGCTCGAGCTCAACGCGCCGGATATCATCGTGCGCAACGAAAAGCGCATGCTGCAGGAATCGGTCGACGCACTGCTCGACAACGGCCGTCGCGGCCGCGCAATTACCGGTACCAACAAGCGCCCGCTGAAGTCGCTGTCCGACATGATCAAGGGCAAGCAGGGGCGTTTTCGTCAGAACCTGCTCGGCAAGCGAGTCGACTACTCGGGCCGTTCGGTCATCGTTGTTGGCCCGACGCTGAAGCTGCATCAGTGTGGTTTGCCCAAGAAAATGGCGCTGGAGCTGTTCAAGCCGTTTATTTTCAGCAAGCTGCAACTGCGCGGTCTGGCGACCACGATCAAGGCAGCGAAGAAGCTGGTCGAGCGCGAAGTCTCCGAAGTCTGGGATATCCTCGAAGAGGTTATCCGCGAACACCCGATCATGCTCAACCGTGCGCCGACCCTGCACCGTCTCGGTATCCAGGCATTCGAGCCGATCCTGATCGAGGGTAAGGCGATTCAGCTGCACCCGCTGGTCTGTACCGCGTTCAACGCCGACTTCGACGGCGACCAGATGGCGGTACACGTACCGCTGTCGATCGAGGCGCAACTCGAAGTGCGCGCGCTGATGATGTCGTCGAACAACATCCTGTCGCCGGCCAACGGCAAGCCGATTATCGTGCCCACCCAGGATATTATCCTCGGGCTTTACTACATGACGCGCGACAAGATCAACGTGCAGGGCGAGGGCATGGCCTTTGCCGATTCGAAAGAAGTGCTGCGCGCCTATCACAACAAGGTGGTGGAACTACAGGCGCGCATCAAGTGCCGCGTGTCGGAATACCAGGTTGACGAAGAAGGAAATCGTGTCGAAAACCGGGCCCTGGTCGATACCACGGTCGGGCGTGCGATCCTGAGCGAGATGCTGCCGGAAGGCTTGCCGTTTTCGCTGATTAACAAGACGCTGGACAAGAAAGCGGTATCCAAGCTAATCGACGCCTGTTACCGCGAAGTCGGCCTCAAGGATACGGTTATCCTTGCCGACCAGTTGATGTACACCGGTTATCACTATGCTACTCGTTCGGGAATTTCCATCGGCGTAAACGATATGATCATACCGTCCGACAAGGTCGATTTGATCAAGGCCGCGGAAGCCGAAATCAAGGACATCGAAAAGCAGTGGCAAACCGGCCTGGTAACCTCTGGCGAGCGTTACAACAAGGTGGTCGATATCTGGTCGCACGCCAACGACAAGGTGGCGCGCGCGATGATGAATGAAATCGGCAAGGAGACTGTAATCGATGCCGAGGGTAACGAGGTTCTGCAGGATTCATTCAACTCGATTTTCGTCATGGCCGACTCGGGAGCGCGGGGTTCCGCGGCGCAGATTCGTCAGCTCGCCGGCATGCGTGGCCTGATGGCCAAGCCGGACGGTTCGATTATCGAAAACGCGATAACCGCGAACTTCCGCGAGGGTCTCGACGTACTGCAATACTTTATTTCGACCCACGGCGCACGCAAGGGTCTCGCCGATACCGCGCTTAAAACCGCCAACTCGGGTTACCTGACGCGCCGCCTGGTCGACGTCTCGCAGGATCTGGTCGTTAACATGGACGATTGCGGCACCGTGGAAGGTATCGAGCTGCGCCCGGTTATCGAGGGTGGCGATATCGTCGTCGACCTCGGCGAGCGTGTGCTTGGCCGCGTGCTACAACAGGACCTGGAGGACGACAAGGGCAATGTTCTGATCGCCAGAGGCAGCCTGCTGGAAGAGCGCGAAGTCGAAATGATCAACGAAATCGGTGTCGACGAGCTCAAGGTGCGCTCGGCGGTGACCTGTGAAGCGCGCCACGGTATCTGCGTGCAGTGTTACGGCCGCGAACTGGCGCGCGGGCACAAGGTCGGCAAGGGCGAGGCGGTCGGTGTCATCGCCGCGCAGTCGATCGGTGAGCCCGGAACCCAGTTGACCATGCGTACCTTCCACATCGGTGGTGCCGCCAGCAGCTCGGCCTCGGTCAACAGTATCGAGGTCAAGAACAGCGGTACGGTGCGTTTCCATAACGTCAAGGTCATCCAGAACTCGGCCAAGCGCCTGATCGCGGTATCGCGTTCCGGTGAGGTCGGCGTTGTCGACGGTGTCACCGGCCGCGAGAAGGAGCGTTACAAGATCCCTTACGGTTCCGAGTTCTCGATCAAAGATGGCGCCAAGGTCGAAGCCGGCGCCACGCTGGCGACCTGGGATCCGCACATGCACCCGGTTATTACCGAGGTCGCGGGTAAGGTCAAGTTTACCGACTTTGTCGAGGCGGTAACCGTACAGCATCGCGTCGATGATATGACCGGACTGACCACGATCGAGGTTATGGACGATTCCATCCGCTCCAACGCGGGCAAGGAATTGCGCCCGACCGTCGAGCTGGTCGACGCCAAGGGTAACGTGCTGTGCTACGCCGGCACCAATATTCCGGTGCATTACATGCTGCCGGGCGGTGCTTTCGTCAACGTCGAGGACGGCGCCAGGATCAAGGTCGGTGACGTACTGGCCAAGATTCCGCAGGAATCGTCGAAGAACAGGGATATCACCGGTGGTCTGCCACGGGTGGCCGACCTGTTCGAAGCGCGTAAACCGAAAGAACCCGCTATCTTAAGTGAAATGACCGGTACCGTTTCCTTCGGTAAGGAGACCAAGGGCAAGAAGCGCCTGGTGATTACCGATAGCGAAGGCGAATCGATCGAAACGCTGATTCCGAAGTTCCGCCACATCAACGTGTTCGAGGGTGAGCATGTCGAGAAGGGCGAAACCCTGGTCGACGGTGAACTCGATTCGCACGATATCGTGCGCATCAAGGGTGTCCGTGACCTGACCAGTTACATGGTCAGCGAGGTACAGGACGTTTATCGCCTGCAGGGTGTTTCGATCAACGACAAGCATATCGAGGTCATCGTGCGGCAGATGCTGCGCAAGGTCACCATCATCGACGGCGGCGATACGCGTCTGCTGCGCGGCGACCAGGTCGACAAGGCGCGCGTGCTCGATACCAACGACAAGGCGATCGCGATGAACAAGAAGCCGGCGACCTTCGAGCAGGATCTGCTCGGCATCACCAAGGCATCGCTGGTTACCGAGTCGTTCATTTCGGCGGCTTCGTTCCAGGAGACAACCCGAGTATTGACCGAGGCAGCCGTCAAGGGCGCCAAGGACGATCTGCGCGGGCTCAAGGAAAACGTCATCGTGGGCCGTCTGATTCCGGCTGGAACCGGGCAGACTTATCACGAAGAGCGTCGCCGCAAGCGCATGCAGCCGGCAATGCCGGTAATGCCGGAAATGGATGTCGCCGAAACTGGCGCCGAAGGCGCCAGCGAAGCCGGCTCGGAAGAGGCCGCGGTATCGGAATAGTGTAGCCCGCATCGCTTGCCAGCTTCCTGCTGCGGTCACCGATAAGCTCACTGTGGCGGGGTAACCCCGATGTGCTAAAGCACATCGGGTTCGCCGGTCGGCTTGACGTAGTGGCGACTACGCCGGCGCCGCCCTCCCCCCGATGTGCCGAGGGCACATCGGGTTGTGCACCCCGCCACAGCGGCCTCTCGGCGACCTCGCGACGAAACCTGGCAACCGATGCGGACTAGTAGTTGACAGGCGGCGGTTTCGCCCCTAAAATTCCGCCTCCCATAATAGCAGGCTATACGTAATGTATAGCCTGCTGTTGTTTGTGGATGTCCTGCATAAGTCATCCTGACTTAGCAGGGCACGAAAAACGCAAAAATGTGATTTTGCATTTTTCTCCATTTTTCAATCACATACGTGATCGAAAAATGGCGGCACATCCTTGTGCCGCGGGAACCGCTGCAAAGCAGCGATTCCCCGGATTCCGGAAATACAGATTACTCCAGGAGAGTAGATTAGATGGCAACAGTTAACCAGCTGGTACGTAAACCGCGCCAGTCAAGGCGGACCAAGAGTAACGTACCCGCACTCGAGGCGTCACCGCAAAAGCGTGGTGTGTGCACCCGCGTTTACACCACAACCCCGAAAAAGCCGAATTCGGCACTCAGAAAGGTTGCGCGTGTGCGTCTGACGACTGGTTATGAAGTCGCCTCATATATCGGTGGCGAAGGCCACAACCTGCAGGAGCACTCGGTAGTGCTGGTGCGCGGCGGTCGTGTAAAAGACCTGCCTGGCGTACGTTACCACGTGGTGCGCGGTAGTCTCGATACCCAGGGCGTGCCGGACCGCCGCCAGGGTCGTTCAAAATACGGCGCCAAGCGCCCCAAGTCATAAGTCCAGGGTAGTCGATCAATGCCAAGACGTAGAGAAGTCCCAAAACGGGAAATCCTGCCGGATCCGAAATTTCACGATCTGCAGATTGCAAAATTTATCAACATGATCATGCGCAATGGAAAGAAATCCACCGCGGAAAAGATCATGTATTACGCGCTCGATAATGTAGCCGACAAAAGCAGCCTCGATTCGGTCGAGCTGATGGAAAAAGCGCTCGAGAACGTGCGCCCGATGGTCGAGGTCAAGTCACGCCGTGTCGGTGGTGCGACCTACCAGGTACCGGTCGAAGTACGCGCCTCGCGCCGCAACACGCTGGCGATGCGCTGGTTGATCGAAGCCGCGCAAAAGCGGGGCGAGAAAACCATGGCGCAAAAGCTCGCGGGTGAACTGCTGGATGCGTCCGAAAACAAGGGTACGGCTGTCAAAAAGCGTGAAGATACGCATCGCATGGCTGAAGCGAACAAGGCATTTGCTCACTTCCGCTGGTAATCAGCAGCTGACATAAAGGAAAAAACGGTGGCTCGCACGACACCGATCACGCAGTATCGAAATATTGGCATCATGGCCCATATCGATGCCGGCAAGACCACCACGACAGAACGGATTCTGTTTTACACCGGTGTTTCGCACAAGATAGGCGAAGTGCATGACGGCGCCGCCGTGATGGACTGGATGGAACAGGAGCAGGAGCGTGGTATCACCATTACCTCGGCTGCCACCACCTGTTTCTGGAGCGGCATGAGCGAACAGTTCGATGAGCACCGTATCAACATCATCGATACGCCGGGCCATGTCGACTTCACCATCGAGGTGGAGCGCTCTTTGCGCGTGCTCGATGGTGCCTGCGCGGTGTTTTGCGCGGTAGGCGGGGTCGAGCCGCAGTCTGAAACCGTATGGCGTCAGGCGAATAAGTACAATGTTCCGCGCATGGCTTTCGTCAACAAGATGGATCGCTCTGGCGCGGATTTTTTGCGCGTGGTCGACCAGATTCACGAACGTCTGGGCAGTAACCCGGTTCCGATTCAGATCAATATCGGCGCCGAGGAAAATTTCCGCGGCATCGTAGATCTGGTCAAGATGAAGGCGATCATCTGGGACGAGTCCAATATGGGCATGACCTATGACGAGCAGGAGATACCAGCGGCGTTGCTGGCAGACTGCGAAGCCTGGCGCGAAAAAATGGTAGAAGCCGCGGCCGAAGCCAACGACGAATTGATGGAGAAGTACCTCGAAGAGGGTAACCTCGGCGAGGAAGAGATCTACCAGGGGTTGCGGATCAGGACCCTGGCCGGCGAGATTGTGCCGGCGTTGTGCGGTAGCGCCTTCAAGAACAAGGGCGTGCAGGCGATGCTGGATGCGGTGATTCGCTATATGCCGTCACCGCTGGATGTGCCCGCGATCAAGGGCATTAACAGCGATGGCGAGTACGAGGGCGAAAGACCGGCCGACGACAAGGCGCCGTTTGCGGCGCTGGCGTTCAAGATCGCGACCGATCCGTTTGTCGGTAACCTGACCTTCTTCCGGGTTTACTCGGGAGTATTGAACGCCGGTGACGCGATTTACAACTCGGTTCGCGACAAGAAGGAGCGCATCGGGCGCGTGCTGCAAATGCACGCCAACTCGCGCGAGGAATTGAAAGAGGTGCGCGCCGGCGATATCGCGGCGGCGGTGGGCCTCAAGGATGTCGGCACCGGCGATACGCTGTGCGACATCGGTAACAAGATCATGCTGGAACGCATGGAGTTTCCGGATCCGGTGATTTCGGTGGCGGTTGAGCCGAGGACGATTTCCGACCAGGAAAAGATGAGTACCGCGCTCGGCAAGCTGGCCAAGGAAGACCCGTCGTTCCGGGTGCGCACCGATGAAGAGTCGGGGCAGACGATTATTTCGGGCATGGGCGAACTGCATCTCGATATTATCGTCGATCGCATGAAGCGTGAATTCAGCGTGGAAGCCAATATCGGCAAACCACAGGTTGCATTCAGGGAAACCATTCGCAACGCGGTCGAGCAGGAAGGCAAGTTCGTGCGTCAGACCGGTGGACGCGGCATGTATGGTCACGTCTGGCTGAAGCTCGAGCCCCTGGAAAGCGGCGCCGGCTATGAGTTTGAAAACGCCATTGTCGGCGGCGTAGTGCCGCGTGAGTATATTGCTGCGGTCGACAAGGGTGTGCAGGAGCAGATGGAAAACGGTGTGCTTGCCGGATTTCCGCTGGTCGATATCAAGGTAACGCTGTATGACGGCTCATACCATGACGTCGACTCGAACGAAATGGCGTTCAAGCTGGCGGGTTCGCTGGCAATGCGCGAAGGTGCGCAGGCGGCCGACGCGATGCTGCTGGAGCCGATCATGAAGGTTGAAGTCGTTACCCCGGAAGACTACATGGGTGACGTCATGGGTGACCTGAATCGCCGCCGCGGCATTGTCGCCGGAATGGAAGATTCGGTATCGGGCAAGATTATTCGCGCCTCGGTACCGCTGGCCGAAATGTTCGGTTATGCCACCGATCTGAGATCGGCGACGCAGGGGCGCGCGACCTACTCGATGGAATTCGAGAAGTATGACGAGGCGCCGAAGAGTGTTGCCGATTCGGTGATCAAGGGCGGCAATTAGTAAATTGTAGTCATTCCCGCGAAAGCGGGAATCTTGAAAAGGTGGCAGAATATTTATCGAGCTGCTGTTACAAGATACCGGATACGCCGGGCCGCGCAGGCCTGCGGGGATTCCGGAATGGCGTTTTGATGAGGGAGACAGTTTAGGAAATTCGTGCCACGAATTTCCTAAACTGTCTCTAACAAATTTGAATTTGATTCTGAGGAACGTAGACATGTCCAAAGAGAAGTTTGAAAGAACCAAACCCCACGTGAATGTGGGCACAATCGGTCACGTTGATCACGGCAAGACTACATTGACCGCGGCGCTGACCAAGGTAATGGCGGAA
>Ga0224508_10004307_pt1 | contig 11654 bp, 9 predicted proteins | sample SF_Jan12_sed_USG_4_FD_170157 | JGI IMG/M metagenome (GOLD analysis project Ga0224508, IMG submission 170157) | Sediment microbial communities from San Francisco Bay, California, United States - SF_Jan12_sed_USGS_21 | ecosystem: Environmental > Aquatic > Marine > Sediment | place: USA: California...
TTACATATATCCACGGGAGATCTCTTCAGATCAGAAATAGGTCATAACACAGAATTGGGACGTTTGGCTCAGACCTACATAACAGAAGGCAAACTCGTACCTGATTCGGTTACCATCGACATGCTCCGCAAGAAGGTAGTAGCTAATCCAGATGTGGCGGGGATCATATTCGATGGATTTCCTCGCACGATTCAGCAAGCTCAGGCTCTAGATGAACTGCTAGAAGAACGTGAGACGTCAGTAGCTGCACTTATTGCCTTGACAGTTGATAACGAGGAAATAGTAAGCCGTATCCTAAATCGTGCAAAGACCTCGGGGAGAACAGATGATGCTGATGAGGAAGTTATTCGAGATCGGATAGCGATATACCAAAGCGAGACAGAGCCGGTATTCGCCTACTACGATGAAAAAAATAGAGCCTTTCGGGTAAAAGGAGTGGGTACGATTGAAGAGATCTTCGCAAGATTGACTTTTGTAGTAGATCACATCCATTCCGGGGTCGAGAAATTGTGATCGATACGATCTCATCAAAGAGTGGCTGAAACAAGTTTTATTGACTATATCAAAATCTGTTGCCGATCGGGAGCAGGTGGATCGGGTTCTGCTCATTTTCACAGAGATAGAACGAATCCAAAAGGAGGACCCGACGGTGGAGATGGTGGTCGAGGTGGTCATATCCGCTTGCTTGGTAATCGAAACCTATGGACACTTCTGCCTCTTCGATTTCGAAAACATGTTGTAGCAGGTTCAGGTCAAAACGGCTCCTCAAATCAAAAGACGGGAGCTAATGGCAGTGACGTATTGTTGGAGGTTCCGCTGGGTACCGTGGCACGAGCGGTAGGTGATGACAACGTCCGTTGTGAGATTTTAAGTCATGGTGAAGAGAAGATCTTGGTCGAAGGTGGCCGTGGTGGCTTGGGCAATGTCCATTTTAAATCTTCGACCAATCGAGCTCCACGCTATGCGCAGCCAGGCGAGCCGGGTATTGAAGTCTGGATTTCATTGGAGTTGAAGCTGCTTGCTGATGTTGGCCTGGTTGGATTTCCAAACGCCGGCAAATCTACCTTGCTCTCAACACTCTCGGCGGCTAAGCCAAAAATTGCCGCATATCCTTTCACCACGTTGAAACCCAATCTCGGGATTATTCCATACCGGGATCATCGCTCGTTTGTAATGGCAGATATACCAGGCATTATCCAAGGCGCGCATGAGGGCAAGGGCCTAGGTCATCAGTTCTTACGCCATATTGAACGAAATTCCATTTTGCTCCTTATGATACCTTGCGACATTGGTGATATCGCTAAAGATTATCAAATTCTACTGAATGAACTGGAACAGTATAATCCGGAGTTAATTGATAAACCAAAGTTTCTGGTGCTCACTAAGCGGGATCTCATCGATGATGAATTAGAGGAACTCATCCGTCGGGACTTAGAAATCGATACCAACTACCTGTTTATTTCTTCCGTATCACAATATGGTTTGACAGAATTGAAGGATAGCCTGTGGCAAATGCTAACTGAATCAGATTAATTCTGATTTACGAACTCAGTTACTTCTTTTCCTTTTCTACCGACGTCATTGACTCCTGTTTTCAGTTCTTCCCATAGTACTCCAGTCGAATGACGAACAGGTTTTGTCAGTTGGTGAGCGAAGCAAGGATAATCTTCTTCCACTGGGAAGATGTCTGCTTTTTCCAGGAATCCGGTAAGTATACTTAGACTAAACAGTGTGATAAATACCATGGTCAGGGCGCCAGATAACCGCAATCCCCAATGAATATTTTTACTCTCCGGATGACGTCTGGCTGCTACAAGCGGCCTGGTTATCAGCCACATGAAGAATAGAAAAAACAGTATCAAAATGATGATTTGGATCGGTAACTGTGAAAATCCAAATGAGTAGTCTAGGAATTGAATGAGGTAAGGCGCTGCCAGTATGGATGTAAGACCTGCTAAACAAAACATGACGATCCAACCAAATGACTTCATAATGCCATCCTGCAGACCACTGGCAAAGGCAGCAATTAAGAGGACAAAAAATACGAGATCAAGCCACATGATGAAATTAAGTTAACGTTATCAGATATTTATACATTAAATATAATAATAATATTTCAACAAAACAGTTAAGATAATGCGTAGCTTTGGATGTGAAGCGCAGATAATCTTTGATTTCTGCTATTTTTAATGGACCCTAGCTTTACAAGATGAGTCGATACTGGTTTCTAACCGCATTCATGATGTTATCCGTGCTTTTGACAGGGCAGGACGATTCGGTGGATTTCGAACCATACGATTCTTTATTGCTACCTACGATATTCTTGATTGGTGAGTACGAGGAGCAGTATGGACTGCTTTATGAAGAATATAATGAGATTCTTCTAACGGTTTGTGACGAAGATATGGATCTGGCCTTCAACAAGTGGATGTATATGTTGTCTGAAATGGAAGCTTATGCGGCAAGCATTGGTTTTGACTTGAATGGAGTAAAGATCTGGCTGAAAGTGTTCTGGAGCACGGATGGTCACATCGATTATCTGTCCTATTACCTCAAACCAAACTCCAAGAATGTCGGTAATGCCGAAATGTCAGCTTATCTAAAGAGCTTTACAAATAGATTTGAAATGCCGCTGAGGGCTCCGGTTAAATACACACACAATGGTAGTGCCCAATTTCCCACAGCAATTATTCCTCTTGTGGGCAAGAAGGACTAGTTTTCCTAGAACATTACCGAGATAGTCGTGTTCAGAATAAACTATCTTTAGCCAATCATATAAGGTAAAATCATTATATTTCGCACATATTTCTTGCATGAAGTAAGATGACACAAATCAGCTATACTGAGGAGAATATAAGGTCACTGGACTGGAAGGAGCACATTCGGTTGCGTCCTGGTATGTACATTGGCAAGTTGGGTGATGGAACGGCACCGGATGACGGAATCTATGTACTCCTGAAGGAGGTCATGGACAATGCCATAGATGAATATGTGATGGGATTTGGTAACACTATCGAAGTGATTATCCGGGATGGAAGGGTGACGATTCGGGATTATGGTCGAGGTATTCCTCTCGGCAAAGTTGTTGATTGTGTTTCGCGCATCAATACTGGTGGTAAATATGATTCCAAGGCATTCAAGAAATCTGTGGGACTAAACGGTGTCGGGACCAAAGCAGTTAACGCTCTGTCAGACCGTTTTAGGGTGACTGCATACCGTGAAGGAAAAAGCAAGGAAGCCTCTTTTGTGAGGGGAGACAAGACCAGTGAATCGAAAATCAAAAAGTCAGGCGAAAAGGATGGAACCCTGGTGACATTTGAGCCCGATGCCGATGTTTTCAAGAATTATCGATTTGAAGACGAATTCGTCGAACGACAACTGTGGCATTACGCTTACCTCAATACCGGTCTTAGAATCAAATTCAATGGTAAGACAATTGTCTCTAAGAACGGTCTGCTGGATTTACTGGAGACCAAAGCGAAAACAGAAACCTTGCGATACCCCATCATACACCTGAAAGGCGACGATATCGAGATTGCCTTGAGTCATGGCAATCACTATGGTGAAGAGTACTACGCCTTTGTGAATGGTCAGTATACTACCCAGGGTGGTACACATCAAAATGCCTTCAAAGATGCCGTTGTTAAAACGGTTCGTGAGTTTTACGGAAAACAGTATGATGCCCGAGATATCAGAGCTTCGATTATTGCAGCCATTAGCGTGAGGGTGGAAGAGCCGGTATTTGAGTCACAGACAAAGACAAAACTGGGCTCGATCAACATTGGACCGGAAGGACCAACTATCACCACGTTTATCGGCAGTTTTATCCGCAAAGATCTGAATGACTTTTTACATAGAGAGCCAAAAATCGCAGAGGCGCTCAAATCCCGCATCTCGCAGTCCGAAAGAGAAAGAAAGGAAATTGCCGGCATAAAAAAGTTAGCCAATGAACGGGCAAAAAAAGCCAATTTGCATAATAAGAAGTTGAGAGACTGCCGCATACATTTGTCTGGTAAAAAGGCTCCAGTCGAAGAAAGAGAAAAATCCACCATATTCATTACAGAAGGTGATTCGGCCAGTGGATCGATTACCAAAGCCCGAGATGTTCTATACCAGGCTGTTTTTAGTTTAAGAGGCAAGCCACTGAATTGTTTTGGTATGACTAAGAAGATCGTGTACCAAAACGAGGAACTTAACCTTTTGCAGCATGCACTCAATATTGAAGATGCTCTAGAAAATCTGCGGTACAATCGAGTTGTAATAGCCACCGATGCAGACGTAGATGGTATGCACATTCGCCTACTTCTGCTTACCTTTTTCCTGCAGTTTTTTCCTGACCTGGTACGCGAAGGCCACCTTCATATTTTGGAGACACCATTATTTCGCGTGAGGGACAAGCAGCAGACGTTTTACTGTTATACGGACAAAGAGCGACAAGCGGCTATCGAAAAGTTAAGAGGAAAAGCAGAGATCACTCGTTTCAAAGGCTTGGGCGAGATCTCCCCCAAAGAATTTGGTGGCTTCATTGGTGACGACATTAGACTGGAACAAGTACATCTTCATGAGGACACCAACGTTGAGAAAATACTATCCTATTATATGGGCAAGAACACACCGCAGAGACAGACGTTCATCATAGACCATCTAAAGATGGAGGTGGACCACATGGAGACATCTCCAGAGTCAAAAGGTGAAGAGATCAAGAAAACCACCTTGATAGACGCCGATTGATCAGCTCAAACGGCAGCGTCCCAACCTGACGACTTGTCCCATCCCATCGTTTAGAGAAGAGCATGTGATGAAATTTCATGGCAATCTTTCCTGATTTGCACCATGGCATAGTGATTGACCTATTCTAATGTGATAACAAATTGATCATTTTTCTGCCAGATTGGCATTAAGTGAAGGAAAAGATATGTTTGAGAACTTCATCTATTTTGATAAAGTGAATGACGACCGGGAGTTGCTACCAATGATGTCCTTAGAGGATGACCCTACAGAAGATATTAAGGATATGGAGCTTCCCGATTCGCTTCCGGTCTTGGCCTTAAAGAATACGGTATTGTTCCCTGGCATCATCATTCCTATAACAATCGGCCGGGACAAATCCATAAAGGCGATCCAACAAGCTTATAATAGCGACAAGCTCTTGGCTGTCCTCTCCCAGAAGAACATGAATGTTGAAAATCCTGACCAGGAAGATCTATATGACACGGGCACAGTCGCCAGGATTCTTAAGCTTTTTAAAATGCCAGACGGTACCACCACCACGATATTGCAGGGAAAAAAGCGCTTCCTTTTGGATTCTATCATACAGAATGATCCCTTTCTGGAAGGCAAGATCACGACACTTCAATACACTCCGGCCGATGATGATTTGAAGTTCACTGCATTGATCTCCTCCATTCGAGACATTGCAGGGCAAATCATTAAACTATCGCCCAATATCCCTTCGGAGGCTTCCGTGATGTTAAGTAACATCAAAAGCGACGTCTTCTTACTTGACTTTATCGCATCGAATTTAGCGATAGCCATTGAGGAAAAGCAGCGATTACTCGAACTTAGTGGTTTAGCCGAGAAAGCCAATAGGATCCTGAAACACATGCAGGGTGAGATGCAAATCTTGGTCTTGAAAGACGAGATAGAAACAAAAGTAAGAGGTGATATAGAAAAACAACAGCGCGATTACTTTCTCAATCAGCAACTTAAGACCATTCAGGAGGAACTTGGTCAGAGTCCACATCAGGACGAACTCAGGGAGATTGAACTACGCAGTAAGAAAAAGAAATGGTCGAAGGAAGTGCAAGCTGCCTTTGACAAAGAATTGAATAAAGTGCGAAGAATCAATCCACAGGTAGCAGAGTATTCTGTTGTCCTCAACTACCTGGATCTAATGCTGGACTTACCGTGGAATGAGTATACGAAAGACAACTTCAATCTAAAAAAAGTAAAAGACGTACTGGATAAAGACCACTACGGATTGGAAGAAGTAAAAGAACGGATTATTGAACATCTTGCGGTTCTGAAGTTAAAAGGAGATATGAAAGCTCCGATTATCTGTCTGGTCGGTCCTCCAGGAGTCGGTAAGACCTCTCTGGGCAGGTCGGTCGCCAAGGCTCTCAAGCGTAAATTCGTGAGAATGTCATTGGGTGGGCTGCATGACGAATCTGAAATTCGGGGTCATCGTAAGACATACATTGGTGCTATGCCTGGTCGGATTGTTCAGTCAGTACGAAAGGCAAAGTCTTCAAATCCTGTCTTCATTCTCGACGAAATTGATAAAGTCGGAAAGGATTTTAGAGGAGACCCTTCCTCGGCTTTGCTTGAGGTCCTGGACCCTGAGCAAAACTCAACCTTTCATGATAATTATCTGGAGTTGGAATATGACCTTTCAAAGGTCATGTTTATTGCTACCGCTAATTCTTTGGCCTCAATCCAGCCAGCTCTGCTGGACCGAATGGAGATCATCCAAATCAGCGGCTATAGTACGGAAGAAAAAATTGAGATTGCTAAGAGGCATCTGATTCCTCAACAGCGAAAGGAACATGGGCTGAATGCCAGGCAGGTTGTTTTGAGGGAACCTAGTCTCAATGCTATTATTCAAAAATACACTCGCGAATCTGGGGTCAGAAGTTTGAATCGGCGCATTGCAGGAGTGATGCGTAGTGCTGCAAAACAGATAGCCATGGAAGAAGTGGAGAAGGTCGTTGTCTTACAAAAAGACCTGCAGAAAGTGCTTGGACCAGCTCGGTTCGATAAAGACCTCTATTCTGAAATCAAAGTCCCAGGTGTGGCTGTTGGATTGGCTTGGACGAGTGTCGGAGGGGACATACTTTTTATTGAGTCCAGTCTCAGTACCGGAAAGGGAAAGGTAACACTGACCGGAAACCTGGGGGATGTGATGAAGGAGTCTGCGACAACAGCGCTCAGTTTTATCAAAGCCCATAGCGAATCACTGGGTATTGATGCGGGCAAATTTGCGGAAGCAGATGTTCATGTGCACGTACCGGAAGGAGCCATACCTAAAGACGGCCCATCTGCTGGTATCACCATGCTGACGGCTTTGACCTCGATTTTTACGGGACGAGTGGTGAAGCCTTTTGTTGCGATGACAGGCGAAATCACTCTGAGAGGGAAAGTTTTACCGGTCGGTGGTATTAAGGAAAAAGTTTTAGCAGCGAAACGTGCTGGCATGAAGCAGATTATTCTGTGTGCTGAAAACAAAAAAGACGTAGAGGAAATTAAAAAGGACTATATACAGGACATCAATTTTACTTATGTATCACGAATGGAAGAGGTACTGGAACACGCTTTATTGCCATTATCTTGAAGCTATGTTAAGATGTAGTTAAACCCTGTCATTGACCTGATCCACAGCAACAGCCGGACGTTGAGAGACAGTAGAATTTACTAATTTCGTCGGCAGAACCTATTGGAATTATGAAAGGTCGAGGTTTTTGTATCGCTTTACTTTGTTGTTTGTACTTCTTACCTGGAAAAGCACAAATCGCTGATACCACTGTCATTCAGTTTTCCGGTCTGGTGGTGACCGAGGAAATGGGCGACCTCATTCCACTTCCATTTACAAACATTTTATTGCAGCAGTCTGGCCGAGGTACTTTTTCGAATCTTGACGGCTTCTTTTCGATTGTGGCTAAGAAAGGTGAGGTTGTACTTTTCTCCTCTGTGGGGTACAAGACCGTGGAGTTTGTCATTCCCGACACCCTCACCGAGAATCGGTACACGATTTATCAAATTATGTCAAAGGACACCATTACGTTGCCCGAAACCGTGGTGTACCCTTGGCCAAGTCGAGAGCATTTTAAGATCGAATTCCTGGCTCTGGAAATTCCGGGTGATTTACAGAATAGAGCTGAAGAGAATCTTGCAGCTGCAACCTTGGAACGACTACGTGAAAACCTGCCTCACGATGGGGGAGAGACCAGTGGATACTATCTGCGTCGTCAAGCAGAGTCTTACTACTCCTTTGGCCAAGCAAAGCCCATTCATGTACTCAACCCGTTAGCCTGGGCCAGGTTCTTCAAGGCCTGGAAGAATGGAGACTTCAAAAAAAAGAAGGAAGGTGAGAGATAGCAGCTGCCCATAATTTCTCCAATTTCGACCATCCTCTCCATTCCTTATTGCTAATTTTACGCTCTTTTACATCTAAGTAGCAGCAGGTGAAGGTTACAGAATATTTTAAAGCGGCCGAGGGTCAGACATTGATATCGTTTGAGGTATTGCCACCTTTGAAGGGTGGGACGATGCAGTCTATTTTTGACGTACTTGATCCACTCATGGAGTTCAAGCCACCCTTCATAGATGTAACTTACCATCGAGAGGAATGGGTATATACGAAGAATGCCAATGGATATTACGAAAAGACTTCAATCAGAAAGCGGCCTGGCACAGTGGGAATTTGTGCAGCGATCATGCACAGATATGGAGTCGATGCAGTCCCGCATCTTATTTGCGGAGGCTTTACCAAAGAGGATACAGAAAACGCACTTATCGACCTCAATTTCTTAAACGTCAAGAACGTCCTGGCCATCCGTGGGGATGCCCGTCGATTTGATTCGCAGTTTGTAGCTACATCAGGAGGGCACAGTTTTGCTGTGGATTTGGTACGGCAGATCGACCAAATGAACCAGGGTAATTACCTCGACACAAACATTGCCAACGGAGCTCAGACAGACTTTTGCATTGGTATTGCCGGATATCCTGAGAAGCATTTCGAGGCTCCAAATCTTGACATTGACTTGGAGCATACGAGGGAGAAGATGGCAGCAGGTGGAGATTATATTGTTACCCAGATGTTTTTCGATAATTCCAAATTCTTTTCATACGTGGATGCCTGTCGAAAGGCCGGGATAGAGCAGCCGATCGTGCCTGGACTCAAGCCTCTTACCCGCACCCGACAACTGCGTTCTTTACCTAGTCGTTTTTACATAAATATGCCGGAAGCGCTTGCCAAGGAAGCGATGAAGTTGAAGAATGATGAAGATGCAAAAGAGCTGGGTATTGAATGGTGTATTGCCCAATCCAAAGAATTGAAAGCGGCAGGAGTACCTTGTCTCCATTACTATACTATGGGTGATACTGACACGATAAAGCGTATCGCTGAGGCAGTATACTAACTGAGCTAGAAGTGGAGCAAATGCAATTTCACGGTGTCTTTTCGATTGAATTCCAGTGCTGGCGAAGGCATTTTAAAAAGATTCAGCACTGTTAGGAAGGTCCGGACAAACTTGCTTTTTGAAGGTATCTTGGTCCAATCGATGTCTGGAGCCAGATAAAACTGGCTGTAGCGATCGTAGTGCTGTTTGTCAAGACTAAAAAAAGCATTTTCTTGAGTCCATTCATTTCCGAAACCACCAAACATATTATTGGCGCCATATCCCAGAGCAAGATTTAACCACACTGGTATTTCACTCCTGGGTAGAAAACTGCTCAAGTTAAAGGAAGCCCAGATAGTTTGACGATTATAGTCTTTGAGAAATCGCTCTGGGAAGCTGCGTCCGAAAAGCTCCCGAGTTCGTGTCCGGATTGTTGTCGTCTCTTCACTGTTTCCCGAGAAGATCTGATCATTCGGATAGCGTTTAGACCACGAGGAAACCTTTAAGCGGATCCGCTGCTGATCCCAAATGATTTGTTGGGTTGTAAAAAGGCCTATGCCAGCGACATTGAATGCAAGATCGTAAAAGGAAAATCCCCATTCGGCAGAGTATGCATCGAGCATCTCGATTGTTCCTTGAAAGATCATGGCCAGACCAGCAGCTGTCAAGAGTGCCGAAGTTCGTTGCATACCAGCCCACATAGCACCCTGATAGATCAACTCAGTTTCGAAGTATGAAGTGAATGCGTGACCTAGTTTGTCCATATTTTTCCATTCTTGCCAATCATTGAAGGTGTGAAAAGAAGACCTTGGAGTATTTTGATACCATGCTTTAGAAAGCAAATAGACAGATGTTCCGTAGATGCTGGATCCCATGGTTGTCAACTTCCAAAAACGCTTTTTATTGAAGCTGTCAGTCCTATTTAAGCTATCCCCTTGTCCAGTCGATGAGTAGATACAAAGACATATCCCTGCCAAGAGTAGCAACGTCTTTCTTTCCCCAGTTTTCCTAATGTGCAATGACAGAATATTTAGCGGTGAGCGGCAATATCCGGATGTCTTATCGTTCTAAATAATATGAACTATTTTTGAAGAAATTACAAAGGGTCTCCTTATACTTGCAACGAGCCGACTAATCCAGTATGTATTGATCATAACGACTACCAATTTATGATTTTAGCCAAAAGATCCCTGCACATAATATTCTTCGTAATGACAGGGGCAGCTGTCTTCAGTCAGGATATCCACTTTACACAATTCAATATGAGTCCTTTAACTGTGAATCCTGCGATGACAGGAGCGTTCAGCGGCTCTTTTCGGATTGGTGGTATTTTCCGGGATCAGTGGGTGAGCACATTTTCTACACCATCCTTTTATATTGATTCTCCTATTTTGAAAGGCTTCCGCGATCTGGATTGGGTGGGTGTCGGCATGGTAATCTATCAGGATAATGCATCTGCTGAATTTGTCCGATCAGATGGAAGAACAGGAACAGGCCGAGTTAAGCAGGGGGGAATGCTGGGATCTATTGCCTACCACTTTGCTGCGGATGATAAGCGAAAAACTATCATATCGCTGGGCCTTCAAGTAGGTACATTGAGTAGAAAACTACAAGACAATTTTCTGTTCGAGGATGAGATTCTTAGTGGTGCTACTGACGAACAGTTGCCTACAAAAGAGGATCCCACGAGCTTTCTCGATATATCAGGTGGTTTGACCATTACAGGTCGAACCGTAGGTGAATCCTATTTTCGGATAGGAGCAAGTGTTATGCACATTAATCAACCTGACTACGGAATTCTAAGCTCGAACAGCGCTTCCCTACCCATGAAAATTGTGGGATATGGGACTTATAATATGGACCTCAATGAGTCATTTGTAGTCGAACCTTCAATCCTTTTCGAATCGATTGGCCCTGCTACAGAGGTGGCGATTCAGGCTTTAGGTGGCTATAAGTTGGATGGAGAGACAATCTTAAGGGCTGGACTTGGCTATCGTCTTGGAGATGCCCTAGAAGTATTGGCTGGTTTGCAATACAAAGATCTGCGTGTAGGGGCAAGCTACGATCTCACACTCTCTCAACTGGAGAATCCAAATGGAGCGTTTGAACTGGCAGTGGCATATATTGGAAGAATTTACAAGCGACCCAAAGTTGATCCTGTTATCTTTTGTCCAAGATTCTAACAAAGAAAATGATGAAGTCAATCATAATAGTGTTAGTACTAAGTTGTGTCGCGATTGGGGCATACGCACAACCACTGACAGAGATTCCATACGAGTATAAACTGGAAGCGGCAGAGGAGTCATTTGCTAAGAAGGACTATTATAATGCTGTGGATTGGTTTGAGCAGTGTTACAAAGAAACAAGAGAGTTGGATCTTGCTCAGAAAATTGGTTTTTGTCATTTGAAACTGAGAGATTACCGCAGGGCAGAACGCTGGTATAAAAGAGTGGTGCAGAAGGATGAGGAAGTGCTGTATCCACAAGCGCAATTTGATTATGGTCGATTACTGAAATACAATGCGAAATATGACGATGC
>Ga0224508_10004308_pt1 | contig 11653 bp, 8 predicted proteins | sample SF_Jan12_sed_USG_4_FD_170157 | JGI IMG/M metagenome (GOLD analysis project Ga0224508, IMG submission 170157) | Sediment microbial communities from San Francisco Bay, California, United States - SF_Jan12_sed_USGS_21 | ecosystem: Environmental > Aquatic > Marine > Sediment | place: USA: California...
TCTGAGCCCGTTCCGGCGGTCGTGGGGATGGCGATCACCGGGGGCAGCGCATCCGCGTTGGCATCTCTCCAGCCCGGCGTCGCATCGTCGAAATGCCACAGCGGCAGCTCCTGGCGCGCCATGAAGGCAATTGTCTTGCCGGCGTCGAGGCCGCTGCCGCCGCCAAAGGCAATCACACTGTCGTGGCCGCCGTCGCGAAAGGCGGCGACGCCAGCGGTGACATTCGCGTGGGTCGGATTGCCCTTCACATCGGCGAAGATTTCGCATGCCAGCCCGGCATCGCGCACCAGTGCAAGCGCATTCCGGGCGATTTCTGCGTCTTTCAACCCTTCGTCGGTAACAAGCAGCGGCGCTTGCATGGCTGACGATTGGCAGAGTTTCGGCAGTCGCTCGATCGCGCCGAGACCGAAGACCATGCGGGTCGGGTAATTCCATTGCCGGATATCCAGAATGCTCATGCCATGCACTGCCTATTGGGGGTGAGGTGACGCATCAACGTGCCTTCCGTGTTCTGAAATGGAAACTCTTTGGCCGGGTCAGCTGTTCGTAGCCGAGCGCCGACAGGGTGCAGCCGCAGCCTGAATCCCCGACGCCGGTCCAGGCAAGTGCAGGATCGAGATAGTCGCAGCGGTTCATGAAAAAGGTCCCGGTATCAACTCGCTCGGCAATCCTGAACGCGGCATCTTCATCTTCCGTCCAGACCGAGGCGGTAAGGCCGAACGGCGAGTCGTTCATCAGCGTTATCGCTTCCTCATCCCCGGTAACGCCCATGATGCCGACAAGGGGGCCGAAGGTTTCCTCCCGCATCACCGCCATCTGGTGATCGACGCCTGTCAGCACCTGCGGCGCGAGATAAGGCGTGCCGGCCGCGCTTGCCGGAAACGCACCCTCGTCGAGATGGGCACTGGCCCCGGCGGTGAGCGCGGCTTTAGTCTGGCCTCGCACATAATCGGCCGCTGTCGCGTTGACCATCGGCCCGAGCGTGGTCGCCTCGTCAAGCGGGTCGCCCAGCCGATAGCGTCCGGCAGTATCGATAAAGGCCGCCACGAAGCGGCCATGGATTTCCTTCTGAACGTAGATACGTTCGATCCCGCAACAGGACTGGCCCGAGTTGAAGAAGGCGCCGTCGACGAGGTTCTCAATTGCGAACTCGATATCGGCGTCGGCCCGCACATAGGCTGGGTCCTTGCCGCCGAGTTCGAGACCGGTGGGGATAAAGTGCCCCGCCGCGGAGCGTTCAATCGACTTTCCGCCATCAACCGAGCCAGTGAAGCAGACCATATCAACGAGCCCGGCGGAGATGATGCCGGCCGTCTGTTCGTGACTGAGCACCAGATTGCAGAACAACCCTTGCGGCAGGCCGGCCGCATCGAAGGCCTGCTGGAACCGTTCGCCGGCAAGCAGCGTCTGCCGGGCAGCTTTGAGGATTACCGCATTGCCCGCCATCAGCGCCGGAATGACCGAGTTTACCGCCGTCAAATAGGGGTAATTCCAGGGCGCGATGGTAAAAACGATGCCGCGCGGCTCGCGTCTGATCGCGCGCGTAAAACCTGGCTTGGGTTCCGGCACGATGTCGGCAAGGCTGCTTGTAGCGATCGCGATCATATGGCGTGCGCGTTCGGCGAAGCCGCCGATTTCGCTTGGGCCCTGAGCGACCGGGCGGCCCATCTGCCAGGCGAGCTCCGGCACGATGTCGGCGCGCATGGCTTCCATGGCGCCAACGGCACGTTCGCAATAATCAGCACGTTCGGAAATGGCGAGTTGCCGCCATTCGGCCTGGGCGCGGGCCGCCGCCGCGCAGGCGCTCTCGATATCTTTTGTCTGCACCAGCGGGCGTTCGGCATAAACGCTGCCATCCACCGGTGAGATACACTGAACGGTCTCGGTCATCGGCTTGATCGACAGGCGCTAAATAATTTCAAAGTAGCGCTCCATCTCCCAGTCGGTGATGGCCTTGCGGAATTCGCGCTCTTCCCATTCGCGAGAGGTGGCGTAATGGTCGACAAAGTCGCCACCGAACAGCTCCTCTGCCGCCTTGGACTTGCGCAAGCGCTGAGCTGCGTCCCAGAGCGTAGCGGGAAGCTTGTATTCGTCAGGGAAATTGATGTCGTAGGCATTGCCTTGTACCGGCGTCCCCGGCTCGATCTTGTGCTCGACACCCCACAAGCCCGACCCGAGCGCGGCGGCGAGCGCCAGATAGGGATTGGCGTCCGCCGGGCCAATCCGGTACTCAACCCGCTGCGATTTCTCCGAACCCGGTACGATCCGGAGCGCGCAGGTGCGGTTGTCGATACCCCAGCTCGCATCCGTCGGCGCCCAGAAACCGGGAATCATGCGGGTATAGGCATTTATCGTTGAGGCGGTCATGCACAGCAACTCCGGCATCAGTGCCTGCTGGCCGCCGATGAAATGGCGCATGGTTTCAGACATTTTGTGCTCGGCCTTCGCGTCATGGAACACCGACTTGCCACCCTTCCACAATGACATGTGGATATGACCGGACTGGCCCGGCCAGTCGGGCGACCATTTGGCCATGAAGGTCGCCATTTTCTCCTGGCGCTGGGCGAATATCTTGGTGAAGGTCTTGAACAGGGCGGCGCGGTCGGCGGCTTCCAGCGCCGAGGCGACCTCGATAGCCGCCTCGAGTGCACCGGGCCCGGTTTCCTCATGCAGGCCCTCGATGGGAATGTCCATGACCTGGCACATATCCAGCAGGCCGCGATAAAAGTCGGCGCCGGTCGTGGCACGGATAAACGAATAGCCGAAATAGCCCGGCGCCATTGGCGTCATATCGCGATAATGCTTTTCGCGCACGGAGTTGGGCGTTTCGTCGAAGACGAAGAATTCATATTCGAGCCCGGCCATGGTCTCAAAGCCCATCGCCGAGGCGCGCTCGATGACCTTGCGCAAGATCCCGCGCGGACACAGCTTTTCCGCTTCATCGCAAAATTCGCCAAGGACGAAAATCATATTGTCTTCAAGGGGAAGCTCACGCGTCATCTCAGGCAGCAGGCGCACCGGGGCATCAGGGTAGCCGGTATGCCAGCCGGTATATTTCACACCCGGGTTTTCGTAGAGCTGATCGTAGGAATCCCACCCAAGCACGACGTCACAAAAGCCAAACCCCTTCTCAAGGGCTGAGAAGAATTTCCCCTTTGCCATATACTTGCCGCGCAACACGCCATCGACATCGAACACCCCGACCTTGACGTGAGACATGCCCCGTTCCTCGACGAGTTTTTTCAAATCACCCCCTGATTTGACCTGTCGCGTATCCATGTCCCTGATCCCTCAGTCTTCGTGGTTCTCTAATCTGCCGCCCTGTTACGGCGTGGCAACCGCCTTCAGGCAATCCTCAAGGATATCGAGCCCCTGATCCATCTCTTCGCCCGTCGTGATCAGCGGCGGTGTAAGGGTCAGAATATTGCCCATCGATGTCTTGAAACTGAGGCCCTTATCGAGGGCGGCGTAGAGAATTTCTTCCGCCGCGTCGTCGGCGGGCTCCTTGGCATCGCGGTCCAGCACCAGCTCGACACCGATCAGCAGTCCGCGCCCGCGTATATCGCCGATCATCGGATAGCGATCCTTCATGTCTTGTAGCCGCGCTTGCGCATGCGCGCCGACGCGGGCCGAGTTCTCGACCAGCCCTTCATCCTCGATGATCTGAATTGTGGTCAGCGCGGCGCGGGCCAGCACCGGGTTTTTCTCGTGCGTGTAATGACCGAAGGCATAATCGCCGGCGACATCAAGCTCGCCCCGGCAGACGGTGGCTGCGATCGGCACGATGCCGCCGCCGAGTGCCTTGCCCGTCACCAGAATATCAGGGACCACTTGATCGTGGTTGCAGGAGAACATGGTGCCGGTCTTGCCGAGGCCGGTCGGAATTTCATCGAAGATCAGCAGCGCCCCATGGTCGTCGCAGGCGGCCCGAACCGACTTCCAGAAGCCTTCCGGCGGCATATAGGAGGTGGCGCGCGCCGGCTCGGCAATTACCGCCGCGACATCGCCTTCGCGTTCGAGCACGTAGCGAACCATGTTGGCGCAGGCGAGCTGGCAGTGATCGAGCTCCGGCTTGCCGTCGGCGCCGACCGGATAGCCGTACGGACAGCGATAGCAGGCAAAGGGTGCCACATGTTCCGATCCCGCAAGCAGGGGCCCGAGCGCGGGGCCACGAAACAATTGTTCACCGCCGACGCTTGAAGCGCCGAAGCCCGCGCCATGGAAGGCATCCCAGAATGAGATCGTCTTGAAACGCCCGGTGGCAGCTCGGGCAATCTTGAGTGCAATCTCGATCGCGTCCGACCCACCGGTTGCGAACAGGACTTTCGCCAGGCTGCCCGGCGTGATCGCCCCGAGTTTCTCCGCCAGCTCGACTGCGGGTTCGCAGGCAAAGCGGCGCGGCGCAAAGGGCAGGGTGTCCATCTGCTCGGCAATGGCTTTTTTCAGCCGTGGATGGCCGTAGCCAATGTGGTGGACGTTATTGCCGTGGAAATCCATATAGCGGCGTCCGGCCGTATCCTCGATCCAGATGCCGTCGGCCTTCGCTATGGCATTCAGGCAGGGCGAGGAGACCGACTGGTGCAGGAAGGCTGAAGCATCGCGGTCGAGCAGGGCGCGGGTATCGGCGTCGAGCGACCGGTCCGCCCATTGGCTGCGCCGCTCGGACAGATTGGTATCGCTCTCCGATTGGGCCGGTGTCGCGATGCTGCCTCCGTTTCTGTGCGCCGGCGCCATGGGTCTACCCTTACCGCGTTCGCCAGGCCGAGTGCCGGGCATTGAGGGTGCGCATGAGAATCCCGTGCAACACGCGCACGGTGAAGGATGTGGCGACAATCATCATGGCCATGGCGGCAGCCTCGGCCTGATCGCCGACATCGTCCAGATTGAGCACGGTGATTGCCGCCAGCTTGGTGTCGGGTGAATAGAGGAACACGACCGCCGACACGGTCGTCATGGCATTGACGAACAGATACATCATGACTTCCGAGATCGCCGGCAAGCAGATCGGTACGTGCACCCGAAACATCGTTTTGTAGAACGGCACTTTCAGCGACGCGGAGACGGATTCGAATTCCTTGTCGATCTGCTTGAGTGCCGTCAGCATGGTCAGATGGCTAACCGTATAAAAATGCACCACCGTGCAGATAACAAGGATCGTCAATGTGGCGTATATCGGCGATAAGGGATTTTCCGGAACGGAGAAAAAGAATATGTAGGCGAGCCCCAACACCAGGCCCGGAACCGCCATCGGAACCATGGCCAGCATGTGAAAGCCGCTTCTCAGCCGAGCGAAGTTCTGGCCTTTCTCGACGAAATAGGCGCCGAGGAAAATCACAACCACGCCGATGACGGCCGTCAGCGCCGCCATCCGCAAACTGTTCCAGAACGACGACCAGCCGTTCGGGTCAACGGCGTCGAAATCGTAATGCACCAGCGAGAAGCTAAGATCGTAGGGCCAGAACTTGGCAAAGGATGCGAAAGCCGCCGTGCCTAGAATGCCGACGAGAAATACCGACACCAGAATGCAATACGCCAGGAACGTCATATCGCGCATTTTGTGTGGCTTGGGGTGGTAGGGCACGGCGCGTGCCGAAAGCAGGGCGACCTGTTTCTTTTGCACATGCCGGTCGATGATGAAGGAAAAGATCGCCGGCAGCAGCAGCACCAGCCCGACGACGGCCCCCATGGAGAAATTCTGCTGTCCCACCACCTGCTTGTAGATGTCGGTCGCAAGCACGTTATATTGCCCGCCGATAACCTTCGGCACGCCGAAATCGGTGATGGTGAGGGTGAAGGCGACAACGGCCGCCGACACAATGCCGTAGATCGCCCCGGGCAAGGTGATGGTGAAAAAGACACGCACCGGGCGCGTGCCAAGCGCATCCGCCGCCTCGTAAAGCCGCGCGTCGGTCGTTGAAAGCGCCGTCACCATGATCATCATCACATGCGGGAAGATGTAGAACACCATCCCGATCATGATGCCGATGGGTCCGTAGATGCTCTCACCGAACATCAAGCCCTTGATCAGGCCCTGATTGCCAAACAGGTAAATCAGTGAAATTGCCGGCAGCAGGGAGGGTGCCAGGATCGGAATTATCGCAATTGACCGGAAGACACGTTTAAACGGGATGCAGGTACGCGTCAGGGCATAGGCGAAAGTGAAGGCCAGAAGGCAGGCAATCACCATGGTCAGGAACGCAATTGTGAGCGAATTGCCGATCGACTGGACCAGGCCAACGGAAGTGAAATATTCAGCAAAGTTTGCCAGCCCGACAAAGGCTCCCTTGTCGTCTTCCACGCTCTTCTTCAGAAGCGCATAAAGCGGCAGTACAAGAAAGGCGATCAGCGCGGCGACGATCGCCAGGATGCTGGCCAACATGATCCACGCTTCGCCGCCGAGGTGGCGCAGCCGCCGAAGAGCCGCCGAGCCTTGCGGCGCTTGAGGCGATAGCTCGACGCTGGCCATTTATTGCCGCCCGCTTTCGCTGTCGCGGAAAACCTGAAGCCGCTCCTTCGGCAGCGCCACGGCGAGTTTGGCGCCATGCTCCAGATTGAAATCGCGCATCAGGTTGATCGAAAAGTCGGCGATCAGCTCCTCATTCGAGGTGCCGTCTACATCCAGGATCGCCCGGCAAAACGAGCCCAGGAATTCAACTTCCCGGATCGCCATCGCGTATTTGTTGGCTTTGAATTTGCTGGCATCACGGACCGCAACGTCCTCAGGCCGGATGCAGACGACGACCGGGTCACCCGTGGCGAAGTTCGCGGCAGCGCCGTCCACGGAGACCTTCATCTTCCCCACCTGGATTTCGCCTCGTTTGGTCACGCTGCCATGCAGGAAGTTCATCGACCCGATGAAATCGGCGACGTAGGCGCTCTCAGGGTTACGGTAGATTTCCGTCGGTGATCCGACCTGTTCGATAATGCCGTGATTCATCACCACGATCCGGTCGGCCATTGACAGGGCTTCTTCCTGATCATGGGTCACCATGACGGTGGTAATACCAAGCCGACGCTGCAGTTCCTTCATCTCCTGGCGCAAATGCACGCGCACCTTGGCGTCGAGCGCGCTCAAGGGTTCATCCAGCAGCAGCATGTTGGGCGATGTCGCCAGCGCACGGGCAAGTGCCACCCGCTGCTGCTGGCCGCCGGAAAGGGCTGCGGGATATTTATCTTCCGACCCTGACAGGCCAACAAGTTCCAGCAGCTCCGTTACCCGGTCGGCTATGGCCTTGCGCCCCAGGCGCCGGTTCACCAGCCCGTAGGCAATATTTTTGGCGACCGTCAGGTTGGGGAACAGGGCATAGGACTGGAACACGATGCCGAAATCACGGTCGGCCGGCGGCACGTCGGAAATGTCGCGCCCTTTTTGATAAATACGCCCGCTCGTCTGGTAGTCGAGCCCGGCAATGGCGCGCAGCAACGTGGTCTTGCCGCATCCCGACGGACCCAGGAAGCAAACCAGTTCGCCCTCGTGAATGTCGAGCGTGATGTCCTTAAGTGCGGTGAAGTCGCCAAACTTTTTCGTAACGTCCCTGATTTCCAGAAACGCCCGTTTGGCTGCGGATTTCGTCTTGCCTTTGCGTGCCATCAAACCCCCAGCCCAATACGAAAAAAGCCCCCGGCAAGATCAGGATGCGTCTTGATGGACTCACTCAAAACGCATGAAGCCTGATCGATCCTTATAATCTAGAGCGGGATGGGGTTAGAAAACCGGTATCCACTTTTCCTCATCCCGCTCCAGTCTAGCGCAAGCCGGGGGCTCTATATCAAGCTGTCTATTTCTTCTTTGGCGCCGATTTTGAATCGTAACGTTTCTTCCACTCGGCCAGTATCCGCTTGCGGTTCTTGGCCGCCCACAGGAAGTCGTTTTTGATCATCTTCTTATCAATGCCTTCCGGGAAATGCTCGACCGGTTTGGCGACGCCGGGATAGGCCACGACTGCGTAGGCCTCGTTATAAATGACATTGATCTCGCGGGTGACAGACCAGTCGGCGAACTTCTTGGCGGCGTCCGCGTTCTTGGCGCCTTTCACCAGTCCGAAGCTCTCCAGGTCCCAGCCGACACCTTCGCTTGGCGCGACAGTCACGACCGGGGCGCCTTTGGCTGTCAGCTGTGCGCCCTTATAGGCGAATGAAACGCCGATCGGGAACTCGCCCTTGCCGGCCATCTTGCACGGCTTGGAGCCCGAATGGGTGTAGATGCCGATATTTTCATGCAGGCCGTCCATGAACTTCCAGGCCTTTTCCTCGCCCCACATCTGGATCCAGCTGGAGACGTCCAGAAAGCCGGTGCCCGAGGAAGCCGGGTTCGGCATCACCACATGGCCCTTGTAGACCGGCTTGGTGAGATCGGCCCAGCTTGCGGGAATCGGCAGCTTCTTTGCCTTCGCTTCCGCGGTGTTCACGCAGATCGATGCAATCCAGGCGCGCTGGCCGACCCATGAGGGCGGATTGTCGGGATCGACGAATTTCTTTTCCAGTTTCTCGACGCCCTTGGGGGCATAGGGCTCAAGAATTCCGGCGTCTTTCAGCAGCAGCAGGCTGGTCGCAGCCAGACCCCAGACGATATCGGCCTGGGTGTTCTTGCCTTCGGCCAGCAGCTTGGCCGTCATGATGCCCGTCGAGTCGCGAACAAATTTGACCTTGATGTCAGGGTGCTTCGCCTCAAAGTTCTTGGCAAATCCGGTGAGCTCTTCCGGCTCAATTGCGGTGTAGACGATCAAGTCTCCGGCCTTGGCTGCGTTACCCAGTACCGAGCCCGCGAGCAGCGAACCCAGAACGGTTACGCCGATACGTTTCCAACGCTTAACTTTCATTTTTTCCTCTCCCTTGGTTACTCACACAAACCACATTCGCATTGGTGCAATTTTCCATTTCCATGCGCTTGAACGCAATTGGACAATCAACAATTTATGTGCGTCCGTTTCCCAGGAAACCTATGCAACAAAGCAATAAAAAACCAGCTTGCGATCCGCTCTCCAGTTAGGTCACACACATGTTATTGCGATGACACCGCAACGGTGTAACAGCAAATAGTCTGCAAGGGGAGCGCGAAACCGGTTACCCGGGACCGCTTGGCCACCCCCACATCTGGAATGAGAGGGTGCCCGCCTCCCATAAGTCAAATCGCTAATACCGATAAGTTTAATCGGCACAGCCAATGGTCAAAATCTGCATCCGGCGCCGGGTATCGGAGATCTCTGCATTACCGCGCCGGCCGGTTAGCTCGGACGATAAAATTATTTATCGAGATCGACGCGTTTCTGGCTACCCTGTCTGATGCGATGATAAAGTATTTGATGGTCGTCAAGGTTCGCGCGATGGGAGGCGGTTGGCCTCCCAAAGGCGTCATGCAAAACTAACCAAAGAAAATCCGCGTGGCGGCGGTCAACGAAGCGAAAAGGGACGGGGCGAATTTTCCATCTGGATGGCCTGAGGGAGCATGACAGCATCTGACATTACGGGACCGGTAAAATCAAACGGCCTCGCATCGCGACTGGTCGCGCTCATGGGAGCCCGCTTCTGGTGGATGATGCTTGGCTATGTGAGCTTTGTGGGCCTTTGGCAGGCGTCGGTCATGTGGTTGCCCATCGAGGCCTTTCAGCGGCTGCCCCATCCGCTGGAAGTCATCGTGGAATGGTTCAACCCGGATCCGGATTACGGCATCTCGATATTCACCGAAGATTACTACACCCATATTTTCTACTCCACCTACAGGGCACTCACATCCTTCTTTCTTGCCTGTCTGCTGGGCATCCCGCTCGGGATCGTCATGGGCTGGAAGGTGCCGGTACGCGAATACGCCTCCACCATCATCGGTATTCTGCGCCCCATACCGCCGCTGGCGTGGGTTCCGCTGGCAATCCTGGTTTTTCCCGGCGTTGAACCGTCGGTCATATTCGTCACCTTCCTGGTTGCTTTTTTCGCGACCACGATCAACTCGCTTCTCGGTGTACGGGCCATTCACGAGGATTATTTCCGGGCGGCCGAGTGCCTGGGCGCATCGCAGATCGATACGCTTCGCGACGTGATCATTCCCGGCGCCATGCCCTCAATTTTTACCGGCCTGCAGATCGCCATGGGTGCGGCCTGGTTCTCGCTGGTCGCCGGCGAGATGATCGCCGCTCAGTTCGGGCTCGGTTTTCTGATCTGGGAGGCCTACAACCTGATCCAGTATCCGACGATCATCATTGGCATGGCGACCCTTGGCATGGTCGGATATGCCAGCAGTGCGCTGATCCGCGTCGTCGGCAACAGATTGATGCGCTGGCGTCTTGAAAGCATCGGGGTCATGAAATGACGGCGAAGCGGGCGTCCAAACGCCCGACGCCCGACGCAATCCCGGAAACGCATTCCGGCGCGTTTTCCATTCGCGACGTAGGCAAGGTCTACGATCCGCTCGGCGCCAGCGTGGTGGCGCTGCAAGACTGTAGTCTTGAAATTGCCGCCAACGAGTTCGTGGCCGTGGTCGGACCGTCCGGCTGCGGCAAGAGCACGCTCATGAATATTCTGGCGGGGTTCGACGCGCCGACGAGCGGCGCGATCGATCTTGACGGGGTCCCGCTGGCGACCCCGGACAAGCCGGCCAAGCCCGGCCCCGACCGCGTTGTCGTGTTCCAGCACGGGGCGCTGTTCCCATGGATGACTGTGCTGGACAACGTGACCTACGGGCTCACGCGTCAGGGCCGCATGGGCAAGAAGGAAGCGGCCGAATACGCGCATGACTTTCTGCAAAGGGCCGGCGGCCTGGCGAGAGTAGCGGAGCAATTTCCGGGGCAGATTTCATCCGGTATGCAGCGGCGCGTCGAGTTTGTCCGGGCGCTGATAAACGATCCCAAGATCTTGTTGCTGGACGAGCCGTTCCGCGCCATGGACACGGTTACCCAGGCGCGAATGCACCGGTATCTGCTGGAAATGAACGAGTTGTTTCCCAAGACGACGATGTTCGTCACCCACAATCTGGAGGAAGCAATTCTGCTGTCGGACACGGTGGTTGTGATGACGACCCGGCCGGGCCGGATAAAACTGAAAGTCAATGTCGATCTGCCGCGCCCGCGCACGCCGGCGATGATGAATACGCCCCAGTTTCTGGCATTAAAAAAACAGATGCTGAGCGCCGTTCACGAAGAGGCGCAAAAGGCGTTCGAACGCGGCGAGCGGGAAATGGCGTGAACGCGGGCAGGGAAGATGACCAAAGAGTATAATGAGACTGCCCTCGACCGCGAAATAGCCGCGAAGGAAAACGCGCGGGAACGGGCGAGGCGGCTGGGGCGCCATCATGTTATCCTGACCCCGGGCGTGGTTCGCGGCTTCATTTCCGTGATCGTCTTTTTCATTCTCTGGCACCTCGGCGCGAATTCGGAAATTCCCGGTGTCAGGTTGATCCCGTCACCGTTCGAGGTGATCAATCATTTCGTCGTCCATTATTTCGGTTCGGCTGACTACTGGGAGAACTGGTTTTCAAGCTTCGTCCGCGTATTCAACGGATTCATTATCGCCCAGTTCGTTGGCATCCCGCTCGGCATCATGTTCGGGTTGCACCGGCGGTTTCGCGATATCGTTTACCCGATATTTGAAATCCTGCGTCCGGTGCCGCCGCTGGCCTGGGTTCCGCTGTCGATCCTGTTCTGGCCGACCAATGAATCAAGCA
>Ga0224508_10004309_pt1 | contig 11647 bp, 6 predicted proteins | sample SF_Jan12_sed_USG_4_FD_170157 | JGI IMG/M metagenome (GOLD analysis project Ga0224508, IMG submission 170157) | Sediment microbial communities from San Francisco Bay, California, United States - SF_Jan12_sed_USGS_21 | ecosystem: Environmental > Aquatic > Marine > Sediment | place: USA: California...
GTGCCACGCGGGTCAGGAAATGCCCGCACGGTCTTCGACACGGCGAACATCGTTGACAATCCGCCCAACGTTATCGTGGAGGTCTTCGACGTAACGGGCCTGGATCCCGCGCAATCGGCCATGCGTGGCACCGGTACCAAGATTGCCCGAGTGCCGCTGATTCGTGAAAGTCTCGTACCGCTTGAAAACGTGCAAAACAACGACCCGGACGATCTGCGTGACATCATCGATCCGGCAGATGGTGAATACTATAACCTGATCCTGAAACGCGAGATCGGCACGACACAATCGCTGGACCTCGAGAATCTCGACCTCGAGAACACGATTTACATGCTCGACCTCGAAAACCTGGACCTCGAGAACCTCGATCTCGAAAACCTGGACCTCGAGAACCTCGATCTGGAGAATGCCGTCTTGTTCCTCGATCTCGAGAACCTGGATCTGGAGAACGTCGACCTTGCCAATCTCGATCTCGAAAACGCTTTGTACGAGCAGCTTGACCTCGAAAACCTGGATTTAGAGAACCTGGACCTCGAAAACCTGGACCTCGAAAACCTGGACCTCGAGAATCGCAACCTGTTCTACCTGGACCTGGAAAACCTCGATCTCGAAAACCTCGTGTTCGAGCAGCTCGATCTCGAGAATCTGGACCTCGAGAATCTGGACCTTGAAAACCTCGATCTCGAGAACCTGGACCTTGAAAACCTCGATCTCGAGAATTTCTCGATCTATGCGTCAGACCTCGAGAATCTCGACCTGGAGAATCTCGACCTCGAGAACACGGCGCCGGGCGACGAGTACACCGAGATCAGCTGGACAGCGGATTCAGCCACCAACACAACGACCGGCATCGACATCAAGCCCATATTCAGCCCGGCGCTTGCGACGCAGCTGGCGGGTACCGGCACCAAGGTATTGCTGACGGTTCGCCAGCCCTACCTGACGGGTACGGTCCTGACCAATCAGGCTGGCGCCGCCCCGGGGCTGTTTTGTACGCCACAGGTGGTTGCCGAGAATCAGCTGGTTTACGCAGCGATTCTGAGTCCCGAGCAGATCAATGACCTGATCAGTGACCCGGATCCGAGCGTTGCCAGCACGCCGTCATTCGTGATTGAACCGGATGGCTCGAAGATCATTACGCTGCGCTTCATCAATCCGCCGTCCGGCCTCTCGATCGAACAGATCAGCCGCAACACCGGCATGGCGCTGTATTCGCAAGCCGGTGGCGAATTGAACTGCGATCCGGAGGTGGCCGGGACCGGCAGCGACGTCCTGAATTGCGAAGTCGACTATTTCGTTGACGAAGAGGCTCCGATCATCACGCTTAACGGCAGTGCTTCTATCAATGTTGAAGCTGATCCGGGTGGCTACAGCGATGCGGGAGCGACCGCGGTTGACGAAGTGGACGGCACAGTCGTTCCTCAAATCACTTTTAATGACGTAGACACAACGGCTCTCGGCACGTACAGCGTCGTTTACACGGCGACCGATGCGGCTGGCAACGAGTCGACTGCGACGCGCACGGTAACCGTGGTCGATACAACACCCCCGCTCGTGACAGCACCGGCTGATGTTTCAATGGAAGCCACCGGCCCGACGACGTTCGTCGACATAGGCACGGCCAGCGCAACGGACTACATTGGTCCGCTGTCGATTGGCAGTGATGCGCCGGCTGAATTCGCTGTCGGCGCCATCACGGTGACGTGGACGGCGACAGACGGCTCAGGTAATTCGGCAACAGCACCGCAGTCGGTCACTGTGACGGATATCACGGGACCGGTTATCACGGTCGTCGGCGACAACCCGTTGACGCTCGAAGCCTCCAGCGATCCTTATATGGACGCCGGCGCAACAGCATTCGACCTCGTTGACCTTGACGTTACGGGACGTATCGTGACGACAAGCGATGTTGATCCGACCATGATCGGCTCGTACAGCGTTAGCTACAACGCCACGGACACGCGTGACAACGCCGCATTGCAGGTGACGCGGTCGGTTATCGTTGTCGATAACACGGACCCCGTGATCATCATTACGGATCCGCCGGACTTTACGCCAGACGAACCGTTCATACTGCCGCCCGGCGCAACGACGCTTCCGATTAGCTGGCCAGTTGCTGCACAGGATCTCGAGGCCGGCCTTGCGCTCACCTGTAATATCGTCGACCCACCGCAGCTGATCACGACCGATGATGCGGTCTATGAGGATGTGACAGGCACCTTGAATGCAACCTTCACCTATGACTTCCCCGCTGGCCCGACGCAGGTCACCTGCACGGTGACCGACCAGGGTGGCAACAACACGACATCTTTGCCGTTCGACGTTCTGGTGGAAGACATACCCATCGTCGAGGCTACCGAATCAACGCTGACGGTTCCTGCCAGCAACGGTTCGTCAGCAACGGTGTTCGAATCCGACCTCGTCGCGAACGTCACCGCGACTGACCTTGTCGACGGGGACTTGTCCGGCTCCGTTACCTGCCTCGGCACGGCGTCGCAAGAATTCGACATAGGCCAGTATCCGATCCAATGCTCGGTAACCGACAGCGGCGGCTACTCTGCGTCCGCGACATTCACGCTTGACGTCATATTCCCGTACGACATCGTTGTCTTGATGCCGAAAGGCAACATCAAGGCGGGAAGTACAGTGCCGCTCGACTGGTTCTACACAGTGCCGGGTACAACCGGCCCGGCGATCGACTCCTCGGCGTTTGCGCCAGTGGTTCAGTGGTTCGGGCCATTCACAGAACGCACCTGCACCCTCGGCAGTGATGGCAGCGGCGACGGCGCGGAAGATTCCGGCAGCAGCGCGATCCGTTATTCGGCCAGCGACGGTACCTGGCGACTCAACTGGCAGACTCCACCGAAGACTGGTTGGTTCGACGTCGTAATCACGCCGCCAGGGGCAGACTCAATGGACTTGTGTATTCGATTACGCGAGTAGCGGCTAACTAATCGATCGAGGCCGTACGGAGTTCGTCAAGCGCGTCGTGTGCTTTTTTTCGCCAGTCATTGAGCGAGGCGGTATAACGCCAGGTTGGTACGTCATCAAAAAACATGCCGGCTGCTTCGCTGCGCCGTTCTATGCAAGTTTCGAATGCCATGATCGCGGCCGGCGCGTGTCCGGCGCCGATGTAGGCCTGCCCAAGGTAATAACGCACGATCCATAGATCGGAGAACTCCACCGCCGTACGCAGTGACTCTATAGCCATCACGTACTCTCCCTGGTAATAGGCATTGATGCCATCGATCAGCCCGGCGTAGGCACGTGCAGTCGGGCGGAGTTGCTGCCGATACTGTTCTGCGATTTCGAATGCCTTGTCGTATTGGCCGAGGGACGCATAAATCTCGGCCGACGGAATTAACTGGCCATCTCCTTGCTTATTCTCGAGGCGTTCGAGAATCGCGAGCGCGTTGACTGGGTCGCCCAATCCAATATGTGCTTGCGCGAGTGCCACGGTTTTCGTTCCTATACCGCGCGTATTGTCTGCTGTCTCGTCAGCGGCGATTCCGTCACTGAGTATCGCAATGGCATCGTCGAAGCGGCCTTCAAAAAGTGCAATATCGGCCAGGCCAACATTTGCCAGGGACTGACCGCGTACGCCGGTTTCCGCCATGCGAGCATAAAAATCTCTTGCGCCCGCGGCATCCTCATCGAATAGCGCTACGATTGCGAGAATCATGTAAGACTTGAAAAAAGTCGGGTCTTTATCGATAACGTGCCGGGCCGCCGATCTCGCCGTCTCAATATCGCCGGCGTAGATTGCGTATTGCGCGTGATTGCCATGATAGAGCGTGCGGCCAGGATAAATGCCAAGGAGTTTTTCACTCTGGGCAAGTGCGCGATCATACTGGGCTGTAAATGTGTAAAGAATGGCGAGGTTGTTATTGCCTGCACCGTCGGAAGGGAATTTTTCGACCAGCTGCTCGTAATTCGCGATCGCCAGGGCATAGTCGAGCGATATCACCGTGTAATAAAGGCCGAGCGTTCGGTAGCGCTCACGTTCGGTCATGCGATCCAGCAGAGATATCGCAGTCTGCCACTGCTGTATGACCTCATCCGGGCGACCAATTTTGTGTGCCGACAATCCCCAGCCCGAATAAGCCCGTGCCATATCCGGGTCTTCTTCGATCGCCTTGGCGTACTGCTCAATCGCCAGTTCGTCGTGGCCGGAACGCGCAAGTTCCTGAGCCGTGGCATAGAATTTCATTGCTTCGATGGAGGCTGCCGTCACCGTTTCGCCATCCGCGAGCCGGTCAAGATCCAGCGAGTCCTCACCCAACGCCTTGCGAACGCCAGCCGCAAGCTCGTTGACGGCAAAGAGCACGTCGGCGGCGCTATCTGCCCGTGCTTCACTGGTGGTGATCAATTCACCGCTGGCCGGATCAACAGCTTTGATTAGCAGATCAAAGCGCTGACCATCTTGAGCGATCGATCCGGCTAACACCATTTGTACATCCTGGCGCACCGCGACCAATCGCGCCGTTTCCTCGTTCAATGTTTCGCCGAGACCGAGACTCCTGGCTTGCGCCAGCGCCCTGTCGCGCCTGTATGCCGTTACAAAAGACGCTCCTTCGACACCGAGCGCCAACGCCTGCTCCACTGAACCGTCGAACAGCGGGTTGCCGGTCTGGTTGTCAAAATCGGCGATCAGTAGTGATACCGGGTCCGGAATTCTTGTTTCTGCCGGGCCGCTCGAGATGTTGAGGTACAGGGAAATGACCAGCGCGACGCTCAGGAGGCCGATGACAACGAAATCCGCCTTGCGACCGCCGAAGGGCACGACGACCGTATCGGTTGCCTCGCCCTGGACGACAATTCCCTTCTCGGAAACGTCGTAGATCCAGGCCAATACGATCGTTACCGGGAAACCGACCACCGCCACGATAACGAGCGCACGCATCAACCATTCGGGTGCATCGAACGTAGGCAACAGAACGCTGGCAACTTCGATTGCAATCCAGCAAACACCGACGTATAAGCCTGCTGTTCGGAACACTTCGCGCCGGCGCAATTCCCGGATAAGTCTTTGCATGGAGAATGTTGTCATCCTGGTCAAGAATCGGGCCGAGTCTAGCATGCCAATGTCCCGGGATCGCCGTCTGTGTGCTTGCCCCAGGCGCCGACACGGCGACCGAAGCGCAATGTGCAACGCGCGGCCGTCCGGACTCCGGATCGATCGCGTCAGGTCACTCTGCCTGTTAGTATTTTCGTGATGGCAACGGCACTCAGAATTGGCAAACTGGTCGTTACAGTCCTGGCAGTTCTGTTACTGACGATTTATTTCGGTCGGGCCTTCGATGCCAGACGCATGCCGCCTCTCGGACAGGAACACCGCATCGAGTTTGAGCATGAGTTTACTGCCGCGCAGGAAGCGGAGACCGACTGGCCAGCGTATCTGGCCATCGAAAAGAAACTCGCGACTGAACTGGAAGAGAAGATTGACAGCGAGGCACGATCGGACAGCCGGGTGGATCGTTATGCCAGCATCAGCCTGACATTTCCGGGTAACTACCCCAGCAACTGGAATCACTCCTACGAAATGTCCGTACCGTCGCCACGCGGCGTCGCGGTATTGTTGCATGGTCTTACGGATTCTCCGTATTCGATGCTGGCAACCGCGCAGGCGCTCGCGGGCGCCGGGTACAATGTCGTTGTTCCGCGCATGCCGGGACATGGCTTTGCTGTCGGCGGGCTCCTGCAGACCCGCTGGGAAGATTGGACTGCCGCGGTACGTATCGCGATTCGTCACGCGATGGAACGCGATGGCAGTGATCAGTCATTACTGATCGTCGGCTATTCGAATGGCGGTTTGTTGGCCGTTGACTACGCTTTACAATGCGATGAGGCCGCCGGCCTGCCTTGCCCGAACGGGCTGGTATTGATGTCGCCTGCGATCGCAGTCAGTCCATTCGCCATCGTCACCGACTGGCATCAATTGATTTCCTGGCTACCGTACTTCGAGAAGTTTCAATGGCTTTCGATACTGCCCGAAATTGACCCATTCAAATTCACGTCGTTTCCCAAACGCGCCGCCTGGGAAATCTACGAAGTTTCAAAACGCACATATGAACTCCTCGCGCAGCGGACCAAAACTGCCAAATTGCCGCCCATACTCACCTTTCAGTCCGTGGTCGACAATACGATTAGCGCGCGTGGAATCGTGACCAATCTGTACGCGAGATTGCCGGCCAACGGCAGCAATTTGCTTGTCTATGACATCAATCGCAACAGCACATTGTTGCACCTGATGAAAGCCCGGCCGCCGGATCCTGTCGACTACTTCGCATCACTCGCACCATCGACATTCAGTGTCACAATCCTGAAGAACCGGAACCAAAGCGGAGCCGAGATCGATGCCCTGGCGATGGCCGCAGGCGAGTCTCAAGCTGTCACCACGGCAACGGATTTGATCTGGCCGGAACAGATCTACTCGTTGTCACATATCGCGATACCGTTTCGCGCCGACGATCCGCTCTATGGCGACGGATCGATTACGGACCCGAACTATCCCGGTCTGGTCTTCGGCGCACTCGCGCCTCGCGGCGAAAAGGGCGTATTGCTCCTGACACCGGACTTCTTTTTGCGCACTCGCTATAACCCGTTCTTCGCGTTTCAGGGCCGATACCTGACTGAGTGGCTGGATCAGTTGTAGGAACAGCTAATCGCATCTTGCATCTCGTTGCGTTCTTGCAACATATAGGCAATCAGCGACGCCGTGACCTCTTTTCGGGCGCTGTTTGTTTGACAATAATCGGCTGCAGTCCAAATGTGTGACCTGACGCACATACGCTGCAGCGAACCTCGTTAGCATTCGCGCTCCTTGGGTAATTTTGGAGAGCGTAATGTTGCGTTCAACACTAATCATTCTGCTCCTCGCGTTCTCGGCTGCTGCCGGTGCCGAGGATTTCAACTACAACTACGTTTCCGCCGGCTTTGGCACAATCGATTTCGATGGTGTCGATGCGGACGGCGATGGCTTCACCATCGGCGGTTCGTTCGCAATCAGCGACAATCTTCACGTATTCGCTGGTTACGAAACGGCAGACCTGGATTTCGGCGTGGATGCGACTACCTGGAATGCCGGTCTCGGGTATAACACATCGGTATCAGACGCCATCGATCTGGTGGCGAAGCTGTCGTACGAATACGTGGAAATCGATGCGCCGTTGGTGAGCGGTTTCGATGACAATGGCCTCGGGCTCGGTGTTGGCCTGCGTTTTGCCGCCAGCGAGGCCGTAGAACTGAATGCCGGAATAGACTACGTCGATTACAGTGACGGTGGCGACGATACCTCGTTCGCGGCCGGCGGACGCTACAACTTCAGCGACGCCTTTTCAGTGGGCCTCGATGGTCGTTGGGGTGACGACATCTCGCGTTATGCGATCAGCGGCCGGTATTACTTCGGCCACTAAGAATGCCCGCATGCTCGTGGGAACCCCGCCTTGCGCGGGGTTTTTTTTGTCTCCATCAAGATTCGAGGCGAATATGGGGCTTGCAAACCGGCATACGCGAAATACACAATAGACAGGATTGCGGGCCACACTTAGTTTTACTAGCCAATGTGACGGGAGAAGCTCATGCGGCATGAATTGATTGAGGCACTCACATATCCGAGATTGCTGGTGGAGGAACTCATCGAAGAAAAGGACTGTCCGCACGACAGCCTGTTTGCAGCAACGGACCAGCGATGTAGCCAATGCGACCTGAACAAAGAATGTCACTGGGCAACCTGCGTGATCGATTTTTCCGAATTCGGCGACACGCCGGATCACACGCTCAATGCGTCCCTGCGTTACGGCATCAAGCTGGTCGAAAGGTTACATAACAAACTGCGCCACAACGAGACGACCTGTACCTGTGAGCCCTGCACCTGGGTGCGGGATGCGCAGCGCCTGACCGAAGAATTCGACGCACACCTCGAAACCGGCATCCACGGGCCAATGTACTGATCGCGACGGGGCGACCCGCGGCTCACGCCAAGCCAAATATCCGGTCCATCTCGGCGATCACGTCGGGCGTGAAGCTGTCGACGAACTTCAGTGCCTGCATATTCTCATGTACCTGCTCTACCCGGCTTGCGCCCGTCATGACGGTACTCACATAAGGGTTCTGCAGGCACCAGGCTATCGACAACTGTGCAAGACTTGCACCCATTTGTTTCGCGACCGGCTCCAATGCCGACACTTTGGCCAGTCGCTCATTGTCGGTCAGTTGATCCTTGAGCCAATCGAGGCCATCGAGGGCGCCACGGCTGCCTTCCGGGATGCCGGACTTGTACTTGCCGGTCAGCAGACCCGAGGCTAATGGACTCCAGGTCGTCGATCCGTAACCGTATTCCTTGTATACGGGCTCGTATGCAGCGCCGAATCGATGTCGCTCAAACAGGTTATAGACGGGTTGCTCGACGACCGGTTTGTGCAGGTGGTGACGCTCGGCAACATCGATCGCGGTCAATATGTCGGCAGCCTCCCATTCCGACGTGCCCCAATACAGGGCTTTACCCTTCTCGACAATGTTGTGCATCGCCCAAACGGTTTCTTCGATCGGCGTCGTTGGATCAGCACGATGACAGAACAGCAGGTCCACATAATCCATGTCCAGCCGTTTGAGCGAGCCGTCGATGGCCTCGATCAGGTATTTGCGATTGAGCGTATTTTGCTCGTTGGGGCGATCATGCAATCCCCAGAACAACTTGGTCGAAACCAGGTAACTGCCGCGACGCCAGCCCAGCTTTTTGAGCGCCGCGCCCATCACCTCTTCCGCTTTTCCGCCCGCGTACGCTTCGGCGTTGTCGAAAAAATTGACGCCTGCGTCATACGCTGCCGCCATCATCGTAGCCGTCGAGTCAACCCCGGACTGATTGTGAAAGGTAATCCAGGAGCCGAACGACAGCTCACTGACCTGGATACCCGCTTTGCCCAGATGACGGTATTGCATTGTCGCTCCTTCGACCTCGCGGCCAGTGATGTGATCGTTCCAGGATATCCACAATTTACGCTACTTCACGTCGTGACAGAACAATGACGTTTCTGGCTGAATGCCGAGCCAGGGAAACAATGCGGATTGTGTGAACGATGTTGGTAGCCGCCCCCGGACTCGAACCGGGAAACATCTGGGTCTGAACCAGATAGGTATGCCTGGATTCCCTTCAGACGGCTGTCGTTGGTCAAGCGCCGTGGAATCGAACCACGATTTCGAGGGTCAAAGTCTCGCGTCTTCGCCGTTAGACGAGCGCTCATAAAGTGGTACGGCTGGCAGGAGTTGAACCTGCATCGTCAACCTTCGCATGGTTGGGCTCTCGCCATTAAGCTACAGCCGAATAGTCGGGGTCAGAGCCCGCAGGCTCTGACCCCTTTCTATTGCTGAATTCACTGCTTCATACGAACCAGGTCGTTCAGCACGGAGTCGAGACCACCGTAAACTGAGATGTTGCCGATCTTCTCGGTGATCTTCTCCAGTGTCTCGAGCTCCTTGAGACGCAGCGCTACTGCGTTCGTCTCCATCACCTTTGCGGTGTTGAGCAGTGAACGCGTTGCGTTGGTCTCCTCGCGGCGGCGAATCACGTTGGCTTGGGCAGCCTTTTCGGCCTCAACCACCTTACCCAGCAGGTCCTTCATGTCGCCAGGCAGGATGATGTCCTTCACACCAACAGACTTCACCGTGATACCGATTGCCTCGAAGTGCGCCTTCAGATGGTCAGCTACCGAGTGATCGATAACCTCCTTGTCCTCGAGCAGCGCATCGAGCGTACGTGTACCAACAGCACCGCGCAGACCGAACTGCACTTCCTTGTACAGGTGATCGAGTGGGTCCTTGGTCTCGCGAACCGCCTTCTCGACGTCAGTCAGCTGGTAGGTCGCTGTCAGGTTGATGCGCAGTGACACCTTGTCCTTTGTGAGGATTTCCTGACCCGATACCTCAAGCGTTTGCACGCGGGTGTCGTAGAGCTCGACGCCTACACCACGCTCCACTGCGTAAAACGCGTGGAATCCCGGTGCCAGCGTGCGAGTCAGTTCACCGTCAACGTACAGAATACCAACGTTGCCCTCCGGCACGACGCGCGCGTAGATCACCTTGTCGGCGATCGCCTTGAGCGCCGGGTCGTTGCCTGCGAGCAGGCGCTTCGCCAGGCGCTCATCGACGTCGAGCGTATCGACGATCTCGATGCGCTCCACGCGAATCTTGTGCACGCCCTTTGCGAACAGGTGACGCGTCGCTGGCGCCATAACGAGCGTCACACGATCATTGTGGTGCACAATCGCGATCTCGTTCTCGTCGGTCACGATCACATCGAAAATGCGCTCGACCTGACGCGGGTACTTCTCAATCAGGAAGTCCTGCAGACGGTGGCCGAAGAGCGTTGCGGTGATGTCGAAGCGCTCGACCGTGTAATTGTGCAGCAGTGTGCCGAAACGGTACACGCCAGGCTCGAGGAACTTGACGAAATCGCCGTCGCGGAACAGGAGTGCACGCTCGTGCTTACGCACGAGAATCTTTTGGTAAAACATGATGCGTTCTCCTTTTCCTCTTCGTGGACAAAAAGCGCCGCTAATGCGTCGCCGATGAACCAGGTGCAACTACCTCCACAGTTCCATCGCGGGAAGGCGGTGTCTGACGACCGAAACCTCAACGCGGTGTCATCCGGAGTTCCTGGTAATGAATCACCAACAGCTCGGGAAGAAACTGGATTGAAGTTCAGGTTCGCCGGGCAACACGCCGACCGGCAATCGCACTGCTGCGCGGTTCAAATCGTCGATGCGAGCATCGAAGAAATGATCTGCGCCGGAGGCAGTCGCGGGTGGTGGGCTTGCGCCCATTTGTGCGGAGTCGAACCGCAGACTTTCGTCTTTACCATTTCGAGGCTTATCAGGCCTTGGAGCGAAATACCGGAATCGAACCGGCAACCCTACGATTCACAGTCGTATGCTCTAACCATTTGAGCTAATTTCGAAGTGGTGGAGCTTCGCATTGATTGTTCGGTACATACCTTGCGATCGATAGCTTCGGTACGCCAGCCGGGAATTCCGGGAACCCGGACCGCTGAATCATTTCAATCACGAATACCCTTGGTATGGAAATGGGGGCATTTCCAAAACTGGTCACCCGGGGCGGAGTCAAACCGCCGACGCCCGCCTTGTAAGGGCGGCGCTCTGGTCGCTGAGCTACCGGGCTGTTGTTTGGTGAACCGAGCGAGTCTCGACCTCGCAACCTCCCGGGTAAGAACCGGGTGCTCTGCCTGTTGAGCTATCAGTCCGTGGATGTAAGGGCTGGAATCGAACCAGCACGTCATGGGTTATGAGCCCTCGCGTGAGGCCACTCCCTTACAGTCGTTTGGGGTGAACAACCGGGGTTGAACCGGCATCGGCCACGGTCACAGCGTGGAGCTTTTGCTTTAAGCTATGTTCACCATTGATTGGTCTGGGCAGTTGGATTCAAACCAACGACCTCCCGGCTCCAAACCGGGAACTCTGATCAGACTGAGCTATACCCAGGATGTTTGGTCGACCAGGAGTGATTCGAACACTCGACCTCACGCGTATCAGACGTGTGCTCTGCTGACTGAGCTACTGGTCTTTGGCGGGACGCATGGGACTTGAACCCACATCTTCTGAATCGACAGTCCAGTGCTCTGGCTATTAAGCTA